>JABAOC010014256.1_pt1 | contig 12686 bp, 8 predicted proteins | sample 7062161 | NCBI WGS metagenome assembly JABAOC01 (sample SAMN14538625, study PRJNA623070) | marine sediment metagenome | biome: marine biome [ENVO:00000428]; feature: marine pelagic biome [ENVO:01000023]; material: deep marine sediment [ENVO:00002113] | place: India: Gulf of Khambhat ... | reverse complement strand
AGGATTTTCTCAAATCCGGTCTGGTGGGTCTTCTGGCCGAGATATTAGTGATTCCGGTATTCATCCTTCTGATCATCACCATCATCGGCATACCCGTGGCTCTGCTGGTCCAGCCCCTTGTCATCTTGGCCGCCTTGATTCTGGGATATATCGGGGTCTGCCTTTTTATCGGGGAGACGATACGCGAGCGCACCAGCCTCAAGCCTGACACCCGGATCATGACGGTGGTGGTTGGAATTCTGGCGGTGGAGCTGGTTCCGCTTGCGGCCCGAGCAGTGGGAATTTTCGGAGGCGTTTTCTCNNGGATCATGGCCGCCATTGGCTGGTTGATTGGGTACGTAGTAATAACGGTCGGGTTCGGAGCTTCCATCTTGACGCGTCTGGGTACCCGGCCCAGAGACGTTACGCCGGCGCCCGCCGCCGTGAACGTCGATAAGACCGACTCGAACCAAGAACCCGCGGGTTAGGAACGGAGTCGTGGTGATGAGCAAAGACGTGAGCAGAACCCTGGTCGGAACTGTGGTCTCCGGCATGTTCTTGATCAATCTCTGGCATTCCCCCGACGCTTTGGCCGGGCGGCGCGATATCAAAAGGATCACGAAGAAGATAGAGCTGCAGGGCGATAAGCATGTCACAGTCATAATGGACATAGGAGTTGGAACCATTGATCTGAGGAAAAACGACACGGAGGATATTCTTAACGCGGAAGTGGAGTACGATCCGGACGAGGTCAGGATCGACATCGATTATGACCGGCACAAGGACCAAGGAGAGCTGTACCTGGGAAGCGAGCGGAGAGATAAGGGACTGGACATAGACGAGGAGGACAACTACTGGCTTCTGGAGTTTGGCGGCAAGGTCCCCATGACCNNCGAGGCCGAGTTCGATTTTACCGGTCTGAGGATAGACGGTCTGGACATGGATCTGGGTGCCTCCTCCATCGACGTCGACTTCCGGGAGCTCAATCCGGAGCGGATTCGCAAAATCAGGATAGACGTGGGCGCAAGTGAGCTGGAGATGAACGGCCTGGGAAATGCCAATTTCGAAAAGTTAGATTTCGACGGCGGCGTGGGGGATTTTACGTTGGACTTTTCCGGAGGGTTCGAGCACAGGGCGTACGTGGATGTGGATGTGGGGCTGGGCAGCCTCAGCATCTTTGTGCCCAAAGATGCGGGGGTGCAGATTAGGAGCGAAGCCTCGTTCCTCTCGTCGGTGTCCATAGACGAGCGCGACTTCGATGAGGTGGAAGACGATCTTTATGAGAGTGAGAACTTCGGCCAAACGGAGAAGGAATTGATCTTTAACATAGATGTGGGTCTGGGATCTGTGGAGGTGGAATATAGCAACCGCTGAACCGGCAGATGACATCTTGTTGATTCCGCTTCAGGGGGCGTAGCCTAATGGACAATCGGTCTTACAAATAATGCTAGGCAAGGAGCCGGAGTTTGAACCCAAAGGATGGGCGTCCCTTTTGGGGGAAGGGAGATAGTATATGATGAACGAAGTTAGGCCTTGCGAATCCTGCGGCATGCCCATGCGAGAGGCGAAGGATCATGGCGGAGGAGACTGGGGCAATCCTTACTGCGTCCATTGCACGGATGCGAGTGGGAAACTGAAAAGTCGACACCAGGTCAGAGAAGGAATGGTCAATCTGTACATGTCTCGGATGGGCAAGCCCAGAGAGGAAGCAGAGAAGTTTGTGGAAAAACAGATGAAGAAGCTTCCCGCGTGGAAATGAGTGCAAGCTTCCTGCGACAGGAGCGCACAAGCTTGCCCGCGCGAAACGATCCCCACGGCGAAACATAGTAGAAGGAGAAGGCTGCATGCATGGGAGCCTGGTCTCTTTCGGGCCAGGTGAGCAGAAATTTGCCGGAGTGAAGCGAGCGCTGCAGCCTTTTGGCTGAGAAATGAAAAAGCCTTCCACGCGGAGCGGAAGGCTTTTCCTTCTTCAAACCCTTTTTCGATTTTTCAGTTGAGATAGGCGCGCAGGGATTTGCTGCGGGAAGCATGTCTCAACCTTCTTATGGCTTTCTCCTTGATCTGTCTTACCCTCTCCCGGGTCAAGTTGAACCTGGCTCCGATTTCCTCGAGCGTCAGCGCCTTTTCCGAATTCAAACCGAAGTAGAGGTTGATCACCTCTGCCTCGCGAGGAGAGAGCGAGTCCAAGGCTCTTTCGATCTCCAGCTTCAAGGATTCGCTCAAGAGATCCTCATCCGGCGCGGGCTGGAATTCATCCTCCAGCACGTCCATGAGGCTGTTGTCCTCGGAGATGGAAAACGGGGCGTCCAGAGACAGATGGCTGTTGGAGATCTTTAAGGTATCCGACACCTCCACAGCAGATAGCTCCAGTTCTTTGGCGATCTCATCGGGTGAGGGCTCTCTTCCGTACTCCTGCTCCAACGAGCTGGAGATTTTGCCGATTTTGTGCAAAGTGCCCACCCGGTTTAAGGGCAGCCTGACGATGCGCGACTGCTCTGCCAAAGCCTGCAGTATAGCCTGCCTGATCCACCACACCGCATAGGAGATGAACTTGAATCCTCGGGTTTCGTCAAATCTCTTGGCCGCTTTGATCAGCCCTATGTTTCCTTCGTTGATCAGATCGGCCAGAGACAGGCCCTGGTTCTGATACTGCTTTGCCACCGAGACCACGAATCTCAGGTTGGCCTTGGTCAGCTTCTCCAGGGCCAGCTGGTCTCCCAGCTTGATCCTCTTGGCTAACTCCACCTCCTGCTTGGCGGTGATCAAAGGAGTCTCTCCAATCTCCCTCAAGTAAAGATCCAGGGAACGGTCTTCGTCCCTGTATCTTCTCACTTGCTTTGCCAATTTTTGACGTACTCCTCCTTTCGGCGACTATTTGGGGTTGAAGGTTTGCTGCAATCTCCGATTCTTCCAAGACACGTTTATTCCGGTTTCACTGCAATAAAGAGCGGTTCTCCACTTCTGTAGATCAAAAACAGGACGGCCTTCTTTTCCTCAATCAGGGGTCGGATGGCGCTGCGATAGTCATCCACATCCTCAATCTCCCGGTCGCCCACCTTGCTTATGATGTCTCCGGTGCGAAAGCCGGCCAGTTCGGCTGGGCTTCCCCGCCTTGTGCCAGTCACCAACACGCCGGCACGAAATTCCAGGCCGTACTGTGCGGCCAGCTCTCTGGTGCTAGCGGTTACCTCCAGGCCAAGCCAGTTCTCTTCCTGTTCTTCTTCGGCTGGCTCTTCAGCGGCGTCGGCAAGGAACTTTTCTCTGTCCGCCAGGGTTAACCTCTTGGTCAGCTTTCTCCGGTCCCTGACGATGTCGACGATCACCTCCTTGCCGGGTCCCGCCTGAGCCACCATCATTCGAAATTTCTGGTCGTCGGTCACCGGCCATCCATCGAATTCGGTGATGACGTCACCCATTTGGATTCCCGCCTTGTCCGCGGGTGTACCTGGCTGAACCGTCCGGACCAATACCCCCTGCTCCGCGGGAAGATCCAGTGCGTCTGCAGTGGCCTTGTCGACCGGCTGAAAAGTTATCCCCAAGAATCCCCGAGAGACTTTGCCTTTCGATATCAGATCGGGAATCACCGACTGGGCCAAGTTGGCCGGAATGGCGAAACCTATGCCGATGTTGAAGCTCACGCCAGTGGGGTTTGTTATGGCTGAGTTTATCCCCACCACCTCTCCGCGTACGTTGACCAGGGGGCCTCCGCTGTTTCCAGGATTGATGGAGGCGTCGGTCTGTATGTAGCTCTGGTACTGCGGCGTATCTTCGGGCCCGAAATAAAGATTGCCCCGCCCCTTGGCGCTGACCACTCCCACGGTCACGGTTCTTTCCAGGCCCAGCTCCGGAAAGGGGTTTCCTATGGCCATGACCCACTCTCCCACCTTGAGAAGATCGGAATCACCGAACTCGGCCGCGGGCAGTTTTTCTTCCACGTCGATTTTCAGCACGGCGATATCGGTATCCCTGTCCAGTCCTACCACCTCGGCGCCATATTCACTACCGTCGGGGAGCTTTACAAATATGTTGTCGGCGCCGGATACCACGTGGTTGTTGGTGATGATATAGCCATCCTCACGGAAGACGAACCCGGAGCCCAAACTCTGGCCTCTTTGGGTCTGTGGTGGCCTCTCCGGAACCTCGCCAAAGAATCTGCGGAAGAAATCCTCGAAAGGGAAAAGATCCCGGAAGCCGCCACCTTTCAACACCTTTTCGGCCCTTATGTTTACCACTGCCGGGCTTACCTTCTCCGCCACCTTCACGAAGGGGCTTTCGCCCCCAAAGGCAAGCTGTTCCTTTGATCCGAAGAATCCTTCGGTGTGCTGAGTGAAACTTTCCGGCGACACGGTGGCCCGGAGCGTGCCGGATGAAGGTGAGAGCCCCCTGAGCCCGGACGAGAGAAGAATGCCAATCGCTATGAAGACGAGGGCGAAAAGAAGGAATAAAAAAAGCTTTTTAACTTTGAAAGAGTGCTCGCTATCTTTCAAGCCTCAAGCTCCGGAGTATGTGGCAAAATACTCTTATGAATTAAGCTGCCCCACTTGCTATTGAAACCTGCAGTCTATCAACCGAATACGAATCGAGTTCAAATTTCTACGTTAAAGTCTGGCCCTGCAAAAACCTGCACAGAAAACGCAAAATATGATACGCTTCTACTTCAAATCTGTTGCAGCCCCGACGGAAAAAATTTCCTTTCCGGCTCTCTTTACAAATGATCTTCCGCTTGCCGCGATAACACTGTCTTCCGGGCGAGATGCCGCCTTGGTCTGATGGCTGAAGCCTGTTCGCAGCCCGCACCTGAGCCGGCCCAAGCCGCTCATCTCACCTGGACCAAACAGTTGCCGATACATATAATAACTTCGTATAAATGAGAGGTTGAGTTTAACAAGTCTGGAAAAAAGCGAGATTGTTCGGGAGGAAACATGAAAGGCTCCATTGTATGGGCGTTGCTTTTCTCAGTGGCCTCGTTCTTTTATTCGGGCGTGATGCATCCCGGGCGTGCCTTGGGGGAGGATGACCAGGAGACGCTCAAGCTGTTTGACGATCTGCAGAAGACGATCATCTCCGTGTCCGATGCCATCAAACCCTCTGTGGTTCACATCGAGGTGGTAAAAAAGACCGGCCAGATTAAATACAAGACCCTGGCCTCGGGCCTGATCGTTGATGAGAAGGGTTTCATCTTGACCAACGAGCACGTGGTGGACGATGCACAGAGCATCAAGGTTACCCTTCCCAGCAAGATCGAATATCCGGCAGAGATCATCGGGGTGGACAAACAGACCGACCTGGCACTGATCAAGATGGAAACCGAGGAGGAGCTGTCGGTGGCCAAGATCGGCGACTCGGAGCAGGTGGAAGTGGGAGAATGGGTGATTGCCGTGGGGAACCCGTACGGGTTCGACCGCACCGTCTCCTTCGGTATTGTCAGCGGGAAAGGCAGAGTCCTTCCCAATCTGCCTTTAGAGAATCAGTTGATCAACGACTTCATTCAGACCGATGCGGCCATTGATCCGGGATCCTCCGGCGGACCTCTAGTCAATCTCAGAGGAGAAGTAATTGGCATAAACTCCATTGGCTTCGGCAGAGGACAGGGTTTCACCATCCCCATCAACACGGCCAATGAGGTCAAAGAGAAGCTTCTGGCCAGCGGCACCATCCAGAGGGGCTGGATCGGACTGGCCATTCAGCCCCTGAGCCGGGACTATGCCCGATATTTCGGCAGTGGCGATCTGAAAGGAGTGCTGGTCTCCGACGTCATCGCCAGCTCTCCGGCGGAGGAAGCGGGCCTGCTGCCCGGTGACGTAATAGTCGAATACCAGGGACAGGAGGTCTCGGCGGAGAAGGAGGAGGATCTAAACAAATTCCAGGTCATGGTGTCCCAGACCGATGTGGGTGAGTCTGTAGCCATGAAGATCGTGAGAGATGGCAAACCTGTCGCCCTCAACGTGAGCATATCCATACAACCGAAGGTGAAGGCAGATGAGTTTGAGACTGAGTATGGGTTCACAGTCAAGGAAATCACCGACGCAATCTACCGCTCGCATATGCTGGAGAACAAGGATGGGGTCCTGGTCTCGTTTGTGGAGGTGGGTGGAGTGGCCAGTATGGCCCTGCTGGATGAGGGTGACATCATCAAGAGGGTTGAGGAGTTCGAGATTAAGACCCTGGGCGAGTTTAAGAAAAACCTGGATCAGGTCAAGGGCAGAGAGCAGATAATGCTGACTGTGAATCGAGGAAAGAACAAGAGGTTCGTGCTGCTCCTGCCGAAAAAGGAGTCTTCTGCAACCGGAGAAGGGGAACCAACGGAACAGTAGCCCCGACCTTCCTTGCGGTCCTGGACATCACCTGCCTGTTGAGAATCGAGTCCCTCTACCCGAGGAAGATTGCCCGGATTCTCTTACCACGGACAGAATCTTAAAACGCGGGTTCCGGCCTCTACGCCAGAACCCGCGTTGCATCAAAGGCAAAGCCCAGGAGCTTTGCACCGGTTGAAGGTCCCCTTTAATCACAGGGCGGCGAGCCTCCCTTGTACAGGTAGTTGAGCAGGTAGACAACGTCTGCCACGTGTATCGTGCCATCGCAGTCAACATCCCCGGCCTGTAAGGGGTCCGGCGCAGCCATACCCTTATAAAGGTAGTTTAGCAGGAAGACCACGTCCGCGACGTCTATATCCCCGTCAGCAGTAGCGTCGGCACAAAGGTAGTCACACCCCGTATCCCATGCTCCCATGAGCACCCCGCATTCGTTGTTTGGCGGGGCGCAGGGAGAGGTCTCCGAGATGAAAAACTCGCCTTCTGATAAATCACAGAACAGGGGGCACTCGGAGATGTTGCCGTTTATGCCGGTTTGATCGCTGATGGAGCCCCCATAGTTGCCCTCGGTATTGCCATACACATCGGAGCATGATAGCATGCAGTCCGCGCTCGGATGCCCGCCGAATATGGCAATTCCGAAGTTCAAGGCCACAATCGTGTTCAAGACAGTGGGATTACAGTTGCTTCCACACCAGATTCCACTGCCTTCTTCGGCGGTATTTCCTACGATGGTGCAGTTGATGATTGTCGGGGAAGAAGAGGCGTTGCAGGAGATCCCACCGCCTTCACCTTTTGTCCCTGGGATAGTGTTTCCGGTGACAGTGCAGCCTTCAATCACAGGAGACGATGACTCGGTACAGGCTATCCCGGCACCCTCCGAGGAACCAAGGCCGGTGTTCTCCCTAATGGTGCAGTAGGCGATTGTAGGGCTGGACCCCCAGCAGAGGATTCCGCCGCCATAGACGCTTGTATTACCGCCGGTGATGGTAAATCCTTCCAGCCTTGAACTTGCGGTTTCAGAGTTGTGGAAATAAAAGCCTCTGCCTGCATCCTGGCAGTCGATGATGGTTGAATCGGCGCCCTTCTCGGACTTGACCACGATCGGCTTGCCCAGAAAGCTAATGTCCTTATTTCCAGCCCCAGTGTAAAGGCCCGGGGCGACTAACACTGTGTCGCAATCGTTGGCAACATCTATGGCCTCTTGGATGGTCGGATAGTCTTGAGGTACGCGGATGATTATACAGCCGGTCACCAGAGTTACCTCCACGCTGTGCTGTATTTGCCTGCCGGTGCCCATCTCCGTGGCGGTTATGGTCAGCGGATAGATACCGCTGGGCGTGGTCCCGGTCACGGTGACGGACAATTCGGAGCTGTCCGTGGGCACCAGCGTGACCGGATAAAACTCGCCCGTGGCATCCTGAGGAAGCCCTGAAACGGTTAAGGTGCAGGGGGAGTTGAAACCGTACAGGGAGGTCAAGAGCACGTCGTAGATTCCAGTTTCTCCCTGCAGGACCTGCAGAGTTTCCGGGTAAGCCTCGATGGTGAAATCAGCTGGAGGGGTGACGTTCAAGATAAACTCATCCGTGCGAACCAGCCCTTTATCCATTTCGGAGGCAGTCACGGTGACAGTGTAAACACCCGGCGGCGTGGAGGACGTGGTACTGATGTGCAGATTCGAAGTTCCTGTCGGAGTCACCACATTTGGTGTGAAGCTCCCGGAGGCATCTGCCGGAAGATCAGTTATGGTCAACGTGCAGGGCGAGGCAAATCCGTAATAAGAGGTTAAGGTGACGTCGAAATCGACGGAGCTGCCGGCTTGAACGTCCTGGCTGTCGGGCTCCACGTCAACGGAGAAATCAGGTGGCGGAGTGACTATCAAGACCGCTTGCACGCTGTGCTCGAGCTGAGTCTTGGTTAGCTCAGTCGCGGTTATGGTTAGGTCGTAGGTTCCAGGTGGCGCGTCTCTGGTCGTGCTGATGGTCATTATTGAGGTCTCGGTTGGAGTGGCCGGATTGGGGTTGAAATCGGCTGTGGTATTGCTGGGCAGACCCGCGACAATCAAGGTACAGGGAGAGGCAAAGCCGTAAAGCGAAGTCAAGATCACATCGAAATCAACGGAGAAGCTTGCCTGAACCTCCTGGGTATCCGGCTGAACCTCTATGGTGAAATCGGGTGGGGGGGTGACTATCAAGACCACCTGAGTGCTGTGCTCTACCTGCGCCTTGGCAAGCTCTGTGGCGGTTACGGTCAGGGTGTAGGTCCCCGGCGGCGTCGATCTGCTGGTGTTGACGGTCATGACCGAGGTGTCAGTGGGTGTGGCCGGATCCGGATCGAAGCTGGCGGAGGCGCCCAGCGGAAGACCGGCGGCACTCAAGTCACACGGCGAGGCAAAGCCATAGAGGGACGTCAGGATTACATCGAAATCGACAGAGAAGCTGGCCTGGACTTCCTGAGTGTCGGGTTCGACCTCGATGGTGAAGTCGGGCGCGGGGGTGACTATCAAGACCACGTCGTAGCTATGTACTATACCCCCTTTTTCGAGCTCCGTAGCGGTCACGGTTACGTCGTAAGTGCCCGGCGGCGTGTCTCTGCTCGTGCTGATGGACATGGTCGAGGTCTGCGTGGGTGTGGCAGGATTGGGATCGAAGCTGGCAAGTGCACCCAGCGGAAGACCGCTTGCGGTCAGAGTACAGGGCGAGGCGAAACCCCACAGTGAAGTCAGGGTCACATCGAAGTCTACCGAGAAACTTGCCTGGACCTCTTGCGTGTCCGGCTGAACCTCGATGGTAAAATCGGGTGGCGGAGTGATCCTCAAGACCACGTCGGCACTGTGGGCGATCTGCTTGCCACCGGTCATCTCGGTGGCGGTGATGGTCAGGTCAAAAAAGCCGGTATCTGCAGTATCGGGCACAACTATGTTGAGATCCGATGTGCCAGTCGGCACAAGGGTGGGCGGATCAAACGTTCCAGTCACGTCGGAGGGAAGCCCGCTCACAGTCAACGTGCAAGGGGAGTCGAAACCCCATAGCGAGGTCAGGAGCACCTCGTAATTGTCTCCTGCTCCCTGCGGAATCAGCAAGGTATCGGGGGTAACCTCGATGGTGAAGTCAGGCGGGGGAGTGATTATCAGAACCACCTGGGTGCTGTGCTCAATTGCGGCTTTCTCCAACTCGGTGCCCGTGATGGTAAGCGTGTAGGTACCGATCATCGCGGTTCCGGGCACGGTGATGGTCAATGTGGAGGTGTCGGTAGGGATCAGAGTAACGGGATCGAACTGCCCGGTGACGTTCAGAGGAAGACCGGAGACGGCCAAAGTGCACGTCGAGCTGAAACCATAAAGCGAGGTCAGAATCACCTCATAACTATCCTCCCCGCTCTGTGGTATCTGAAGCGTATCCGGCGAAGCCTCGATGCTGAAATCTGGCGGCGGAGTCACTACCAGCGTCACCTGGACGCTGTGCTGCACCTGTGCCTTGGCGAGCTCCGTCGCGGTCACGGTGAAAGAGTAGGTCCCCGGCGGCGTTGTTCTCAGCGTTGTGATCGACATGACGGAGGTGTCAGTGGGAGTGGCCGGATTGACATCGAAGCTGGCTAAGGCGCCCAATGGAAGACCGGTCACAGTTAGAGTGCAGGGCGAGACGAATCCATAAAGCGACGTTAAGATCACGTCATAGTCAACCGAAAAGCTGGCCTGAACGTCCTGGCTGTCCGGTTCCACCTCTATGGTAAAGTCGGGAGGGGGGGTCACTATCAAGACCACCTGAGTGCTGTGTTCCACCTGTCCCTTGGTCTGCTCGGTAGCGGTGATGGTCACATCGTATGTTCCAGGCGGCGTTTCTCTTATCGTGTTGATGGACATAACGGAGGTGTCGGTCGGAACAACAGGATTGGGATCGAAGCTGGCAGTGGCGCCTGCCGGGAGACCGGCTACGGTCAAGGTACATGAAGAGGCGAATCCGTAAAGAGAGGTCAGAATGACGTCGAAGTCCACAGAGTAGCTTGCTTGAACCTCCTGGGTGTCCGGCTCCGCCTCAATGGTGAAATCCGGCTCGACGATGGAGAAGTCAGCGTCGCTGATGTCGTACGGCTCCCCGTCTGCTGCGTCAGACACCTTTACCCGGCAGTTTTCTGAGGGGGTGTCCGGAACAAGCCAGGGGTAGGAGCCGGTGTCGGGCACACTGCTTTCCACGGTGATCCAGTTGCCTCCGGAGTTGGTGGAGTATTCGATCTTCACGTTCGCCTTGGCTTTGCCGAAATTCTCGGAGAGCCAGGTGATCTCCTGGCTGGTTGCCACTCCCCAGGCTTCCCCTCCGTTGGGCGAGATCACCTGCATGCGAGGCGCCCCCACCCAGAAACAATAAGGCAGGTTGTCCCTGGGCGTATAGAGGACCCCATCAGATCGGCTGAAGCTCAGTCTCGTAGCGGGAGGCCAGAATGTGGAATCCACGCATACGTGCATGGTGTCCTCTACCCTCATGGTCATGGTGGCAAGCAAAACCCGGTCACTTTCCCACCACCTTTGATCCTGACTGCCGGTGGGAACGAGAGTCAACCAAAAGTGGGACGTACCGTCCAGATCCAGGAATACATAATCCCATCCTCTGTAACTGAAATCTCCTTCCAATTGCGCCATGCGGTTGGCATAGAGCGTATCCGATCCGTCCATCATGTGTCGGAATATGCTTCTGTCGAAATCGGGATACATATACAGCATGGAGGTAGTGTTCCAGTAATGGCTCACGCTGCAGTAAGCTGAAGGATTGGTGTGAGTGAAGGCCAAAGGCACGGCGAAACCTGCGATGCTGTCATCTGCTTGCGTCTGATCATGCGTCACCAGCAGAGGAAAGCGAACATTATAAGGGCCGGCAATCGCCGTGTCTACAGTGCAGTCCAGACAGATCACGTTGAGGGTGTCGCACTCCCCGCGGTCGTTGGGATCCTCCGGGCACTGCGCCCACGATGAAGTGCTCAGCATAAGAGCTGAAAAGGCGCAGACCACTAATGCTAGCGGAATCCTTTTCATGACAGACTCCTTCGGTTTGGGTTTCGAGGTTTTTTTCAACAGCTAAATTCAAGATTGGTGCGCGTGGCCGGTGGCCGGACACCCATCTTGCCCGGCCTTGCACTGCGAAGTAGTAACTTTCCCTAGCCGTGATTCCCTACCAGGGCATGATCGACAAAATGGCTGGCGAGGCTATTGCGGTGACATTCCCTTTCTCACCTGCGAGACAGACTACAGCCCCGAGCCCCTGGCACGAAGTCGCCGCCGATGCTCAACGCAATAAGGGACACCTCCTTGCACTTTGCTCGGAATGAGTAGACAGCTATTTGAAAGCACGCGGCACGAATTCGAAAACAGATACGCTCTCGCTGCATGTCAGGGTTTCACATCTGTAAATTTAATCCCAAAGCGAACTTTTGTCAAGCATTTTCTTGGTATTTTTTCTACCTGAAATCACATTCTCAGGCAAACACTGGGAAGCCGGCAGATTCTCACGCTCTCGGACCTCGTGACCCCGCCTCTGATCCATTCAGATCAGCAATCATCTCGCTGCCAGCGGATAAGGTGCGAACTCTGGGAACCTTCTTTCGGTTGACTTTGACGGGGTCAGAGCAGGCTATTCGCTGGGTTATCGCCTCTGTGCTTGGATGTCGTTCTGCGTCTTGAGAATCCCTGAGCTTTGAGGAGTAATCCCTGGAGTCGCTCCTCCCTTCTGGTGGCTGTTACGCGGACCGTGCCTTGGCCAAATTCGCGAGTCGTGGCTTGGGATCAGGGCACGCCTTCAAGACACCAAGGACGCAGGTGCCGCGCCAGCAGAAGGTTTCGCCCGCAACAATCGAGGCGGGTTTGTCCTCTCCCCGATAGCCAACCGGGCCCCAGGATCTTGCGCAGATTCGTGTGGTGGAAAGAGAACCTTTCTGGGCGCGTAAGCAGTGGAACCGAGCCTTTAACTTGTTGAAAGATATAAGGCTATTACCAGCGACCCTGGTTGGAACTGCGGCCAAGCCGAGCGGGTCGAAGATAGCTGGGTAAGGATTGAGCAGGGCGGCAATTACGCAAAAAATGTTGACAATCTGGGGGAGTGGGCGTATATTTTCTGTTTCGCAAAGCGGAGTCCGCGGTGCAAGATAAGTGAGATTCTGGCGAACGGAAGGACCATCGGTGGCACTGATCCGAGATAAGAAGGCGGAGCAAACACTAAATCATCAAGAGCTTTCAGGGAGGTCTTATGGCAGACGCAAAGGTCTACAAGAACTTCATCGGCGGTGAATGGGTAGATTCGGTAACAGGAAAGACCTTCGAGAATCGGAACCCGGCAGACAAGCGGGAGCTTTTGGGACATTTTCAGGCGTCCGGTGAGGAGGATGTGAAGCGGGCCGTGGACGTGGCCA
>JABAOC010023528.1_pt2 | contig 12687 bp, 7 predicted proteins | sample 7062161 | NCBI WGS metagenome assembly JABAOC01 (sample SAMN14538625, study PRJNA623070) | marine sediment metagenome | biome: marine biome [ENVO:00000428]; feature: marine pelagic biome [ENVO:01000023]; material: deep marine sediment [ENVO:00002113] | place: India: Gulf of Khambhat ... | reverse complement strand
CAACGACCTGCTGGAGACCCCATGCTACACCGCGGTAGTAGCCGCCGAAATCAATATCGCCCCGGATACGCTGAATCTCAAGAGCAAGGGAAAGTGGATCACCTGCTACCTAGAATTACCTGATCCCTACGATGTAGCTGATATCAGTCTCACCAGCGTTCTGCTGGAGGGGCTTTTTGGGGTCAAGCATAATGATATCCAGGACGATGTGCTCATGGTGAAGTTTGATGCTCGGGATTTGGCCGCCTACATTACGGATGTCTTGGGAGTCACTCCGCCAGCCGACGTAGAATTGTCTGTTGTCGGAGAATTGACAGACGGCACACCGTTTGCAGGAAGCGACACGATCCATGTCATCAGCCTTGGCAGGTAAGAACAGGATGCCGTTATCCGCTGGGGAGGAGAAACCCGTTACCCTCCCCGTGTGAAAAACGCATTACTCATTCAAGGAACGATTCCGGATACAGAGAGCCGGCAACTGTTTCAAGCTGCCGGCTCTTAAAATCTGGGGACGCCTGGGCCTGTCAAGCACGGATGGGGCCACCTTGCAGGGCTGAACTGGCCGCAAAATGCTCCCCGAAACAGATGGCGTGCAGGACCGCAGGTGTCGATATGCCAGTGCTCCGACCGGATTTGTCCGGCCGGGAGAAGGGAGTCAGCGGCTTGCCTTTGAGAAATCGGCAGCCCCCCTGCTTACAGGCTCGGAGCCAAGGGGATTGGGAGGGGCCAGCGGAGATGGTCGATCTCGCCGTGTATTCCAGGTATACTGGTTCATCTTGATTTCCTGGACATGCAGACGAAAATAGGAGCCTGGAGTAGGTGATGAAAGTCAAACCGATGGGAATGCTGCTGGTGATGCTGGCCGGGTGGATGAACCGGCATCGACAGGATGTAATCGTGTACGTCAAGGTCAAGACCATTATCTGAGAGGTACTCATGAAGAATCTCACTTTGTTGATGCTGGGGGCAATCCTGGTCCTTGGGGCCATGGCGCACGCAGCAGAGGAAAAGGTGGTCAGTCTATATGATGGGCTTGCGCCCGGATCTGAAGACTGGAAGCACACGGAGCGGCAAGTCAAAACCGAGTCAGGGACGCCGCGAATGATCTTCAACGTGGCCAAGCCAACGCTGACGGTCTTCCAGCCCCAAGCAGGGACCGCGAACGGCACGGGGGTGGTGATTTGCCCTGGAGGCGCCTTCTGCATGCTTGCCATTGATCACGAGGGATATGACGTTGCGCGCTATCTGACTGCCAAGGGAGTGACGTGTTTTGTCCTGAAATACCGGCTCCTGCCATGCGAGACCGAGAACCCGATGCGGGAAGCGTCGTCGGGCGGCAACTACCTGGAGAAGGTTGCTCCCATCATCAAACTGGCGTTGGCCGATGGATTGGCAGCGATGGCACACGTCCGTACTCACGCCAAGGACTATGGAGTCCACCCGGACCGGATCGGCATCATGGGCTTTTCGGCTGGGGGTACAGTGGCCGCCTCGGTGGCTTACAACTACACGGCCCAGACTCGCCCTGGTTTCGTCGCTCCCGTATACCTGGCTCACGACTTGGCGATCAAGGGCGACGGGGTTCGTGGCGATGCACCGCCTTTGTTTGTGGCGGCCGCGAGCGACGATCAGTTCGGCGTCGCGCCCCAGAGCGTGGCGATATACCAGGCTTGGGTGGCCGCCAAGAAACCGGCTGAGCTTCACGTGTATGCGAAAGGCGGGCACGGTTTTGGCATGAATAAGCAGAATCTCCCCTGCGACACGTGGGCAGATCGGTTCGCCGATTGGCTCCAGATGCAGGGTCTGTTGAGAAAGTAATCCCCCGTGGTTCCGGTTGATCGCGGCTTGGCGGGCTCTTGAAGTTCTATCGGAGGGCCGCCTGATGGGGAGGATGAGAAAGCTTGCGCTTCTGGGTTCAGGCCGTTGGCACGAGCGAGGGAGCAACATTGGGCATCGCAAGTCTGATTACTGTTCAGAGTGTCCCTTGGCCGATTCAGTCGTTCGATGTGGCTATATGGTCTCTCCTATGGTAGGATGGGTCTTATAGACGAGACATGGTTGGAGACGTGTTATGGGCCAGGACGATGGTCATATTGGGGAAGGCGTCGAAGATACCTTTCGGACTCTAGATGCCGGCAAGCTCTTCTATGAGATCGGTAGCCGCATCGGAGACTACAAGCTGCTGAGTGTGCTTGGGGAAGGCGGCTTTGGGATGGTCTACCTGGCCGAGCAGGAACATCCCATCAGGCGGCAGGTGGCCCTGAAAGTGATCAAGCCAGGAATGGACACCAAGCAGGTGATTGCCCGCTTTGAGACCGAGCGGCAGGCCCTGGCCATGCTGGATCATCCCAATATCGCCCACGTTTTCGACGCGGGTGCAACAGAAGCAGGCCGGCCGTACTTCGCGATGGAATACGTCAAGGGTGTCCCAATCACGGAGTACTGTGATTGGCACAAGCTCGGCACGCAGGAGCGGCTGAAGCTGTTCGTTCCGCTGTGCCAGGCGATCCAGCACGCCCATCTCAAGGGCATCATCCACCGGGACATCAAGCCGTCCAATGCGCTGGTGACACTCCAGGACGGCAAGCCTGTTCCCAAAGTCATCGATTTCGGCATTGCCAAAGCCCTCCATCAACGTCTGACGGAAAAGACCCTGTTCACCGAGCAGGGCCAGCTCATCGGTACGCCCGAGTATATGAGCCCGGAGCAGGCGGAGGTCACCGGCCTGGACGTGGATACTCGCACAGACATCTACTCCCTCGGGGTCCTGCTCTACGAGCTGCTGACCGGCTGCACGCCTTTTGACTCGGAAGACCTGCGGAGCAAAGGCTACGTCGAGATGCAGCGGATCATTCGTGAGCAGGACCCGGTCAAGCCCTCGACGAAGTTGACGACCCTCGGCGGCAAGCTGGTGGATATTGCCCGGTGTCACGGTGCCACGGCAGACCAATTGCGGAAGTCCGTGCGAGGGGACCTGGACTGGATCGTGATGAAGACGCTGGAGAAGGACCGGGCTCGTCGCTACGAGACGGCCAGCGCTCTGGTGATGGATATCGAGCATCATCTGAACCATGAGCCCGTCACGGCTTCACCGCCCAGCAGGCTCTACCGCTTGCGCAAACTGGTCCGACGGAACAAGGGAGTGTTCGTGGCCGTTGGCGCGATAGCCGCCGTGCTGGTCTTGGGCCTGTGTATCTCTGCCTCCCTCTATTTTCGTGAAGTCAGCGCTCGTCGGCGGGCGCTCATCGCGGAACAGCAGGCCCAGACCGAGGCCAGTAAAAGCCGACAAGTCGCCGAATTCCTGAAAGACATGCTCGCGACCGTGAAACCGTCCGTGGCGCTGGGCCGGGACACCACGCTGCTGCGGGAGATTCTGGAGAAGGCCGCGACACGAGCGGGCGAGGAACTCGGCGGCCAGCCCGAAGTGAAAGCCGAACTGCGCCGGGTGATTGGGTCGGCGTTTGGCGAGTTGGGAGACTACGCCAGACTGGAGGCCATGTATCGCGAGTCGCTGGCCATTGAGAAGAGGCTGCACGGCGACGAACACCCGCACATTGTTCTGTCGCTTTATGGCCTGGTGACGGCGTTGTCGGACGAGGGCAAGCTGGAGGAGGCGGAACCCCTGGCACGCGACGCTCTGGCCATGCAGCGCAAACTGCTGGGCGAGGACGATCCGGAGATCAGTAAGTCACTCAACAGTCTGGCCATCGTGCTGTGGAGGCAGGACAAGCTGGCCGAAGCGGAGGCGATGTATCGCGAGGCATTGGCCGTAGAGAGGAAACTGCCGAGCCGGGAACACCCATATGCCACCAGATCGCTCAACAACCTGGCGCTGGTGCTCCAGAAGCAGGGCAAGCTCCAGGAGGCAGAAGCGACGCTTCGCGAGACGCTGGCCATGACGAAGAAGCTGTATGGCCAGGAACATCCGGATATCGCTCGGGCGCTGAACAATCTGGCAACCGTGCTCTACGAGCGAGACAAGCCGGAGGAGGCAGAAGCGATGTGTCGCGAGGGGCTGACCATGCAGAAGAAACTGCTGGGCCAGGAACATCCGGAGATCGCCAAATCGCTTAGCAACCTGGCAGCCGTGCTCAAACACCGTGGCAAACTCGGGGAGGCAGAGGCGATGCAGCGCGAAGCGCTGGCGATGGAGACGAAACTGCTGGGCCGGGAGCACCCGGATGTCCCTGGTTTCCTCACCAATCTGGCGGGGATGCTGAAGACGCAGAACAAGCTGGCGGAAGCGGAGCAGATGTACCGCGAGGCGCTGGCCATACGCAGGAAGCTATTGGGTAACGAGCACCTGAGCGTCGCGCGTTCGCTCGACACCCTTGCAGGGATACTCAAAGAGCAGGGCAAACTGGCGGAGGCGGAGGCGCTGCAGCGCGAAGCACAGGCCATACGGGCAGGACAATCGCAGAGGCAACCTTCGCCTGAAGCAGGACAGGACGACTGCTCCTGATGTGAGAGTAAACAGATCTTCCATGTGGGCTCCTACGGATGGTGTCCAGGAGTCGCCGTATAGTCAACGGCGCACCAACCTCATGAATTCGGGGCATGTTGTACCTGTCAAGCGGCCGTCGGACCAGTCCGCGAGGGCAGAATCCGCAGCAAACGCTCGCCGAAACAGATGGCACCCGGTATCGGGTGGCAGCGCAGCAGTGCCTTGTCTGTGTATGCGAATAAAGCCGGCCACCTGCCTTACAAAGACGGGCAACTGCCCCTACCCACAAGGCCGAGCCACGCAACAAGAACTGCGTGGCGTTTTTAAGGCGGCAAACGGTTGGTCGGAAATGTGACGTTCGACATCGTTGGGAGCTGTGTTGAACATACCGGGTGCCAATTCGCCAGGCATAATAGCCTCCGAGAGCGGCAGAATGCCAATCTCGCGGTCTGACCACGTAGATGTCTATATTTCAAGAGAATAGGGCGGTGCCCGCGGTGGTCCCATTGGTGATTGACAGGCACACCGCATGTCGCTGGTTCAGGTTCCGGATTGCCGATGCGTGGCGCGTCGGTATAATGAAAGGTGGCTTGGAGAGATCCTCTGGTGGAACTCCAGGACGGTGAGATTTCAGACGCTTCGATTTAACCGTGAGCTTATCCCAAAAAGCAATCGAGGGTCCGCAGTCGCGGCTCCCGGGATCAAACAGCCGGCAGTCGCACCGCACTTTGCATGTCGGCACGTCGTGAACGGGAAGTTCATTTCATAAGGGTGGCAGGCCAAGCAGGAGAGAACCATGTCTGTGATTCTGAAGCATTCGACTGCCCGTGGTGTCGTGGTGTTTCTGGGCGTCATTGCCTTCATGAACTCGCCGACCCAGGCAGAAGTCCGGGGCGGTGGTGCTTCGGCCGCTTCCGGTGGATATGATGACCATCGGCACATGATGGACCAGTTAGGGATCAAGACGCTCCGCCCCGGAGCGAACCCGCAGAACCAGGAGCGGTTCACTGAGGAGCAGGCCAATCCTTACAAAGACACCATGCCCGACGTTCTGAGGATGAAGGACGGAACCAGGGTAACCAGCGCGGCGCAGTGGCCCAAGCGTCGCGCGGAAATCCTCGAGGACTTTGAGCGGGAGGTCTATGGGCGGATTCCGCCGGACGTGCCGGAGGTGACCTGGGAAGTGTCGGCGACGACCGATGGCAACAGCGCTGGAATTCCGACGGTCACCAAGACCCTCGTCGGTCACGTCGACAACTCCGCTTATCCCGGTATCACGGTGAACATCCGAGCCAGTTTCACCGTCCCGGCCGAGGCCACGGTTCCCGTACCGATCATGATCGAGTTTGGCGGCTTCGGTTGGTTTGGCCGGCGCGGCGGGATGTCCTGGCAAGAGCAGGCCATCGCCAAGGGCTGGGCCTACGGCAGCATCAATCCCGGCAGCATCCAGCCGGACAGGGGCGGCATGAGTCTGCGCCAGGGCATCATCGGTCTGACCAACAAAGGCGAGCCGCGAAAGCCGGATCAATGGGGCGCTCTGCGGGCCTGGGGATGGGGTGTCAGCCGGCTGATTGACTTCTTCGAGGCCAATCCCGACGCCGGAGTCGACCCGAAGAAGGTCGGTATCGAGGGTGTGTCCCGCTATGGGAAGGCGGCACTGGTCACGGCCGCCTTTGACGAGCGCGTGGCGGTCGCCTTTGTCGCCTCCTCCGGCGAAGGGGGTGCAAAACTGCATCGGCACATATTCGGCGAGGCGGTCGAGAACCTCACCGGCCGGGGCGGGTATCACTGGATGGCCGGCAATTTTCTCAAGTACGGGGCCTCCGATCCCTGCATGACGGCCGCCGATTTGCCCGTGGACTCCCACGAGCTGATCGCGTTGTGCGCCCCGCGTCCGTGCTTCATCAGTTATGGAGTCCTGCCCGGCGATCCTCCCTGGGTGGACGCCCACGGCAGCTTCATGGCCGGCGTGCTGGCGGGACCGGTGTACAGGCTCCTGGGCAAGAAGGATTTCGGCACGCCGGGCAATTACCTGACGGACCCCATGCCGCCGGTCGGCACCCTGATCGGCGGCGAGCTGGCCTGGCGTCAGCACGAAGGCGGCCACACGGCCGGACCCAACTGGCCGGCCTTTTTCGAATGGGTGGGCCGGTACATCAATGCTCCGCCACTGCCGCCGGCCCCCGCGGGGGCTTCCGCTCAGCCGGCTCCCGCCCCGCCCGCGATTCGACCCGTTGCTCGGACCGACCGCAACTCTCAGATCGCCCATGCCCAGTTGCTCGAAAAGGCCCGAAAAGGCCGCATCGATATCTATTTCGAAGGCGATTCCATCATGCGTCGCTGGGGAGCGCTGGATTATCCCGAGCTGCTGGCCAACTGGAAGCAGAACTTTTTCGGCTGGAACGCCGCCGATTTTGCCTGGGGCGGTGACACCGTCCAGAACATCCTCTGGCGCCTCGAACATGGCGAGTTGGACGACGTCCATCCGAAAGTGATCGTGTTTCAGGCCGGCACCAACAACATCGGCAGCCGGCCCGCCCGAGGCGAGGACGATCCCCGGATTGCCGAGGTGACTGCCGGGATAAGGGCCATCCTGGACGTCTTCCGGGCCAAGGCACCCGAGGCGACGATTATTCTGACCGGCATATTCCCACGCAACGACAACGCCGGCAATCCCACCGGTGTCATGCCCGTGATCGACGCCATCAATGACAATCTCGCCGGACTCGCCGACGGAAAGAAGATCCGCTATATCAACATCAATGACAAATTGGCGGACAAGACCGGCAATCTGTACGAAGGCATGACGATGGACAAACTACACCTCTCGCGCAAAGGCTATCAGGTCTGGGCCGACGCGTTGAAACCGATCCTGACGGAACTGCTCGGTCCGCCCGCCGAAGAGGACCACGCGCCGCCTCCGACCGGTGATCCCAGTGCAAGGACCAGGCCTCGGACAGAGTGACATGGAAAGGAGGTCTATGAAGCAGTCAACCAGATTCATTCTATTGAGGAATTGGAGCCCGCTTGGGCGGCGCATGTCGGTATCTGCGGCCCTGGTCCTGATGTTGACATCGGCATCGTGGGCGGCGCAGACGCCCGTCAGGGAACGGGTTTCCTTCAACGCTGATTGGCGCTTTGCCAAGGACGATCCTGACGGCGCCGTAGGCATACTCAGTTACAGCAATATCCGGGATTGGGTCTTGGTGACCGGCGTCTCGTTTACGAAGGACCCGAATTTCGCCAACAAGAAGCGACCGGCCGGCAATCTCGGCGCCGACGTTGCGTACACCCAGCCGGGATTCGATGACAAAGGCTGGCGATCCTTAACGCTTCCGCATGACTGGGGAATCGAAGGTCCGTTCGATCCGCAAGCTCCGGGCGGCACGGGCAAGCTGCCGTTCGCGGGCATCGGCTGGTATCGCAAGCACTTCGCCGTGCCGGTCGGCGACCGGGGCCGGCGGCTCTACCTTGACGTGGACGGAGCCATGTCCTACGCCAGTGTCTGGCTCAACGGTCAATACGTGGGCGGCTGGCCGTACGGCTACGCCTCCTGGCGCGTCGATCTGACACCCTATGTCAAGTTCGGGGGTGAGAACGTAATCGCCATCCGCTTGGACAATCCGCCGAATTCGTCCCGGTGGTATCCGGGCGGTGGGATCTATCGAAATGTATGGCTGACCAAGACCGATCCCGTCCATGTCGGCCAGTGGGGCACTTTTGTGACGACGCGCGATGTTTCTCCCGCTTCCGCCACGATTGATCTGGAGGTCACCATCGACAACGACTCCGAGGCCGATGCGACTGTCGGAGTGACCACTCATATTTATGCTTTGGACGCAGACGGTAACAAGACCGGCGACGCCGTCGCCCGTTTCGAGCCGCGGAAAACGCCGGTTGCGGCAGGCAAGAGCGCCAAGCTCAAAGGCTCCCTCACCCTCGAAAATCCCCGCCTGTGGGGACCACCACCCACGCAAACTCCCCACCGCTGCGTGGCGGTGACCACCTTGTGGCATCAGGGCAAAGCCGTCGATCGATACGAGACACGCTTCGGCATTCGCTCCCTGCGCTTCGACCCGGACACGGGCATCCACGTCAACGGCGAGCGTATCTACGTCAAGGGCGTCAACCAACACCACGATCTCGGCGCGCTGGGCGCAGCGTTCAACGTTCGCGCGGCCGAGCGTCAGCTCGAGATACTCCGTGAAATGGGCTGCAACGCCGTCCGCACGGCCCACAACCCGCCGGCTCCCGAACTGCTCGAACTGACGGACCGGATGGGGTTCCTGCTTGTCGACGAGATCTTCGATGTCTGGGAACGGAGAAAGACGCCGCTCGATTTCCATCTCATCTTCGCGGACTGGCACGAGCAGGACTTGCGCGCCCTGATCCGTCGTGACCGGAACCACCCCTCGGTGATTATGTGGAGCTTCGGCAACGAAGTTGGCGAGCAATACACCGGGGAGGAAGGCGCGGCCATGGCGCAGCGGCTGCACGACGTCGTGAAGGAGGAGGATCCCACCCGTCCCACGACCACCGCGATAAACTGGGCCAAGCCAAACATGCCTCTGCCCGAAGTCGCGGACGTCATCAGCCTGAACTACCAGGGTGAAGGGATCCGTGACGCTCCGGCGTACTCCGGGCTCAGAGGGATCCGCACTTTTCCGCTATACCCCGCCTTCCACGAAGCGTTTCCCGACAAGGTCATCCTCAGCAGCGAGAACGCCGCCGCTCTGAGCAGTCGCGGGACATACCTCTTCCCAGTCTTCGAGGGAGTCAGCGCACCGGTGAAGGACGAATCAGGCGGCGATCCGAAAGAACAGTACGTCAGTGCCTACGAGCTGTATACGGCGGATTTCGGCTCCTCCGCCGACAAGGTATTTGCCTCCCTGGACAAACATCCCTATGTGGCCGGAGGATTCGTCTGGTCCGGCTGGGATTATCTCGGCGAGCCGACCCCCTACTATTCGGCCCGGAGTTCTTATTTCGGCATCATCGACCTGGCCGGATTCAAGAAGGACCGGTTCTACCTGTATCAATCGCACTGGCGGCCCGATCTCCCGATGGCCCATATTTTGCCGCACTGGACCTGGCCGCAGCGCGTCGGGCAGGTCACGCCGGTGCACGTCTTCACCTCCGGCGACGAGGCCGAGTTGTTCCTCAACGGCAAGTCCCTCGGCAAGAAGACCAAAGGCCGATACGAATACCGCCTCCGCTGGGACGACGTCACATATCAGCCGGGTGAGCTGAAGGTCGTGGCCTACAAGGAAGGCAAGGAGTGGGCCACGGACGTGATGAGGACCGCCGGCCCGCCCGCCCAGCTCCTGGCGAAGGCGGATCGGAGCACGATCGCCGCTGACGGCCAGGATCTCTCCTTCATCACGGTCACGATCGTGGACAAAGACGACATCCTCGTGCCCCGCGCGGAGAACCGCGTGCGTTTCTCTATTGACGGCCCGGGCGAGATCGTCGCCACCGACAACGGCGACCCGACGAGCTTCGAGTCCTTCCGGTCCAGAGAGCGGAACGCTTTCAACGGTCTTTGCCTGGTGATTGTCCGGGCGAAGCCGGATCGGACGGGAGCGATCACGTTGAAGGCGGAGTCCGAGGGCCTCAAAGAAGCAGCAGTCGTTCTCCGCTGCGAAGCGGCGAGATGACCGGCAAGCGAGAATCGGGGGGCAGCGGCAAGACCTGCTCCGGACAAAACCGAATGGGACGAGCCCGCGCAAATTGAATGCTGCCAACAGCGTCTGTCAAGCGGGCGACGAACCGCCTCGTGGCGGCTGAATTCACGAGAAAACGGTCGATTCTCAGGGGTACCACGACTATGATCGAGGGCGCTTCTTGTTGTGACTTGCTGTCCAGAAGAGAGAGTGTGCCGCGATGATGGCAACGACAGATAGGGGAATGGTAGTGGTGATACTGCCAAGATGGCTGAGTCATCCGGCAACAGCGGCTCGGACTTCGTGGTGGTAGTTTGACGGATTCCAGAGCCCTTTGTCGACACAATATGCCAGGCACGCCACAAGCGTTGGTCGGAGGTTCTCTTTCATGGTTCCGAGAGGCTGATGGACCTAGGGACGGCAGGCAAGCGCTTTCGTCAGTCGACTGCACAAAGCCAGTATCCATACGCACTTACGATCACATAATACTTGCACCCTACGATGCCGAGAAAGCAGTAAAACTCCGGATTCTTCGGCAGAATGACAGATTCTGACGGAAGAACACGCTAAATTGATGGCCAGGACTCTTGCAATTGGGTGCGGTACTTGAGTATGATGGAACCTGTACCGTGCAGGAGGACAGTCTACGAGGTTAAATGGGACATCGCGGGCGGTCCGACTGATGGCCAAGGCATCATTGGTAGCGGCACGTTGACACGAGGAGAATTGGAAGGAGGTTCCACCATGAGCAAGTCGCGACTAATCATTGCAGTGGCGTTGAGCCTGACGGCCGCGCAGACTTGGGCTGCCGACAAATCCCTGGTCCTGTACCTGCCCCTCGACGAGGGCGCCGGCACGACGGTCAAGGACCTCTCCAGCTACAACAACCCCGGCACTGTCGTTGGCGGCGCCGCCTGGGTCCCGGGCCCCAAGGGCACGGCGCTGGAGTTCGTCGGCGGCTCGCACGTCACGATCCCGGAGATCCCCCAGTACGATGTCACTGCCGCGGTCAGTCTGCTGGCCTGGGTCAAGGCCACGACGGTCCCCAACTGGGCCCGCGTGATCGACAAATCCCAGTGGCAAACGAGTGGTTTCGATCTGGTCCTGACTCAGAACGTCGGTCTCCCGCGGCTCGAGTTCTTCGTCAACAACACCACCTCGCTGGTCGATGGGACGACCGTGGTCGCCGATAACGAATGGCACTTCATCGTGGGCACGTTCGCCAACAAGACGCTTCGCATGTACGTGGATGGCACACGGGAAGGCGAGGCCCAGTCCACCGGGCAGGTGGACATCAATCCGAACAACTGGCCGCTCATGGTCGGCGCCGAGGCGAGTTCGAACGGCGGCCAGCAGTACTTCGGCAGCATCGACGAGGTCGCGATGTATGATCGTGAGCTGTCGGCGGACGAGGTGATGGCCATCTTCCAGAAGGGCATGCCGGGGCTCGATATCGCGGCCGATCCTCAGCCGCAGAACGGAGCCGTCGATGTGCCGCGCGATGTTGTGCTGGGCTGGACGCCCGGCGGCTTCGCCGCCTCGCATGATGTATACATTGGCGCCTCGTTGGACGACGTCACCAGCGCCGACCGGGCCAATCCGATGGGCGTGCTGGCCAGTCAGGGGCAGTCGGGCACGATGTATGATCCGGATGGTCTGCTCGAATACGGCCGGACGTACTTTTGGCGCGTTGACGAAGTGAACGCCGCCCCCGACAACACGATTTTCAAGGGCGACGTCTGGAGCTTCACCGCCGAGCCGTTCGCGTACCCGGTGGCACCCGTGACAGCCACGGCCTCCGGTTCGGGGAACAACATGGGGCCGCAGAACACCATCAACGGCTCCGGCCTCAACGCCGACGACCAACACTCCACCGAGTCCACGAAGATGTGGGTCAGCGACGCAGTCAAGCCCGCCTGGATTCAGTACGAGTTCGACAAGGTCTACAAGCTCCACGAGCTGTGGGTTTGGAACGCGAACCAGGAGATCGAGACCATGTTCGGCTTGGGGGCCAGGGACGTCACCATCGAGTATTCGGCCGACGGCCAGACCTGGACGGTCCTGGAAGGCGTGCCCGAATTCGCCCAGGCGACCGGCACGCCCACCTATACGGCGAATACGACCGTCGATTTCGGCGACGTGGAGGCCAGGTTCGTCAAGCTGACCATCAACGCCAACTGGGGCGGCATGGTGCCGCAGACCGGTCTGAGCGAGGTTCGATTCTTCTACGTTCCACTCCAGGCCTTTGAGCCGCAGCCCGCGGACGGCGCGACGGGCGTCGCTATCGATGCCTCGCTGACCTGGCGGACGGGCCGGGAAGCCGAGTCGCATGAGGTCTATTTCGGAGCGGATGCAAATGCCATGGCCCTGGTTGACACCACGGCCGAGCACAGTTACACACCTGTCTCTCTGGACTTTGCGACCACCTACTCCTGGAGGATCGACGAAGTCGGCGGCGCCGGTCCCTATGAAGGTGAGGTATGGAGTTTCACGACCGAGGAGTATGCGGTCGTCGATGACTTCGAGAGCTACGACGACCAGGAGGATACGGGCACGCGCATCTACGAGACCTGGAGCGAC
>JABAOC010002041.1_pt2 | contig 12688 bp, 13 predicted proteins | sample 7062161 | NCBI WGS metagenome assembly JABAOC01 (sample SAMN14538625, study PRJNA623070) | marine sediment metagenome | biome: marine biome [ENVO:00000428]; feature: marine pelagic biome [ENVO:01000023]; material: deep marine sediment [ENVO:00002113] | place: India: Gulf of Khambhat ... | reverse complement strand
ACCACGCCGGGGGTATTCGGACCGATGATTGTAACTCCTTTTTCACCAGCTTCCGATTTGATGACCATTGAGTCGTGGAGGGGGACCCCTTCAGTGACGACCACCACCGTTTTGATCCCCCCATCAATGGCCTCAAGGGCGGCATTCTTGGCGAGAAGTCCCGGCACAAAAACCCCCGAGGCATCGACAGGGTGGTTCTCAAGGGCCTGCCGTACGGTATCGTAAACCGGAATTCCATGGACCTTTTCCCCGTATTTGCCAGGGGTGACGCCTGCAACGACATGGGTCCCGTATTCCAACATGAGTCGCGTGTGGAATACGCCCTCGTTTCCGGTGATCCCCTGAATGAGAACGCTTGTCTCTTTATTGATCAGTATGGACATGGCTTTACCCCCGCTTGGCCGCCTCGACGGCTTTTTCGCCTGCGATCTGATCGTTCTCATAGATCGGTATCCCGAGGCTGCTCAAAATTTTTCTACCCTCTTCGGCCCCGTTTCCCCTCATAGAAACGATCAGGGGCTTGGTGACCGTGCCCTTCTTGATCGCCTCGGCGAGGCCCTGAGCGATCACATCGCAGCGGGATATGGACCCAAAGAAGTTGCCGAAGATCACTTTAACCTTCGGATTCTTGAGGACGATCTCGATGGCCTGCTCTGCCTTCATATAAGTCCGACCGCTCACCTCGAGAAAATTGGCGGGCTCGCCTCCATAATATCGAAGAATATCCAGGGTGGTCATGTTGAGACCCGCTCCATTGCCGATCACCCCGATCTCACCGTCCATTTCCACATAACCCAAGTTGTGGGTGCGAGCCTCTCGCTCCAGATCGGTCAGGAATTCATCCTCCTGTCTGAGATCCGGGTGACGTTTGAGAGCTTCGTCGTCGACGTTGATCTTGGCGTCGGCCGCGATGAGACCGCCCTCCCGGGTGACAGCGAGGGGATTGATTTCGGCGACCTCACCGTCGTACTTCCAGAAGACATCGTAAAGTCGGCCAAGGATTCTGGCCCCCTGGGTGAGGATCTTCCCTTTCAGACCAGCCCGCCTAACGATATCTGCGGCCTCATAAGGACGGATCCCCCTTCGAACATCGACGAGTTCCTTAATGATCTGATCCGGATAAGTCCGAGCCAGCTCTTCGATATCGATCCCTCCCTTGCCGCTCGCCAGAACCACAGCCTTGCCCTGGCTCCTCTCGATTGTTACTCCCAGGTAAACTTCGCTGGCAATATCGAGTTTCTCCTCGATCAAGAGGCTTCTCACCGTAAAGCCTCCGATCTGGGACCCCAGGAGTTTCTTTACATGCGGCTTGAGCTGAGCATCGTTTTCGGCGAACTGAATACCTCCAGCCTTCCCCCGTCCCCCGACAAGGACCTGCGATTTGATCACAACAGAGCCAAGTTCCCTGAATAATCGTTCAGCTTCCTCCAGACTCTCGGCGACGCCGCCCTTGGGGATGGGGATACCGTTTTCTTGGAACATCTTTTTCGCCTCGTATTCAAACAGTCTCATGACGAATCTCTCCTTCACCTTTCTTCCTGAAAAAGTTGTGCTGCGTTGCTCGAAAACCTCATCTTCGCTCGTCGTGTGTTGTCCGTTGTCCGTCGTTCGTTATAACAATTGACCACTGACAACTGACCACGGTGATTCATAGATCTCCGATCACGCTCTCACCTCCAAAATCGAGGTATCATGGAGTCTTCTTAAGATAGAATCCGTAGGGATCGACCTCCTCTCGCAGGACACGAAGTTCCGCTTCGGTTGGCGTTTTTACCTCTTCCAGCTCGGGCAGAACTTCGGGGCGAAACCCCGTCTCATCCAGGACCTTATCCACGGGGACCCCCGGCATGAGTTTGCTGATCCGGAATCTCCCGGTTGCCGGATTGATCTCCATCACCGTCAAATCTGTGATAACCCTGATTACGGGTTTGCGACTCGGAAGTCCCATCCGCTCTCGATCTTCCGGGCCCCCAATGTAACCCGGACTCGTGATGTAGTCGCATTTTTCTGGAAAACGTCGTTTCTCGTGGCGAGTGATGATAAGAATCTTCCGAGAATGAGAGGCGATGTCATTGCCCCCCCCACTTCCTGGAAAGCGGGTCTTGGGGTTCTGATAGTTGCCTAAAACCGTGGAGTTGATATTTCCGCATTGATCGATTTGGGCTCCCCCCAAGAATCCCACATCCGCCAAACCCCGCTGCATCAGACATCCCAGGACGTCGCGCAACGAACCCAGACGGACCGCTTTATGTTGAGCCCGGGAGTCAGAGACTGAGAGCGGCGTGGGCAGAACCAGAGGTGCGATTGGTCCAGTTTCAACCACGTAACAGAGGTGAGGTGCGTGGGTCCTCTGGGCAAACATCGTTGAGACCAGGGGCAAACCTGTCCCAGAGAAAACGACCTCATAGTCCTCAATATACCGAGAGGCCTCAATCACCATCAACTCATCAAGGCTGAACGTTCCCATGGCATTTCCACTCTGTCATAACATCAGAACTCTCCATACTCCACAAAACAAATCGTTACGACATCCTCGCTATTTCGCCACTCCTTCTGCTCATGGGCAAACGCCCTTGCCCCTTCGCTCCCTTACTCCCGCAAATGTCGCTCAGGGACAATGGGGTCGCTGGAAGCCATGGAAGCCCAGCTAGAGCATTTCCTGCATGGCCTTCTCTAAGCTCGTGAGTTTCTGAGGACCGCCTACCTTCTCAAGGTAATCCTCGAAACGGTCACAGCCGAGAACGTACTCTCTCAGATAAGCCTCATAGGCTTTTCCGCCCTCACGGGCACACTTCTGATAGTAAGTCAGGTGTTCGCTATCATAGTCATAATAACGATAGGCCGCTGTCGGATGGGCTCCAAATGGCTGTTCGACCACGGCGCTCACGTATATGTATGGAATCGTTGTCCGTTCAGGATCGTTTCGAATGTGCTCCGTGGGGATGATTTCTTCACAGCAGACGATGGCATGCTTGGACGCCCGCACCATCTCCACGTCATGAGCCAGGAAGCCCTCGATAATGACATTCCCCATAGGATCGGCTTTCTGGGCGTGGATGATCGCCACATCCGGCTTGAGGGCTGGAAGGAGTACGACCTTTTCTCCTCGATTCCAAGGGTTATCGATGGTCTCATATTTCTTCTCCGTCGATCTTGCCTTTTTGGTCAACATATCAGAACCGAGGAGGCTTTTGATGGGCATGAAGGGCAGGCCCATCTCCCCGGCCAAAAACCGACTGACCATTGCCAGATGGCTGTAGTCCTCCATTTCCACCGATCCATCTTCAACAGCCCGGCGCCAACAAAAGGTGGCTCCAAATCTTTCGAGGTTTCCAGTTCCAGCCTCGCACCTTTTGACCAACCCAGCTCCCACCAAGAGATCCATGGAAATCGAGAGATTGCACCCACAAAGGGTCAAGTCTTTCTTTCCTTGGCGGATTATCTCATGAGAGATGGCGACCGCGCAACGACCCACGTTTTGGCCCCCCATCCCAACGACCGCACCATGAAATACAAAGCTCGCCACCGCCTCCCGTGCCGTCATCACCTTGTTGTCCGCAGAATTCGCCATTTTGCTGACTCCTTGATTCCCTCTGATCTTTCCTTTGGCCTTTCGCTTTGTGCCCTACGCTTTTTTCTTTGGAAGCCTTCTTGGATCCTCAATCTCCTCCACGATGCCCCAACCGCTTCCTTTGAGCTTTTTCCGCTCCTTGAGGTTGTTTTTCCAATCCTCAAGTGTTCTGCACTGGGCAGGTCTGGCAAATTTGTTGCGATCCTTCAAAGGTGGTATGGTCTTCTCCGGCGGTCCATCATAGTATTCTTTCGGCTGCAGGCTCTCTCCAAACATCACCCGAGGCTCTCGCTCCTCTTCCTCAATGGCATGAGCACCGCATCCAAAGGCCCGTGTGATGGCCACGATGCTCCAGGTCGCTTCTGGCGTGAAGCCAAGATCCAACATCGTGGCGCCTACAGCCCCAAGCATATCAAGATTCACGGGTTCCTTGCTCGCCATTTGTGCCGCCTTCACGATTTTTTTCTGGAAATCGATGTATTTACCGGCCACACCCAGGCCCTCTGCCCTGGCAAACACCCTTTTAGCTGCTGGATCTTTCAGCATGAGGTCCGAGGCACCGAGAATCCGGCTTCCCCGATTTTCCTCGACCAGAATTTTGGCGATCTCATCGAGGTCCTTCCCCTCTTCTTCAGCTCGGTTCAGGTACTTGTCCAGCATTCTCCCATACGTCTGAAAGGCCCCATAGGCATGGCCGAAGGCGAGGATCGATGCCCCAATAGACTGGGTCAGCAGGTTGTGACCCTTGGCCACGAAGCGGGAGATGGCGGCTGGAGTCGACACACCCTCATCCAGACAGAGAATCATGAGGTAGTTCAGCATCTTCGCCTCATTGATGAGAGGGATTCTCGCCTGATAGTTGATGAAGATCACATCGGCGAGACCGTAGCCCTTTTCCACGAGTTCAGTTGTGTCATATCCCCGGGTGACGATTTTGTCGACGCGTTTGTGAGATATTGTCGAATGCCACCGAAAAGGCTCTCTCTCTACAGTACCCATTTCTTGTACTCTCCTTTCTCCAATTCCTTTTGAGCATATTCTTCACGTTCCTCTTGAGATGGAACGGGCCTATCTGGTATGCCATCATACACAATCATGGACAAGTCGAGCATCTGTATCATCTTCTCCCTTGTGGAGGCCATCCAGGCATGGCCCTTCTTCATATTCTCTATGGCATGGCATGCGCAGCTGAAGCCACGGCAAAGGATTCCAATGCCCCAGGCAGCATTGGGGCTGAACCCAAGTTCCGCCAAAGCGGTATTTCCCGCGCCGATCATATTTACCGCTATCGTCTTCTTCCCCTCTGCCTGCCGCCGCTTATTGAAGGCTTCTTCGATTGCCTTCTGGAGCTCGAGGTATACACCGTCAACTCCCAGTTCCTCCTGCTTCCTGTGGGTTGGCATAGCCCTCGGGTCACCATCCACATGTTGTGGTTGCCCCAGGCCCATGACCGGCATTCCCGCATCCATGTACTCATCCACCAAAATCTTACCCATTTCCTTTGGGGACTTTCCCTCGACTCTGGCCCGCTCGAGGTATTTGTTCAACATGTACCCATGAGCGGCTCCGGGGCCGTGAGCACCCCCGAACGTCATAACTCCGGCAGCCACTGCGGCGGGAAGCTGGGGCCTGCCCCCCATGGTGGCGATTGCTGAGGCAGCCGACGGTGACATGGAGTGCTCCAAAAACTCTCCCATCTCATATTCCAGCATCTTCTCTTCCGCTTCCGTGGGTATCCTACCTTGGAACAGCACGAAAAGCGCGTCGCAAAAGGTATAGCCCTCCTCTGCCAGGTCGCTCAGGTTGTATCCCCTCACAACAGTCTTTTCCTCTGTCTTGTAGGAGATAGCTGTCTTTCTCTTGATCAACGGTTCCCTTTCCATTCACTTTCCTCCTTTCCTCGAATTATCTTATTACCCCCTAAACGGGGAAAATAACGGCTAATTCTCATTGCCGGCCTTGAATCGTTTGCGGGAAGTCTTCACATTACGCCGCTATCCTTAAAATCTTCTTGATCGTGGGGACGATCTGGGTCTGTTCCGGCAACCCTTGGACCATCTCATCGGACAGAAGGTCGTCCGGAGGTATATCATCCTTCCCTATGGTTCCCATCCGTTTTATGCCGCAACCGGAAAAGATCATCACGATGCTGAAATCCGCAAAATAGGGTGCGCCATGGTATGCGGGATACACGGGCTCAGTCCTGCCCTCTGGGACGATCTGATACTGGAATTCCGGGACGACTATGATATCCGGCGTTCTTTCATGGGCCCCCCGGCGGATAAACCATGGGGCATCCCGGTCATATTTATACCAAGCACCCTTAATGTGTTCAATCCCTTCTACAGCCTCAATGGTCTCGTCAATGAGAGGCTGGCTGATATCATGCAGGTACCAACCTGCTACGGCCGGTACCTTGTAAACATGGGCTATATTTTCAACCAAATCCCTGCATCCTTTCCGCTTCAATTCCCCGATGAGATCAATGGAAAGGGGTTTATCCGCCATCCCATGGTCCGCCGTAAGGATGAGAAGCGTATCCTCAAACCACCCCATCTCCTTCAGGCGGGAGATCAACATTCCCAGGAGCTGGTCAACCTCCCTACAGGACTCCCTCAGCTCAACTGATTCCGTCATGTAGGCATGGCCAACGATATTGGGAGAAACCAAACCAACAAAGAGGAGCGTGGGCCTTTCATTCTCCAGAATCTTAAGGGCTCCTTCCATTACGAACTGATCCATGACAGGGGTATTGGCCGCTTTCTCCTTTGCATAATGAAATCCAGGTCCATCCCAATCCACAAGACGGGGCAATCGTAAATCGGCAAAATAGGGAGGGAGAGTCCTCCCTGGCCGCTCTGTCCATCCGAAGAAATCATCACCTACCCCCGGTCCCGTGAAATGCCCTCGCTCATGCATTTGCTCTCGATAGGAAAACACGACGATGTCCGCGCCGGGCCCTCCCAACAAAAAGGCATTCCTGTCCTTGGCTGAGATGGAGGCAACCCTTGCCGATGAATCCCGTGATTTTATGATTTCACCGATGGTAGGAGCTTCCAAGTGTAGCTTTCCGCTTACTTCATCATAAAGATAGTTCAATTTCTTGGTCTCCCTATCGTACCAGTTGTCACTCGCCCAGAGACCATGGTCCTTCATGTACTTCCCGGTAGAGATGGAGGCGAAACCCGGTGCCGTTTCCGCCACGCAGTTGCTGGCAATCGCATTGGCGAAACTGACGCCATTGGTAATTAAGGAGCTTATATTGGGAAGTCCATATTTTTTGAGGTACTCATACTTGAATGCATCTATGGCCACCACAATAATATGTTTCGGGACCCGCCCCTCATCAATTATTTTTAGATGTTCTCCCGGTAAAGCCATTTTCTCTCAGTCACCTCATCTAGAACGACCCTTCAGATCCCCTTTCTACTGGAGTTGCAAAAAAAAAGAGCAAATACAATAATCCACTTACGCCTCGTATAAAGCTAAGCTCCTTACTGCTTCGAGAACTCCCTCAAGTAAATATGGTTGGGATCAACCTCGTCTCTTAAGACCTTAAGCTCTTCCTCCGTGGGAAGCTCTACTTCTTCCATCTCCTCTCTCAGCTTTAGTTCAAATCCGGTATTTTCGCAGACCTCATCTACCGTCACACCCGGCATCAGTTTTGTTAATTCTAACTTTCCTGTATCCGGATTTATCTGCATTACACAGAGGTCTGTCACCACAATAATATCTGGCCGATCTATCTTTAAACCGGCCTTCTCTCGTCCATCTGGACCATCAATGTATCCTGGGCTGGTGATAAACTGAACCCTCGGTGGAAAACGCCTTTTTTCATGCACCGCAATGATCAAAATTTTTGGAACACATGAAGCAATGCAGTTGGCGCCGCCGCTTCCCGGGAAACGTACTTTTGGGTTTCGCGGATCACCAATATAGGTGGAATTAATGTTTCCAAATTGATCAATCTCAGCCCCGCCCAGAAAACCAATGTCTACAAGGCCCCTCTGAACCAGGCAGCCCAGTACATCCCTTAAGCTCCCTGTTTTTACTGCCATGTGGCCGATCACAGGATCAGCCACCGTGAAAGGGGCAAAAGGAAGGATTGGATCAATCGATCCACTCTCCACGACGAAATTGACGCCGTGAGCGTGTGTTTTTTGAGCAAAGATTGCGGCAACCATAGGCAACCCTGTGCCGAGAATCACAGTGTCAGTACTCTTGATGAATCTGCTCGCCTCAATGCTCATCAACTCCTCTCTGGCATAGTTTGCTGAATAGTGTTTTTCCATATATAAACCTTGCTTCTCTAGATAAATCTGAGCATTTCTCGCTTTAAATAGTTGAGTTTTTTTGAACCCCCGCATTTTTCAAGAAAATCATCAAAGGTTTCACATCCATATACATATTCATTCATATAGTCTTTGTATTCCTCACCTCCAGCCCGTGCGCATTGCTGATAGTGACCGATATGATCAGCATCGAAGCTATAATATCCATAGGTCGCAGTGGGATAAGCACCAAATGGTTGCTCAACTACTGCATCTATATGATGGTAGGACACTGTCGTGTGATCAGAATTGCTCCTGAAAAATGTGGTCGATACAACCTCTTCGCAGGATACGATTGTAGCCTTAGACGCCCTGATAAGTTCTGGTTCATGGCTCGCAATTCCTTGTATAATGACATTTCCAATTTCATCTGCCTTTTGCACGTGAACTATTGTAACATCTGGTTGCATTGCCGGAACGAGCGTAACTTTCTCTCCCTTATTCCATGGATTACTCATTATCTCAAACTTCTTCTCCGTTGATGCCGCTTGATAGTTGATGATATCGGAGCCCATCAGGCCCCTGACGGGGATAAAGGGAATTCCCATCTCACCTGCCAAAAACCTGGAAACCATGGTCAGATGGTCAAAATCCTCTGCTTCCATCCTTCCTTCTTCAATAGCCCGTTTAAATTGAAATGTCGCGCCGAATCTTCCCAGGCCACCCAACCCGAATTCACATTTCTTCACCAATCCTGCTCCCACGAGAAGATCCATATGGATGGAGAGGTTGCATCCGGTGAGCGTGAGATCCTTTTTGCCCTGTTTGATGATCTCATGGGCTAAATTCACCGCGCACCTGGCAACGTTTTGACCTCCCACCCCAACGGTAGCTCCATCGAAAACGAATTTCTCCACAGCCTCCGTTTTGCTCATCACTTTACTATTCTTCGATACCTTGGACATAGCGATTTCCCAGTCTAAATCCCTGTAGTTCTCTTTGAAAACTCACGATAACATATCCTTTTTAATAATCCAAATTAATTATTTTTATCAATTAGATAAATAAAGTTAATTGAAATGCCTTGTTTCCGCCATTTCCAACAAACGATAAGATAACATCAAAAAACGGTACGGTGGATTGACCAATGCAAGCCTTGAGGAAGTAGATGTTGACTTCTAAAGAGAAGACGGGTAGTTTTACTTATAATAATCAAGAATTCGATAAATCACGTTTATCATGTTGGCCTTTGATTCGGCCTTTTTGCCATGAATTTCAATCAGCTGAAAATCTTTTACGCCGTTGCTAGGAAAAAGAGCTTCACCATGGCAGCCAGGGAGCTCTTCTTAACCCAACCCGCCGTAACAATCCAGATCCAAAAGATGGAGGCCGATTACGGGACGAAGCTTTTCGACCGGGTCGGGAGAAAAATACTCCTCACGGAGTCGGGAAAAATTCTCCTTTCCTTCGCGGAAAAGATCCTCACCCTCTCGGCTCAGGCAGAAGAGGCTTTGACTGATGTGAAGGAGTTGAAATCCGGGAAACTGAGCATCGGTGCTGCCGCCACTGTCGGCTCATATTATCTGCCAAAGATCTTCGAAGTCTTCGGGAAAAAGTACCCAAATATAGAGATTGAGATGAATTTGGCCAATTCTCACAGCGTGGTGGAAGCAGTTCTGGCATTTAAAAACGACTTGGGATTCGTAGGTCGACTGCATCATCTTGAGAGGCTCGTGGTCATCCCACTCCTCGAAGAGGAATTGGTCCTGATCGTTCCCCCTGATCATCAGTTTGCTCATAAAGGGGAAGTTTCCTTAGAGGATTTGAGCGGTCAACCCTTCATCTCAAGGGAAGTGGGCTCCGCAACCCGCGAATTAGTGGAGGAGAGGGTTGGAAGGAAAGGTGTCTCCATGAGGGTAGTTATGGATTTGGCCAGTAACGAGGCCATAAAAAGAGTGGTGGAAGACGGGCTGGGTATCTCTTTCATTTCTAAATACGTGGTAAAGAAGGAGGTGGACCAAGGACTCCTCAGAATGGTTACCTTGGCCGACGAAAGGATAATGCGAAAATTCTTTATCATCTACCATGAAGATAAATATCTCTCCAACACGCTCAAGGCATTTCTGAAGGTCGCTTCGGAATTGTCATCCCACTTTCCAGTTTTGGCTTGACTTATTTTCTCCTTTTTCCTACGCTAGTTTTAAGTCGAGAAGGTCGTTTTACTCCATTGAGAAATCTTACACAGAGGGAGGTGAAAGGGGGGCTTTTCTCCATTCAGAGGAAAGGAGGGGTATAATCGATGAACAATGAAGGAAAAACGAAAATGGAATTTCTGAAGGATTGGGGTGACGCGCTCACCCGGGGAACCGAGCGGTATATTCCCGATGCCCTGGTTATTGTCTGGATTCTGAGCATTATTACCTTCATCTTTGCCCTCATCTGGGGGGAAACAACGGTCATAGGGGCAATCCAGGCTTGGGGGAAGGGGTTTTGGGTTCTTCTACAGTTTGGCATGCAGATGTGTCTCATCATGATGACGGGCTATATCTTGGCCTGCTCACCTCCTATCAGGAGGCTTTTGGACGGCCTCTCGAACTGGCCAAATACGGAAAAGCCCTGGCAAGCCATACTGCTCATGGCCTTCTTCTCCATGATCATCGCCTGGATCAATTGGGGGCTCAGCCTCATTGGAAGCGCCATGTTTGCGCTGTTCATCGTCCGGCGGAATCCCAAGGTGGATTACCGACTTTTGGTCGCAGCGGCCTATCTGGGACTGGGGTGTACCTGGCACTCGGGATTGTCAGCCTCGGCCCCTTTGCTAGTAAACACCCCGGACAATTTCTTGATCAAGGCGAAGATCCTGGATACCACGATCTCCACCGCGGATACAATATTCACACCTTTCAACCTAATTCTGCTCGTGATTATCCTGTTCGTCATCGCCTTCCTGATAGCCGGAATGCATCCTCGCCCGGAAAAGACCTTCAAGATTTCACCGGAGTTGGCCGAAAGGATCAAATTGTACGAACCCCCCGAGATGCCTAGGGAGAAGAAAACCTTATCCCTCCGGATGAACTGGTGGCCCGGCTGGAACATCATCGTTTTCCTTGGGGGGATTATCTGGATGGCATGGTCCATCAACAAGGTAGGCATGGCCAAATTTATCAACCTGAACAACATCAACTTCGTCTTCCTGATGCTGGGAGTCCTCTTCCACTGGAGACCGTGGAGCTTCCTCAAGGCAACGGAGGCAGCGGGTGGAGCTGTCTGGGGAATCGTCATCCAGTTCCCCTTTTACGCGGGAATCTTCGGCCTGTTCAAGTTCACAGCACTGGCTACGGCCTTCACCAAGGCGTTTGTGGCCATCAGCACACCTTCCACATACCTTCTCATCACTTATTGGTATGCAGGACTGTTGAATTATCTCGTCCCTTCTGGCGGTTCCGAGTGGGCTATTACCTCACCCTACCTTATCCCTGCGGCGAACCAGTTAGGAGTTGACATCTGGAAGGTGGTGATCACCTATGCATGGGGGGATATGCTGACGGATATGATCCAGCCCTTCTGGGCCATCGCCATGCTCGCCGTGGTAAAATTGGAATTTAGGGAGATTATGGGCTGGCTGATGCTCGTCTTCTTCGTGTACGCCATCATCACCTCAGTAGCATTCCTGCTCTTGGGATTTCTCTGATATCGGGGGTCTTGGGGAAGCGGTGGCCCGGCATCTTTCCAGGGCCACCGCTTCCCCTCCATTCATATTCCCTCTCGATCCGCAAAAACCCATTCTTCTGGCCACATCGCCAATGCGATGCATTATCCGATTATCATTTCATTACCCTTTTCCCTCCAGTTCCACAATCCTCCGCTTCAGCCACTTGGCGTGGCGCATTTCATCAAAAAGCTGCTCTTCCAGCATTTCCAGCGTTATCATGTCATCGATGATATCCGCCACGGGTACGCAATAATCTTTGATCGCCTGCTGTTCTTGCTGCATCTCCAATCGCAGCATTTCTAAAGTGCCCTGATTCCTGCTCTTTTCCCCTATCTCCTTCCCACGGGTTGTGGCAGAACCGCCCGGCTCAATAGGCACACCCCCCAACTCCCGAATTCTTTCGGCAAGGGTGATGGCATGATTTTCCTCAGCGGGCAGAATCCCCTCTATGCCTTCGGCAATGTCCTTCTCAGGTATTGCCTCGGCATGAATGCGATAGTATTCCAATGCCATCAGTTCTGTCTCTAAGAGACGGTTCAATGTTTCGATGATAGTTTGAGAATTCATTGGCTTCCCCCTGTTATCAAAGCCTTGAAACAAAGAGGACGGGCAGGGATGATCTTCTCCTCACCTTTTCCTCAATACTTGCAAAAAACCACCGGCTGACTCCTGTTCTCTCCTGGTTTGCCAGGGCGATCAAGTCATAATCGTTCTCCTCGGCGTATTTAACAATCTCGTCAGATTCGGGGTTTTCAGCCACCAGAAAGACGGTGGAGACCTGAAATCCCTCTTTTCTCATGGACTTTTCAAGCTCAGCCAGATAGGCTTCCGCCCTCTGCTTGGCCCGATAAGCCGCTGACCCGATCTCCGTCTGAACGCGCTTCATATAAGGCTCATCCGCCTTCATTATGCGATGGAGCTGAAGCAGGGTCAATTCTGCACCATGTTCTCTTGCCAAACCCTTAACATGTTTTAAAACGATCTCATCATTTCTCGTTCCATCTAGGGGAACCAATATTTTCTTGTACATGACATCTCCTGAAAAAATGGCCTCTTGGGTAAATTCGACCGGAAAGGTGAGAGGTCTCTGAAATGACCAGGTTCGGGATGGCTATATCCCCTGCATCTCCACAC
>JABAOC010013557.1_pt1 | contig 12690 bp, 9 predicted proteins | sample 7062161 | NCBI WGS metagenome assembly JABAOC01 (sample SAMN14538625, study PRJNA623070) | marine sediment metagenome | biome: marine biome [ENVO:00000428]; feature: marine pelagic biome [ENVO:01000023]; material: deep marine sediment [ENVO:00002113] | place: India: Gulf of Khambhat ... | reverse complement strand
GATCATGGGAGCCTACGGCCTGTTGTTGAAGAATCCTCAACCCTCTTACCGGGAAATCGTTGAGGACATGGAGGGCTACCTTTGCCGCTGCGGAAGCTATAACCGCATTATCGAGGCCATCCAGACTGCAGCCCGGACAATGAAAGGACGGAGACCATGAAAGACGACGAATATATTCCGTTTGATTCGGGAAAAAGTGAAAATCCNNCGGTCTGTTGTTGAAGAATCCTCAACCTTCTTACAACGAAATTGTTGAGGACCTGGAGAGGTATCTCTGCCGCTGCGGAAGTTATATCCGCATCATACAGGCCATCCAGACGGCCTCCCGGTCGATGAAAGGACAGAGACCATGAAAGGCGACGAATACACTCCGTTGGATTCTGATGAAGGTCTGGAGCCCATCACCATCGACCGCAGGGAATTCCTCAAGCTTCTCGGAGGGGGAATCTTCATCCTTTTCTCTGTGGGAGACCCGTTTGTCCTTTCCCAAACACGGCGAGGCCGCGGATATCCAGAGGATTTCAACGCCTATCTCAGGATCGGAGAGGATGGACGGGTCACCTGTTTCAGCGCCAAGATCGAGATGGGCCAGGGCGTCTTTACCTCGCTCGCCCAGATGCTGGCTGAAGAGCTTGATGTGCCTTTAAACACAGTCGATATGATCATGGGAGACACTGCTCTCTGTCCCTGGGATGCCGGAACTTTCGGTTCCAGGAGCACTAAATATTTTGGCCCTCCTCTGCGTCAGGCCGCCGCAGAAGCCAGGGGCGTTCTGATTCAACTGGCCGCAGAGCACCTCGGTGTACGTCCGGAGAACTTGACGACAAAAGAGGGCACAGTTTTTGAGAAGAAGAACCCGGGGAAGAAGGTCTCTTATGCCCAGCTAGCCAGAGGAAAGAAAATTGAGAGACATCTTGAGAAGAAACCACCCATTAAACATTATTCAGAGCATACCATTTCGGGCCAGCCGACAGACCGTCTGGACAGCAGACAGAAAGTCACGGGAGAAGCCAAGTTTGCGGGGGACATCCGCTTGCCCGGAATGCTCCATGCCCGGATATTGAGACCTCCGGCGCATGGAGCGAAATTGAGAAGTGTGGACACTTCTGCTGCTGAAAAAGTCGAAGATATACAGATCATCCGGGATAATGACATGATCGCTGTTCTTCACAAACACCGCGATGTCGCAGACAGAGCCTTGGGACTGATCAAAGCGCAATTCGAGCCGTCCGTATCCCAGCTGGACAACACCACCATATTCAATCATTTAAAAAAGTCTGCCTCTGGAGGAAATGTGGTCACAGAAAAAGGAAATCTGGATGCGGGAAAAGGCATGGCCAGCAGGACATTCGACAAAGCCTACTTCAATCATTATGTCGCCCACGCTCCTGCGGAAAACCATACGGCTGTGGTGAAGATTGAAGGAGACAGAGCCACAGTCTGGGCGTCCACCCAGGCTCCTTTCAGAGCTCAGGGAGAAGTCGCCCGAGTCCTGGGATTCCCTTCCCAGAACGTCCGTGTGATTACTCCTTTTGTGGGGTGCGGGTTCGGAGGGAAAAACCAGGGGCAGCAGATAGTCGAGGCTGCGCGGTTGGCTAAATTGAGCGGCAAGCCGGTGCAGGTGGCCTGGAGCCGGAAAGAGGAATTCTTTTATGACACCTTCCGGCCGGCAGCCATCATAGAAATCCGGTCCGGTCTCAACAGTTCAAACCAGATCGTCTTCTGGGATTATCACAATTACTTTGCCGGAAGCAGAAGCTCCGAACCTTTCTACAACATCCCTCACCACCGTGTTCTTTCCTACGGGGGATGGGGAGGCAGAGGCGGTGGCAGTGCTCATCCCTTCGGTGTCGGCGCCTGGCGCGGCCCGGGCAGCAACACCAATGTGTTTGCCATCGAATCTCACATTGATGTTATGGCTGAACAAGCGGGGATGGACCCTCTGGAATTCAGGCTGCATAATCTAACAGATGATAGGATGAAGAGAGTTCTGCGAGCCGCGGCAGAGAAGTTCGGACGCTCTTTCTCCAAGGCCCCCAGCGGGAAGGGCTACGGGATCGCCTGCACGGATTATCTGAATACATACTTGGCCACAATGGCCGAGGTTAATGTGAACAAAAGCACGGGAGAGATTCAGGTGGTCCGTGTGGTATGCGCCCAGGATACAGGGGAAGTGATCAATCCGGAAGGAGTCCGGATGCAGATCGAGGGCTGCATCACCATGGGACTCGGGTACTGCCTGATGGAAGAAGTCCGTTTTACGAATGGAAGGATTCTGGATGAGAATTTCGATACTTATGAAATTCCCCGTTTTTCCTGGCTGCCGAAGATCGAAACCGTTCTCGTGGATAATCCGGAAATGCCTCCTCAAGGTTGCGGAGAGCCGGCTATTACACCCATGGGGGCTGTAATCGCCAATGCAGTCTTCGATGCCGTAGGTGCCCGGTTGTTTGTGCTCCCGATGACACCGGCCCGGATAAAGGAGGCGCTGGCGAAAAAGCGGGTTGCCGCCCGCGATACAAGCCAGAGAATTCCTCTGTCAGTCGTATCCTGATTATATCTTTTGTATACCAGCGGCGGCTATTTTTTGATTTCGTTAAAAATGGATTCGACTAGCCTGGCGTGACTTTCTTCGAATTCTTTTTTCACTTCTTCCAGGCTCTTTCCCTGCTCAACTAAGCTTTTGACTTTTGCCTGGATGTTTTTCATCTCTTCTATGTGATGTTTGACAGTGCTCCGGTCTATCGGGTCACTGTGTCCGCTGCAGAATTTCTCCGCATCAAGCGTTTCCATCAGTTTTGTGAGTGCTTTCACGTGCCCGAAGGAATTCCCTCCCTTGTATGAGTGGATGAGCTGGGGCCTTCCCATGAATATCTGGTCTCCCAGGAACGCTGTTTTTTCTTCCGGGAAATAGACAACCGTGTCTCCTGTGGTATGGCCCACGCCGAAGTACCGCAGCTCGACTTTCTTCGATCCCATGTAGATGTCCATCTTATCATGATAGGTGACTGAGGGGATGAAGGGCGCCAGTTCAGGGTTGTTCCATTCCGATGGCTTCCCGTCTCGCCGTGGATGAAAGAATTCTTCACGACAGTTCTCATGAGCGACAATCGTTACGGATTCCGGAAAAAACCTGTTCCCATAAACATGGTCTCCGTCACTGTGGGTGTTGACCAGGTATTTGATCGGTTTGTCTGTGACTTTTTTGATCTCTGCGAGTGTCTGTTTGACTGATTCTTCATTCATCTTGGCGTCGATAACCAGGACTCCGTCATCGCCGATGTACACACCTCCGTTCGCCCCGCGGCCTCCGAGTATTTGGAATAATCTGTCCGAGAGCTTGTCAAGTTTGACTGGCGGTGTTTGTCTCTGTTGCGTCAAAAGTGAGGAAGAGACGAATAGAAGAGAAAAAAGCAATATAAAGAAAAACTTAGCTTTCTGTCTCATAGTGAATCCTCCTAAATCTTTAAATTTCTGTCAGGATAAGCAAAAAATTTTATATGATTTTCGACATCTGACTTGTGCGAGAGCCAGTTTGCATATCCAGACTGCCGATTTATCTATCGGCCAGATTGAATGCAGCCAGATAAGTCAGTCTGATGATTTTTTCCATCAGATCAGGGCTGACCTTATCCGCTGTATCACTGGGTTGGTGATAGTCTTCGGTCATGGCGGCTATGAAAAAGGCCCAGGGAATCTTCGCCCTGGCAAAGGGCGCATGGTCGCTTCCTCCTGTGGCTTCTTTCTGCTCCTGAAGGTGCATGTGGAGGCCCACATGGTTATTGTTTTCCCTCATGATTTTTTCAATCTCAGGGGTATTTGCGTCATAGGAGAGGCTCACGTATTTTTTGGCATCGATTTTTTCGAGCACTTCTTTTCCTATTTCCTCACCCCACCGCCTGGCCATCCTGGCCAGACGCTCTTTGTCGTAGACGCGGCTGATCATATCCATATTCAGGTTGACTGCGGTTTTCATGAAAGACTTGGCCACATAATATCTCGAACCCAGGAGTCCCTTTTCTTCACCTGTCCAGAGAGCGAACACGATTGACCTTTTGGGCTTGACAGGATTCTTGGCAAAGGCTTCAGCGATTTCCATGACTCCCACAGAGCCAGAGCCGTCATCGTCAGCGCCGTTAAATATGTAGTCTCCCCTCCGCCCCAGGTGGTCGAGGTGAGCGCCGATCACAATCGCTTCTTTTTTCAACTCGGGATCTGAGCCTTCGATGTATCCCAGGACGTTCATGCTGTTGACCAGTTTCGACTCGACTTGAGTTTTAACCGTGAAGGATACTCCTGGCAGTGCCATGGAATGGCTCTTAAGTGTCTTCTCGATTTTTCCTTTGAGAGTCTCGACATCCTGTCCCGCCAGACCCAGAATGTCATCTGCCATTTTCCGTGAGATACGGATGGTCGAGATCGATTCCCAGGGCATGGACGGTCCTACGTTTTCGGCGAGAGAAATCCGGCGACGCGGGACCGGGTATATCGGCCTTTCGTCGTTGATTCTCTGCGAATCAAGGGCTCTACGAGGCACATCGGGATTGTCTTTAGGAGAGTTTTCAACCATAAGGATGGCTATGGCTCCTTTGTCTTTGGCCAAATCGTTTTTCGGAGATGTCATCCGTCTCATGCGCCGACGTTGGGGATAATATTTTTCTTTAAGCTTTCCTTTATTGAAGGGCGATTCAGGGTCATCTTTTCCTGGAGTTTCAGAGAGCATCATCACGAATTTGTCCTTGACATCGATATTTTTGTACTCATCGAATTTCAGAGAGGATTCTTGAATGCCGTAGCCCACGAACACAACCGGCGCGGTTAGAGTCTGAGTCTCAGAGGCATAGTAGGTGTAATCCATGTTCGGTTGAAAAGTCTTCGTCTTTTTCAACTGGCCCTTTTGCCATTCAACTGCGGCCACTCCTTCACTTCCAAGGGTCTCAATAAAAGGGATGTTCTGGAAATAGCTTCTCTTGGGAGTTGACGGCTTTTGTGGGGGCTGAAACATCGTGCGCATGCTCATTCGAGGGCGCTCAGGATCTCCGGCAGGCTTAATTCCCCAGAGCTCGAATAAAGATGCCGCATAAAGAGCGGCGATGTCGTAACCTTCACTGGCTGTGTCTCTTCCTTCCAGAAGGTCGGAGGAGATGAATTTCAGGTAGGTGACAGCGTCCTGACCTGTGATGGATTCGAAGCCCACTTTAACATTCTCTTGGACCGGCTTTATTTCTGTGACGAGCGAGAAGTTCTTCATCGGGTCGGGCTTCTCTTCGGTTTTTTCTTGTTGCCCGACCAGCGAGGAGAAAGTTAAGAAACAAAAAATAATGATGAAAAGCAAAGGTTTCCTCATCCTTTACCTCCTATTTTGAAAGATTTTTTCATCTTAAAGATTGATTAGGATCAAATGAGAATCGAGTATAATCCAAATGAATGCACGAGACAATCTTTTATTTTAGATGCGTAGTGTATTGAGATTCTGTCAATATCCTCATTTTTTGAGAATGGCTCGGTGAGGCAGAGTCAGGTCACATCAGCTTCGTTGTTTTCTTTATTTTTTCTCTTCCAGTGATAGTACACCGGAATTCCCAAAGCTGTGAGAATGATGCCCGCCAAGGCTTCGACGGGTTTTTCAAGGAGTGTGTTGAGGAGGAGGCCCAATGAAGCCAGGATAAATATCGCCGGGACATAAGGATATCCCCATGTCTTGTACGGACGAGCCAGGTCCGGACGTTTTTTCCTCAGAGTGAAAACAGAAGCGGTCGCAGCAATCCAGAAAACTATGGCCATGAACATGGCGAAGGTGAAAATCTGTTCGAAGGTCCCGGCCAATGTGAGGAGAGAAGCCCAGAACGCCTGGATCAGGATTGCAAATCCAGGGGTTCGAAAGCGGGGATGAACCTCCGATACACGTTGGAAGAAAAGTTTATCTTTGGCCATGGCGTAGTACACTCGTGGTCCGGTTAATATTGAGCCGTTCAAGGAACCAAATGTCGAGATGATGACCGCTGCTGAGATGAGCGCCCCAGTGGAGGAGCCGAAAAGGGCAGATGTGGCTTTTTCAGCGATTCGGACAACACCCTTCACCTCAGGGATGGGCAGGGCGTAGAGGTAGATATAGTTCGTCAGGACATAGAGCACTGTGATACCCAGCGTCCCTATGATCAGAGCTAAGGGAAGATTACGGCTGGGTTTTTTAATCTCTCCGGCTACAAAATTCACGTTGTTCCAGCCGTCAAAAGCCCAAGTGACAGCCACAAGAGCCACTCCGAAACCGATGATTATCTGACCGAAACTCATACTGGCCGGTTTCAAAGAGAGGTTGACAGCCGTTCCTTCCCCGATGATGAATCCCAAGCCGATTATGACAACGATTATCCCGATTTTGATGACAGTGAAGATATTCTGGATGAATTTCCCGAGTCCCACGCCGACAAAGTTGAAAACAGATAGGAGGATGATGACTAAAACTCCGACGAGCTGACCCGCGGAGAGCGAATACGTGAGGGAACGACCGAAAATATGGAATGTCTGCGAGAATAGGGTGCTGTCTGTCGAAAGGCTTGGGAAAAAATACCCGAAATATTCGGCAAAAGCCAGAGCCAGTCCGGCGATGCCTCCAGTCATGTAGACAAGAAAGAGGATCCACCCAAAAAGAAACGCGGCCATATTTCCGTAGGCTTCCCTGAGATAGATATACTGGCCACCGGCTTCCGGCAGAGCCGCGCCGAGCTCGGCGTACGTGAGCGCCCCGGCAAGGGTCAGCAATCCTCCCACGACCCAAGCCAGGAGTAAAAGGCCGGCGGAGGGAATATACTTGGCCATGATCCCGGTAGTGAGAAAAATGCCGGATCCGATCACAATGCCGACCATGACCATGGTCGAGTCGAAGAGACCGAGCTGACGGATGAGTCTTCCCGGGAGTTTTTCCTTTGTCTTTTGCATGTATTTTATAAATAATACATTTTTTCATGATTGAATCCAATCCTCTTTGAAAAAAGGAGACTGTCCCCTTTTTATCATAAAGATGAGTTTCAAATTGAAGGGATATTTGTCATAATGAATGATCATGAATACTTCTCGTCAAAGAAATAGTGATGAATCCCATAGGGGACAGGATGTCGATTTGTTCCGGTGTTTCCCTTGAACCAAGGAGAATATCTATGCCAAAGAAGGCCACGTATGTATTTGTTATAGCCGTGATTGGATTGGTCGTTGCAGCTTGGTTTATTCTGGTTGGACCTCAGGCTAACGAGATGAATTCCAGCGCAATCCCTGAAGCCTCTGCCCAGGTTCAGGGAAAAAAAGAAATCACCATTCGCAATGTCACCCATGAGACTGTTTTTTACCGGATTAAGCCGTCCGATTCTGACTCCGAGCCGATGGAAATGACCATCCACGTTGGAAGTATTGACCGATTTCCGGGTGATGGCGATATGGATATCAGCTTTCAACGGGGTGAGGAGACCATTTCTTACCGGCTTGATGCTGGAATGCCATATTCCTTCCGTTACAACGAGAATGATGAACTGGAGCTTTACGAGGGTTCTCATGGAAGGACCGATGCTCCGGATTTGGCGCCATTTGTGCCCACCCCCATGGCTGTAATGGAGAAGATGCTGGAAATGGCAGAAGTGGATGAGACAGATATTCTCTACGACCTCGGCTGTGGTGACGGGCGGATCGTGATTTTAGCGGCAACAAAATACGGTACCCGAGGAGTCGGCGTCGACATCGACCCCCAGAGGATAAAGGAAGCGAATGCCGCTGCCAAGAAGGCAGGAGTGGAGAAGATGGTCGAATTCTGGCAGGCCGATGTGACGAAAGTGGACTTCTCAAAGGCAACAGTCGTCACATTGTATCTCCTGGAAGAATCCAATGAACTCCTGAGGCCATTATTCGATAAGCTCCTGAAGCCGGGCACCACTGTCGTGTCTCATAATTACCCCATCCCCGGGTGGGAGAGGAAAGAGATTTCATTTACTTCGCTCAAAGCTGAAGACGACGAAGAGCATGATGTTTACCTCTATCGCAGATAGAGAAGAGATTGTATTTATTTTCATTACAATTATTTATTGCCTGTGAGATCATCGGCTACTCTTTGCGGTTTTTCACACAATCTGAGTGGGTTCCCCTCATTATAAATGCGTTTTATCTTGTGCTTGTGTGGATAATCTTCAACAGTCCGATTGAGAATGCGTATGCCGGAATACAAGGCGCGGATTTGGATTTTGTTAATTCTTTTATCAAGGGTATCGGCGGTTTCGTGCTCATTGTGTTTACCGTTTGTGCGGCCATAGATTTTCTTAAAAGCCTCTTGAGAATCGTTCGAAAAGCGATGACGAAATAAAAAGATTTTATTAATATTTCAGGAATGCGAGAAAAGTATATCTTTTTTCCTCTTTTTTCGACTTTGACTTCATTTTTTTTCTATGCTATAAGATAAAAGTAAGAAAGCGGAACGGGTGATTTGGGTTAACAAAAGAGCTGGGATAATTAGAGAGAGTAAATAAGGATTTTACTCCTTTTATTGGGAAGATCGTTCCTAGTGAATGGAAGTAGCTGGATGAATTGAATAAGATGGAGCAGAAAGAATGACTGAGCATCGGCGGGCGAAACGCGTCAAAGAAGAAGCGCAAGTAACGATCAAGTTGGTTCCCTCTGAGACTTTTACGCCTGACAAAAAAATCAGCTATCACCTGACAAAAGATATCTCTTCAACAGGGCTCAGGATTCTGGCCAACACATTTTTGCCGATCAATTCAACCTTGAAAATAGATCTGACTTTGAGCAAACCGCACAAGTTGATCAGCGCCTTCGGAAAAGTCCGGTGGATCAAAAGCCGGTATGCGAACGAATTGTTCGAGCTGGGGATAGAGTTTGTCGATACACCTAAGGATCATATCCTGGCTCTCAAAGAGCACATCGAGAAAACAGAAAGCCCTGGTGTTGAATAGTGTGCGATAATAACTCGCTAAGTTTGAGCTAGCAGACTCCCCTCGGGGAATTCCCTTCCCAAACTATTAAGTATCAAAAGATTTGTGAATTGAATTTCACTCCTCCTCATTTATTGTTTCAACGTTGACTCAGGATTTTCCTTTGGTGTAAGTTATGATTATCTGGAGCGAACTATTTTTGGAGGAACAAAAAATAGTGTGATCGGTTTTCAAAGATACAACTATGAAAAAGAAGAAAAAAATCATTCAACCTGTTGCGGGGGTGAGTTATCCGGGATTTGATGATTTATCTCGATATGGTGCAGTCAGAATCAACGACAAACGTCCTTTGTCTAAAGAAATCCTTAAGCTCGATACGGACATCATGATTCATCTGACTATAACGGGTCGTTGTTATGCTCAGTGTAAAGGGTGTGTCAACACTGCGATCACTATGGGGAACAATAATCCTCGGAATACGGTCATCACATCCCAAGATGTCGAACCAGAGCGTGATGCACTCATTATCAAAGAGCTGGTTGACCGCCATTCGGGTCAAACAATCACTGTGTGTTTTTATGGAGGAGAACCCTTCCTGGCTTCCGATAAGATGGAAAAAACTTGGAGAATCCTCAAAAATTCTATTGAACCAAATAGAATCAGATTTATGGTTTATACGAATGGAGAACTCTTAATTGATACGATGGCCACCTATCCGGAGTTCATGAAAGATATCTGGCTGTACTCTGTTTCGATTGACGGAGATGAAGAGCAGCATAATCGAGTTCGTCAAGGAACGCAGCTCAGCAAAATAAAGAATAATCTCAGGGAATTCGCTTCATTCTATAAAGGAAACATATTGCAATGGTCCACTCTCCGGGAAGAGCAATCTTTGCTCAACTGCTTTGATGAATTCATGAGATTGTTTAATGAGGGGCTGGTTAATCATTTTTTCTGGCACTGGGCTGAAGAGCAGGAACCTTTCCAAGATTTTCCATATTTCGTCAGGCGGTATGGCCAGGATCTCGAAAGTGTCATGGACATCTACGTCCAGGAAATCTCGAGAGGAGAGCTTCTCCCCATCGCTCACATTAATGAGCTCATTCTGTTTTTGTTGACATCCAGTGAACGGGGGCATACGGCTTGCGGAGTAGAGCTGGCCAAAAATTATGATGTCGTTTCAGGAAAAGTCTATTCCTGTGCGGACCTCCCGTCTTCCCATGCGATCGGGGGGCTGGATGAACACAGAAGGCTCAAAATTGATGAGTGTGATTTGAATTCACTGGTCGAATACAAAGAATGGTTGGGCTGCCAAAAGTGTGGAGTCCATTTTTACTGTGGGGGCCGGTGCCCGGTTCAGGTTCTTGCCGGATCAAAGGAAAGAACCTGCCAGTACTGTCAACTCATGCGGTTGCATGTGGGAATAGTGCAGGAAAGAATTTCCGATATATTCGACGGTATCCAAAGAAACGGGATGACTCTCCAGGAAATATTCGACCACTCTGCCTTCTTGTCCAAATACACAGACGTCGTCCCTTAAAAAGGGAACGGGCCCCTTTTTTAAGAAATAATAAACCTTTTTTCTTTGTATCGCGTCTTTATAACTAAAGCGACACTAAACAGTTCTTTATCGAAGAGCGTAATATAACTCTAAAACATCATGATCAAAATAGATATGCCAGGGAATTGAAAAATGAAGAGAATGGTTATTATCGTGGGAGTTTTATTATGTGTTTTATTCCTTCATGCAGAAAAGGAGCACACATTTTTTGATTTACTCAATCCAAGATACCTTATTGTGGATAAAAACCAGATTATCATATCAGACTATCCGCATGTTTTTCTGTATTCACTGGATGATTACAGTCTGATAAAAAAAATCGGCCGGGAAGGCATGGGGCCAGGAGAGTTCCATGTCATACAGGCCAACATGAATCTCAAGGAGCGTGGACTCGTTCTTTCGGTGAATCCGGATCACATCGCTGCCAACAGCACGAGCCGCCTTTCTTATTTCACGAGGAGAGGTGATTTTATCCGTGAAATAAAGTTATCTTACGGGATCAATGCTAAATTTCTTTCTCTTGGTGATCGACTATTGGGTTTTCTTCCTCTGAGAGAAGGAAAATTGTCTGTGACTCTTTTTAATACCAATCTGAAAAAGAAAAATGAAATCTTGAACTGCGATTACTGGTTTAATCTACAAAGCCGAAAACAAGCCAATTTTTTTGACAGGGCATCTGATACGTTATTCGTATCAGTCTATAAGAATAGAATATATCTTGCTAGGGGAGATGCCCCTCTATTCGCCATACATGTCTTTGATTTCAAAGGAAATAAACTCTTTACTGTAGAGCACGATTCTGAGAAGTTCAAAATCCCCTCTAGTTTCATCGGTGAAATTCATGAACATTTCAAGATCAAGTTTCAACGAAGTGCGAGTTATATGATAGAAAACCTCAATCTCCCGAAATATTTCCCGGCCATACGAAATTTCAGTGTTCAAGACGATAAAATTTATGTTTTGACGTTTAAAAAAGTATCCCAGGAGGATGAAGTACTGATATTTAATATCAAAGGCAATCTATTAAAAAAGTTATCCCTACCTGTGAAAGAGATGAATCCAGAACACTTGTGTCCCTTTTCTTTTTATAATGACAAGTTTTATCAACTCGTTTTTAATGAAGAAACCGGAAATTGGGAGCTGCACATAACCGGTATCAATTAAAGTCCCCGAAAAATGAGGACAGGCCCCTTTCAATCTACATGAGGACTCTCCCCCCTTTTGTTTAAATAAGCATTAAAAGGGACAATCCCGATTAAAAGTAGCCTGTCCTCTTTTTTCTGTTTACAAAAGTCGGTGAAATTTAATATCATAACCAGGGAGATGAGAGGGACCTTAAAGAGGTTCTACCTGATTTCAGGAGGAGTTTGAAGCCAAGGTTTAAACAGAAAAATGTCTCTAAATAAGGAGAATTGCATGAAAATCGCATTGATTCAGCAGCATGCCACACCAAATTATGGGGAGAACCTTGAGCGAGGAATCGACTCTTTTCATAAAGCCGCACAAGCGGGGGCAGGATTAATCGCCTATGCGGAGCTCGCTTTCTCTCCTTTCCTGCCACAGATCCCTGCCGCAGCAGACGCATTGGACAGAGCCGAGCCTATCCCTGGTCCGACGACCGAACAGTTTTCCAACCTGGCCAAACAATACGGTGTGGTTGTGGTGCTGAATGTGTTTGAGCGAGAAGGAGAAAAAACTTATGATACTTCTCCTGTTATCGATGCAGACGGGACACTCCTTGGTGTCACGCGGATGGTCCATATCATGGAAGGGCCGGGATTTCATGAGAGAGGATATTATGTCCCGGGCGAAAAAGAAAATTTTGTTTATGAGACCAAAGCCGGACGCGTGGGGATCGCCATCTGCTATGACCGTCATTTTCCGGAATACATGAGGGCGCTCGGTCTTCAAGGAGCGGAGATAGTTATTGTCCCACAGGCCGGCGCCGTGGGGGAGTGGACTGAGGGTATATTCGAAGCGGAACTTCAGGTTGCGGCTTTTCAGAACGGGTATTATGCCGCACTCGTCAACCGTGTCGGTAAAGAGGAAGTCGTGCATTTTTCAGGCGAATCTTTTGTTGTTAATCCACACGGCCGGATCATTGCGCAAGCGCCTCAGGAAGAGGATTTTATCCTGTATGCGGACTGCGATTTCAGCCATATTCCTCAAGCTCCAGCCAAGAAACACTTTCTCCAGGAT
>JABAOC010000697.1_pt2 | contig 12693 bp, 10 predicted proteins | sample 7062161 | NCBI WGS metagenome assembly JABAOC01 (sample SAMN14538625, study PRJNA623070) | marine sediment metagenome | biome: marine biome [ENVO:00000428]; feature: marine pelagic biome [ENVO:01000023]; material: deep marine sediment [ENVO:00002113] | place: India: Gulf of Khambhat ... | reverse complement strand
CACAATTTCCGTCCGCACTTCATCTGGAATTCCTATGGCAGCGGCCATCCCCACTGCGTGATGCTTCATGAGGCAATCTTCAATCTCAGCAGGCCCCATTCGGTAACCCGCACTCGTGATGACATCGTCCGTTCGTCCGACAAACCAGAAATACCCATCCTCATCCTTTCGGGCCAAGTCTCCCGTGAGGCACCAGTCGCCACGATACTTTTCGTCCGTAGCATTCTGGTTTTTCCAGTATCCCAAAAACATGACGGGATCAGGACGTTTAATGGCCACCTCCCCGACCGTTCCTGGAGATGCAATATTTCCTCCCTTATCCACAACTTCGACAATATGCCCGGGGACTGCTTTCCCCATGGAACCGGGTTTGATCTGCATAATCTCGGCACAGTTTGCAACCACCAAATTGACCTCTGTTTGGCCGTAAAATTCATTAATGATTAATCCCATGGTCTCCTCTCCCCAGTCGAGGAGCTCCTCGCCCAACGTCTCTCCACCGCTGCCAATGCTTCGCATCTGATAATCGTAGCGATTCCGAGGATCTACCACCTGCCGCATCATCTTGAGGGCTGTTGGGGGCATAAAGGCATTTCGTACCCCATACCGAGAGAGCAGGTCAAATGCTTCTTCTGGATCGAATTTTTTGGCACGATGGGCAACAACTGGAATCCCATGATGCAGGCTGGGAAACAGGACATCTATGAGCCCTCCGATCCAAGCCCAATCCGCGGGGGTCCAGAAGAGATCGTCATCTCTGGGGAAGAAATTATGGGGAAATTCAACCCCCGGAAGATGCCCTAAAACAGCCCTGTGCGCATGGAGGGCCCCTTTAGGCGGACCCGTGGTCCCCGAAGTATAGATGATGAGGGCGGGATCGTCGGCCTTCGTTTTTACCGGTTGAAATTCACGTGATGCCTTGTCTATTGACTCCCAAAAATCGATGACCTTCTCTTCTTTTTTTCCTTTTGTGGCAACAACGGTTTCGAGATGGGGGAGTTTTCCCCATATCCCCACAACCTTATCGAGGTTTGCTCCATCGGTGATAATCGCCTTTGCTTCGCTATTAGCTAGTCGATACTCAAGCGCGTCGGTGCCGAAGAGGGTAAAAAGCGGGATTGCAATCGCCCCCAATTTGTAAACGGCTATGTGGGAAATGGCTGTTTCAGGGCACTGTGGCAATAAGATTCCCACCCGATCCCCGCGGTCTATTCCATATGTTTTCAGGGCATTGGCCAATTTATCCGAGAGCTTTTTCAGATCCCAAAAGGTATATTTTTCCACCCTGCCATTTTCATCCTCATAGATCAGGGCCAAACGGTAACGTTGATGCGCCCATTTATCACAGATATCTACCCCGATATTATAAAACGGGGGAATTATCCACTGAAAGGACTGGTAGACTTCCTCGTATGTCTTACCCGGTTTTAACATCCTATCGGCTCCTTTTGCCTTTTATTGATTTGACAAGTACCCAGGAGCAGGTCACAACGTCTATAGTGTGAACAAATCTTGATGAATGTAAAGCATAAAAAACGGATCGGGGAGCGGGATTCTCATCCGGCCATCGGCAACGTTGATTTCTATTGTGCTCCCATGCCTTCTCCTCCGGTTGATTCCAAGGACCTTTCCCAAATAAACATGTTCCGGTTTCCACGAAGAGATCTCGAGAATTTTTGTTGACATCGAAAGCCTTTCTGATATATCGAACTGATTACGTGGAAATAGGATCGCGGGGGGGATTGCTTCATGGTTTGAGCTCTCGGTAAAGAAATGGCTTGACACAAAATTGGGGAACTCATACTGAGGAAAAGAGGGAATAAGAACGAGTGAGGATGCCATGGACATTACTGAACCAACGATAAAGCGAGGGGAAATACTGATCCTCCAAGACGGTGATTTCAACCCCCATAATCTCTGTATTGTAACCGGTGCAGCGGCCGGGATCGGAAGGGCAACGGCCGTTGCCGCGGCGGCAAATAACCTGACGAGTGTGGGTCTGGATATCAACGAGGAAGGGGGAAAAGAGACAGAGGAAATCGCCCGAGAAATGGGAGGGCGGATGGTCTTCATCAAGACGGATCTCACACAGGATGAGGAGATCGAACATGCCGTGAAGGAAGCGGCCAGGCTGGGCACCATTAAATATCTGGCCAATATAGCTGGCATTCAACATATCGATTCCGTGGAAAACTTCCCCATGGAGAAGTACGACCTGATGCAACGGATCATGCTCCGGGCCCCTTTTTATCTCTCCAAATTGAGCATCCCCCATATGAAAGAGAGCGGCGATGGGACGGGAGTTATCGGCAACATGGCCTCTGTCCATGCCCACATCTGCACGATCAATAAACCCGTGTACAACATCACCAAGTTCGGCCTGAGAGCCCTCAGTCAATCGATTGCAGCCGAGGGGGAGGGCAAGATTCGTTCCTTCTCCGTGAGCACCGGTTTTGTTAAGACCCCCCTTGCCCTGAACCAGATACCCGCGCAGGCGGAGCAAAGAGGTATTACCCAGGAGGAAGTAGTGAGGGATGTGATGATGGGGACATCCCGTATCAAGGAAATGATGTCACCCATAGAGGTGGCCAACCTGTTTATCTTCGGATTTTCCCGGTTTTCCAGATACCTTATCGGCGGAGATCTCCTGTTTGACGGGGGCATGGTCCTTACGTACTAATGGCCTTTTTGCATATCTCGGTATGCCTCCCTCCGATTGGCAACATTTTTCGAATTTTCCCGCGCACTGACATTTACGGGATCATGAGGGTTACAAGAAAATCTTATCCGGGTTCATTAATCCCTTGGGATCCACCAATTCCTTGATTTGCCGCATAAGGTCGTAGCCTTGGCCATGCTCCAAATCCATGAACTTTCGCTTACCAATCCCAACGCCATGCTCGCCCGTGCATGTTCCCCCCAGTTCAACCGCTCGTGAGACAATGCGGTCATTGACACTCTCCAGCACGGACCATTCTCCCTTATCCTTCGGATCTCCTGTCATGACAACGTGCAGGTTGCCGTCCCCCGCATGGCCGAAAACGTATCCGGCGACGTTGTGTTCATCCACCAGGCGCTGTGAATACATGATCATCTCCGGATAACGCGAAATGGGTACCGCCGCGTCAACGATGAGGGTTTCCTTCCCTTGATGGGCACGGTGAATCGTTTCCCACGCCTCGTGTCGGGCGCGCCAGAGGTCCTGCCGTTCCTTTTCACCTGTGCCGAATCTGAAGCCGGTGCCACCACACCCCTCGGTCAACTCCTTGGCCAGTCCCGAAGTTTCCAGCAAGGCCGTCTTGCAGATCCCATGAAATTCGCAAAAGAGGGTCGGGACCTCTCTGAGGCTTAACCCTTTTTCCCTATTCATGAGATTGATCAATCCAGGCGTCAACAGCTCGAGAGCGGCAGGTTCCAAACCTGAACCTACCAATACAGACACTGCCTCGGCCGCGTTTTCCAGATCGTCAAACGTGACGAGAATCGCCAAATGGTGGGAGGGGATGCCGGTCAGGCGGAGCGTGGCTTCGCTGACGACTCCCAGTGTACCTTCGGATCCAATAAAGAGGCGGGTGAGATCATAGCCGGCGGAAGACTTGCCGGCCTTGCATCCCGTATGGATCACTTTTCCTTGGGGAAGAACCACCGTGAGCCTGAGCACATAGTCCTTGGTGGCGCCATATTTGACGGTCTGGACTCCGGACGCATTGTTGGCAATCATACCGCCGATGGTGGCGTCTGCGCCCGGATCCGGAGGGAAAAAAAGCCCGTGCTTGGCGACTTGGCGGTTTAGCTCTTTCCGTAAAAGCCCGGGCTGAACATCGGCCTGAAGATCTTGGGGCCGGATCTCCAGGATCTTGTCCATACTGGTGAAGTCCATCACCAGCCCACCCCGGGTAGGAACAGGATTCCCCTCCGTGCTCGTGCCTGCTCCCCATGGAGTGACTGGTATACCCTGGGGATACGTCCACGCTAGTATCTGGCTGACTTCATCAGTTATTATGGGCCATATAATGCCGGCAGGCAGGCTACCCATATGGGGAGAAATGTCATGGAGGTGAAGTTCCCGGTGGGATTGGCCCACTGAAAAACGATCGGGCGCAACAAAAGCGGACAGAGCCTCAATCTGCTCGGGGGTGAATTCGTTTATTGTCTTTGCTCCCATGAAAATTTCGTTCTTGCCCAGGCCGTAATACTTTGCGTACTTTACGGTCGGCCGCCACTGTGTTTTGATTGTCCCGGAAGCCAGCGCAATCGTCAAACACGGGCTCCGGTTTATGGATAAACTTCGTTACGTTGTTGTGCAGCCGATCGAGCTAAACAAACGGGGTTTGCCGAATCCATGAACCGAGTTTCAAATCAGGCTAATATTCCCAGCAGTATAGTATTGTACGGGTTCGGGATCAAGGGGAATGTGCTCAGGACTTTACCAAAGAATCCTCTCCCAAATTGGATAAGAAGATTGATATCAATGGGTTAGATAAAATCGGAAGTGGTAAGGTTTGTTCTTGGGGAAAAATGGGCAAACCCCAGTCCATACCTATCCACGTTTTGGTCTTTTTTGAAAAAAGGGCTTGACAACGTGTGCTACGGTATGTTATGCGGAAAAAACGTCCTGATGATGCCCCTTATTTAGATCGGAAGAAGTTTGTGGAGGAGGGGCAAGGAGGTGGCCGAAGAGGTCGCTCACAATGGGATTGTAAAAAAACCAGGAGGTGCGAAAATGAAGACGAAAGGTTCGGTTCGTTTAGGGATCGCCGTGGCGGTTCTGGCGGTGGCCCTGCTGCTGGTTCCCCAGCCTCAAGGGGCCCTGGCTCAACAAAAGATCAAGCTCAAATTCCAGGCCACGTGGCCGGCGGGGCTGACGCTGTACGAGAACTTCAAGTTCTTTGCGGAGAGGGTGAAGAACATGTCTGGCGGGAGACTCGAAATCGAGACCCTTCCGGCCGGTGCGATCGTGCCCGCCTTTGAGGTCCTGGACGCCACCAATAGGGGCGTTATTGATGGCGCTCACGCCTGGGCGGCTTACTGGGTCGGTAAAGACAAGACTGCTGTCCTCTTCACCGGTGGCCCGGGCGGAACCTTCGGGATGGACTTCATTGACTACATAGGGTGGATGTATGAAGGCGGCGGGCTCGAGCTTTACAATGAGTTCTATCAGAAGGTACTGAAGATGAATGTCGTCGTATTTCCCATCCTGGCGGCCGGCCCCCAGGCCTTCGGCTGGTTCAAAAAACCCATTAAGAACCTGGAAGACTTCAAGGGCATGAAGTGTCGGGAAACCGGGATGGCAGCCGAAGTGTACAAAGAGATGGGCATGACCGTAGTCAACATGCCGGGCGGGGAAATCCTCCCAGCGGCGGAGCGAGGCGTCATCGACTGCGCCGAGTGGATTGGTGGAGAAGAAGACTATCGGCTCGGATTTCACAACATCTGGAAATATTACTATAGTCCCGGTATGCACGAGAACACCACCGTCGGTGAGCTGCTCATCAACAAGGGCGTCTGGGATAAGCTGCCCCCGGACCTCAAAGCTATGGTGGAAGCTGCTGCCACAGAAGCCTTCGTGCGCCACTGGGCATCATTCCAGAGGTTGAATTCAGACGCCATAAAGAAGATGGTGGAGCAACACGATGTCCAGCTTCTGGAGACGCCTCAAGACATCCTGTATGAGTTCCTCAAGACCTGGGATAAGCTGGCTGCAGAAGAAGCGGCGAAAAACCCTTTCTTCAAGAAGGTACTGGAGTCGCAGAGGAACTATGCTTCTTATGTGGTTCCTACAAAACGGTTCTTGTTTCCGGAATACTCGTTTGCTGCAGACTATTACTGGCCAAAGAAGTAGTAGCAGGAGGACACAAGCGAAGGCCCTGCGAACGCGATGGAGGTGGGGGCTAACCCCCACCTCTTGCACATCTGAGTTGTGAACGCTCCCAACTCATTGCTGAAAGAAAGAGAGGACCGCACATCGAAAAGGCTCCCCCCAAGGCCCTACTCACTATCGTACGCCTCATTGACACCTATGTGGGCGAGTTGTCCGGCAAAATCTTCGCTTGGCTCATCATCCCAATGGCGGGAGGTCTGGCCTACGAAGTATTTGCCCGCTACTTGTTCCACGCTCCCACAATATGGGCCTATGAACTCACCTACCAGCTTTACGGGAGCCATTTCATGCTGGGGGCCGCCTATACCCTGTATAAAGGGGCCCACATCCGCACCGACATCCTTTACGACAGGTATCCCGTCAAGTGGCAGGGGTGGGTTGATGCTACCCTCTACTTATTCTTCTTCTTCCCGGGGATGATCTTCTTCTTGTGGGCCGGGGGGGCAGAGGCCATCCACGCCTGGAGCATTGGGGAGTTGTCCGAAGCGACCCCATGGCGCCCGCCCCTGTACCCCTTCAAAACGGTCATCCCTGTCGCGGCTGTCCTGCTCATTATCCAGGGGGTCTCCGAGTTCCTGAAGAGCGTGTATGCAGCCATTCGGGGGAGGTGGATATGAGCCCGGAAGCTCTCGGCCTGGTTCTCCTGGGATCGCTCCTCACTGGCATTTTTGTAGGCTTTCCCATCGCCTTCACCCTCCTCATCCTCGGCTTCACCTTCGGGTGGATCGGGTACGGCTTCTCTATAGTTTCCTACCAGATGGTCCTCCAAACCGTTGGATTAATGAAGGAAGAAACCCTGGCGGCAGTCCCGCTCTTCGTCTTTATGGGCCATATGATGGAAGAAGCGGGATTGATGGAGCGCCTCTTCAGGTCGTTCCAGTACATCTTGGGGGGAGTCAAGGGGTCCCTGTTCTTCGGGGTCCTCCTGACCGCTACTATCTTCGCCACCGCCACGGGGATCATCGGCGCCTCCGTCACCGTGATGGGCCTCCTGGCCGCCCCCGCGATGATGAGGAGCCGCTATGATGAAACCCTCTCCGCAGGGGTGATCACGGCGGGCGGGACCCTGGGGATCTTGATCCCGCCCAGCGTGTTACTGGTTGTCCTAGGGCCGGTGGTGGGTGTCTCGGTCGTGGCCCTGTTTGCGGCGGCAATTATTCCGGGCCTTATCCTCTCCGGCCTCTATATCTCCTACACCGCCATCCGATGCCAGCTTAACCCCAGTCTGGGACCGCCCCTGCCACCCGACCAACGGCCAACGACATACTTCGCGATTATTAAGGAGTTTTTCTCGGGTATCGTTCCCCTCGGGTTCGTCATCTTCGCCGCTCTGGGGAGCATCATCCTCGGGCTTGCAACGCCCACTGAGGCCGCCGGCATGGCAGCAGTGGGGGCGGTGGGCCTCACTGCTCTCTACCGACGACTAAACTTGGAGACGCTGAGAAATGCCGCTTACAAGAGCCTGCGGACCTCCAGCCTGGTCCTGTTCCTGGCCGTGGCGTCCAACATCTACGGTTCGGTCTTTGCCAGGTTGGGAACGGCCACGTTGATCACCGATACCATGCTGGCCCTCCCCATCTCCCCACTGGCACTGATCGTTGTTCTGATGGCGGTAATTTTCCTCCTGGGGTGGCCCCTCGAGTGGCCGGCCATTGTCTTTATTTTCGTTCCCATCTTCCTCCCCGTGGTTCTGGAGATGAAGCTCATGGTGGCAGGGCATCCCGTGGGATCGCCAGTCGGCCTGGTGTGGTTCTGCACCCTGATTGCGGTGAACTTGCAGACGGCCTTCCTCTCGCCCCCTGTGGCCATGGCCGCGTACTACCTCAAGGGGGTTGCCCCCGATTGGAGCCTGACGAAGATCTATTGGGGAATGATGGAGTTTATGGTCCTCCAATGCATAGGCCTCGCGATCGTCCTCTTCTTCCCCGAGACCGCCCTGTGGCTACCGAAACTGGTTTTTGGGCTTAAATGAACCTCGTCCTGGGGCATGCCGGGAGGGGGTGAAATCGCCCTCATCTCATTACCTTCCCTCGGGCGTCTAGTCCAGATTTTCTCTCTCGCTATCTCAATCCCAGGAGGATAACGCAAGGGAATTGCTACGGATAGAGTACACATGACTTGTCATCGGACGGCAGGCCAAAAAGCGGGATTTGAGTAGATTTCGGTGACGATAGGAGCCGGCGCTAACTATAGCGTTGGGGGTGTATCCTCATTTCCTCCAGGAAGTCATCAACAATCCGCTCTTGACCGTATTCGGGCTTCCAGTTCCATTCTTTCCGGGCAAGAGTGTCGTCAATAGGGAGCAGAAGCTTATCCAGAATCTTTTGGAGTTCCAGATCCGGCTCGAAATGTATCTGCGCACTGGGGAGCCTGTCCTTAACGAGGTCTGCAAGCTCTTGGGCGCTGGCAATGGGGATGGCACCGGCAATGACGTAGTTCACCATCTTGATGTTTGCCAAGGGCGTCTCTCCCAACAGAACGATAGCCCGTGCCGCATCCTTGAAATACATGACCGGAGCTTTGGTATCTGGTTTCACATAGAGCGTATAAGGGTTTCCCTTAGCACATTCCTCGATGACCCAAGAGGTATACTGAACCACCCCCGGCGTTTTCACCCCTGGCCCCACAATGGAGGGGTAGCGGACGCCCCTGAAATCCAGCCCGGATTTTCGCTTGAAAAACAGGCCCATGAGCTCGCAAAATACCTTGGTGGCCCCATAGAAGAGCTGCGGGCGCTGTAAGGTATAATCGTCGACTACACGTTTACGGACGTCCAAACCATAGGTTGCAAGGGTGCTGGAAAAGAGCACTTGAGGCACCTCGAATAATCTTGCTGCCTCGAGGACGTGAAAGGTCCCCATGGCATTTGCCCGAAATGATGCTGGATGATCGGCATCAGAAGGCACGGAGAGCATACCACCCAGGTGGTAGATCACCTTGGGCCTGAAAGTCTTCACCGTACTCAAAACGTGGCTGAAATTCCCGAGATCTCCCCGCACCACCTCAATCCGGTCCGCCACGTCATCGAGCAACTTCGTAGAGGGATTGATATCGAAAACAGCGATGTCCTTCTCCCCTTTTTCCAGGAGAACCCGAACAACCTGTGCACCGATAAAACCCGTTCCACCAGTAATCAGCGTGCTCATAGTTCCCTCCTATCGTTTCTTGTAAATCCTCTCAAAAACGTTGTTTACTAAAAAAATCCCACACTATTCTTCGATTTTTTTATCCCAGTAAAGGTGCTTCAAGCGATCCAAAAACTCTTGGTCGCGCCTTTGAATGGTCCCATCGAGCTCTGTTTTCGAAAAATCCACGGCATAATCGTAGAATCCCTTTCCGCTCTTGATACCAAAATTGCCCTGGGAGACGAGGCGCTGCAATACCTCGGGAGGGTCTGTGGAACTTTGAATGTGGGGGAGCAGGTTCGCGCAAACCTTGAACCAGAGATCCAGTCCACCCAAGTCGGCCGTAAGCAAGGGACCGATGCTGGCAAGACGGAATCCAAAACTCCCCTTGACGGCCTTGTCAATATCTGCGGCACTGGCCACCCCCCTCTCATAGAGATCAAATACCTCCCTTGCCATGGCCACTTGAATTCGATTGACCAGAAACCCGGGGAGCTCCTTATAGATCTTCACCGGTACCTTTCTTATTTTCATCAAGAGCCCATAGGCCGTCTGCATGGTCTCTTCACTCGTGCCCTCGCCCTTTACCACCTCCACCGTGGGCACGATGTGGGGAGGATTGAACCAGTGAGTGATAACCAACCGCTCTTTCCGCTTCACCCCCGCGCCAATATCCTTCAGGGTCAAGGAGGAGGTATTGGTGGCCATAATGGTATCTTTTCCACAAAGGGATTCAACACGTTGGAAAAGGTCCTGCTTTAGCGGCAAATCCTCGGGAGCCGCCTCCACAATGAAATCACTTCCCTCGATAGCACGCTTCAAATCGGCAGTGGTGGACAGCCTATTCAGGGCCAGGTCAATATCTTCTTTTCGGACAAGACCGGCCCGGTAAAAAAGTTCCAGGTTTTTCTCGATGCGCTCCTTGGCTGTCCCAAGGATGGATTCCTGTATATCATACAGCCACACGGGATACCCGCCCATAAGAAAACTCTGGGCGATTCCATGTCCCATAATGCCGGCTCCAAGGACCGAAATTTCGTGTATTTCTTCCAGCTTCATAGAACGAGTCCTTTCCTCACCACCAATGTTAGAAATTAACCTTATCCAGGCCCTTCAAGCCGAGGATTTGCCTGGCTTCATCGGGTGTTGCTGGTTCGAGGCCCAGCTCCCTGGCAATCCTGATAATCTTCTCGACGTGCTCGGCGTTGCTCTTGGCCATGCGGCCCTTCTCCAAATAGAGATTATCTTCTAAACCAACACGAACATGACCGCCCAAGAGCAAAGATTGGGTACAGATGGGAAATTGGGCTCGACCCGCAACACAGACAGAGAACTCAAAATCGCCAATTAATCTCTTCGTGTAGTCGATCAAAAACATCAGGTTCTCCGGGCTTGGGGTAATTCCGCCCAGAACGCCCATCACATACTGGATATATACCGGTTTTTTGAGATACCCTCTCTGGAGTAGATGAGCGATATTGTTGATCATTCCAGAATCATAGACCTCCAGCTCCGGCTTTGTATCATTCTCATTGAAGAACTCACAGAATTCACGCAGTGTTTTGAACGTGTTCGTAAAGACAAAATCCTCGGTTAAACCCAGATACTTCGGTTCCCATTCATACTTCCAGTCCTTCCACCTATCCATTGCATGAAAGAGGGCAAAGTTCACGGAACCCGCGTTGAAGGATGCCAGCTCAGGACTGAATGTGGTAACGGTCTGTACACGTTCCTCGGCAGACATGCCCAAGCCGCCCCCAGTGGTCAGGCAGAGAATGATATCACATGTGCTTTTTACGGTGCTGGCGATATCTCGGAAGATATCCAGGTCGGTAACCGGCTGGCCTGTCTCTGGATCTCTGACATGGACATGGCACACCGTCCCCCCTGCTCCATGAACCGCAAGGATTTCATCTATTATCTGTTGTGGTGTAATCGGTAGATAGGGTGACATGGTAGGGGTATGAATACTCCCAGTAATAGCTGCCGTGATAATTCTCTTATTCATTTCTTCTCCTCCTGAGGTTCGGTTTGTGCTGGTTATCTTCCCCCCCTGTGACGGTCCTGGAGAATGATTGCAAAACAGGGATTATAGATAGTTGAGGTGGGCCTCATAGTCAAGACAAAAGATCATTGAAAACATGCCAGGAAGCCCTTTTATTTGTGGGGTGAATGGACTCCTTTGACTTACCGTTGGTTCTTCCCTTCCCAAATTATCTCCCCATTTCAACAAATGGGCTTTGAGATTTCCCTCATGTCGAAAGCATCGAACCGGAGGCATAAACAAGTACTCCAGAAACTCGCCAAACTTCAGCTTCGTATTCCATTGACATGATTTACCATTTCTGTATTATATCTTGAATGGCAAAGATTCTTGCGGGACAGCACATAAGATCGGACGGAAGGCCCTTGAGCGGGGTGCGCAAGGTGAGGATAGCCCGAAATTACCTGAAGNNTGGTCTGTGCCGTGAGCGTGGAGGAGAAAGTCCCTCCCTTTTTAAAGAATACGGGCAGGGGCTGGGTTACCGCCGAGTACGCCATGTTGCCGCGTGCTACCGAAACGCGGAGCATGCGAGAGGTCTTCGCGCGGACGGACGGAAGAAATTTCGAGATCCAACGGCTGATCGGACGGTCGCTGAGGTCCATTGCGGATTTGAGTGTTTTTGGGGAGAGGACGATGTGGGTCGATTGCGATGTGATTCAGGCCGATGGTGGAACCAGAACCGCCGCCATAACGGGGGCATATGTGGCCTTGGTGGATGCCTTCAATACCATGAGGGAAAGAGGTATAGTTGAAGAAATCCCCATAAGGGATTCTGTGGCGGCCGTGAGCGTTGGAAGAATAGGGGGCGATTTCCTTCTCGATATGACCTATGAGGAGGATGTTTTGGCAGAGATAGACATGAATTTCGTTGTCACGGGGAGCGGGAATTTTGTCGAGGTTCAGGGGACTGCTGAGGAGTCCAACTTCACCAAGCAAGAGATGGATCAGATGACCGTACTGGCATTGGAGGGAGTTCGGGAGTTGACCCGGATACAGAGGAAAACCTTGAACTGGAACCCTTGAGAGGAGGCCCCTTGGAACTTTTTCTCGCAACGAGAAATGAAGGAAAGATAAGGGAAATAGAGGAGCTTTTGAAGGACTGCAAGATTTCCCTCACCTCCCTGAGGGATTATCCCGATGCGCCCGAGGTAGTTGAAAATGGAGTGGCCTACCGGGATAATGCCCTGAAGAAGGCCCGTTTTTTTACCGGATGGATGGGAAAACTCACCGTGGCCGATGACTCCGGATTGGAGGTCGATCACCTTGAGGGGAAGCCCGGTGTTTTTTCTGCCCGATACGCCGGTGATGGTGGGGATGATCGGGAAAATAATCGCAAGTTATTGAGGGAATTGAGGGGCATTCCTCTGGAAAAGAGGGGGGCGGTATTCAGATGCGTGATGGCGTTGGTGACCCCCCGGGGGGATGAAGAGGTCGTAGAGGGGGAATGTCGTGGACAAATAGCCCTCGAGGAGAGGGGCGAAAGGGGATTCGGGTATGATCCGATTTTTGTCATCCCCCGATATGGTAAGACTGTGGCAGAGCTCTCCATCGCGGAAAAGAATCGGGTGAGCCACAGGGGTAAGGCGCTCAGGAAGTTAAAGAATGTATTGAAGAGGTACGTCGGGGCGTAGCGCAGCCTGGTT
>JABAOC010001670.1_pt9 | contig 12694 bp, 14 predicted proteins | sample 7062161 | NCBI WGS metagenome assembly JABAOC01 (sample SAMN14538625, study PRJNA623070) | marine sediment metagenome | biome: marine biome [ENVO:00000428]; feature: marine pelagic biome [ENVO:01000023]; material: deep marine sediment [ENVO:00002113] | place: India: Gulf of Khambhat ... | reverse complement strand
CCCAACCTGAACCGCCGCATAAAGAACATGAGCCCTCCTATGGAAACAATGGCAAAAGGTATGACGAGAACCCTTTGGAAGGCCACCGCGGCACCCATAAACCTAAAGGCGCGCATATAGGGGTTGGGAATGGGCTTCGACAACCCCCACCCCCAAAACTCACCCACCAAAACCTCGAAAACAAACATCAACCCGGCGGTTGCGATAAAACCGGAGACCACGTCTCCCTGCAACGGCCGGAAAATGCCGCGCTCGACAACTAAACCGATGACAGCACCTACCCCCACGGCTGCTGCCACTGCCCACCAGAATGGCCAACCGCCCAAGGCATAGAGGGCATATACGGTATAGGCGCCTGCCATGAAGAAATGACCATGAGCCAAATTTGCCATCTGCATGACGCCAAAGGCCAAAGTTAGCCCAACAGCTATCAAAGCGTACATAGAGCTCGCTGCTACTGCATTGGCTATGGTTTGGAGCAAAAGTTGGCTGCTCATACCTTACCTCGATCTCTGATAGCGCTTGCTCATCGGAGCTTCAGTGTTCACGGGGGCGGTGTTCACCACCACCCCCGTGGACGGGTTATTTGCGCTGGGTCCAGTACTGTCCGCGCTCTTTTACTGCGGCAATTACGACCTTCTTGATGGCCGCAAACCAGGGCTCGAAATTCAAGTGAGCGATGATGCGTTTGTCTCCCGCTTTGAGGTCAAACATGTCCATGGGGACAGGCTGTTCAATCATGTTCTGTATACCAAACATCTCCTTCCCACTCATGTGTCCTGGGCCGAGGACGGTGGGGAACGACGCCTGTTCCCTGAGGGCCTCCAGTATGGCATCGTTAGAAGGCCACTTTCCCGGCGCCTTCTTACCGGCAATCTGGGCGCCAATGCACCACGGAATGAGCCATACCACATGGTCCCAGTCTATGCCGGTCATGCGGCGCTTAACGTCCTCGGGAGCCCCCGGACCATATCTCGCGTTCCACACGCGAGTGAAAGAAGCCGGCCACGACGTTTCACCCCACCACGGGTCATCCATCAAGGGGAAGCTGTCTATGCCCTTTTGAGCGGCAGCATACTCTGGTGGGATCTTCGTGAGGTTGGTTTCCCAATCGGCGTAGTTCTGGACAACCACCCCCTTATATCCCTGAAGGTACAACTGCTCCCAGAGCAGGGTTTGGTATTCGGGCCAGGCCTCACAGAGGCTGATAGCGTCAGGCTTGGTTGCCATTATGGCGGTGACTACCGGGGCGAAGTCGGTCGTATCGACGGAGAAGAACTTCTCGTAGACTATCTCGAACCCCATGGCGATAGCGGAGCCGATTTCCCATGCTCCAACCTGGCGGGACATGATGTCTTCCTGTGTGGTTAATGCATATGTTAACGGTCTCCCCAGCTCTTTTTCACTGGGCAAAACCATCTTGGCAATCAAGGCGTTGAACATGTTGCACTGGGGGGTTATATCGCCGCCAGCGACGAAGTAGGGCCTGGTAGGATGCATGTCGGTGGGGACCAGAGAAGCGTAGACCACCTTGTGCTTGGTGAGGAAGGGAGCAGTGGCGTTCGCAGGATCGCCGCCAATGGCGCTGATGAATTTCACATCACGTTCTAGCACCAATTGTCTGGCACCCTGGAGCGCCTTCGAGGCGTTACCCTCATCATCAAATGCGTGCATCTTCAATGGGTATCTTTTCCCACCGACGAGGAGCCCACCGGTCTTGTTCACCGCATCAATCCAGATATTGTTTCCGGTCATTCCAGGGAGTCCCCACCCAGCACTAGGCCCAGAAAGCGCGCAGAGGAAACCGACGGTAATCGTCTCCCCTTGGGGGTAATCTACCCCTATCTGCTGGTCAGGTAGATGGCCTAGGATAACCAATTCATCTTCGGTAAGCCCAGCGGGTAATTTGGCTGCTTCTGCTTTCTTAACGCCACCGGTTAGGGATAAAGCGCTGGCGGTGGAAAGGGCCGCACCGCCGATCCCAGCGAGCTTCATAAAATCCCGTCGGTTCATTCCGGGTTCCTTTTTGTGATCTTTTCGGTCCATCATTTACCCTCCTTCTTTTTTCCGCGCCCCTCTTCTGCCCCTGAGAGCCTCTCTCCTGGGCCGATTGGCGCTTCCTCATGTCTCTGTTTGGAACGGAAAGGTTCTCGTGTCCGAAACCCCTTGGGTCGCCTTGCCTCACCTCCTCTCTTTGATACGGAATTCAATCATTCCCCCGAGTTGGTTCCACGGGACTTCGACGTCCGGGCCGGTCTCAACCCGGATTTTCTTCACGATCCCTATGGGTCTTGCCCAGAGCCGGCGCTTGCATCGTTTCGATGGGGAGGGGCTGATCAGTCTCCGTCGCTGAATCGCCGGTTAGTCTTTAGGCCATGGGAGCCCGACCTTGCCACACCGTGTTTTTGATTCCTCACCCCTCCCTCAGGGGGACGAGATATGCATTTTCCGGAGTTGGAGCCCTCCTCTCGAGGGGGCCAATCCTCCCTTCAAGAGGTAAAGGGAATGAATGGCCGCTCCGAAGACGACGGACAAGTTTCCGTGAACTACCGTTCTTCTGTGAGATCTTTCACGTAGCATATCTCCGTTAACCTGTCAAGAAAAAACCGCAGGGATTCCCGACTTTTCCAATGAAAGTCTGCCTAGCGCTATGAATCTCATTCGGTTTCCATGGATTCCTTGTGGTTTTCAGCTCTTTCTGGCAATCATTCTGACCCCTCCGGATTTCGGCCCCGATGGAATGCTCCCCTGGGGCTCGCAGGTGGGCACGTCCTGTCTCTTTCCTCAATCTCTACCAAAATGGAAAGCTGCCTTTTGATCCACAGAATATCGAATCGTCATCAAAAAGTCGGAGTTTCGATGAAGAAAGCCCGCTTGCTGAGGGACGAGGACAAGGAAACCCCCTATCAGCTCCATACCGATTGCCGCAATCGTTTTGGCAATCGAAAAGACGTGCAAGGATATTCCTCCTGTAACGGTCAATTGAGCTGGTGGCTTCCCGATACGTGAGGCTTCCATTTGCCTGTGGCACCTTGCAGAGGAAATCTTCCCTCGATTCAATACCTTATGGGGCATAAAGCACCCAAATGCGGAATTCCTGGCTCAGGTTGGCCGCACTTGACATCTCAACAGGTTCGTTATATAAGATGCTCGCTGACGGCAGATTGGAGAAGGGAGGTGAACCTGAGATGGCCTCAGCTTTTCTCTTGGGAAATGGAGGCTGGGTAGAGAAGTTCTTGTTATTCTGAAAAAAAGGAGGATCGACAAATGAGCTTGAAGAGGGCTTTGATGATCTTAGGGTTGGCTCTTGTCATTTCCATTTTTGTCAGCAGTGGATTTACCCTTTCAAACGCAGAAGAGAAAACGATAAAGGTGGGGGCACCGGATCCGCTGACGGGTATCTATGCTTCTGACGGGTTGGTGATGCTTGAGGCAGCAAAACTGGCAGTAGCGGATCTTAACGCCGAAGGCGGGCTCTTGGGGCGAAAGCTTGAGGTTGTTTCATTTGATATTGAAGACATGTTGCCCGAGAAACTCATCTCAGCGGCGGAGGTTTTGGTTGTCAAGGAACGGAGCGACTTTGTTGTAACGGCGTGCAATGCTATGGGCCCGGATGTTCAGGCTTTCGGAAAGTATGATGTCCCTTACATTCACAATAATGCCTCGACCCTGGCCACGGCAATGGTGAAGGACGACCCTGGCCAGTATTGGAATGTCTTTCAGGCGGGCGATAATCCGCCAGCATACGGTTCCAAAACCATCGAATACTATAGGGGATTCGGCTATGAATTGCCAAACACCAAGGTAGCTGTGGTTTACAGTGAGTATGATTGGGACAAGGAAGTTGCTGCTGCTCTGAAAAAGGGAGCAGGAAAATATAACATGGATCTGGTGATATACGAGCAAGTCCCCGCTGATACGGTTGCCTGGGGTCCGATTCTTTCAAAAATCAGGGCGCACAAGCCTGCTCTGATATTTTTGAGTATCTATGCACCTGAGGGGATCGCGGCTTTTGCTGATCAGTTTTTGCAAAATCCGACGAATTCCCTCGTTGACCTAGGCTACGCCGTGTCCATCCCTTCTTTTATGAATATCGCCGGCAAATATGCCGATGGTCTCACCGGCTATGCCGCCCTCGCTGTCCCGCCTAGTGTGACTGCTGAAGGCCGGGCAATCGAGAGAAGATATAAGAAGGTGTTCAATAAGGACGAGATGCCGATAAGTGTGGTTCCATGCGTTTATGACGCTGTCATGGCCTGGGCAGCCGCGGTCAAAAGGGTGGGCAAAGTCGAGGATTATCGATCTGTAGCGAAAGCAATAAAAGAACACCCGTATAAGGGGATGGGTGGCGTCTACGACTTCAATAATCCTTGGCAGCTAGCGAGAGCAGGTGATCACTTGTTGCCGAATAACCTTTTCCAGGCAGAGAATGGCGAGCTTGTGCTGCGAAACCTTGGCAGCTACACTATGTCCGAGCACAAGCTACCTCCATGGATAAAGCAGCCTTGGGGAAAGGTTGAATAGTGACCGTGGGAAATGGTTCGAATGGTGCGGGCAGACATCAACCGGTGTCTGCCCCGCTGCTCGAGGTAAGGGATCTCTCGCAGGCCTTTGGGGCCATGCTAGCTGTCAACAATTTAAGCTTCGAAGTTTACCCAGGCGAGGTATTTGGTGTTGCCGGTCCCAATGGTGCTGGCAAAACCACCTTGTTCAATGTGATAACGGGTTTCTTACCGGGAACTGGAGCAGTCCTGTTTGAAGGATTGAATATTAACCACCTCAAACCCCACCAGATCTGTCGTAACGGCATTGCCAGGACATTTCAAATCCCCCAAGTTTTTTCAACTCTGGATGTTTTTAATAATGTAAGATTCGGAGCTCATTTTGGAAATCCGCATCTGAAGAATGAAAACCAGGTCATTCGCGATGCGATAGATTTCGTAGGATTAAAGGGTAAGGAAATAGCCATAGCGGGGAATCTCGACCTGTTTCACAAGAAATCGATTATGATCGCCGCAGCCCTTGCGACCGTTCCGAAATTATTACTACTGGATGAACCAATAGGTGGATTAAGCCCGACAGAAATCGGACCTCTCATCAGATTGATCCAGAGAATCAACAAAGAATTGGGGATCACCATAATCGTGATTGAACACCTCATGAAGGCGCTCAAGGAACTCTCACATCGGCTCATGATACTCCACTATGGAGAAATGATCCGGATCGGAACCCCCGAAGAGGTTATGGTCGACAAAAAAGTCCGAGAGGTTTACTTAGGTTAGGGTGAGGCCTTGCTCGAATTGCGGAACATAAACACATTCTACGGTGAATTTCACGCTATACGAGATATTTCTTTAAAAGTCTCCGGGGGTGATTTATTTCTCGTTGTCGGACCAAATGGTCATGGAAAGAGCACTCTGTTGAAAACAATATGTGGTTTGCTTCGTCCGGCTTCGGGCCAAATCATATTCGATGGGAGACCCATCGCCATGTTACCGACTGACAAGATTGTGGAAATGGGCCTTGTCTATGTGGCGGAGGACAGGCATCTGTTCCCTCAACTGACGGTCATGCAGAACCTCAAACTCGGCGCGTATAACGTTCATGCTCGAGGAAAAGAGAAAGAGAACTTGGATTACGTCTTCCAACTGTTTCCAATTCTCAGGGAATTCTGCGACCGGGAGGCCTCGACTTTGAGCGGTGGAGAAGCACGGATGTTAACCCTGGCAAGAGGTATCATGTCTTGCGCGAAGTTTCTAGCCATAGATGAACCGTCGTTTGGATTGGCGCCCATTGTCCGGAATGAAGTTTTCAACAGAATAAACGACATCAATGGCAATGGAATTACGGTCCTTCTTGTTGAACAGAATGTAACGCACGTTCTCGATTTCGTTGATAGAGTTTGCCTTCTGGAAGACGGCCGCATAGTTTTTGGCGGCGACAAGAAGGAGGCATTGCTTAACGACCATGTGAAAGAAGTGTTTTTGGGCGGATAGCTAAGGCATGGACATCTGGACTCAACAGATAATTCAGCTGATCATCAGCGGGGTTATTACCGCTTCAGTCTATGCGATCATGGGAATAGGCCTCTCCCTTATCTACGGCATATCTCGGGTGTTCAATTTTGCCTACGGATCTTTCTTTACCTGGGGGGCGTATTTCGCATGGGCCCTATTCTCTCTATTTCACTGGATGAATTATGCGATTGTCTTCTTGGCTGTCATTCCAGCCATGTTCTTTCTCGGGATAGCTACGGAAGTCGTCGTCGTTCGTTCGCTTCGGTGGCGTCCAAATTGGCAGGTCACCACTATGATGGTGACTTTAGGTTTGGCTTTTTTCATGGATAACATGGCGTTTGTCACTTTTGGACCTATGGCAAAATCCTTACCGCCTATCTTCGGGGCGCATTTGAATCCCTTCGGCTTCACGTTAAGTGTTCAGGACCTGGCAATTCTAATTGTTGGCATCTCTATTATGATCACTTTTGGCCTTTTTCTGTCCAGAACAAGACTGGGCATAAGCATGCAAGCAATTTCCCAAGACATGACAGGATCTGAAATCGTTGGAATACCCATCCGAAGGGTTTTCAGCTACAGCTTTGGGATTTCGACAGCCCTAGTGGGAATGAGTGGGATTCTCCTTGCCCCTAGATACTTCATTTCTCCTCTCGGCGGATGGGGCCCTTTCTTTAGGGTATTTGTGATCGTAGCATTTGGGGGTCTAGGGAGTATCAAGGGCACCCTATATGCAGCTCTTATGCTAGCGATATTTGAATCCTTCGTTGGATGGGGCTTGGGGGCAAGCTGGGTAATGCCTTTTTGGTTTTTGGTCTTTCTCGGAGTCCTCGCTTTTCGGCCGCGTGGGTTGCTGGGAACATGGGGTTAGAATAAACCATGAATCTTCAAAGACAGCTCATCATTTTTTTATCTATCTATGTTCTTCTAGCTATCCTCCCTCTTTTCATTTATGACACTCCCTATGTTCTTAGTCTGTTAGTCGCCTGTTTCGTCTGGGGCGCATTGGCTTCTGTATGGAATTTCATTATGGGCTATGCCGGTATTTTTACATTCGGTCAGTTCGCTTTCTTTGTTATTGGGGCTTACACGTCAGGCATGGTCACCAAATACATAGGGGTCTCCCCGTGGTTTGGAATGCCACTCGGTGGTGTGGCTGCTGGCGTGGTCGGTCTGGTTGTTGGTCTCCCATGTTTAAGACTAAAAGGCGCCTATATCGCGCTTATCACTTGGGGGCTCCACCTCGTGATGGCTCCTCTCCTTAAAGTTGGGGGAGCAATCGGTACAGGCGGGAGCACCGGTCTAATGTCAATCCCTCCCCTGGAATTGGGCGGATATTTTTTCCCTCGTGTTCAACTCATTCCATGGTATTACGCCGCTCTTGTCATCTCTTTTCTCTTACTTTTTGTGGTTTATAGAATAATTTCTTCTTCTGTCGGTTTAGGATTCATTGGTCTTCGCGATTCAGAGGACTTTGCGAAGAGTCTGGGGCTCAACGAATACAAATACAAACTCATGGTGTTTGGCATATCGGCCTTTCTCACAGGCATAATCGGAGCCTTTTATGCACATTATGCTGGAATCATTTCCCCAAGACTACTCGGGCTCGATATATTTCTTCTGGCCATGATCATGTTGATTATCGGGGGCATTGGGATATTCCCAGGTGCTTTCATAGGGGCCCTGATCGTTACTTTCTTAAATGAGTATCTCCGGCCTTTAGAATCCTATCGGTTCCTTATTTTTGGGGCAATCGTCATAGTAGCTATAAAACTGGCTCCTGAGGGTATACTTGGAAATCTGGATTTTTTTCGGGGCTTGGTAACGGGCCGTTTTTTGAGGAAGAGAGAACCGGCGAGTCACAGGCGGATCCGTCGTCTCCAATCCTTGATTTGAGGCGGTCTGTCCAAAGATAAACCTTAGAGAAAACAGACGTTAAGATACCTCACACTTCAGTCAACCAAAGCTGTATCCGGCAAGCATTCCCTGCACTCAGTATGGTCCAGATGTGGGGAAGAAAGGACTACACGACCTTCGCCCGATTAGCGTTATCGATTCCACATGATGAATGAGAAAAGTTTTCCTAGCAAACAAAAGCATGTAATTGTCGGAAATAGTGCTGCCGCCCTAAGCGCTATTAAAGCCATCCGCGAGAGTGACTCTCGCAGTTCCATTACATTAATATCTGCTGAGCGCTGCTTTGCCTACTCGCCAGTTCTCCTGACCTACTACGTGGGTCAAAAGATCGATCGTGAATCGCTATTCATTGTTGATCGGAGTTTTTACGAAAGGCATAAAGTGGAACTCATTCTCGGGAATAAAGCCAAAGAAGTCGACCCTGAGGAGCAATTGCTTCACCTTGCAGATGGCAACATCGTAGAATACGACAATCTCCTCATTGCAACGGGTTCTTCACCTAAGCGTCTCGGGATCGAAGGGGAAAATCTCCCGGGTGTATTTACCCTAAAAACCTTGGATGATGCAGATAAACTCTTGAAGTACTCAGATCGGATGACGCAGGTTGTCATAATAGGTGGGGGATTAATCGGGCTGCAGGCTGCCAACGCCTTATTCAGGGAGGGCCGAAGATTAACGATGGTGATCGGCTCAAAGCAACCCCTATCTCAAAATGTTGATCCCTCGTGCGCTCAGAGTATCTGCCAAGGCATCAGGGACTGTGGCATGTCAATTCTATTTGAATCGAATGCCGTCTCAATACAAAGATCTAACACCAAATTACTGATAGACCTCGACTCTGGTCAACGCCTTGATGCAGATGCTGTGATTATTGGGAAAGGTGTGAACCCGAACATTGCACTGGTTGAGAAAAATGGAATCGAGGTGAATAGAGGGGTGATAGTGGACGAAACCATGCGTTCAAATTTTCCAAACGTTTTTGCCGCCGGTGATGTAGCCGAAGGCAGGAATCTGGTTTCCGGCGAAAGGCAGGTCATTGCGACCTGGGCAAATGCCTGCTCCCAGGGAAAGACTGCCGGAATAAATATGGCGGGTGGGAAGGGCCGATTCCTAGGCCTTACCGGAAACGTATGCAGTTTCTTAGGCCGGACCGTTGCATCGGTAGGCATAACAAAACCTGAAAATGGAGACTATGAAGAGATTGTCTATAGTGATCCAGGCAAGGGTCTATATAGAAAACTAGTCTGGAACGAGAAAGGCCAAATCATGGGCGCAGTCTTGATGGGAAAAGTGGAAGACATAGGGGTGATTACCAATTTGATAAGGAATCGCGCGAGGATCCCAAAGGATAAGAGGTATCACTTGGTCAGATCGACTGTGAAGTATGGAGCATATTTCTCACAGAAGACCGGTCACTTCTTATGGTAAGAGATCAAGGGTGGACATGATCTCGATAAGCGTTAGAATCCACCATAGCTTCAAGAGATTTCTGCCCCAAGGTTTGACCGATCATCCTTTTGAAATTTCCCTTAAGAGCGGGACGACTTTGGGTCAAATGTTAAAGGATGAAATCAAATTTCCGGTTGATGTACCTAAAGTGATTCTGATAAATGGACTACATGCCCAAGAGGGGCAACAGTTAGAGGATGGTGATAGGGTAAGTTTATTTGCTCCTATTGCGGGAGGCCAATTCTATTAATCCAAACTAAGAACGAAAGGAGGAGATCCATGGCAAAGGCACTACTCGTGAATCTGGATAAATGCACTGGGTGTAGGAGTTGCGAACTTGCCTGCTCTTTCAAGCATCACGGGGAATTCAATCCTTCAAAATCCAATATTCAGGTGAGTATTTTTACTGAGAATGCCTTTTATGTTCCCATGGTTTGCACCCAATGTGACAAGCCCTTCTGCGGGGAGGTTTGTCCAACCGGAGCTATCTACGCAGCTGAGACAAATGGCGCCTACGTTGTGCTGGTCGATAAGGAGAAATGCGTAGGTTGCAAGATGTGTACGCTAGCCTGCCCGTTTGGTGCCATTACCTATCAGAGCAACGGTTGTGTGCAAAAGTGCAATCTGTGCGAAGGCAATCCGGAGTGTGTGACGTTCTGTATCCCTGGTGCTCTCGAATTCAAGGATTGGGAGCTAAGGACAGCGCGCAAGAGTAGGACATATGCAGAGAAGATATATCATCAGAAGGAGGCAGACTGATGAACGGATGGGTCGGTAAGATCTTGAGGGTAGATTTGTCTAAGAATAGAGTGTCTGTAGAAGATCTTCGCGAGGAGGCTGCCCATGATTATATTGGAGGACGGGGATTAGGGATCAAGTATCTCTATGATGAAATTGACCCCAAAGTCGATCCCTTCAGTCGGGAAAACAAGCTGATGCTGGTCACGGGCCCCCTTACTGGGACCAATGCATTGGCGGGGGGTAGATATACGGCCGTGACAAAATCACCCCTAACCGGAGCGATCGCCAATTCCAATTCTGGCGGCTACTTTGGTGCCGAGCTGAAATATGCAGGATATGACATGATCATCTTGGAAGGGAAGGCCAAGGCGCCTGTGTACCTCTGGATTGAAAATGACAGCATCGAAATCCGGAGCGCAAAGCATCTATGGGGTAAGGACTCCCACCAAACAACCGAGCTGATCGCAGCTGAGGCGGATGAGGATGCCAAGGTGGCCTGCATTGGGCCCGCAGGTGAGAATTTGGTTAAATTCGCAAACATCATGAATGACAATGGCCGGGCAGCCGGCCGCTCTGGTGTAGGCGCAGTTATGGGCTCAAAGAACCTCAAAGCGGTAGCCGTTAGGGGTACAAATGGAGTTACGGTCGCTGATCCTGAAGGCTTCAGGGAGGCGGTATTGGCTGCAATAAAGGAGTTTCACGACCCCTATATGTCACAGGTCATAGGGAATTACGGGACATCAGATGTCGTGGAGTTTTCGAACGAGGTGGGTCTGCTCCCGACGAGAAACTTTCAAACAGGGGTTTTTGAAGGGGCTTCGAAGATCGGGGGATCGGTTATCGCCAAGTACAATCTCAGAGGTGCGACCAAGACTAAGGCCTGTTTTGGCTGCCCGCTCGGCTGTGGAAGGGTTACGAGAGTGCCGGATGGCGAGTTTAAGGGTGAGGGGGAAGGACCTGAGTATGAGACCTTGGGATCCCTTGGGTCTGTCTGTGGTGTCGAAAACCCAGAAGCCGTAATGAAAGCTAACTATATTTGCAACCGGATGGGAATGGACACCATTTCTGCGGGGGTAACTATTGGATGCGCCATGGAGCTTTTTGAAAAGGGGTACCTCCCGGAAAAGGACGTGGGAATGTCACTCAAGTTTGGGGACGGCCAGGCAATGGTTCATCTCTTGGAGAACGCCGCCCGTAGGAAGGGATTTGGGGATGTGATTGCTGAGGGTTCCTACCGGCTCGCAGAACGGTATGGCCATCCAGAGCTATCAATGACTGCCAAGAAGCTTGAGTTTCCCAATTACGATCCAAGAGGAGGCCAAGGGTTCGCATTGGCCTACGCCACTCAGAACCGGGGGGGGTGTCACATCAGGAATGAGGTTCACTGTGTAGAATTCTTCGGCATCTCACTGATGGGCATCATTGAGACAGGCGGATCCCTCGACCGTTTTACGACAAAAGGGAAGCCAGAGGTTACCAAGAGATTTCAGGATTTTTACTGTATGATCGATTCATCAGGGATCTGTAATTTTATCATTATTGGCATGCCTGATCACAATGTGTTCATCAATCTGATGGAGAAGGGGACGGGACTGACCTTTGGAGGCTTAGGGGGCTTTCTCAATACAGGGGAGCGGATATTCAATTTGGAGAGACTGTTCAATCTTAAAGCTGGCCTGACATCGAAGGATGATACATTACCGTGGCGTATGCTGGAGGAGCCGATGCCTGAGGGACCAGGGAAGGGGCATGTGGTTCGACTAAATGAGATGCTGCCGGAGTATTATAAACTCCGAGGATGGACTGTGAAGGGCGTTCCTACCGAAAGGAAACTGGCAGAGCTTGGAATCTCCACTAAACTCTAACAGAGATAGAGGGGATCGAGTAGACTGTTTCTCCCGATGCTATAGGTCGAGGATTGGCGCGGTACTCAAGTGAGCCCGTTTCCAATCCCCGCCTCGTCAAACCCGGCGTACGGTTTTCCCGTACCGGGCTTTCCTGCTAGCTTCACCTGAAGGTTTATGGGACCTATCGGACTGGTAGCGCTTTCAGGTGCAGAGTTGCACCCGCTGGTGATTAAACAGTCCAAGCGTTCCGTAAAGCCTGGTTCTACTCTACCTGTTCCAGTTAAAACCACGGCCGGTCCTTGCACGCATCAGGTGCCTTTGGATCTTCTTCTCCACTCACTCTTTGATATACCGAAAAAAGCGGCTGGAGTTCCCAATCCGGAAGTGGTTTAACCAAAGTCTCAGAATAGGATTGATCAGGTATATCACCCGATCGACGGGTTGTGAGGTGTGTCGACGAAACACATCCTTGAGTTCTCGCAGAAGGGCCGTCCGCGCTTTCATCCTCGGCGTGACCCTTACTGCCCACTTACCTCGGCGGGTTTAACCCGCCTGAAGTCAAACCCAAGAAAGCTGAAGGTTTCGTCCCGGGTAAGATCCACCATCTGAGTCTTGTCTCGGTTGATTTGCACATCAAGCTTTCCGAGTTCCTCAAGGAGCCTCTTATACGCCGCCCTTATGAGCCAATCCCATCTCCGAAAGCCATCCACAAGGATCACCAGATCA
>JABAOC010010205.1_pt2 | contig 12695 bp, 11 predicted proteins | sample 7062161 | NCBI WGS metagenome assembly JABAOC01 (sample SAMN14538625, study PRJNA623070) | marine sediment metagenome | biome: marine biome [ENVO:00000428]; feature: marine pelagic biome [ENVO:01000023]; material: deep marine sediment [ENVO:00002113] | place: India: Gulf of Khambhat ... | reverse complement strand
GGGTACTAAACGGAACAAAACAATTCATTACGAGTGGTGATATTGCTGGAGTTACTATAGTAATGGCAAAAACGGATAAAGCTAAGGGGACAAAGGGAATTAGTGCATTTCTTGTTGAAAAAGACACACCTGGATTTAAGGTAGGTCAGTTAGAAGATAAACTTGGACTTAGGGGAAGCAAAACTGCGGAACTTATATTTGAAAATATGGAAGTTCCAAAAGAGAATATGCTTGGTGAAAAAGATAAGGGTTTCTATGGTGTTATGGATACACTTGATCGTGGACGTACTGCTGTAGGTGCCATGTCTGTAGGTATTGCTCGTGGTGCACTTGAGGAAAGTATTGAATACGCAAAACAAAGACAACAATTTGGTCGTCCCATTGGTAAATTTCAAGCGATTCAATGGATGATCGCTGATATGGCAACTCAGATTGATGCTGCTCGTTTACTTGTTCATCGCGCAGCTTTTTTAGAGGATAAAGGAGTACCATTTGGAAAAGAAGCATCTATGGCTAAGTTGTTTGCCTCGGAAATAGCTATGCGTACTACGAGAAATGCGATACAGATATTCGGTGGATATGGTTATACCCGTGAGTATCCAATTGAAAGATATTATAGAGATATAAAACTCTGTGAAATTGGAGAGGGGACTTCAGAGGTTCAAAGAATCGTTATTGCTAAACGTTTAGGTTTATAAAATTAGATTAAAGATTGAGTATGTATTTATAATCTTATTCAAATTTTCATAAGGTTTTAATTAAATATTATCCGGATTATCTACAAATATTAAAAAATATATTTTTAGAGGTTATAATATCGAAAATGTAAGTATCTGGATACCGCTTTTAGTCTCTTTATCAGATAAACCCTCATCACATTTTACTGTTGTAGTTACGAATATTCTACCGAGACCAAAGATAATTCCAGAGTTTGCGTATATATTACCACCAACAATAAGGGTTTCTACTGTACCTTTTGTAATTTTATTTATTTTTTTTAAGATTCCACCATTTATTGTCATTGTCCATTTTACATTTGTCGCTTCCGCCTCTCCATTATTTTTAATAGTTGCGATGATACCTAGTGGACTACCTGTGATTGAGAATATTTCAATATCTGGTTTTCTCCCATCATATGCTTGTCCAAAATAAATATCTCTATCTCCACCTATGTTATCTTCCCAAACTGCATATATGTTTTTCTTTCCTTTTCCAAGATCATGTGAGCCATATTCACTAACTGCATGGTTAGTTTGTACTTGCTTCTCATCAGTCCATGTTGCACCGCCATTCTCAGATATTTTTCGATATAGAATATCATCTTTTACAAAGGAGCAAACAAATGTATTACCATCAAATGTAACCTTTACCTCTGGAAATTTAGCTGAATCAACAACCGTACTTTTTTGAACTGACATAAATCCATTATTGGAATAGAAACATACGATGTTTTCTTCTTCCTCACAAACTATGACAACAATGTCATCATGTGCTTCAATCGAAGCGTTTCTCAGAAGTATAACACCATCTCCAATGGACCAACTACCAATATGAGGATGATATTCACCATCCCATACACCAAAATTATCCTTTCTTACTAGAAGGTTTGCATCGACAGTATGATCCCACACTGCATAGGACATCTCTGTAAACTCATCAATAGCAAAATCAGAATGAAGATAACCTTCCACTCCTACAGGGATAAAACTTATAACAAGTCCATAAAAAATAAATGGAGCACCTTCAATATCTTCATAATACCCATTATAACATGTTCCAGCTCCACCACCCCAATTCCATAGCTCACCCTCTCTTGTATAACATGAGATTGAAAGATACTCAAAATCATCGAAGCCATGAGCAGACCAATCCCATACTCGACCAGTAATTGCTGTTAAATCTTCTGCTACAATGACCCATAGTTGTCCAGGTGTATCTTCTGGCCCTGAGAATGTACCATAGAAACCATTGTCGTTAGAATCTACATCCGGAAACTCTGAACCCAATGATTCTGAAAAATATCCAGCTTCATCCCACGTCATACCATTATCTAGAGAATACCAGAAATCTGGATAGTAATCCACTCCATCTATTGATAATTCAAAGCATGAAAAGAATCTACCATTAATATCACCAGCAATTGTTGGATGGAAATCATCGTACTCCGTATCATTGATAATGTAACTATCTCTACTAGACATTCTTATCTTAGAAAATTTTTCTAAAGTAACAACTTTAGATATATTATTATGCAAATAACATGGTGAAGTATCAATTTCTTGAATTATAGATAATATTGTGTTTTTATTATAACTTGAAATAGCTATAAAAGTTGATGATAACAAGAATGTTATAATGACTATCAGGACAATGCCTTTTCTTTTCATCAGTTTCCTCCTTTATATATACTCATAGATGTAATAATATATAAATGCAATCCTTGCTAAAGAATAATCTAGAATAAACAATTTATACTTATGATTATAACAAAATTATTATACCGAACCTGATATACCTTTTAATCCTAGTAAAAAAGGGGTAGGTTAAGATGGTTGATTATACATTTTCAGAAGAACAAGAGTTATTTAGAGAGAGTATAAAAGAGTTTTGTGCAAGCGAGATTGTCCCAAAAACTGAGAAATTAGGTGAAGTAAGATGCATGCCTGAGGATATCATAAAAGCATTGGCGAAATTTGAACTCCTTGGTATGGTGATAGATGAAGAATATGGTGGATTAGGAACTGATGTTGTCACTGCTGGGATTGCAGCTGAAGAATTAGCAAGAGCAGATCTAAGTTGTTCGATTCCTGTTCTTTTTCTTGTAGGAACTTCTTGGGGTCACGTTATTGATAAATATGGAAATGAAGAGGTAAAAAAGGAGATTTTGCCAAAGGCAATAAAAGGAGAATCAATTATTGGTATAGCTACAACAGAATCTGACATTGGGTCAGACTTAGGTAACATGAAAACTAAGATTACTAAGAAGGGAGATAAATACGTTGTCAATGGAGAGAAGATGTACATCAGTGGTGTGGCAGAAGCCATGGAATATGGTGGTGGCCATGTTACACTTGCTAGAATGACACCTGAGAAAGGTACGAGAGGGATGAACATGTTTTACCTTCCTTTAAAAGATACACCAGGTATAACACCCACCTATGTTGAAGATATTGGAAGAGAAGCGATTTCGTGCGGTGGATTTGACATCAATAATGTTGAGATTCCAAAACATTATCTGCTTGGTGAGGAAAATAAAGGTTTTTATTATATTCATGAGGGATACGAGCTTGCACGCGGTCTTATTGCTCTAGTATGTGCTGGTGCTGCATCTAAAGCACTTGAGAACGGAATTGCTTATATTAAGGAGCGTAAAGCTTTTGGTAAACCAATAGGAAAATATGAGGGTATTCAATTTAAACTAGCTGAGCACCATGTTAAAATACAGGCACTTCGCCAATTAGGTTATAAGGCTCTTTGGACATATGATCAAGAAATACAAGGAAAGGCATCAAGATTTGAGGTTAGTATGGCAATTGCAATGGCAAAATCGGTTGCTCCATTTTGGGCATGTGATGCTATCTCTGATGTTATGCAGTGGCAGGGAGCTTTTGGATATACTAAAGAATGTGAAGATCAAAAGGCATGGCGAGCAGTTCGTTCGTTTACACTTGCCGAAGGTTCTTCAGAAATTATGAGGTTAATCATTGCTAGAGAATTGCTCGGGAAAGACTTTCTAGCCTATCGATGAAATAACGTAGGAATAGAAATGAAACTGATAGCTTGTGTAAAGCAAGTGCCTGATACAACAGAAGTAAAGGTTGATTCAAAAACCCATACGTTAATTAGAGATGGTGTACCAAGCATTTTGAATCCTTATGATCATTTCGCAGTTGAGGAATGTGTTAGAATAAAAAACGAGATAGGTGAAGGAAGTGTTACAGTTATCTCAATGGGTCCTCCACAAGCAAGAAGTGCATTAATGAGATGTTTAGCCCTTGGTGCAGATGAAGCAATACTTATTTCAGATAAAGTGTTCGCAGGTTCTGATACTTGGGCTACAGCATATACACTTTCTCAAGCAATTAAAAAAATTGGACCAATCGATATAGTTTTTTGTGGACAACAAGCAATTGATGGAGATACAGCTCAGGTTGGACCTGAGCTTGCACAACAACTTAATATACCTCAGATAACCTATGTTGAAAAGATCGAGATTGATAAGGAGCACAAACTAACGATTCATAAGCAAACCGAAGACGGGTATCATATTCTCGAAGGTAAATCACCAATTCTTTTAGCGCTTCTCCCTCCAACTTCATTTCAACCAGAGCATCCTCCAATGAGTAGTATATTAAAAGCAAAGAAGAAACCTTTTAATGTTTGGAATGTAAAAACCATTGGAGGCGATGAATCTAAATTCGGATTAAATGGATCATTTACTCAAGTAATAAAAACATACACTCCACCATCTCGTGGAGAATGTGAAATTATTGATCAAGATAGCAAGCAGGCTGCAAAGAAATTAAGCGAAATACTTCTAAAACACGAGGTCCTAACAAAGAGGTGAACATTGTGGGTATTGATATTATTCTTGATAAATGCACTGGATGTGGATTATGTGTTCAAGCTTGTCCATTTGCAGCTATTAAAATCAAGGATAAAAAAGCAGAGGTTGAAGCAAATTGTACCCTTTGCGGATCCTGTCCTGTGTAGAAACATGTAAGTTTGAGGCTATAATTATCAAGCGGCCAAAGTTAAGTGATAAGGATTTATCAGAGTACAAAGATGTTTGGATTTTTGTAGAACTTCGTGAAAATGAAATTAAAAAGGTAGGTTTAGAACTAGCTAGTAAAGCTCGAGAGATTGCTGATACACTTAAACAAAGAGTAGGTGCAGTGATCCTTGGAACAAGTGTCAAACATATCTGTGATGAAATCGCAACTTATGGTGTTGATGTTATCTATACAGCCGAAAACGAAAATCTCAATGAATATAACACAAATAATTATACTGGGATATTAACAGGATTGATTTTGAAATATAAACCAAATATTGTTATTTTTCCTGCTACTCATTTAGGTCGAGATCTAGCTCCACGCGTTGCAGCTTCCTTAGAAGTTGGTCTTACCGCAGATTGTACAGGCTTATCTATTAGGGATGGCTTACTTCTTCAAACTAGACCTGCTTTTGGTGGGAATATAATGGCTGATATAATATCACCAAATACTCGTCCTCAAATGGCTACTGTTAGACCCAATGTAATGAAGATTAGTAGCCCTGATTCTTCGTGTAAAGCTGAAATCATATCTATACCTGTTGAAATTGATCCTAAAGCTAATAGAATTAAAATAGTTGAAATTGTGAAAACTGCTAAGACGGGAACTAAGAGCCTTGATGAAGCAGATATAATAATTTCAGGTGGTAGAGGTCTAGGATCCTCTGAAAATTTTAAAATTCTAGAAGATTTAGCAGATACGATTAATGGAGTAGTTGGTGCATCAAGGGCAGCAGTTGATGCAGGATGGAGACCTAGATCGGATCAGGTAGGTCAAAGTGGGAAAACAGTATCACCTAAATTATATATTGCATGCGGAATCTCTGGTAAGATCCAGCATCAGGTTGGTATGAAAGGATCTGATACAATTATTGCTATTAATACAGATCCTGAAGCACCGATTTTTGATGTTGCAGATTGCGGAGTCGTTGGGGACCTTTTTGAAATTATTCCTGCATTGAATGAGGAACTAAAGAAAAACCGTCCAAAAGATTGAAAAAAGGTGAAAAAAATGAAAGATTTTAAAGATGTGTATATTCCATATGGATGTTATTGGAGTACTCCTTTTTGCAGATGGCAAGGGAGTTTCCAGAATCTTCATGCAGTTAAATTTGCTAGTGAAATTGCAAGTAGGTTTTTACAAGAAAATAATATATCTCCAAAATTATTCGATCAATTGATTTTTGGTATTACGATACCTCAGTTATCAATATTTTATGGAACACCATGGTTAGCTGGAATGATCGGTGCGGATCATATCACAGGACCTATGATAGGACAGGCATGTGCAACTAGTGCAAAATGTGTTGAATTTGCTTCATTAAGTGTAGAAGCTGGTGTTCATAATAAAATTCTTATCATTTGTGCAGACCGATGTTCCAATGGTCCCCATCTCGTTTATCCAAATCCACAAGCTCCAGGAGGTACAGTGGATAAAGAGAGCTGGGTATGGGATAACTTTGGAAATGATCCATTTGCTAAGAATGCAATGATAGAAACTGCTGAGAATGTAGCAAAAGAATCTGTAATAACAAAGGATGAACAGGATAAGTTAACCTTCATGCGTTACGAACAATATCTAGACTCTACAAAAGATAATAAAGCATTCCAAAGTAAATATATGATCACACCAATAGAAGTTAAAGATCCATCTGGTCGGAAAGTTCTCTGTACTGTGGATGGTGATGAAGGGATATATCCAACAACTTTTGAAAAATTACAAAATCTCAAATCAGTAATTCTAGGAGGGACCGTATCTTTTGGTACTCAGACACACCCGGGAGATGCAAATTGTGGAATTATAGTAACAACTAAGGATAAAGCAAAAGAATTAAGTAAAAAGAAAAATATTGAAATCAAAGTATTATCGTATGGTGAAGGGAGAGCTAAAAAAGGATATATGGCAAAAGCAATCATTCCTGCTGCTAAAATGGCTCTAAAACAAGCTGGGATTTCAATAAATGATATTACTGCTATTAAAACTCATAATCCCTTTGCAGTCAATGATATTTATTTTTGTAGAGAAATGGATATTGATCTAAAAGATATGAATAATTATGGTTCTTCACTCATATATGGTCACCCGCAAGGACCCACGGGTACAAGATTAATAATTGAGCTTATCGAGGAGCTGGTGCTAAAAGGAGGAGGATATGGTTTATTTGATGGTTGTGCTGCTGGAGATACCGGGGCATCTATTGTTTTGAAAGTCAAAGTTGATTAAATTTAGTATTAGTGATTAAAAGAGGTGGTATGAAATGAAGATCCAAAAAGTGGGTATCATCGGTGCTGGTAATATGGGGAGTGGTATTGCTCAAAAGGTAGCTCAAGAAGGTATTGATGTAGTCATGGTGGATGTTAAAGATCAATTTGTTCAGAAGGGTATAGAGAATATAAAAAAAACATTGTCAGCAGCCATTAAGCGAGGAATATTTACTCAAGAAAAAACGGAAGAAATCTTAGGTAGAATTAAAGGAACAACAGAAAAAAATGAGGTGAAAGATGCAGATCTCGTTATTGAAGCAATATTTGAAGATATGAATGTCAAAAAGGATCTTTTTCAGGAGTTAGATACCCTATGTAAACACGAAACCATTCTTGCTTCTAATACATCATCATTTTCTATAACTGAGCTTGCTTCTTCATTGAACCGAAAGGATAGATTCCTTGGACTTCATTTTTTCTACCATCCTGCAATGAATCGATTATTAGAAATCATTCCAGGAAAAGACACAAGTCAAGATACAATATCACTAGCTAATATATTCTCTGATAAGATTGGAAAAACAGCTATTCAGGTAAAAGATTCGCCAGGTTTTGCAGTTAATCGTTTTTTTGTTCCTTGGTTAAACGAATCAACAAGAATTCTTGAGGAAGGTATCGCTAATCTACCTACGATTGATGATTTGGCAAAAAAAATATTTAAAATACCCATGGGACCTTTTGAATTGATGAATGTAACGGGTATCCCTATTGCTTACCATTCAACTGTTGGTTTAGCAGATAAATTAGGAAATTTTTATGGTCCTAGTAATTGTTTAAAGCAACAGTTTGAGTATAATGAACAATGGAATATGGTTGGAGAAATTGATACTTCAAAAATGAAACTTATAGAAGAGCGTCTTTTTGGTGCAGTTTTTTTAGTAGCGTGTTTTCTTGCTGAAGAAAACGTTTCAAGTAAAGAAGATATAGATAGAGGTGCAAAAGTTGGTCTTAGATGGCAACTAGGTCCTTTTGAAATGATGAATAGATATGGAATTGATAACTCATATCACATTGTATCACAATTTATTAAAAAATATCCAATGTTGAAGGTTCCGAATAATTTAAAAGAACGTTATGAGAAAAAGGAAAAATGGAGCTTCAAATACGTTAATCTTGAAATTAGAGACAATATCGGAACAATCCTCATCAATAGACCCGAAGCATTGAATGCAATAAACGAGGAGGTTATCCGGCAGATTGATGAACGGTTTACCCAAGCAAATAATAATCCTGAAGTAAAAGCAATTATACTAAAAGGAGCAGGTAAAGCATTCATCGCAGGAGCAGATATTCAATATTTTATTAAGAAAATTGAACAAAATAGAATCGAGGATATCTGTAAATTCACAAGATATGGTCATTCCGTACTAAATAAGATTGATAGTTCAGATAAACCAGTCATTGCAGAGCTCAATGGTTTAGCGTTGGGTGGAGGTGCAGAAATAGCTTTAGCTGCAGATACGATAATTGCTTCTGAACGGGGTAGTATTGGTTTTCCTGAAACAGGTATTGGTATATATCCAGGTTTGGGGGGGACCCAGAGAACAACACAGTATATCGGTAAGGAGCTAGCTAAATATCTTATATTTACTGGAAAAATTCTTGATGCAAAAACCGCTGCATCCATTGGTTTGATTGAATATGTAGTTCCTTCGGATGAAATTGAACGTAAAATTTCAGAGCTTATAAACAGTGGAAAAATATTAAAGAAATCAATGAAAAAAGAGGTTAAACTACCCGATAATTTTCAAAAGATTAAGAATTATTTCTCTGATGATAATATAGAATCTCTCCTATCTGGTAAAGGAGATTTGAATGAACTGGGACTAAAGATTTCAAAAACCATATCATACAAGGCACCTATTGCAATAAAATTAGCAAATAAAATAATAGATGAAGGAAGTCGTCTTGATTTAAATAAGGGATTAGATTTAGAATTGAGTCACCTTTCGGAAATCTTCTCAACTCAAGACGCTTTAGAAGGTTTGAATTCAGTTATAATGAGACAAAGACCTGCATTTAAAGGTAAGTAACTTATTCATTTTTCCAAACTGGTTTTCGTTTTTCAAGAAATGCATTAAGACCTTCATTAGCATCATATGTTTTCATAAGGTCATTTAGGTAAATATCTTCAATATTTTTAATTGCTTCACTGTAGTTTTTCGTCGCCCCTTCTATAAATGCTCTTTTTGTAAGTTGTAAAACAACTGCACTATTATTTGCAATTTTTTCAATAATAATTTTTTCTGATTCTGTTTCAAAATTGTCAACAGGAAGAATATGGCTGACAAGGCCGAGTTCCTTTGCCATATTTGCACTGATTATTTCTCCAGTCAACATAATTTCTAGAGCCTTTTTACTTAACATAAGTTTTGGAAATATTGCAGCAGCAACTGGTGGAAATACTCCAACCATAATTTCTGGCTGACCAAATTTTGATTTTTCAGATGCAATAACTATATCACAGAATGTTGCAACCTCACAACCACCTCCCAATGCAGATCCATTAACAAGTGCTACGGTTGGGGCATTGATATTATAAAGGTTTGTAAAAATATCATGAAATACCTTGATCATCTCGTTTACTTTTTCTTTTGTATGATCTGAAACGTCCACACCTGCTGAAAATGCTTTTCCATTTGCATTAATAATTAAAACTTTTAATTTTCTTTTTTTGAAAACTTTAAGAGCCTGATTTATCTCTTTCATCATTTCGATATTAAGTATATTTAAAGGAGGTTTATTGAACGTTATTTTACCAATTAAATCTTTTTCTTCTACTATTATAGTCTTATAATCCATAGTATCCTCTTCATAAATTACTCAATACTAATGGCCGCCCTACCCAGGATTTTACCACCTTCGAGATCATGTATCGCATTTTCTAATCTGTCCAACGTATAGTTCTTGTTGGTTACAAGTAAGTTCAAATCGACAATATTTTTTTCTACTGCATCTACAATTTCTTCCATCTCATTCATTGGACATGCCCATGTTCCATTAATGGTAAGGTATTTATCCATGATTTTTTGGTTTAGAAATTCAGGAACAGGTTTTGGTGGCCATCCAACTTGGATTACAGATCGGTTCTTACTCACTGTTTCAACTGCTAATGGAAATGTATCCGGAACTCCAGAACAATCTAACACACAATCGACCTGGAATTTGTCCTCTGCTAATTTTGAAGTAATAGATCTAGCAAGTCCACTAATTGCCTTAGCTTTATCTCGTCCCGTTAATTCATTTATTTGAATGTTATTTTCCTCGAAATAAGTTTTAGAATTTATTATATGTGTAGCTCCAAGTTTTTTAGCAAATTCAAGTTTATCATTAAAAATATCTACAGCAAGAACATTTTTTGCTTTGAAATATTTTGCAGCAAGATTAACAGTTGGTCCTCCCACTCCTCCAATACCAAAAACAAGTATATTTTTCCCTTGCAACCAATGTCTTTTTTGATCAAATAATTTTTTCGCATCTGAAGAATGTTGAAGTATATGTGGTGGAATAGATCTACTCTTTAATGCATGAAAAGGTGTCGAAACAGCATCTGGGATAATGCATGCTTCATCTAATGGTACATTTTCCTTAATTTTGAATGCATATCTAGATGGAACTGCAATAAATTCAGCATCACCGCCATTTACACCATGTCCAATAAAAACAGAATTTTTGCATCTATTTGTTAACCCTTCTTTACATGCGGGACAATTTTCATCTTCGCATCCAGGATATACAGGTGGAATAATTACATGATCTCCAACCTCCAAACCCAAAGCAGATTTTCCAAGTTCTTCAACAACACCTGCAATCTCATGGCCAATTATTAAGGGAGGTTTAAACGGTACAAAACCTCGATAAAGAGTGCGATCAGTACTACATAATCCAGTATATTTTGACTTTATCAAAACATCATATTCGTTTGTTGTTGGGTCTTCAAAATCAGGAACAATATTCAATTCTTCTTTTCCATATAAAACTGCTGCTTTCATGCCTCGCCCTCTGTGTGGTTGATATCAAAAAGAGGTATATAATCTTAATTATTTAGATTCAGATATTCTATTGCTTAACTGAAAGCAGTCTACTAATAGTTAGTTACGTTACGATTGTTACAATAAATATATTTTTTGAGAAACATTTAAATTTAAGAATTTTATATTACTATTACCAAATTTTAATGTATGAGGAGGCAAAGAATAAATGAAAAAGAAAATAACAGGCATTTTTGTATGTGTGTTATCATTGTTAGCTTGTTTCTCATTCGTAACAGGATCAACAGCCGAGTCAGAACAAACAATGCAATCTAAGATGCAGGTTGTAACCATAACAAGACCAGTAGCTGGTAATCTATATCTGTTTGATACTATTGTACTTTCCATAGGAAGCACCAATCCGATAATAATCGGCCCAATAACTTTTCAAGCTACTGCTCAACCCAATGTCGCTTTTGTAACCTGGACGGTAACAGATATGAATGGTAATGTATGTCATCCGGATGTAATACCTGCTCAACCACCAAATTTTACATTCAAGTATACCGCCTTACATTTTTCTTTTGGAATCCTGAGATGTGGACCACGATGTATTATAAATGCTAATGCACAAGATTCAGTAGGAAATCCACTAGGTTCTCATAGTATAAACGCAATTAAGATCCTTTAAACTCAAAGATTATCAAAAAATGAAAAAACATCTGCCCCTCCTCTTTTTCTTTATTTAAATTCTTAAAACATTTTCTGCCAATATTGTTTTTAGCCAGAAGAATCTATATATTAAAAATTTAACATATTAGATATGACATTCTTGAAAAATATAAAATATTCCATACAACTAAAAGAGAAAATCACTCTCATATTAAGGGTGAGCCGGATCGAGTTTTACCTTTGTAGCAAAACCCAAAAAGAATGTATTGAGTGGTAACCAGATTTTAATCCCTGTATATCCTTTAGCACCTACAAAGAGAATATCTCCACCTAGATGCCCATAAAAGGTGTCGTTCCATTTTATAATACCATTTTGCCCACTTGTGAAGACCCATCCTTTGGAAGGAGTATATGTGTAGCCATACCATGGATCATAATAAAAAGAATGCCCAAAGGTAATAATTCCTCCGATGTCCACGGGTAAAAGGAATGGAAGAGGTAACCCTAGAAAAAGGGATAGATATATGTCTAACAAAAATATATTTATGTGAAGTTTTTCATAGATGAATGTCAGTAATGGAAACGAATAATTTGTTAATTCATGAATTTTCTCTATAAGATAGAGCATTAGCTTAAAACGAAAAAAGCGAATTTGTGCCAATAAAAATAAAAGAATAAAACGTGGTATTGTACTATAACTTACAAATAATGAATAACGTGTATGACCAGCAATCAAACAGTTACGATTTTCATTATCATCGATGGGTTGTATATTATGTTCACTACTTTTTTCACCCAATTTATCCCAATCATTTCTAATGAGTGTTTCTATCGTGCGAGCTTGTGTCTCTTCGACTTCCCTGCTTTTTGGGAATAATCCCTTTTCATTTATCTGTAAAATTGCCCAATGAAATATATCTAAACTTTCTTCATGTGTTTCTGCACTATCTAACCGTTTTTTGATTGTTTCAAGTAGAACAGCTATGCCCTCTACCTCTTCTTTCGTTAACTGA
>JABAOC010008314.1_pt1 | contig 12696 bp, 12 predicted proteins | sample 7062161 | NCBI WGS metagenome assembly JABAOC01 (sample SAMN14538625, study PRJNA623070) | marine sediment metagenome | biome: marine biome [ENVO:00000428]; feature: marine pelagic biome [ENVO:01000023]; material: deep marine sediment [ENVO:00002113] | place: India: Gulf of Khambhat ... | reverse complement strand
GTTAAGGAAAGTATGGAAAGCCTTCGCAAAAGCATGTCTAGATGGAATTTTCTTGGGTCAACAGAACATTGGAGTCTAATACGGTCCGGTGTCTCCTCTACGATTCCCAATCCGATGAGTTTAGGCATTATCCCCCTGATTTCTTCGATGTGTTCAGAACGTATTCTTTCAGCGGATATTGTTGATAAGAGGTCACGACCTAGAATGTAGTTACCAACGATTATCCGCTCCAACATCCCTGGATCGTCACATAAGTCAGAGTTGCAGATGTACTCCTCGAGTCCTTCTTTTTCTTTAAGAAGCTTGCTTGGGAACAGATTAAGTGAACCGTCTTCTTCTGGCATCAGAAAGAGGGTGTCTCCACGTTTCAGACCCATTTCCTTCACCCAGTTGCTGGGTAGAGAGATCGATAAAGTTGAGTAGCCAACTTTTTGTAACTTTCTACTCTCCATATGCTTCACCCAAATATTTATAGTATTTACTACTATCTACAATATAAACATTACGTATTTATTCTGCATGGGTTATAAATATATTTGCGGAAAAGAAGAGGTAGGTATATATGCCAAAATGGAAAGCCGTAAGGGTTCGGCAAGAACTCCTAGAAGAAGCCAAGAAAGAGGTGGAGAAAAGCCAGTATCCAAGTCTCTCCGAATTCGTCTCAGAGGCAATTCGACTTCGCCTGCAAACAGTAGCAAAAGAAAGAGTCTCAGAATATCTAGAGCGAGAACGCATGATCTCTAAGCTGCAAGGACAACTGTTTTACACGTCAAAACATATTTGGGTCAAGTTGACGGCGCAAGGAAACGTCGAACTCGGGGTATCCGATTACTTTCAAAGCCAACTCGAAGGAATAGTTCACGTCGAAACTCTCAAAGCGGGAGAAAAAGTTACTAAAGAAGAGCCTTTCGGGATGGTAGAAACCGTTGCCTGGTGGTGGATTCATGACCTATATTCTCCAATTGATGGCAAGATAGTCAAAGTTAACAAAGCGGTTATCGATGATCCATTCATATTGAACGGAGACCCCTACCAGTGGATCGTGGAGGTCCAGCCTACAAACCGAGAATTAGCGGGCGCGCAGCCAGAACTCGACAAAGAACTCGATGAGCTTCTGAGTTTCCAAGAGTACAAGAAACTGATCACCAAACTTGAAGTCCGACCCCGCTCACCGCTTAGTAACTCACAACTAAGTGAAATAGTCAAGGAAATAAAAAGCACTCCAACCATCTAGCAGGAAAACGAAGGTTGGGAGAAAAATATATGCCAAAAAAATGGAGAACCGTACGCGTTAGACAAGAACTCGTCGCGGCGGCGAAGAGGACGCTTGAGACACGTGGATCCCGCGCACGCCCACCTAGTCTCTCCGAATTTGTCTCTGAAGCTATTCGACTGCGCGTCGATGAACTGAAGCAAAGGCGTGAAAAGATTTCTGAGAAGCGGGCTGAATATCCAATGATCCACGAACGGTTGCTTTACACGACTGAGCACATGTGGGTAGCGGTAACTCCAGAAGGAAACGTAAGAGTAGGTTTATCCGATCACGCCCAAATGCGCCTGAAGGGAATAGCAGGTATTTGGACCAACCCAATTGGGTGCGAAGTGAAGAAGGAAGAACCCTTCGGAGTTATTGAAACATGGATGTTTATGTTTGATCTATACTCTCCTGTGAGTGGCAAAATAATCAAAATCAATAAGGTTCTCCAAGACGAACCTTCCACAATTAATGAAGACCCGCATCAAATAGCGTGGATAGCAGAAATAAAACCTAACAACTTGATCAGGCTAGAAGAAGAGCTAAGGGATCTGATGAGGCCACATCAATATAAAGTGTGGGTGAGCAAGCTAGGTCGACCAAGAATCCTAGGTACCTAATTAACCCTTTTTTTGAATTCGCTAAGCAAGCAACAATTGTGGTGCTCCAAAATAATGACTGTTGTTAGTTCCGCCTTTAAGAACAAACGGAGATTACCGCCATGTCGTGCCGCATGTCCAGCTGAGGTGAATGTTCAGGGATATATGGCCTTACTTCAGCAAGGCAAATTCAAAGAATCGGTAGAACTTATAAGGAAAAGCATGCCCTTCCCAGCGATTTGCGGCAGAGTCTGCTTCAGTCCTTGCCAAGATGCTTGTTCAAGAAAAAATATCGACCAGCCTGTGGGCATTCGTTACTTGAAACGTCTTGCTGCAGACATTGAACGCGAACAAGGGCGAATCAAACCGGATGCCGTACCCAAAACGCACAGCGAAAAAGTGGCGATAATCGGCGCAGGACCAGCAGGACTGAGCACTGCGTACGAACTCGCAAAGCTCGGCTATCCCGTCACAGTTTTTGAGCGTATGCCTGAACCTGGCGGCATGATGCGATACGGTATTCCAGACTACCGTCTGCAAAAATATGTTGTGGCCAACGAAATAGCTTACATCCAAGACCTAGGCGTGGAAATCAAAACAGGTGTAGAATTCGGCAAAGACATAGAGCTCGACACTCTACGAAACGAGGGCTACAAAGCGATATTCATAGCGAACGGAACGCAACTGAGCACAAAACTAGGGGTACCCGGCGAAGATCTAGAAGGTGTCTTTCCTGCGGTTGAGTTTTTAAGAGATGTATCTCTAGGAAAAACTGTTGATGTAGGCGAAAAAGTTGCAGTCATTGGAGGAGGCAACAGCGCCATTGATGCCGCTTGCACGTCGCTGAGGCTTGGAGCAAAAGAGGTCACCGTTCTCTACCGTCGCTCGCGGAACGAAATGCCCGCGCTTCCCCACGAAGTTGAAGCTGCCGAAAAAGAAGGAGTTAAAATCTGTTTTCTAGTTGCACCCAAACAAATTATTGGTGAAGAAGGCAGGGTCAAGCTTATAGAATGTTTGAGGATGAAATTGGGAGAGCCCGATGCAAGCGGCAGAAGGCGCCCAGTGCCCATACAAAGAACTGAGCACACTTATGGGGTTGACACAGTAATTCCGGCAATCGGTCAAATGCCAGAAACTTCGTGCCTACCTTCAATTCTTTTGGATGAGCGTGCACGTGCAATTTCGGTTGATCAATTGACGCTGGAAACCAAGATTCCAGGGATTTTTGCGGGAGGCGACGTAGTTACTCGTCCCGCAAGTGTGATCGAGGCTGTGGGTGCAGGGAAACGAGCAGCGGTGTCGATCGACCGTTATTTGAACGGCGCGAATTTGAGGACTGGAAGAGAAGAGGAAATTGAGGAGACAACTTGGGTTAAAGATTGGGAAAAGATAACGAGAAAAAGCGAAAGATATACGGCTCCACACATAGACATAGGGAGACAGAAAGTAAGCTTTGAGAAAGCCGATGAACTTTTAACGAAGATCAAAGCAGTCGCCACGTTCGAAGCTCGGAGGTGTCTCGAATGCGGATTATGCACTGAATGTCTAGGAGGCGAGGAATTATGTGAAGCTGACAAAGCGGTGGTTGATGAAACTCTATGCATCGGTTGCAACGTCTGCGCGATAGTTTGTCCATTCGAAGCAGTAAAGAAGAATGAAACCGGGGTTGCACAAGTCAATGAAGATCTGTGTAAAGGCTGTGGCACCTGTAGCGCAAGTTGTCCTGAACGGGCGATTGGCATGCAACGATTTACAGATTCTCTAATTCTAACTAATGTTGCCGCTACTTTGGGAGAGCCCACATGATGTTTAGACCTAAAATTGTTGGTTTTTTATGTAACTGGAGTTTGCCACAAGAAGTGAATACTACCGGCACTGGCATAATACAGGGTTACCCGAAAATACGTATTGTACGAGTAATGTGTATTGGAAGAATTGACCCAGTTATCGTGCTGGAAACCTTTGTCAAAGGTGCAGACGGAGTTTTGGTAATTGGTTGTCACCCGCCGGATTGTCACTACATCGAAGGGAACCTTCAAGCAGAACGGAAAATTAAGATGCTAAAGAAACTCATTTCGCGAACTGGTCTTGAACCAGAGCGCCTTCGACTAGACTGGGCTTACGCATCCGAAACTGAACTCTTCGCAACGATCATCGACGATTTCAGAACTCAAGTTGCCGTGCTAGGGCCGTCTCCTTTGGCCGGAAAAAAACCAGACGAAAACGTATTGGCTGGAATAATGGCAGCCAAAGCAGTGACGGGAGACTCTAGGCTACGAACCTTGGTGGGCAGAGAGAAGGAACTGATCGAAGAAGGAAATGTATACAATGAGAAGGTGGAGCAGGAGGAGTTTGACGAAGTGATGAATGAAAGTATTGACGAAGAGTATGTACGAAGCAGAATCCGTCTTCTAGTCAAGGATAGACCTATGTCAGTTGAAGGATTAGCTAGGCATTTGGGCTTAGACCCGAAAAAGGTGTTGCGTCACATCGTTGTTTTGAGGCATAGGGGTTTGGTTGCACTGGATAAAATCGAGGGAGAGGACCCCCTATATATAGCGTTGGAGGTAACCTGATGAAAGATAAGGTGGGCGCAGTACTCGTCGTAGGCGGCGGAATTGCCGGAATACAGGCTTCGCTTGATCTAGCTAACTCAGGATTCAGAGTGTATCTGCTGGATGAGTCACCCAGTATAGGCGGCACTATGACGCAACTTGACAAAACCTTTCCAACAAATGATTGTGCAATGTGCATTCTTGCGCCGAAATTGGTTATGGCTGGAAGGCATCCCAACATTGAATTGATCATGGGCGCAGAAATAAAGAGTGTCGAAGGTGAAGAAGGCCATTTCCAAGTTGCGTTGGTAAGGAAACCGAGGTACATTGATGAAGAAAAGTGCACAGGCTGCGGTGTGTGTGCTCGAAAATGTCCTATTGAAGGAATAGACGAATTCAATGAAGGCCTAGGCGAAAGAACTGCGATCTACGTTAAGTATCCGCAGGCGGTTCCCCTAGTTTATGCCATTGACAGAGACAAATGCATCGGTTGCGGCACCTGCCAAGAAGTCTGTAAGGCAGGCGCGGTCAAATACGACGAAAAGGAAAAGAGGATTGCATTACATGTTGGTTCGATTATTCTGTCACCAGGTTTCGAGGAGTTTGATCCAAAGCTTAAAGGGGAGTACGGCTATGGTAGGTACTCAAATGTGGTTTCGAGCATCGAATTTGAGCGTATTCTAAGTGCTTCGGGACCGTATGGTGGAATTGTTTTACGCCCTTCTGATGGTAAGGTTCCAAGGAAGATAGCCTTCATCCAATGTGTAGGTTCACGTGACGCTAAGATCGGGAATAATTACTGCTCTTCAGCCTGCTGCATGTATGCCATTAAGGAGGCAATCATAGCCAAGGAGCATAACCCAGATCTTCAGTGCACTATTTTCTTTATGGATGTGCGCGCCTACGGGAAGGAGTTTGATGCTTACTACAATAGAGCAGAAGAAGAATACGGAGTGAAATTCGTTAGATCTCGAGTACCCCAGATAGGAGAGGTTCTAGAATCGCAAAACCTCTTGGTGAAGTATGTTGAAGATGAAAACCCTGCGACAGAAGAGTTCAACCTCGTAGTGTTATCGGTTGGAATGCGACCACCCAAACACGCGGAGGAATTGGCCAAGACGCTCGACATCAAATTGAATAAGTACAACTTCTGTTCCTCCGAAACGTTCTCACCGTTGGAGACATCTAGACCTGGAATATACGTTTGCGGAGCATTTTCCTCGCCAAAAGACATTCCCGAGAGCGTGGCACAGGCAAGTGGAGCTGCGGCGAAAGCGGCCAGCTCGATTTCTTCGGCGAGGGAGATGCTCACAACCGTGAAAGAGTATCCACCTGAGCGGGATGTATCTGGTGAGGAGCCCCGTATTGGAGTTTTCGTCTGCCATTGCGGCATAAATATTGGTGGAGTTGTCAATGTGCCAGAAGTTGTGGAGTATGTTAAGACACTGCCAAATGTTGCTTACGCGGAGCATAATTTGTACACTTGCTCAGAGGACACGCAAAAAAGGATACATGAGATAATAAAGGAGCACAACTTGAATCGGGTAGTCGTAGCTTCGTGCACCCCAAGAACTCATGAACCACTTTTCAGAGAAACCGTTCGAGAAGCTGGGCTCAACATTTACCTCTTCGAGATGGCAAACATTCGTGACCAATGTAGCTGGGTTCACATGCACGAACATGAAGAAGCAACCGAAAAAGCAAAGGATCTCGTTAGATCCATCGTCGCCAAAACCCGCTTGTTAAAGCCTCTCAAAAAACCCATGATAGATGTTACGCCCATTGGATTAGTTATTGGTGGCGGCTTGTCTGGGATGACCGCTGCCTTGGAATTGGCAAAACAAGACTTCGAGGCTCATTTGGTGGAGAAAGAGAAGGAACTCGGAGGACATTTACGCCACATCCACTATCTTCTCGGGTCTGAAGATCCGCAAGAGCGGCTGGGATCGATAATTAAAGAAGTCACCGAAAACGAGAAGATTCATGTTCATCTAAATTCTGAGCTTTCCGATGTTGAGGGATACGTTGGAAACTTCAAGACGACCTTGAACAATGATGGAGAGAAGAAGGAGATCAAACACGGCGTCGTGATAGTGGCCACTGGAGCCATGGAATATAATCCCAACGAATATCTCTATGGCGTCGACGAAAGAGTGGTAACTCAACGTGAATTAGAGGAGAGGCTAACTAATGGAGGGTTTAACGCTAAGACGGTGGTGATGATCCAGTGTGTAGGATCCAGAAACGGGGAACATCCCTACTGCTCGCGAATATGCTGTTCTCAAGCCGTAAAGAACGCTTTAAAGATTAAGGAATTAAGCCCTGAAACAGATGTCTACGTTCTTTACAAGGACATGAGAACCTATGGATTCTTGGAAGACTACTATCGTGAAGCAGCAAGCAAGGGAGTTTTGTTCATAAACTATGACGACGAAAACAGGCCTAGGCTTGTCCAAGAAAATGGGAAGCTCAAATTGACAGTGTGGGAACCAGTCATAAAGACATGGACTCCCATCGAGCCGGATCTCTTGGCGCTGAGTGTAGCCACCCTTCCAAATCCAGACAACGAACATATAGCAAAAATGTTGAAAGTTCCCCTCAGCAAAGATAAATTCTTCTTGGAGGCTCACATGAAGCTTCGTCCTGTTGACTTCGCAACGGAGGGCATATTCCTTTGCGGGTTAGCTCATTGGCCTAAATCCATCGAAGAGAGCATCTCGCAGGCATGTGCAGCCGCGGCTAGAGCAGCCACAATTTTATCAAAGGAGGCATTGGAAGTCGAGGGAGCCATAGCAAACGTTAACGAAGATTTCTGTAGCGGCTGTAAAATCTGCGAGTCTGTTTGCGCTTACAACGCTATCGAAATGAAAGAAGTGGATGGAAAGCCAAGGGCGCACGTTCTTGAGGCTCTATGTAAGGGTTGTGGTGTCTGCGGGTCCTCTTGCCCCACAGGAGCAATATCCATGCTTAACTTCACGGACGACCAAATTTTAGCCCAAGTTAGGGCAGCGTTAAAGGAGGAATCAAAATATGACTAAATCCGAATTCAAACCAAAAATTGTGGGGTTCCTTTGCAACTGGTGCTCCTACGCTGGCGCCGACCTAGCTGGTGTCAGCCGAATTCAATATCCCCCCACCCTTAGAATCGTGAGGGTGATGTGCAGTGGGAGGGTTGACCCAGTTTTCATCCTCGAAGCCTTCAGAAGCGGAGCAGACGGAGTTCTCGTCGCTGGGTGCCACCCCGGCGACTGCCACTACCTCTCGGGAAATTACAAATTGCAAAGGAGAGTTTCCATGTTGAAAAAGGTTTTAGAACAGTTTGGTCTAGAGCCTGAGCGTCTGAGACTGGAGTGGGTCTCCGCCTCTGAAGGAGACCGATTTGCAACGGTTATAAAGGACATGACAGAGAAAGTGAAAAAGCTCGGCCCAAGTCCGTTGAATAATGGAGGTTAGTTCGTTGTCAGAAAACAAAGAAACTCAAGAAAAAGAGAGTGGACAGAAAATGGTGCTTAAAGCAAGCGATATAGATCCAAAATTCAAATATGAAATCAGTAAGATTCCTGGTTCCGAAAAGGTCATGCTGTGTTTTCAATGCGGCACCTGCACAGCTGACTGCCCAATAGCGCGATTCGACGACTTTTACAGACCCAGAAAACTTATACGAATGGCGCAGTTGGGATTGAAAGACAAGCTTCTTTCAGACGATGTCATCTGGCTTTGCTCTACCTGCTTCACGTGCATAGATCATTGTCCGCAAGATGTGGGAATCGCCAGCATTGTAAGGGCTCTCCGAAACCTATCTGTGAAAGAGAGAGACATGCCTGTCGCCTATAAGGAGCTAGCTTCTAACATCCGCAAAACAGGCTACGCATATATTATTTCAGGAATGAGACTCAAAAAAAGAGAATCAGAAGGACTGCCTTCCCTACCAAAAGCTGACTTGAAAAACATCGCGAAACTCTTCGGCACGACGGGTCTCTCTAAGATGCTTGAAAAGGTGGAAACCTAAAATGCCCGAGTTAAACTATCTTATCTTTCTGGGATGCGTCATTCCCTATAGAATCTCTAGCTACGAGATCTCCACTAGAAAAGTTCTCGATAAACTCGGCGTAGAATTGGTGGAGATGCCCGAGTTCAACTGCTGCGGATTTCCACTGGATCCAATAAACCATGACATGATGCTCACCCTAGCTGCGCAAAACCTCTGTTTGGCAGAGCAACAAAACTTAAACATAATGACCTTATGCAACGGATGTTTCGGTACTCTAAACCATGTGAATAAGGAGCTCAAGGAAGACAAAAAACTAAGAGAAAAAGTCAATGTGTACTTGAAGGAGATCGGCATGGAATTCGAGGGAACAACAAAGGTTAAACATCTCATCCATGTGCTTGCAGAAAACATCGGGGTTGAAAGAATAAAGGATGCCGTTCAGAACCCACTAAATCCGCTCCGCGTGGCACAACACAGTGGATGTCACATTATTCGTCCAGCAAAGTACGTAGGATCCGATGACCCAGAAAACCCCACAGTTCTTAAAAAACTAATTAACGTAACCGGTGCGGAATGCTTGAACTATTTAGATGAAATGGAGTGTTGTGGCGCTCCGATAATTGGCGTGAACGAGAAACTCCCTCTCCAGTTGGCTAGGGAAAAACTTGACCACATTAGAGCTGTTGGCGCCCAAGCTTTGATAACGGTTTGTCCTTTCTGCCACATGATGTATGACCTAAACCAACCTAGAATAGAGAAAACTTTCAACGAGAAGTTTGGCATCCCGGTTCTTCATTATACCCAACTGTTGGGTTTAGCTATGGGCTTCAGCCCAGAAGAACTAGCTTTCAAACAGCTTAGGGTGAATGCATCTGAAATCGTAACCAAATAATCGCGTAGAGGTAAAAAAAGGGATCAGAAATGGAAAAAACGGGAAAACTAAAATTTGCTTTCTATTGGGCTGCTAGTTGCGGAGGTTGCGAGATCACAGTCCTTGACGTAAACGAGAAAATTCTTGACGTATTGGCGCTAGCTGATATCGTCTTCTGGCCGGTGGCTATTGACATTAAATACAAGGCTGTGAAGGCGTTTCCAGATAAATCCATTGATGTCTGCTTCTTCAACGGTGCAATTAGAACAGAAGAACAGGAACACATGGCTAAGCTCCTGAGAAAGAAATCCAAAGTCTTGATAGCCTTCGGCTCATGTGCTTATCAGGGTGGCATTCCCGGTCTCGCAAACGTTGCAGATAAAAAAGAGGTCTTTGAAAGAGCATACCTTCAGTCCCCCTCCACACATAACCCCAATTGCGTAACCCCCAAGACTTCTTTCAAGGTTCCAGAAGGAGAGTTGAAGTTGCCAGAATTTTTTGACACAGTGAAAACTCTTGATCAAACTGTAGCAGTAGATTACTACCTGCCCGGATGCCCACCAGTATCTGATCAGGTAGCTAAAGCAGTTGAAGCAATCGCCAAAAACGAGTTGCCTCCTAAAGGTTCGGTTCTGGCTCCTGAGAAGTCGGTCTGCGATGAATGTCCTAGAAAAAAAGAGGATAAAAAAATTTCCAAGATATACAGAGTCTATGAGATTACTCCAGACCCAGAAAAGTGTCTCCTAGAACAAGGAATAATTTGCATAGGACCTGCAACCCGTGGAGGATGCGGAGCAAAGTGTATCAACGCAAATATGCCTTGCACAGGATGCGGAGGACCTTGCCCAAACGAGATGGAACAGGGAGCAGCGATGATGAGTGCCCTATTATCGATTCTCGGAGTTAGTGGAGAAAAAGAGCTAGAGTACGACGCGGAAAAGCTGGCAGATCAGATTAGGGATCCTTTGGGAACTTTTTACAAGTATTCGCTGCCAGCTTCTCTTCTCAGAAGGAGGATTATGAAAAAATGAAAACGATAACCATAGATCCTATAACAAGGCTGGAAGGTCACGGAAAAATATCGATATTTCTGAATGAGGAGGGAAACGTAGAAAATGCCTACTTCCAAGTTCCAGAGCTCAGGGGTTTCGAGAGGTTCTGTGAAGGCAGGAAGGCTGAGGATCTACCGATAATAACCCCCAGAATTTGCGGAGTTTGCCCAGTTGCACACCATTTTGCCTCAACAAAAGCGTTGGACGCCGCGTTTAACGTGGAACCTCCTTCAGCGGCTAAGAAGCTTAGAGAACTCATGTATAGCGGCTACTACGTCTACGATCACACACTTCACTTCTACTTTCTAGGGGCACCGGATTTTGTTGTTGGACCAGACGCCCCACCAGCTGAAAGAAATATTCTTGGAGTGATCCAAAAGGTTGGTTTAGACATAGCAAAAGAAGTAATAAAGCACAGGGCCTATGGACAAAAAATCACTACCATCTTAGGAGGAAAAGCAACTCACCCGACCTGTGGACTGCCTGGAGGCGTCTCCAAAGGACTCACAGAGGAGGAAAGGCAAGAAATCGAGAAGATGGCCGAGTCTAGCGTTGAATTCGCAAAGTTCAGCCTGAAACTGTTCGACGATGCTGTGTTGAAAAATAAGAACTACTTAGACATGATCCTAAGTGACCCGTACACTCTTAAAACATATTACATGGGCTTAGTTGACCAAAACAACAAAGTTAACTTCTATGATGGCAAAGTACGAGTTGTTGATCCTCAAGGGAACGAATTTATAAAGTTCAGCCCATCCGAATATTTGGGTATCATTGAAGAACACGTTGAACCATGGACCTACGCTAAATTACCTTACCTGAAGAAGATCGGATGGAAGGGCTTAATCGACGGACCTACAAGTGGTATTTACCGGGTTGGGCCGCTTGGAAGGTTGAACGCCTCAGAGGGTATGGTAACGCCTCTGGCACAACAAGAATTCGAAAGAATGTACGAAACGCTCGGCGGAAAGCCTATACACTCAACCCTCGCATTTCACTGGGCCAGACTCATAGAACTACTATACGCAGCTGAAAGGACCTTGGAATTGAGTAGAGACGAGGAGATAACAAGTAAAGATCTTCGGAATAGTCCGGGCAGTCCCGGAGAAGGAGTTGGAATAATCGAAGCAGCTAGGGGCACCTTGATACATCACTACCAACTTGACGAAGAAGCTCTAATAAAAAAGGTCAATTTGATAGTGGCTACGACAAATAACCACCCGGCAATATGCATGTCCATAAGGAACGCAGCCAAAGGCCTTATACACGGCGGAGAAGTGGATCAGGGAATATTGAACATGGTGGAGATGGCCTTCAGGGCCTACGACCCATGCTTTGGCTGTGCCACCCACTTTGCCATCGGTGAGATGCCCTTGGAAGTTAAGGTTTACAACAATGAAAAACGGCTGTTAAAAACGATAAGAAGGTGAAGGATTAAAAATGGACGAAGCTAAAGTTGGAGCATTCCCCGCTCGAGCGCGCGCAGTCAACGTTTCCGCAAAGGCTAGAAAACAATTAATGGAAGCCGCCTGGAGAAGAACAGAAGCCATGTGCCCAGTGGTATCCATATTTAGAGGCACAATACCACCCGAAGTTGAGTTGGAAACAGCCATCGAACAATTGACTGAAAATCCCTTCGAATAAAACCCGGGAAGCCATGGCTTCTTGGGACCGAAGAAAAGTGAAAGACAAATAGGAAGAGGAATCCATCATCATTAATTTTTATTTCTACAGTCCTGTATTGTCCCAAACTTCTTAGATTAGCCCGAAAACTTCAAGTGTGGATAAATTCGCAACGATTATTAGACACGTGTTCTCCTTTAACTATTTCTTAAAAGAAACGATAAGACTTAAACTCTAACAGAGGAAGATAAACTGGCCTCTGAAAAGCGATAATAAAGAAGCTGAACAGAAAATGACGATCCAAAAAACCGAAATCGACCCTAAGTTCAAATATGCGATCAGTAAGATTCCTGGAGCAGAAAAGGTCATGCTTTGCTTCCAGTGCGGCACGTGCACAGCCGACTGCCCAATCGCGCGATTCAGCGACTTTTACAGACCCAGAAAACTCATCCGGATGACGCAGTTGGGATTGAAAGACAGGCTTCTTTCAAACGATGTCATCTGGCTCTGTTCCACCTGCTTTACGTGCATCGACCATTGTCCGCAAGATGTGGGAATCGCCAGCATTGTACGGGCTCTTCGAAACCTAACTGTAGAAGGAGGAACGATGCCTGTCGTCTACAAGGAGCTGGCTTCTAACATCCTGAAAACAGGCTACACATACATAATCTCAGGACTGCGCCTCAAAAAGAGAGAGGAACAAGGATTACCTCCCTTGCCGAAAGCCAACCTAGAAAGCGTAGCAAAACT
>JABAOC010024157.1_pt1 | contig 12698 bp, 7 predicted proteins | sample 7062161 | NCBI WGS metagenome assembly JABAOC01 (sample SAMN14538625, study PRJNA623070) | marine sediment metagenome | biome: marine biome [ENVO:00000428]; feature: marine pelagic biome [ENVO:01000023]; material: deep marine sediment [ENVO:00002113] | place: India: Gulf of Khambhat ... | reverse complement strand
GGGAGGATCTGCAGAAAGTTGATCAAGATCCGCAAGAATCCAAAGAAGCTGGCGAAAAGGACTTTTCTGCTACGCCGCAAAAGACCTATGAGAACTAGGATCCGCAGTCAGTCCCGTCATCTTCGCGAATCGAGCAACATCCCCTATGTGCACCCATCAAGCTCCATATAGTCAGCAATTGACTATCAAGACTCATTGGTGCATAATGCTTGCCAAGGGGCTTTTCATCAAGAATATGGGTATGTCAATCTCCGGAACTACCTAGCCATTCATAGAGATGCTGATATTCTTGGTGTTTCCTCTATCTGCTCTGTGTTAGCTGCATTACTGCACCACCATATTGAGCTAATCAATTAGCTAGCCTGCAGCTTGGCAATGCTGAGAGCTCTCTTGGATCTGCGCAAGGAGCGCACAGAAGTGAGCATTGAATCTCCAAAACCAGGAGCGGTGGTGCGCGGTACACTCTTTCCAGAGCCGGTGCAGGTCATTGTCTGCACGCCGCTGGGCGGGTCGGTAAAGCTCATTGGAAAAGGTCTTGATTCTGGAACAATCTATGAGCCTGTCCTTGATCCCAGCCAACTCGCGGCATTGAAGATCAGCCCCGAACAACCCCTATATAATGGCAACTCACTCTATTTCAGGCTTGGGATTGAGGCTTTACGTCTTGCGCTAGCCTACGAATACGATCCCTATTTTTCGCTTTCAATTGCGCGCGTGGACCCGCTTCCACACCAGCTCGAAGCCGTCTACGATTACTTTATGAAACTGCCGCGTATTCGCTTTCTCCTTGCCGACGATCCCGGCGCCGGCAAAACGATTATGGCCGGCCTGCTTTTAAAAGAACTGAAGATACGAGGTCTCGTAAAGCGAACTCTCATCGTCACCCCCGCTAATTTGACCTTCCAGTGGAAGCGCGAGCTGCAGGATAAATTCCGCGAGACCTTTGAGATTGTCAAAGGCGACGTGCTTCGAGCGAGTTACGGAACAAACCCCTGGCATGAAAAGGATCAGGTTCTTACTTCGGTTTCGTGGGTATCTCGTATCGAAGACGCACGCGACAGCTTACTCCGCAGTAACTGGGACTTGATTATCGTAGACGAGGCGCATAAGATGAGCGCCGCCACTCCGGACCACAAGACGCTTGCCTATGGACTGGGTGAGGACTTATCAATGTTGACAGACCACTTCTTGCTAATGACGGCTACCCCGCACAAAGGCAACCCAGAACATTTCTGCCTATTCCTTCGCTTACTCGACGAAGATGTCTACGCCGATGTCAAAAGCCTAGAAGATGCTATGCAACGCAATTCCGCGCCATTCTACCTGCGTCGCACAAAAGAAGCCTTGGTTACGTTTCCCGAGCCCGACACGGGTCAGGTCAAGAGACTTTTCACCAAGCGAATGGTGCAAACTGTTCCTTTCCAAATCGACAGCGAGGAGTGGGACTTATACGACTCCCTCACCCGCTATGTAGAGGATCAATCCATCAAAGCCCAATCTGCCAATGCCGTCACCGGCCGTGCCATTGGCTTCATGATGGCGATGTTGCAGCGTCGTCTGGCTTCTAGCGTCTACGCCGCGCGGCGTAGTCTTGAACGCATGCGAGATAAACGCGAGCATATCCTTGAAGACCCTGAAGGCTATCGAAAGAAACAGATCGAAAAAAAACTGCCGGATGACTTCGAAGACCTGACAGAAGAAGAACAGGAGAAGATCCTCACCGACCTGGAGGAGATTGTAGCCTCTGTTGATCCCGCCGCGCTGCGCGAAGAGATCATTCAACTTACCCGACTTATCGATCAGGCTCGCAAACTCGAAAAACGCGAAGTAGAGACAAAACTAAACAAACTCCGCGACGTCATTTCCGACCAGGGCGTCTTCAAAGACCCCTCCACTAAACTGCTGGTATTCACTGAACACAAGGACACTCTCGACTACCTGGTCGACAAACTCACAAGTTGGGGCCTTAATGTCACCCAGATTCACGGCGGCATGAAGATTGGCGACCGCGACATGCCCCACACTCGCCTGCATTCGGAACGCATATTCCACGACCCCGACGGCGCACAGGTAATGGTAGCAACCGAGGCCGCCGGCGAAGGCATCAACCTCCAGTTTTGTTGGCTGATGATTAACTACGATATCCCATGGAATCCGACCAGGCTTGAACAACGTATGGGGCGTATTCATCGTTACGGTCAAGAAAAAGATTGCCTTATCTTCAACTTCGTCGCCACCAATACTCGCGAAGGCCGGGTGCTGGAGAAATTATTCGACAGAATCGAGAAGATCGAAAACGATCTCGACCCCTACCGCACCGGCAAAGTCTTCAATGTCCTTGGTGAACTATTTCCGGCCAATCAACTCGAAAAAATGATTCGCGATATGTATCTCCATAACCAAACCGAAGAGACAATTACAACTCGCATCATCGCCGAAATCGACACCAGCCGCTTCCGCCGCATCACCGATTCCACGCTGGAAGGCCTGGCAAAACGCGAATTGAACCTCTCTGTCATTGTCGGCAAATCGGCCGAGGCCAAAGAGCGTCGCCTGGTCCCCGAGGTAGTGGAGGATTTCTTTACCAGCGCAGGGCCGGTCATCGGCCTGACCACCAAGGAGATTACTGCCGACAGCCATGTCTATCGCATCGGACGTGTGCCGCGTCACCTTTGGCCCACGGGCGACAAACTCGAATCGAGATTTGGCAAACTCGGCCGGGAATACAAACAAATCGTCTTCGATAAAACGCTTCTTGCTAAAGACCCCACCAGCGAATGGGTGACACCGGGACATCCGCTCTTCGAGACTGTCCGTCAATCCTTGTGGGACCAGGTCCGCGACGACCTAATGCGCGGCGCTGTCTTCTATGACTTACACAGCAGAGAACCCTACCACCTCGATGTATTTTCCGCCTCGGTCAAAGATGGCATGGGCAATGAGTTGCACCGTCGCCTCTTTGTTGTGCAAGCATCCCCGAATGGGCGCATTGCCATAAAACAGCCGACCATCTTCCTCGACCTTGCCGTTGCGCCCCAAGACATCGCCGTCCCCACGGCTGAGGGTTTGCCAACCCTCAACCAGCGCGAGCATGTCTTGGTCGAGCAATGCCTGAATGCCTTCCTAGACGAAGTTGCCGCCGAACGCTGCCGTGAAACCGAGACCATCCGCCGACACATAGAAATTAGCCTAAATGAATTGATCCACCGCCAGAACCTTACCTTCGCCAACCTGACCGAACAGCAGAGCAAACTCCCCAGCACCCCCCCTTGGCTGGCTGGCCAACTGAAACAGTGCGAAGACCGCATCGAAGAGTTGAATGCACGCCGCGAGCGCCGCCTTGCCGAACTCGACCGCGAATGCCAGTGCGCAGTGGGCGATATTCAACGCGTCGGTCATGCCTGGGTGTTACCCCACCCCGACCGAGCCGTCCCCTCGCTTCAACCGATGGTGCGTGATGATGAAATCGAAAGCATCGCGGTTCAAGCTGTTACTGACTACGAGGTAAGTCAGGGCCGCACCGTCGAAAGCGTCGAAGCCCAGAATCGCGGACTCGACCTTATCTCCCGACGGCATCATCCCGAAGACCCGGTCACCGCCATCGATGTCCGCTTCATCGAAGTCAAAGGACGCAGTGCCATCGGCGATATCGCTCTAACCACCAATGAATACAAGACCGCCGAACGGCTCAAAAACGACTACTGGCTCTATGTTGTCTATAACTGCGCCACCCAACCTGAGGTTCATGCTATTAGGAATCCGGCAAGACTTGGCTGGAAACCTATAGTGGCAATAGAGCATTATACGGTATCCGCGCGGGTGATAAGGGGAATCCAAAATGAGTAATCCCCTCAATGCCTTGAAGGCCAAGTTCTCAGAGGATAATCGTTTTGCCAATTTTGGGCCTGTAATTACCCAAGTCATCATTAGAGGCTTCCGCTGTCATACCAATACAGTCATAGATATTCGTAGTCCAATCACGGCATTTTGTGGCTTAAATGGAACTGGCAAGTCAACGATTCTGCAGATACTGTCTGCGGCACGGCGTGCCCTGGATAACAGCGAACGCACTTATTACCTTCGAGACTTTTTTCTTTCGGGCAGGCTGGATCCCTCCCCTGTATCTGAAGATGCTTCTATACTTATTCGCTTCTGGCAAGAAGACCGTAACACACGACAATTGACCATCTCCAAGAGCACTCGTGGACGTGGATGGGAGGGCTACAAGAGGAGACCACAAGGCAAAGTTGTCTTCTTTAGTGTTGGCAGTTATATTCCAAAGATAGAACAGCGAGACATTATATCCCTATATTATCCAAAACTCTCGATTACAGATTCTAGGGCTGTGGCAGATCGCGTTCACAGTTGTTCATGTCGTATTCTCTCTCAGAATTACGAAGATATCATTGTCAAGACTGTAAGACATGCTCATCGATCCGCTGAAGTACTGACTGTTGCTCGTGACGGAATCGCATATTCTGAAATAAATATGGGTTTCGGTGAGAGTAGAAGCCAATATCTCGTTAGCGTTCTTGAACACCTGCCAGACAAGAGTTTAGTCCTGATTGAAGAACCAGAAACATCACTTCATCCCGCCGCACAGTCGGAGTTCGGCAGATATCTAATTGATGTTGCGATTGAAAAAGGGCATCAGATATTTCTGACTACACATAGCGAAGGGTTGCTCCGAACTCTTCCTGACGAGTCCAGACTCTACCTTCATCGCGACGCAAATGATGTCAAAGTAATTCCTGGCATTACTGCAAGGCAGGCTCACAGCCTAATGACAAATGGCTACGATAAAGCGTTATCCATTTTAGTTGAGGATGAGGTAGCAAGGGCCGTACTTAGCGAAATCATAAGGAGTGTGGATCGTTACTTTCTTTCGACTATACACATCGGTATCGGTGGTGGCAAAGACGAAATTGCCCGTACAGTAAGAGGACTTCAAGATACTGATCTCAAGATAGCGGCTGTGCGTGACGGAGACAAAGCGGGATCACCGAGCGAAAATATTTTTAGCCTCCCAGGAAGTAGTTCACCTGAAATTGAGATGTTCCAGAACAAAGACGTTGCACAGCATATCTGCACACAGTATGAAATAGACTTGCCCAACTTCATGGCCACCGTGCAAGATGTTGAATGTCATGAGTGGTTTCCACGCTTAGCGAAGCGATGTATGATAGCAGAAGACGCTCTCATTAGCGAATGCGCAAGGGCATATGCGAGAAGCCTGGGCGAAAATGAGCGCAGAGCATTAGTTGACCCACTGAAGGAAGCAGCACGTTGAATTACCCTAAACGTTTAATCGAAGTTGATTTGCCGATAAAGAAAATTTCGGCTCATGCGCTGAAGGATCAGAACATTCGCAAGGGTCATCTTCATTCGATGCACGTCTGGTGGGCCACTCGGCCCTTGGCTTCCTGCCGCGCGGTTATACTCGCCACTCTGTTGCCAGACCCGGCCGACCCACTATGTCCGGAGAATTTTCACCAAGCCGCGCGTGAATGCCTTACCACCTTTGCCCAAGCCGTCCCGCGTGATAAAAAACTCGCCCAAGCCCTAAAGGGCGAAGCCAACAAATGGATCGCCCTGGCCAATCGTATTGATAAACTGGATGAATGGAATTCCGAAGGCCTCCGTAGCATGCTGCTCGATTTCATTGCCGACGCCTCCGCCTGGGAGATGTCCACCCAGCCGGCCATGCTTGAGTGTGCCCGCGGTCTGGTGGACGCGGCGCATATTGCACTCGGCGGACAGCCGGGAACAAAACCCCTAGTGCTCGATCCTTTCGCGGGGGCGGGGTCGATTCCATTCGAAGCATTACGAGTCGGCGCCCAATCGTTCGCCAGCGACCTCAATCCAGTGGCCGTTCTGCTCAANNTGCTCAACAAAGTTTCGCAGGAATATCTGCCTAAATATGGTGAACGCCTCGCCGAAGACGTTGAGAAATGGGGCACATGGGTGTTGGACCGAGCGCGGGAGAAACTAGCGCCATACTATCCCATCGATTCAGAAGGCAATGTTCCTCTGGCTTATATCTGGGCAAGAACTATACGATGCGAAGGGCCGAGCTGCGGCGCCGAAGTGCCGTTACTTGGTATGCTCTGGCTTTCCAGGAAGAAGAATAACCTGACGGCGATGCGTTACATGGGAGATGAAGACGCGAAACGCGTGGACATTTCCATATTCGAGCCAAGGTCAGATAGTGATGTGCAGCCCCCAATCGTAAAGAGATTCTCCGTTACATGCCCGGTCTGCAATTACACTACAAGTTACCATAACACTAGGGAGCAGTTGGGAATGAAGAAGGGGGGGACGGATAGCGCCCGTGTGATCGCTGTTGTTACGCTCAATCCAGACGGTACTCGATCATTCCGCCTGCCCAATACGAGTGATCTAGCCGCTGTGGATAAAGCGCTCCACGCTTTGGCCGACGCCGATCCACGAACTCTCAAAGATCTCTCCCTACCGCTCAGTGAATCGACTCCGGAATGTCACGGACCTGGAGCAAGCCGCGCCTTTTCTCTGGATAAGCACGGTCTCAAACAGTGGTCAGACATGTTTACTGCACGGCAAAAGATAGCCCTCGGAACCTTTGTTAGACTGGTAAGGGATGCCCGCACGGAGATAGGGTTTGAAACGCGCGACAGTGCATACAGTCATGCAGTGAATACATGCTTAGCACTAGCAGTCAGCAATATGTCCCACTACTTGAGTTCGGTCTCAATCTACGCAAAAGACGGAATGCTCTCTGCATTCGTGCAGGGCAGTGGGATGGCGATGCGCCCGGATTTTGCCGAGGCCAATCCTCTTATGCCGAAACTTGTCGGTGGGTTCGAATACTCACTCGACAACATCCTGCAGGTTCTCAGACGCGAAAGTGAATCAGCCGAATCTTGTGGCAATGTCCAGCAAGCCAGCGCCACAGCAATTCCTCTTCCTGACGATTCCGTGGCTTATTTGACCACCGATCCGCCTTACTATGATGCTATCCCCTACGCGGGTCTTTCGGATCTTTGTTACGTTTGGCTGAAAAGAAGCCTTGATGATGTCCATCCCGACTTATTCAAGAGCGAACTGACGCCAAAGATAGAGGAGTGTATTCTCGACCCAGGGACATCAAAGGATGGAGGGCCCAGCAAGGATAGGGATTATTTTGAGACAACAATGAGAGCCTCGTTGAACGAAGCGCGCAGAACGCTGAGACCAGACGGCATAGGTGTTGTCATCTTTGCTCACAAGGGCACTGCCGGATGGGAAGCCATGTTGACGGCACTTGTTAATGCTGGATGGGTTGTCACGGCTGCGTGGCCCATTGATACAGAACGGGGAGCAAGGATGCGTGCCAACAAGTCTGCGGTCCTCGCCTCCTCCGTCCATCTTGTCTGCCGTCCCCGTGAAAACGAAGACGGTTCTCTGCGTGAAGACGAAGTCGGCGATTGGCGAGATGTGCTTTCCGAACTGCCCAAGCGAATCCACGAGTGGATGCCGCGACTGGCGAATGAAGGCGTCGTTGGGGCAGATGCAATATTTGCCTGCCTTGGCCCGGCCCTGGAAATCTATTCCCGCTACTCTCGGGTGGAAAAGGCCAGCGGTGAGGAGGTCGCCCTGCGGGAATATCTCGAACACGTCTGGGCCGCGGTATCGAAAGAAGCTTTGGGCATGATATTTTCCGGCGGCGACGCCACCGGATTCGAGGAAGACGCCCGCCTGACCGCCATGTGGCTCTGGACCCTTTCCACGGGCAATGGCAATGGTAAGACGGCCGGCAAAGCCGGCGACGAGGAGGGGAATGGCACGGGCAAGAAGGCCCTGGCCGGTTTTTCCCTGGAATACGACGCCGCCCGCAAAATCGCCCAGGGGCTGGGGGCCTATCTCGAAAAGATGCGCGATGTAGTGGAAATCAAGGGCGATACCGCGCGGTTGCTGTCTGTTGCCGAGCGGACCAAGGCACTCTTTGGCAAAGACGATGCGGATGCTCCCGCGGCTCGACGCAAGAAGAGCGAACAGATTCAACTGGATTTGGCCATGGAGTTGGAATCCGCCGAAGAAGAGACCGGGGGCTGGGGCGAAAAGAGCGTATCGAAGGTCGGCGAAACGACACTCGACCGTTTGCACCAGGCGATGATTCTCTTCGCCGCCGGGCGTAGCGCTGCCCTGAAACGTTTCATCGTGGACGACGGCATCGGCGGCGACGAGCGCTTCTGGCGGCTCGCCCAGGCGCTCTCGGCCCTGTATCCGCCTAATAGCGACGAGAAACGCTGGGTAGACGGGGTTCTCGCGCGGAAGAAGGGTTGGGGATTCTGAGATGTCCAAACTGGCCGAGGCGTGGCGCGATGGCCTGTATCGCCTTTTCCGAAACGAAGAATATACCGCGCCGCTTCGAGACGCCGCGGTGAACATGAAGCTTGGCGAATGGACATCGGCTCTGACAAAGGCCGTGGTGCAGTCGTTTAAGGAGATGGGATACTCGGCGGCCGCACGCGGACACAGGTGTGGCCAACTGCCCGTGAAACGGCATGAGTATTTATCTCTAGACGTCGCCGCCTTCTCCGATTCTGGTGCGCGCTGGCCGTTGCCAATTGCCGTTCTGGAACTCGAGAACAGCCAGGCGGACAAGGAAGTATCCTATTCGCTCTGGAAAACCCTATGTATCAGAGCGGACCTGAGGGCAGTCTTCTGCTATCGCAAAGGCGCCGATACGGCGGCCGGTTTGGTGAGGCTATTACAGCAGGAAGTGGTCGGGTCCATGGATTTGCAGGACCGCCTTTCCATTCAGGGAGATACGCTTATTGTGACCGGAATAAGAGGAGAAGCGGCCACTTTTCCCTACAGTTTCTTCAAATGGTGGAGCCTGGATATTAACACCGGCGTTTTCAGATTAGTCTAGGACTAGGAGGCATCCGATGCCCTTGAAGCCTTGGTTTAGAGTTATTGATCCGAGAGAGGATCTAAAGAAAGGCCGTCCGCTGGACGCGGCCGAGTTCGCTGTCCACCTCGACAAGGTACGTGACGGCTCGGCCGGCCCGGATTATAGTAAGCCCGAACGCTTTTTCGAGCGCAACTATATGACACAGAATCTGCTCACCATAGGTAGCCAGACCTTGCGCAGACTGTCGGGCATCACAACGGAAACCTCGGCCGTCTTTAACCTGGCCACCCAGTTCGGCGGCGGCAAAACCCATGCGCTTACCATGCTCTACCATCTGGCTGGCTGTGGGAAGAAAGGCGACGGCTGGAAAGGCGTGGACCGCCTAAAACAGAAGGCCGGCATCAAGACCTTGCCCAAGGCCGCCGTCGCCACATTTGTGGGCACGGAATTCGATTCCCTCACCGGCCGTGGCGGAGACGACGGCACGCCTCTTCGAAAGACCCCTTGGGGGGAGATCGCCTGGCAGTTGGGGACAGAGAAGTCATTCGCCGCCATATCCGAGCACGAAAGTCAAATGACAGCCCCTGCCGGTGACGTAATTCGCAGGATGCTCCCAAAGGGCAAGCCGAGCCTCATCTTGATAGACGAGTTAATGAACTATGTCAGCCGGAATCGCAAGAGCGGGTTGGTTCCGCAGTTATACGACTTTCTACACAGCCTTTCCGAAACCGCGCGGAGCGAAGACAATGTGGTCCTGGCGGTCTCGATTCCCGCCTCCGAACTCGAGATGAATGCGGAAGACCACGCCGACTACGGCCGTTTCCGAAAGATGCTCGACAGGCTTGGCAAATCGATAGTAATGTCCGACGAAGAAGAAACCTCGGAAATCGTCCGCCGGCGTCTCTTCGAATGGGGGGGTGGGGTGCCCAAAGAAGGTAAGAAGATTGCCGCGGCATACGCCGAATGGATGGTGCGACATCGCGACCAATTGCCCAAATCTTTTCCAATAGACCGTGCCAAGGAAGCCATCGAAGCGACTTATCCGTTCCACCCCACAGCGCTTTCTGTTTTCGAACGCAAATGGCAGTCCCTGCCTCGCTTCCAGCAGACACGTGGCATCTTGCGCCTACTGGCCTTATGGGTTTCGATCGCCTACAAACAAGGCTGGGAGGGAGCTAGCAAAGACCCGCTGATAGGCCTGGGGACCGCGCCTTTGTACGATTCGACATTTCGGTCCGCGGCATTAGAACAGCTAGGCGAGCAAAAACTCGATGTGGCTATTACTGCCGACATCTGTGGCGGCAAAGATGCGCACGCGGAACGGCTGGATGCCGAAGCGGTGGATACAATCAAGAAGGCACGTTTGCACCGGAAAGTCGCAACCACGGTCTTCTTCGAATCTAACGGAGGACAAGCCAAAGAAGGTGAAGCCACTGTCCCGGAAATTCGTTTAGCCGTGGGCGAGCCGGATATGGATATCGGAAATATCGAGACCGCCTTGGAAGCCTTGTCTGAGTCATGTTATTACATGTGTGTCGAACGAAATAAGTATCGTTTCGGTCTGGCTCCGAACCTTAACAAGCTGCTCTCCGACCGCAGGGCCAATATCGATGCAAATACAATCGAGGAGATAAGCAGGGCAGAGATACAAAAGGCCTTCGACAGATACCCCGGTGCAGAAAACGTGCTGTTCCCCGAAGAATCAAGAGAAATTTCCGACGGGCCTGTCTTGAGACTTGCCTTGATGTCGCCGGATCATTCGGTGCGGCAGAAAGAAACACGGAAGATGATAGAAACAATGATACGGGAACACGGTGAGTCCGGCAGAACACACAAGAACGCCGTCCTATTCGCGGTGGCGGACGACGCGGCTTCGCTGAGAGAACAGGCGAGGCGGCTTCTCGCCTGGCAAGCGATAAGGGATGAGGAGAGCGATAAACTTGACGACCGTCAAAAGACGCTGCTGGTGGAGAACATTAGAAAAGCCCAACGCGACCTGAGAGAGACGGTTTGGCGCACCTACAATACGGTAGTGTTGCTGGGCAATGATAACGCACCCAGAGAAGTCAATTTGGGTCTCCCCCATTCAAGCCAGACGTCAAATATGACCCAGTTGATTATAGACAAACTGCGGCAAGACAATGATATTGAGCCAAACCCGAGCCCGAATTTCCTAGTCCGCAAATGGCCGCCGGCTTTTAGGGAATGGAGCACCAAAGCGGTCCGTGACGCTTTCTTCTCTTCACCCCAATTCCCTCGCCTGCTGGACGGGGACGCAGTCAAAGATACTATTGCCCGAGGCGTCTCGAACGGTATTCTGGCCTACGTTGGCAAGACCGAAGGAGGGTATCAACCTTTCATATTTGGCGAGGAACTCTCCGCCATCGACATCGAGATTTCTGACGACATGTTCATCATCAAAGCAGAGGAGGCGAAGAAGCATATTGAGCCGCCTGAATTGACGAGCCTAATCATCCAACCGGAACACCGGCAGGTGAAGCCTGGCGAACACGTGATCTTTCAGGTATCCGGTCTCGACCAACACGGGCACGAGATGCCCGTACCCGACGTGACTTGGGAGGTCGAAGGCGGTCGGATTGATGAAAAGGGTGGATTCACGGCAGATACGAAGGAAGGCGAATTCCTGGTCGAGGCAACAGCCGGAAAGGCTAGTGCTCGTGCGACAGTGGTTGTCACTAGCCAACCGAGTGAGCCCCGAATATTCGAACCCACTGCGCAGAGCGAGGAAATTCGAGGTTTGAGATGGTCCGGTGAGGTAACGCCGCAGAAGTGGATGAACTTCTACACCAAGGTATTATCGAGATATGCCACTAGCGGAAAGCTAAGACTTACCATTACCTTCGAGGCAATGCCCGAAGGCGGGCTCCAACCACATTCCGTCTCGGAGACAAAGGCGGCCTTGCGCGAACTTGGTCTCGACGATTCGGTCGAGACAACTGGCTAGTAGCACGTGGTAGATTCCTGCACTTCGAGGGTGTTGATGATGAACTCAACCGAACAAGTATCACCCGCGAAGTTCAAACGAGGCTATCTAGCCTTTCAGAAGCATGAACCCAGGGAGGCCATGTATAAGACGGCCTTGTTCCTGATCGAATGTTTCTGGAGAAAGCCGAGGGACATGGCGGGGAATGTATGGGAGTGGTGTGCTGACTGGTATGACAAGGACTACTATGGGTCGGCTCCCAGCCGAAATCCTACCGGCCCTTCTTCGGGTGGCGGGAGAGTTCTCCGCGGCGGTTCCTGGTACAACTTCGCGAGGAGCATACGATGTGCCAATCGCTACGGCTATCTACCATCGCGCAGGTACTGCAGCATCGGATTTCGATGTGCCAGGGACTCAAAATGAAGTCTATTTCCCTTTACACTTTAATACTTTTTCCCTTTTCCACGGGGTGCAGGGGCGGAGCCCCTGCGCGCGGCAATTCAGGCTGAGAGACAGATGAAGCCACAACGAGATTGCACAGGCAATGTTCTTGCAGGATACATATGCTTTTTTGCAAAATCCCAAAGTTTCCCAAAAACAATCACCAATAGGCGCGGGCTTCGGAAAGAGCTCCGGCCTGTATCACTTCGCGATAGTCAGGGTATCTGCTGAGCCAAACCCAACCGGTCAGGAACCCATCTCACACCACGGCAATGCGGAACACCGACTTGGGGCGTTGGCGGACCTGCCAGGCGATGGCGGCGGAAGCTGCACTCTGCATCCCTGATTGGCGGTGCAAAGACATAATTTATTAAAGAACAGGTCCAAAACACCTCTTTAAACATGGTAAAGGAATAATGTACGGATGGCCCACGACGT
>JABAOC010007457.1_pt2 | contig 12699 bp, 15 predicted proteins | sample 7062161 | NCBI WGS metagenome assembly JABAOC01 (sample SAMN14538625, study PRJNA623070) | marine sediment metagenome | biome: marine biome [ENVO:00000428]; feature: marine pelagic biome [ENVO:01000023]; material: deep marine sediment [ENVO:00002113] | place: India: Gulf of Khambhat ... | reverse complement strand
TCCTCTTGAGCCCCACAGCCAAGGCCCACATACGATCCCCCCAGGGGAAGCTCTCAGCCCCGGGGCACGGCTCTGCCGCCCCCTCCTCAGAAGACAGGTATATGACTGGCTTCCCGCAGCCCGTCGCTAGCCTGAAAGTGTCTATTGACGCTCCGGGAGGGACGAGCCCGTCGTGGAGGAGGATCACCCTTATCTGGGGGTGGTGGGGGGAACCTTTCACCATCTCGACCAAGCCGTCTGTGAGGTCAGCTGCCCGGGATGCCGTCTTGATAACACCGTCGATCCAGAGCCCTCCCCTGAACACTACCCCGACGGCTTGGAATGAGTCTGCCCCCCTCACCGCGGCTATTCCCAGGACCCTTATCTCCCTTTTGACCTGCCTTATCTTCACGGGCTCCAAGGCCCACCCTCCTGGAAGGGATCGAGGCGGGCTACTTCTTGAACTCGCCGACCCTGGCCTCGAACTCCCCTAGGAACTCGTCCAACTTCCCCTTTGCGTTGGCGGCAGCCCTCTTCAGCGCCTCATCCGGGGACTTCCCCTTCTTCATGGTGACCGTCAGGATGGTGCGGTCCATGAGGGGGTGGGGCTTGCTGTACCCCGCCATCTCCACGTCCCCGTCCTCCAGGAGGGAGTCCTGGAGGAGGTTGAGGAGGGTGTGGCCCTCTCCTCCGAACTCCATCTCCAGCTCCCCGCCCTCGTCCTTCAGTATGTTGAGCTTCAAGCCAGCTCCTCCACGCCGTAGGTCCTGGCCATCTGCCGGCGCTCCACCCTATTGCACTTGGGGCAGTGGAGGCGCCCCTTGTCCTTCTCAAGCATGGTGCCGCACCTGCTGCAGTAGGCGTATATGACCCCGTAGTCCGCCCCCTCCATGCTGAGCTGTATGAGGCGGTTCTTTGTGTTTATTATCTTCGCCTTGATGATGTCGCCGTTCCTCATGGCTATGTCCATGTTCTTTACGTACTCCCTGCTCACGTTTGAGATGTGGATCACCCCCGTGTATGTGGGGTGGACGATGCGCCCGTCGACCATGAGTATGTCGACCCTGGCGTCCTTCCGGGCCACCGACCCCGTCTCCGCGACGACTTCCATCCCCTCCTTCGGAATTACCAGCTCGGGGGTCTTCTTCTCCACCTCTGCGACCCTCATTTCGAGGTCGTACCTGCTCTCGCCGAACTCCTCAGACCTCACGAAGTCGTCCTCGATGTAGGACCCCTCGCCGTCCATGAACTCCTCTATCACGGCGAGCTCGTCACCTGGAAAAACCTCTTTCTCCTCAAACCTAGCCTTCGCCCTGGACATCGTCCTGCCTTCCTATCACGCTACTCTTCGGGGCTCCCCTGCCCCGTGATGAGTACTTTCGAGTGTGAGTGAGCCTTCCTCGGCTCGCAGCATCTATCTCCGCCCTTTTTAATAAACCCAACGGTGGAGCGGTATGGATCATCGGAAATAGGCCCAGCCCCACACGTCCTCCCACCGCCTCTCCCCGAGCATCACCTGGGCCTCCTGTAGGGTGAGGACGGGCCGTCGGACCCCTGCGACCCCGTCCAAGGCTATCCTGGGGCAGGCGGCGTCCACGAAGGCCTCTGCCTCCGTGAAGTTGCCCAGGGCCTCTCCCCTGACCTCGTCCATGCATATGATGAATGCCTCGTAGCCACCCTCCTCAAGCTTTTTGGTTATGTTTTCGGCCGCTGATTCATCGAGCTGACCGGGCTTGAGGCTTACGAGGACCCCTATTCGTCTGGCCCTCTTCGCGGCCTCTATCCCCGCCATCCTCCTCATCGCCAGCCTCCTGAGCTCCCCCTCATCCACCCTGAAGGCCGAGGGGGCGTATGGGTCCGCGGCTACGACGGGCTTCCCCGTGGAGATCGCGAGGCCGATGGGGTGGAAGCGCCCTGCCCCTACGAAGAGGAAGCCATCCACCCTATCCTCCACCGAGAGGGCCGTCCCGTAGTGGCAGCCCAGGACCTGCCCGGGGTGGGGGGCCTTCTCGTCGCCAGGGCCGATGAAGGCTTCTATGTCCCTCTCCTTGAGGGCTTCTGCCACCTCCAGAAGCTGGTGGACGTGCTGGACGGTTGAGGCCAGGCCTACCCGCTTCCATCCCCCTGTGAGGGGGAGGGCCTTCTCGACGAGGCTTTCAACGTCTATGCCCATCCGGGCCTCGACGTAGAGGACGGGCACCCCAGTGTCGGGGATCATCCTGCTGTGGCCGTAGTGGACCAGTAGGTCGGCTTTGACGGCCTCGGCCTGCCGGGCCGCGAGGTCGCAGGCGCCGTAGCAAGAGTCACCCGAAAGGAGTATCTCCGCGCCCGTCCTACGCCTCAGTTCCTGGGCGATCCCGAAGGCCTGGGGCCTGAGGCCGTCTGGCAGCTGGAGAAGGACCCTTCTGGCTTTGTGTCTGGCTATCTCTTCGGCGACTCGATCGGTTTCCAGGTCGTACAATTGCCTCAGTATCACTTGGGTCGGGGATTAAAATAGGATGCGTGGGGGCTAGTTGTTTTCTTTTACGAATATCCTGCATGGAACCGGGAACTTGTCCGAGGCCCTCTTCAGGGCTTCCTTGGCTGCTTCTACGCCGTTCTCGTCCACCTCTGCGATCAGGAGGGCGTCCCCCCGGTAGACCCGGGCGGCGGTGCCCACGGGCTTCCCGTATGCCCTCTTCATCCCCTCCTGGAACCTGTCCGCCTGGGCGACGTTTATCCTCTTGTGCTCCCTGAGGACCTGGTGGGGGTACGGGACCACCTTGAGCATGAAGTTGTCCCTCCCAAGCTGCGCCTCCAGTAGCCTGTTTGCGGCTATCCTTGCGGACTCGAGGGCGTTGTGCCTTATCTGGCCGTCCTTCAGGTTGACGAGCTCCACCCTCTGGCCGAACTCCCTTGTGGGGTTCCCCATGGTGAACTTCACTATCTTCGAGCCCGGGACCCCCCCCATGTACTTCCTGCGGGTGTAGGGCATCCCCTTTATCTCCCTGAAGTTCTTGGCCTTCATCGTTTTCCAATCTCCTACACGGGGAGGGGCTTAAAAAGTTAGTGCCGGGCTGTTGGCGGTGGGGCCGGTGAGGGTTTCAGGCGCTATAATCGTTACCGCTTATAGCGTTTTTTGCGTGGTTTGCTTTGCCAACGATGGAGTCCCCGTGGCCTGGGTTCCCACAGTTTTGGGTCGGCTTCGTGGGGTCATTTGTGACGGGTTTTGATTTAAACCGAATTCTTGAGTAAAGATGTGGGATGATATCTATAAACCTCTGAAATGTATATTTCAGAAGTTGAACCTGTGAGGTTCGATTCTACACCTTTTCAAGTCCGAAAGTTAGGGATATATGTAGATTTAGTTCATTTTCACCCGGCATGAGCGATATAATGGTGCGAGAACTGCTCCCCGGGGACATTGAAGGCGTGAGGCGCGTCGATGAACTGACCCAGAGGGCTTACCATGGTAGCAGTTGGGAATCGCTCAGCGAGGATGAGAGAGAGGGATTCCTGAAGTCGAGGAGGAGCGAATTCGGGGTGAACTGCGGGACAGGTTTCTCGTTCGTCGCGGTGAGGGAGGGCGAGGTGGTCGGTTTCTTGTTCGCCCATGAGAACCTGCCCTTCGGGGATGAGGTCGTGGTCAGGCATATAGCTGTCCATCCGGGATTTCAGGACCAGGGCATAGGGGAGGCGCTTTTTTCTGCTCTGATCTCTAGAGCGGGGTCGGAGGGGAAGGGGGCGATCAGGTCTTCGATGAACCCAGACAACCCTGCGTCGATCAGGCTGCATGAGCGATGCGGTTTTAAGGTCGTGGACTGGAAGCGTGCGACCCTAAGACTCAGGAGCTAGGGCATTCCAAATTTACTCATAATGCAAGCCCGCGGGGTTCATAACCCCGAGGTAGACAGTTCAAATCTACCTCCAATACCATCTCATGGTCGCGTGATGGGATCATAAGGGGTTTCTTTTTTTTCGCTATTTCGTGTCATTTGCTGGGGGTTTGGGGTCGTCGGGTTCATTTCCCTGTGCCTTCTGTGGCGCGCTGTTTGGCTTCATGCTCATTCCGATGGAGATATGGGATCGAGACGAGCGACGGCCCTAATCGCGTTTTGGTACGGGGCGAGTTATTATAGATGGTGGTATTAATTTCCTTTGAATGTGTTAATTAGGGGTTCATGAATGTCGAAGAACGTGCTCATAGGCGCCCTGTTGGCGGTCTTTCTCTGTTCAACCACGATGCCATGTCAGGGCGCATTAGTGAGGATGGATGTCTCGGATCTCTGGTGCGAAGCCGATATAGTGCTCATCGGAGATGTGTTGAACATCACGACCCATCAGGGAGAAGAGGGCTTCATCTATCGGAACGTCGTCGTGGAGGTGGTGAGGTACAACAAGAACCCGCTCAACCTGTCCTGTGTCGATATCCACGTCCTGGGAGGGGTGATAGGCGACATAGGTCAGTGGGTGGAGGACCAGCCAGATTTCGAGGTAGGGGAGACCGTTCTGGTCTTCCTCCGCCATCATCCGGAGGAGCACCCCCTCTACAAGGCGGACGGATACCATGTGGTCGGGGGGCCTCAGGGCAAGTTTACCGTCGCCGATGGGGTCGCAACGAACATCTCCGAGGACAAGCTGGAGCTGACGGACTCTCTTGGCCTGCCGGCCATTTTCGTGGCATCGGAACTCTCAGTGTATCAGTGGGGCGAATGCGCCGAGAATGTCAACATCACCTTCATAGTGACCAACGTCGGAGAGGAGCCTGGATATTTCAACGCCTCCTTCTTCTATCAGGATCCCGCCTTAGAAGGAGCTGGAGCCGGGGGATATAACATCATGGATGTTTACCTTGAAGCGGGTGAATCTTGGACGGTATCGGCATCTGATGTTTTCGTTGCGGAACTTCCGGGAGTATATGAAGTCGAGGCCGACACCGAGTTAAACAGGGAGGATTACATAAACCCCCTCAAAACGAGCTTTCAGGTGCTCCAACCCGAACCCAGTGAAGCGGGATACGAATGGCCTTTAGCGTTACTGTCCCTTTTCGCGATAGTTTTTTTCATAATACTTTACCGGAAAAGGAAGTAAAGGCGGTCATCTTTTTTGGTCGGTGTCCCTGCCCTCCCTGAGGAGGCCCGATGATGCCCTCACTGGGCGTTTTTCTTCCTGTTCACCCTCTTGTAGAGGTAGTAAGCAGGGACCCCGATCGCGGCGAAGGGCCCAAGAACTATCGCCATAGCCAGCAGCCCCTGGAGGATGGTGAAAAGGGCCTGCAGCCCTGAGTTCACGGGAGCCAACCAGTCGACCCGTGCGAGCCACGTCGCCTTTTTCTCCACGAATTCGTTGAGGAGGACCGTTATCGTCGCGAGCTCTACCCTGCTCTCGAGGTACTGGATTTTCCCCGTGAGGCCCTCCACCTCTCCCCTTACCCTCTCCAGCTCATTCTCCACCTTTAGGACGTCCTCGACGGTCGTGCACATTTCGAGTATCCCGACGAGCCTCTCCTCCTGCTTCTGGAGGTTGCTCAGCCGGGCCTGGAGGTCCACGTAGTCCTCTGTGACGTCCTCCCCCTTCAGGTCCCTGTTAACGACGTCCCCGAGCGCCTCTATCTCCGAGACGGCGTCGTAGAACTGCTTCTGGGGGACCCTGACGGTTATAGCCCCTCCCCCGCTCCTAGTGGAGACTGTGGCTATGAAGCCTCCGTGCCTCTCCGTCAGGAGCCGTATGTCGTCTACAGTCGAATCGACGTCTTCGACCTCTAAATCTATCTTGGCTGTGAAGACGACCATCCTCTCTGCGAACGCCTCGGCCAACTCCGCCGCGCTTTCGTCTATGGCCCCGTCGGTTATCGCATTGAAAAGCCAGCCCCATGGGGAGGAGAGCCCCGAGGAGGCTGCCTTTGCCTCGTCCGATGCCGCCGCCGCTGCCGAAGCAGCATCCGCCTTTTCTCTACTCAACGCCTCGTAACCGGGTTCATATGCCGTTTCTCCTACCTGCAAAGCTCGCGTCTCCTCGCCCCTGTTGAACGTCGATCCCACGGCGAAGGCCGACGTGGTCGTTACGAATATTAAAGCTAAGGCGAGGAGGGTTCTGTTCGAGGGCCTTTCCAGCCTCCCCATGACCCCGATCACAACCGGTCCTCTCTCTTTGTTCGCGTGTATCAACAAAAGGTGAAACCAATATTTTATACTACGTTTTAGAACACTCCATACAGAGCACTAGATAACGATTAATCCTCTACTACCCGTTTCTTGCGTGTTTTTATCTTCGTCTGAGCAGCAAGGCCGCCAGGACCGCGATCGCCACGATGGCCACCAGAGTCCCGTACAAGTAGGGCGGGACCCCGCCCTGGGGAGCCTCAACGGTGAAGGCTGCGGGTTCGCTTGTCGAGGCATCGAGGTAAACGCCTCCCTCAATGGAGGCTGCCACCTCCCAGGGGCCGGGAATGTCTGGGGTGTACTCGTCTCGGAAGAAGCTGTCTGAGTCTGTCTTCACGGTCCTCTTCAGTGTGGTCCCGTCTGGAAGGGAGTATGTCAGGGTTACTTCTCTGCGGGGCACGCATGGGGTGACCGTGCCGGTGACAGCTACTACCTCACCCGCGATGGTTGTGTTGGCCGATACGCTGCACGAGATGGAGGAGGGGACGGGGCAGGGGGCAATCCTGACGAGATAGATGTCAGGATCAAACGGATCGAAGGAGACCGCAACCCCCGCCACCGTGTAGCCCCCGTCCCCCATCGCTAGAGCCGAGGTGCCTTCCTCCATTCCCGGCCCCCCGTACGTCCTGTTCCAGAGCATGCTCCCCTCAGAGTCCGTCTTTAACAGGTAGACGTCTGCGTATTCTTCGCCGTATGTCTTGTGACCCGCTATAATGTATCCTCCGTCCCCAGTCTCCCTGACAGAGCGGCCCTCCTCCATTCCCGGTCCCCCATATGTCTTGTTCCAGAGAACGTTCCCCTCAGAGTCCGTCTTTAACAGGTAGACGTCTTCTTCTCCGACATAGAGTCCCTTCGTGTAGCCGGATATCATGTGCCCTCCATCGCTCGTCACGATAGAGGAGCGGCAGACCTCCGTGTCTGGTCCCCCGTATGTCCTGTTCCACAGCATGTTACCCTCTGAGTCTGTCTTTATCAACAAAACATCTCCATCCTTGCCGAAGGGTTTTATAGACCCCGCTATTATGTACCCCCCCTCGCTCGTTTCATGAACCGAGTTCCCGGATTCGATGAGCGGGTACCCCTCTTCGTTTTCGAATCTACCATAGGTTCTGTTCCAGAGAACGTCTCCCTCAGAGTCTGTCTTTAACAGGTAGACGTCTTCAGACAATACCTCGAACGAAGATATCGCGCCCGCCACTATGTATCCTCCGTCCCCCGTCTCCTGGATGGAGGAGGCTTGCTCAAATTGGGGCCCCCCGTAAGTCTTGTTCCACAGCACGTTCCCATCGGGGTCGGTCCTGATCAGGAGAACATCTATGTTTGTTTCGAAGGACGCGTACCCGGCTATGATGAAGCCCCCATCCCCCAAGACCTGGAGAGAATAGCCGACCTCAGTTCCCGGACCACCGTAAGTCCTGTTCCAGAGCATGTTTCCCTCAGAGTCCGTCCTGACAAGGAGTACATCTGTACTTGCGTTGAACGAAAACGTGCTGCCCACTATGATGAAGCCTCCGTCACCCAAAACATGAAGAGAGTAGCCTACTTCCATTCCCGGCCCCCCGTAAGTCCTGTTCCAGAGCATGCCCCCGCCGGAGCCGGATGACGCAATAGGCGAAGCCCCATCCCCCGCCGAGGGCATCCCCGAAGTTGAGAATGAGGCAAACGAGACGAGGATGATGAAAAGATGGGCGAGCGTCCCGATCTTTTGTTTCTTCATAGACTAAATCTAATTTATTTAAAATGCATAAAAGGATTGCCCTCCACGTAAAGAGGTATCACTCCCTCAAAGAGAGTTCTACATCTCCATCCCTGTATCATCCGTGTTTCATCGCCGCCTAAGCAGCAGCCATGCAACTACAGCCACGACGGCCACGACGACCATAGCCAGCACCAAGACGCCTACTATGACCTGAGGCTCACCTTGGGGGGCCTCGGCCTGGGGCTCCTCAACGGTGAAGGCGGCGGCCTCGCTCGTAGAAGCCTCGTAGTAAACGCCTCCCTCGATGGAGGCTGCCACCTCCCAAGGGCCCTGAGCGTCGGGGGCGTACTCGTCCCTGAAGAAGCCCTCTGAGTCTGTCTTCACCGTCCTCTTCAGGGTGGTCCCGTCTGGCAGGGAGTAGGTCAGGGTGATTTCTCGTTGAGGGAGGCACGGGGTGACTCTACCCGAAACCGTCACTGCGTCTCCTTGCGCCGTAGTGTTGGCCGATACGCTGCACGAGATGTAGGATGGGACGGGGCAGGGGGCAACCCTGACGAGATAGATGTCCTGATCCTCGTACAGGGGTGCCATCTCGCCCGCTACTATGTATCCTCCGTCCCCAGTCTCCCTAACAGAGAGACCGAAATTCGCTTCGCCTGGTCCTCCGTACGTCCTGTTCCACAGCATGTTCCCCACGGAGTCCGTCTTGACCAGGTAGATGTCCATGTCGTCGAAGACTCTGAAGGAATTCGAGCTGCTCACTATAATGCATCCCCCGTCCCCAGTCGGAAGAGCAGAGGAGCCTATCTCGCCCCTCGGCCCCCCGTATGTCCTGTTCCATAACATGTTGCCATCGGGGTCGGTCCTAAACAGGTAGATGTCGGTGTATCCGATGGTTCGAGGCGGTTCCACTTCGCCGCATACGATGTACCCCCCATTGCTCGTCTCCTGGGCAGAACAGCCACGATAGCTTTTTGATCCCCCGTATGTCCTGTTCCACATAATGAGCCCCTGCGGGTCTGTCTTAACCAGCAACAACTCGTACTTGAACACGCCTATCTCCATCGAATATCCCGTGACAATGTATCCTCCGTCGCTTGTCTGATGCACCGATACGATCCCCTCCTCCTTTGGCCCCCCGTACGTCCTGTTCCACAGCGTGTTGCCATCCGAGTCCGTCTTGACCAGGAGGACATCCGTGCTTGTATTGGTCGAATATGATGTTCTTCCCGCTACGATGTAGCCCCCGTCTCCCAGAACCTGAAGGGAACTCGCAGAGCCGCCTCCTGGCCCCCCGTAAGTCCTGTTCCAGAGCATGTTTCCCTCAGAGTCGGTCCTGACAAGGAGAACGTAGTTGCTTGAGTTGATCGAATATGTGCTGCCCGCTACGATGAATCCCCCGTCACCCAGGACCTGAACAGAGCTTCCCCCCTCGAATCCCGGCCCCCCGTACGTCCTGTTCCATAACATGTTGCCATCGGGGNNCCCCCGTCGCCCAGGACCTGAACCGAGCGTCCCCACTCGAATCCAGGCCCCCCATAAGTCCTATTCCAGAGCATGCCCCCGCCGGAGCCGTATAGAACTTTTGACGCTCCAGCCTCAGCCCCCGCCCATCGAATCACAGTAGAGGATGCAGGCGGGGCTGAATATAGGAGGACGAGAAAAAGGGTGAGCACAACCGCTTTTTTCTTCATCACAGACTAAAGATAATATATTCGAAATGCATAAAAGGATTACCCCTAACACCACCGAGCCGATACGAACAGGAGTCGAAATGGATGTCGGGCTCCTGACTGCAAAGGGCCAGACACATTCGAGGCCTTCATAATGGGTCTTTCGATTCTGTGATGTTCGCGATGCGATGGCTGCCAGCCGTGTGCGGGGGGATTTACCAAGCAAGGCCTTCGACGCGTCTGACCCGTCCTTTAGAGTCATCACGGCCCCTTCAAACCACCCCACAAGCCCGTTCTTCAGCAGCGATCAGATTTGAAGAGTCCCCTTTTTTATTGCTAAATACCTCTTGGAAGGCCTCATCCGGGTCAAAGTTAATCTACCTGTGCATTGACGCATTTGATCGTTGACATCGACGGCAGCGGGTTTCTGTTGTCTGAGAACATAGACCTATCGAGCGGCCATTTCCCAAATGTTCCGGGAAGCATTCCGACGCCCCCGGAGAGGGTAGTGGCAATCCTGCCCGGGTTCATGAAGCCCAAGGCCTTCGTAGGGCATGCTGACTACACGGTGGTGATCACCGACAGGAGGACGATCTTCGCGAGGGTCACGAAGACGATGCTAAAAAAGGCAGAGGCGCAGGCCCCAGAAGGAAACAGGAGGGGCATCCTCCCCTGGCGCAGGGACCGATCCAGAGCCGTCTTCGACCACGGGAGGTACTGGACTATGCCCCCGGACGAGATCGTCAGGGAGACCCCCGACAACTTCGCCCTGGACAACTCTAGCGTCTCGTCGATAAGGGTCAGGGCGGTGATCCCCTTCACCCTCGACTACGACCCAGAGGACATGATGAAGACGGACCTGGCCTCGGAGCAGGACGACATCATCCGGGAGATGCCCGACAACCTCAAGTCAAAGAGGAGGATGAGGAACGACCACCAGGACCAGGTGGACACCGCGTGGGAGGTCAGGATAGAGGCCGGCGTCCACGCCCTGGAATACCTTGCCGACTACGACCCCAGGGAGACCCTGAGCAAGGCATTCGAAGGGAGGATGAACCAAGGGCCCAAACCAAGACGATGAGCCCCATCCCGAAACCCGGGCTAAACAGGCCTCGTGAAGAGCTGGTACTTCTCGTCCTCCGAGAGCTCCTTGAGGATGCGCCTCGCCACAAGCTTCGCGGGGTCCGGGATGTTGACCCTCTTCTGGAGGTCCTCGAAGCTGGTGAAGGGAGCCCTCTCCCTCTGGTCTATTATCTGGAACATGAGCCTCTTCCCTATCCCCGGGATGAGCTCCATGCTGTGCATCCTCGGGGTGACCGGCTGGCTCTGGTTGAAGAAGTCGACGAACCTCCACTCGTTAGCCTGGACTATTGTCTCTATGACCGAGGGGAGCTCCGCCTTAGCCGCGGATGTTAGGTCTTCGTAGCTTATTCGGCCGAGGATGTGGCTTACCTTGGTCCTCCCTTCCTTGCCAACGTATATCCTCTCCCGTATGCCGTAATCGGCTTCCTTCTTGAGGACCGCCTCGAGGAGGGTGAAGTAGGACTCACCCACCATCTGGATCACCCCCTGGCCCGTGTGAGCCGTCCTGGGGGCGCCGGGCCTCCCGTGGGGCAGGTAGTCCAGTATGTAGGCGTACTCCTCGTACTTCTTCCCCTCTCTCTCCAATAAGCTCCCTCCTGAGGGATTTACGGGTAACTATTACTCAGACCTGTATTTCTTAATTATCCCCAGAATACGGTTCATGGTCTCCTCAGCTATGATCCTCTGCCTCCCCAGGAAGGTCCTCACCTCCCCAGAGCTCGTGGGCATGCAGTTTGCTATCTGGACCGCCGTCGCCCTCTCCATGTCCCCCTCCCCCACGAGCTCCTCGACGAGCTTCTCCGATTCCTCGGGGGGGAGCTTGGAGAACTTTGTGGTGTAGTCCAGGACGCGCCTCTGTAGGGGGTCGAGCTCCTCGGCGTCTGCCTCTAGGAGCTTCCGGGCCTCGGCTACGGTTATCTCCCTCTTCTCGACAACGGACATGGGTTCAGCCTTCCGGGTGCTTCCTGAGGTGCTCAGGGGTGGCTATTATCTGCTTCACCGTCTTCCTCTGGGGTACCTCGACAACGTAGGCCCTCCCCCTCCTCTCGACCACAGTGGCCACCTTCCCCTGGAACCTCTTGTGGGGCATCCCCCCGTGGACGGCGGGGTCTATGTCTATGACGACCTTCTCCCCCACCTCGTACTCGGCGAGCAGCCTGCTGAGCCCCAGCTTGCCCCTCTCCCTCACCCTCTTTGTGAGCACGCCCCTGCTCTTCCTCCTCGGCCCCTTGCTCTTTCCCATCCTCGTCACCCTATCTTGAAGGGGAAGCGCCTCATCCTTCGGCTGCCCTTCAGCTGTTTGAGCATTTTCCTCATAGCGTTGTACTGTTTAATAAGTTCTCTCACTTCCCTCTCCTCGGTTCCGGTGCCCCGGGCGATCCGCCTTATCCTTGAAGAGTTCAGTATCTTCGGGTTCTCCCTCTCCTCGGGAGTCATAGAGTCGATGATGTACTTATACAGGTCCAGGCGNNACCATCTGCAGCACCTTCTGCAGGGGGCCCATCTTCCTGACGGCCTCCAACTGCTGGTACATGTCGGAGAGGGTGAACCTCCCGCTGAGCATGGCCCTGACTTCCTTCTCGGAGACGGGGACCTCCGCCTCTCTCACCCTGCCTATAAGGCCCTCTATGTCCCCCATCCCCAGGAGGCGGCCTATGAACCTGCTCGGGACGAAGGGCTCCAGGGCCTCTATCCCCTCACCGGTGCCTATAAACTTGATGGGGGCACCCGTAGCCGCGACCCCCGAGAGGGCCCCGCCCCCCCTCGCCGTCCCGTCGAGCTTTGAGACTATGATGCTCCCTATGTCGGTGGCCTCGTTGAAGGCCTCAGCCTGGGCAGCCGCCTGCTGCCCTATGGTCCCGTCGAGGACGAGTATTATCTCCTGGGGCTCAACGGCTGAGGCTATCTGCCTCATCTCCTCTATGAGCCCCTTCTCCTCCTTGTGCCTGCCAGAAGTGTCGAGGATGACCACCTCGTGGTCCCTGAAGTGCTCGACTCCCCTCCTGGCAAGGGAGACCGGGTCCTTGGCCTTTGGCTCCCCGTAGAAGTCCACGTTTATGGATTCTGCGAGCTGCTTTAGCTGGTCGTACGCGCCCGGCCTGAATGTGTCCGCGCAGACCAGGGC
>JABAOC010034339.1_pt2 | contig 12700 bp, 18 predicted proteins | sample 7062161 | NCBI WGS metagenome assembly JABAOC01 (sample SAMN14538625, study PRJNA623070) | marine sediment metagenome | biome: marine biome [ENVO:00000428]; feature: marine pelagic biome [ENVO:01000023]; material: deep marine sediment [ENVO:00002113] | place: India: Gulf of Khambhat ... | reverse complement strand
GCAACAACGCCGGCGGTGGTTATAAGATTATTGTACCATTTCGATACACGCTGTTTTCCGGTTTTTTCATTCGTGAATATACACCGTAATCGCCCTTTCGGATATCCTACTTTTGAAGCATATCTTAAAAATATTTCGTTTCCTATACCCAAAATATCATCACTATATCTCATGTTATCCCCACTGGAATCGGCCCCAGTATGCTTGTGGCGATCCCCCTGGCCCCCATTCAAAGGGCGGTGTGTCTAATGTTGTTACCGGTGTAGCATCATCCATCGTGCATTCTTCACCCCGGATAACACGAAGAACATTCAATACTTCATCTTCGCGTTCCACTACCTTCTGGGTAGCATCCAGGATCTTCGCTATTAACCAGGTGAAGCCCAGTAAGAATGTAGCGAATTCTACTGTATATTGTAATTCGTTTCCGCCTATAGCCATTGTTGTAACCCGGCGCACAAGATAATATTCATCTATGTTGCGATCAGTTAATTGTATATGCACTCTCTGGCCCGATAAAAATCCAGATTGAAATGTGGTAAAACTTCCAGATACTACGATATTTGAATACCTCACAAGTTCCGCCTTGCCCCGTTCTTCCGCTATTGCTATTTCAGTTATGTTTTCATCAATAACAAGTTTTTCATAAATACCATCTGAATCACCGCCTTCTATATTGGCAATCGATTGCTGACTTGCAACATCATCCACACGTTGTAGTAATGGGATTTTATATTTAAAAAACATGGCAACTGCTTCACCACCGGACATTACTATTTGATCTACCTTCAATATCTTTTCATCCGGGTTAAGTATGAAATCGAATGTGCCTGGCGTATCAACATTTTCTATGCCCACCGTTTTGCTTACCGCATTCACTGTAACCGTAAATTCATAGGGGCGATATCTTACAGGGAATTCCGTTTGCCCTGCTACCGCAGTAATAGGATCCTGGTTATATGTGCTTGAAAGATACCTTCCGCCACGCACAAAGATCCTATTCGCAAGCTGTGAAGTATCCGGTATGATCTTCAATTCATCAAAATCGTAATTCGCATCAGTTAATTCCATCGGTGCATCATTCGTTTCCTGCGGAAAGAAGTGCAGATCCTTATTTACATCTATGTACCAATCCCATCCCACGCGATCTGCAATCTGCTGAAAACACTGTGATGGATATAAATAATTGAATTTTATTCCGCTTAATGTTGTGCCGTTATCAATAACGTTGTTGTATGTTATTCCGTCTACATAAGTATCAATTATATCCTTTACTATATTGTATAGCGTATTGGATCCATAATCTTCCACCACAAGCTTCTTATCAAGATCCTTAGTATAATCTTCGCAAGTAACCTGGAAAAACCATTCGCTATTATTAAGCTTTTCCGGCTCAACTGATATAACCCTGCCACTGAATATCTTTACAGCATCCCAGTTAATATCTACCGTTTGGCCACCTATAGGCCTACTGGCGTATGATGTTATAATACCGAATGAAGCTACATTCACTTCATGCGTAAGATTATCTTCTATTTCAAGGCCATAGCATTTATCGTATAGTACACCGCCTATAATTGCAAATGATGTACCGCCCCATTTAAATTCATTCCATTTTTTTGCGCCCCATTTCACCCTGGGCATAGGAATCCCCTTTTATTGTGATTCAAGTAATTCAACCCTTTCCAATAACTGCAATACTGCTCGTTGAAGCATCTGCACATTGTTGCCTATATTTCGCCCTTCGGTTACTTCTTTAACTACATTATAATTTGCAATATCATCACTAATTAATACGGGTGCGCTATCTATTGACACATAATAACTGGGAATATTTTCGTATGTGTATCCAGTTGTTTTATGTACATATTTTGTTTTTATTAAATCATGTTTTAAGCCTATGGGTAATGTTGTATGATCTACCTTGCCCCACCCTGATATATTAACTGTACCAATTTCTGATTTTATATTTTTCAATTCATTTAAGGCATCCCCTTCATACAATGGCGATAGATCTATAACTTCTGTGGCTACAATAGTACCGCATGTAATAGTATAGCCACCATGAAAAGTTAAATTTGTAGGCGTACAGGATGCTACCATCAATATTCCCCATTGTGTGAACGATCCAGAATCTGTTATATTTGAAGTTCCTTCCATGCGATTGCCTACAATAACATTGTTTTCACCACTACCTATACTTATTGGCCTATCCCAGGATCCATCAATAACATTGCCCATTAATAAGTTGCGATTACAATTGCTTTGTAAATCTATAGCATAGCATGTAGATCCACTTGTATCGCCATCCGTAAATATATTGTTTGAAAAAGAACATTCATCGCAATCCGAAAGAAATATACCGCGCGCATTTGCAGATACTGTTCTATAAATATTATTCATAAAGCTAAATCTGTATGTTGTTCTTAATGTAACGCATGTGCTTCTTCCGTCTTGAAAAGTACATCCGAATACAGTTCCGCTAGATGCACCACGCAAATCCAATGCAGCGTAAAATGTATCAAATGTACAATTGATAATTTTTATTCGTGGTGTGGCCGGTAATCCCGCTGCACTTCCTGATATCATTCTTGCATTTGTTCCACCACCGTCTATAAAATGTACATTTATTGCTTTGAAATCCGGATGATACGATCCACCCACATTCATAGTTACCGCACTTACCACTGCAGAATTTTGCGAATAATTACAATCCAATGTCAAATTACTTATGGTTATATTGGAAAATGTACCTTGCCCGGTTGATACAATTATACCGCCATAATTGTAATCAGATAATGGAAATGCCACGCCAGTAGTAGTGGCTTGTATTACCGTAATACCTGGCCCCATTCCCTGTATATGTATATTAGAAAAATTTAAAAAGAAAGCACTTGATACTGTAAACAATCCATCCGATAACTGTATTTTACCACCACCACCTACACTAAGATCATGCGATGCAGATATAAATTGCACTTGATCATTATTGCCATCGCAAGTATAATCTGCAGTTGCAGGATTATTTGCATCTACTGCTGTAATATATATGGTGGGTACTTCCGATCCACCCGCGCCACCAATATTATCCGAAGATCCCCATGCCGGCGATGAAGCAAATTTTTGAAATATATCACCACTGCTACCATCTTGATTTATAACTTCCACAATATTTGTTGATAAGCGTACACCAATATCTTTAAAATTTACTTCCGATGCCCAGGCAGGCGATGAAGCGAAGTGTTTAAAATAATCCCCATTAGTTCCATCCTGATTAATAACTTCAAGTGTACGTGTAGATAATCTGCATTCCGTATCTTCCGATGTTATTGTTGTAGTTGCATCTTTAATTGCATCAAGCCTTTCACTCACATCATGGAAGCCACCCGCAGGATTTGATCCCAGTTCTACTTGCACCGCAATTACAGCATCATTCGTATCATTTGGAACATCTTCCCTAGCATAATTGTCTGCAGTTTCTGGGGCAGTATCCACATCTATGCTTGTAGGATAACTGGATCCCTGGCCGGATCCCATTTCATTCGTATAACCATGATCACTCTGGTTAAGCACATATATTACTATCAATATAAAGCAAAACCACAAAATAGCTTTTTTTAATACATAGTTCCGCATCATTCCCCCTACGAAGGTATTTTCCTATTAATTTTGATTTTATCCGTTAAAACCTTACCGAATTCATTTGCCATAAGCCTGGCATAAGCCCTATTTGGTATAGGTGGCACTTCTATGTAATTTGTAACCCGGATCCCGCCCAGGCCTTCATTCAGCATCTTTTCTGATTCCCGATTTGAGAATACATCCGTACCTGGCGGTACATTGATCAATTCCGGCCCCCGTTCCCCTACCAGGGCCAATCCGCCCATGAAGTCTTTAACACCCGTAGCAAAGCGCTGTGCTTCGATTTTAGCCACTTCTGCCAGGCCGGCAACGGTAACTAAGCCTGCGGTGGCAAGGCCCAGGAATCCCCCCTGTGCAAGCGCCTTAGTGGCCCCCAGGGCAGTGTTTGCCAAAGCTTGGGCTATAAGTATCGGTTTCAGCTTCTTCCGGGCTTCCGCTTCTTCCCTTTCGGCCTTTAAGCGTATATTTGATACTTCTGCTTGAAATCCTTCTTCTATTTCGGCCAGTTTTTCGGCTTTTTCCTGTTCATCGGTTACTGTGGCTTCAACGAAGGCTTTCCGGGCATTATATCGCTTTTCCGCTTGCGATATATCATCCCCGGCATTGTTCCGGATCCGGGTGGCTTCCAGATCGAAGAATGCGTTCATTGTGGCAGATGCCTGGTTTACGAAATCGGTATAGCTTTGTAACCTTTTTACATTTGCTTCCGATCCCAGATCCATAAGCGCCTTAATCTGTTTTTCTATTTTTTCAAGAAGTGATAATTCTTTTTCCCCTTGATCATTAACAGCTTTCTGGGCTTCTTCCTGTTTCCGTAATTCTTCTTCGAATTTACGAATAGTTTTCATGTGCGCCCTGCGTTGCCTTTTCAGTTCCTGGATAGTTTTTATATCATCCTTCTGTTTCCCGATTTTCCAATCTATTATCTTAACTTCTTCCCGCAGATCTTTAATCCGGCCCTTAAGGGTTTTCATTTCCTTTGCCCGTTCACCCGCAATTCTATTCTGTTTATCAATCCATTTATCAATTACCAAAAGCAGGGCTTTAACAGCTACCGTAGATGCAACTACTGCAGTAACCCACCCCATCCATCCTGTTGTCATTAAAATAAGTACAGCTTTTATCTGTGTGAATCCTATAACGATTTGTGGCAGGAATCCTACAAGNNGTACCGAATAATATAAAATCTGTTAAAAACTTTTTTGTGGCCGGTGATAATTTATTAAACCATTCAAATGCATCCGTTACCAATCCCACTAGTTTTGTCATTCTGGGAATAAAGAATTTCCCCAGGCTTGTTGATAAATCCACGATTCTGGCATTCATGCGCTTAACCATGTTTGCATAGTTTTCGCTTGTACGGGCCATATCACCCACCGCATCTGCCGATCCTTCAACAATCAATTCATAGGTAGCCAAAGCCCTGGCACTGGCATCTATCTGGCCCTTACCATCAAATAGGCCCATATTGAATGCTTTCTGCTTAATAAGTTCCGCAGATAACACAACACCGTATTTCTTCATCGGTATCACCATGCCGGTTAATGCCGATTGTATATCCCGCATAACATCCGCAGTAGGCATATCGTTGAATGATCCCAGATCTGCAGATAACTTCACGATTTCATTTGATAGCTTTGTGGCTTCCTTTCTTTGCAGGCCCATCGGTACAAGTAGATCCTGTACGCTTGACATGAATTTCTTTGCTTCCAATTCTGACATGGCGTAATTCCGGCGCAGATTTTCTGCCCATTCTTCCGCCACTTTTATTTGATCACCCATAACTACTTCAAATTTGGATTGTACTTCCTGCAGGGCCGATGCTGATCTGGTAAGTTTAGTTATTCCGGCTACGCCTATTGCTGACATAGCGGTAAGTGATGCGCCTACAATCTTGAATCCTTTGGTGATATTTTCCGCCTGCTTTTCTACCATCTTGATCCTATCAACGGTTTTATTCAATCCCGCAGGATCAAGCTTACTGCCTACTGTAACGAAAAACTTTGCTAATTCTGCCATTATTTTATTACCGTTACATTAGTTTTAACTTTCTTCTTCCGGGCCTTCTTCTGCAGATTCATCAAGGCCCTTTTTGATGCTACTTGCGTATGTTCAATATCGCCTTCTATATCAACATGCTTATTGAAATCCAGAAGCACTTTATTCTTCGCCCTGGATAACAAGGCAAGCAATTTCAATTCTTCGCGCTGTACCCGTACTGCCCGCCGATAAACTTCATTAACCCAATCTATTGAATGATTTAAAAGATCTTCAATAGTGTATCCCGGAATAATGTGCGATATTTCTATAAGGGCAGATAAGACATCTACCTTTGGCCTTTCCACGCTCTTACTGCCCTTTGCACATTTTTTAGTATTCGGGGCATGTCATTGTTTTCACATACTTCCGCAATTACTTCCGTTACATCTTCCACTGGTAGCTTCTTACAAAATTCGTAATCTTTGGTATTCAGAAATATACCAATCAATTCAGCAACTTGATCTTCATTAAGTACGCTGATTAATCCCATCAAATCATCCATTGAAGAAGATTCTTTTTTGGCAAGCTGTTTGAAGTAATCGGTGTACTTGACCGCTACCTTAACTACGAATTGCGTAAGCCTTGTTGTTTGAAGAATAGAAAACTTGCCGATGGCAAATTCTCTGCCCAGGATAGTAAACTTCCGCTTATCAGCTTCCTGGATCGCTGTACCTATTCCATCCATAATACCCCCCGTAGCCCGTCAATCCATAGAGGGCCGAAGCCCCCTATAGATCTAAAGGAATATCCTATTGTTTACGCAGTTGAAGTGANNACACTGGCAAGAGCATTGCCCGCGATATCTGTTACCTGGGTAGTAATCACTATCTGGTATTTCTTACTGCTTCCCCATGTGCTTGAAGGTGTGAATACAAGCGTTTTGGCAGATGCAGTATATACCCATGTTCCGGCAACTTTCGCTGTTTGCGCTTGATCGGTAATATCTATAATCATTATAGATTCACCGTCAATAAGTGTGCCTTCATCAATTCCTGCCCCGGCTTCGGTAAATGTAAGCGTAACGGTATCCGAAGATCCGCCACTGACTGTACCATCTTCCGCCGGCGTTGTCATTGCTACCGTCGGTGCTGTGGTATCCGCACCGGAATCATCTATTTCATAGAATTCTTTTCCGGCAGATTTCGATGTATCTTCCAGAATTAAAAACTGGCAAGCATAGATGGTTTTATCATCTTTCACCATCGCATATTCTGGATTTCCGATTGATACACACTTGTGGCAAGTAACTTTTCTGGTAGCGCTTACTGCACCCGGCCCCGGCCCGTTTACATATATAGTCAATTCATCAATAGTCGTGGTTGCGCCTACATTAAGATTCGTTGAATCTTCCAGTGCGCCGGAATCCAATCCCAAAGCCCACTGTAAATTCTGCAGGGAAGCTTCCGCCATGTTGAATTCTAATACAAAGGATCTTTGTATCAGCGTTACCCCCACTACGCCTACTGCTTGATCAGCGCGCTTTTCAAAGTATTCGCTACTCGGAATAATACGCGCCCCGCCTTCGGTATATCCTACATCGGTAGCGCTTCCTTCAACGGTACCGTAGGATCCGATCTTGATATTGGCGGGATGTCCTACAACTACATTTAATGGTGTACCCATTAGTACATACCCCCTTTTAAGTTAAATCATTAAATCTAAATTCATAGATTGACATGATTACTTTCTTTATATTCGATGTATCCTCTTTATCTGCCATAGATAAACCGGATACTAATTTAGAATAGTATATTATGTAATCACTGCTTGAAATCTGGCCACGAATACTATCTTCAACATCTAATAACACTCTTATTCGATTTCGTATGTTTGTTGCATTTANNATATTGGTAGCATTTTGCTTACTGCTTCCTACTATTCTAAAAATTATCCGATCCGTATGAATATTTTCATCCGGTGGCCCATCTTCCGTCGAATAAACTATGTACGGGGCATCCGTTCCCTGCGGTGCATCATCCGGGTATATCCTTCTATCCCCGGCGGATCCGCCCAGTAGCGTTTGAAGCGTTGCATCTGCAATAAGATAAGTACGAACATCATATTCTATCATTTCACCATTGTCTTTAATGCATTAAGNNTTAAGTATTTTTGCCTGTATTATCGTGAAATTCTTTGAAAGCGCCGGATATAAGTACGGGCGCCTGGGCATCTTCGTTGTTCCGAATTCAATGAATGGGCCATACTGCACATTCGTGCCTATCTTGCCCAATACACTATCATGCATTTCCTTTATTTCGTGTGTAATTGATGCTCTTAACCTTCCGGTATCCACCGGCACATATTCTTTGGCATCCGCTTCAACGATCAACACACTTTGCAATACAGCTTCCTTCATCTGCTCGTTACCGCGATTTACTGCCTTTTCGATGGCCTGGATGGCCTTCGTGGCCCCGGTAACTTTTACCGAAAGATAATCGCGATTCTTCGCCATTAATCTATCTTCTGCAGAAGTATTTCCAGGTGATGCCCATGTCCGCCGGCATCCTGGATTGACATAATGTTATATACTTGATTCTTAATAGTAACACGATAATCCTTAGTATCAAGGGATGTTGCATTGATTCCGAATACATTCCTTATAAACCATATATGATCAGAATTTGCAAGGATGCTATCATCGGATGCATATTCTTTCCCGGTGGCTTGATCCAATCTACCTTTGACATTCGCCTTGAATACTGCCCATGCTTTCGTTTTTTCGCCTGTATTAGCATCTTCCGTTTCCGTCATTTTCTCTATCTTACCAAATACGTTCATCATACCGTCAAAGCTCATTGGTAATGTAACCTATCCCTTCGTTTATACGGAATCAGCATGGCGATTGTTTCCGGTGGAATAGGTACACCCAGTACATAGTTGCCTGTACCGTTTTTGGCATACGATATCGCATACCGGCCTATTCGTTCAGAAGCTACACCCTGTTTATCCCGCTTAAAATATAATAACTTGCATATTTCCTTTACAGCATGTTTCAGATCTTCCGGCATTGTTGCCGATGTATATCCGGCGGTATAGGATACCTTGAAATTCTTATGGCCCTGGGCGAATCCGCCTGGCATGTAAATCTTGGCTTGATCCAGATATACTTCGTAATCCGTATGTTCATCGTAGGTGTATATATCTGTTTGTGTATAGAAATCGAACAGTATAAGCGATGTAAATACAGTTATCGGGAATTCCCTTACAAATAGATCCAGGCGCCCATTACCATCCCGGTATTCAACATGGGCCTGCGATGTGAATTTCCTTCTGCAAAATGATTCCGCAAAATCCGAAGATGAATTGATTAATTCTTCTAAAAACAATTGATTGAACGCTGTAAGTACATATTCATTCGATATCGCAAGCACTTCTGTGGCCCCGAAGTTAAACATAGCAGTAGATGGGAAATCAGAAGAACAGTATCTATTAACTACCCATCCCTTCGATAGGCCTTCTATATATGTAAGCAATTCGCCTATAGTATCATAGCTTGCATTTGAAAGATCTATATTCGTTGTGCCGGCATTGGCCCCACCAGTGATCACTAGGGTAAGCGTATTGCCAGATTTCGCTACTGTGGCAGATGTAGCATCGGAAGATGTGTTATATATAGCAAATGTATCTATCTGTACATCATTTCTGGATAATCCCATTGAAGATACCAATTCATCAACTGTTATTATTGCATTTGTTTGCAATGTCATGGCTTCAATCCTTTTTCAAGTAGTAATCCTACATTCTTTGATATTTCGCCTACCTTACCTTCAATTTTACCTACGCATCCTTTTATATCTGATGTTGCCTGGGCTTGTTCTTCCCGAATTTTTTTCATTTCATCAAATATATGATTGCGCTTCGCACTGCATTCCGTAGGTGTAACGCCTGGCGAATCCACATGGGCCGGCGGTGTAGAAGGTAGTACTTCTTCGGATTTTGCATCCTTGCCATTCTTACTGTTCGTAGTAGTAAGCATTAGATTTCCTACCTTGATAGTGAATCCACCATGCTTTTCAATCTGGCGCATCACGAATAAAGTAAGTAATCCACCACCACCTATACTGCCGGCAGGAATTATAACATTTTTAATAGAAGCCATGAATTCAATTATTTTTTGAATTTCTTCCATTATTTTTTCTCAACTCCCAAAACAGGATTTATAAAAGTTATAGTATTTCCTGCTGAACATGTGCACCTAACCCATACTTCTATTGTATCATTTGCTGTCAAATTAACTTTTCTTTTCATTTCTACAAGATTTTCAGTATCTACACCATTTGTATATATTATTCTTCTTAAAGCTTCAAATTCACCTGCTTGATCATTCCTAAATATTCCTATCTCAATAGTTTTTTCTTTAGCTGAACATGTAAATTCTGATCCAAAATATGTATCATATACCCCAGAAGTTGATATTTTTAATTCATTCCCTGGTGCAGTAACATCTCTTAAAACACCAGTAGATGTCATTACATTAACTTGATACCAAATATTTTGACTTGTTAAAGTTATAACAGTAGTACCAGAACTATCATATATTTCGCCATAACAACAACTATCACCCACAAAATCACTATTTCCATTAAATATAACCTGTCTATTGAAATTTACAGGACTATCAATCTCAAGTGGACTATGTGATACTAATTGTTCAAAATTACCCACAACACCATAGAAAGTTGTACCATGATGAAGATTTGATCTTGATGTAATTGAATCATGTGTAATTTCAAAATCCCATTCTGTACAAGAATTACTATTGCTAGTAAATTGCATTACCTCAGAAGATATATAACAACTGTATCCATCATAATTTATTATTTTAAAAAATCCATCACCTTTTATTACCTCATACCTATCAGAAAATACGCCACCCCTTTTACCTCTAACAGTAATATTAACACCAGAAGGCGCACTATAATCAAAAAATCCGCTTGTTGTCTTTCTTTCCCACCTTGAAGCGGGGCCTATAACATTAATTTCAAAATGCGTTCCATTATGGTTTATGGTAGTAAACGCTGTTCCTGCAGAATTATACCATACGGAAGATGATCCTTTTACATTAAAGGTATTTTTCTGTATAGTATTTGAAGTTAAAGACATTACATATACATTATTGCCACCTTCCGGTATAAATACAAGCAAATTGTTTACACTATCGTAATATATTGCGGTTAAAACACCGGTAGATGCTTCAATATCATCAAACCTTACTTCTGTTTGCCCTGTTGCCTGTCCTATAAGTTGATCCTGCGCTATTAAAGTATCCGTAGAAACTCTTACACTATCACCATCTAACTTACCATCTACGTCTATACGTAATTGCCCTGTTGTCCTTCCAATCAACTGATCCTGGGCCACAAGCGTATCTGTAGATATACGCACATCATCTGCATTTGCCTTCGTATCAACATCATCCCTTAACTGACCAGTTGTTCTACCAATTAATTGATCCTGGGCAATTAATGTATCTGTTGATATCCTTACATCATCCGGATCTGCGGTATCCGGCCTTCCTGGATCATACTCTGCGGTTACAATTCCGCATACCAATAGCAATAATGCTAAAGAACATAAAATTCTTTTCATTTTTCCCTACCTCTTTTTTAATATCGTTCTTCGTATGATATTGTGGCAGAAAAAGGTGCTACATTCCCTGCACCCCCGCCTTCAATAATATAATACCAGGATGATTGATAGATGTTATACTTATCTTTCCACGATCCGTAATCTTTGTTAATAGGGATCCCTCTGCCTGCTGTTAATGAAGGAAGAACATCGCCTGTTACAGGCCATGTGGTTTTTCTTACAATATAGGTATCGGATTCATTTACTACCAGATAATATCTGCGCCCTGGCATATATCCGCCACCCATTACTGCAGTGGATGTGTTCAATGTGATCGTGTAATCCGGATTATTGAAATCCTTTACTGCCCCATCACATTCCGAAAACATGGCCATGCATATAAACATGGCTACCACTAATACCGATAGCATACCAAATCTTTTCATTTGTTTACCTCGCTTAAAAAACACCCCGGAAGGGTGCACACTTACACCCTTCCAGATGTTTTTCTATTTATAGAAAAGCAAAACGGGCTTACTTATACAGCACATTCACCTTTACAGCGCTATTCAGTGTGGTTTTACGTACCGATAACCCATCGTACGCTATAAGCGGGTTACGATCTGAAAAATCTTTCTTATACGGTGTTGCTTGCGAATTCCCCGAACTGATAGTAACTTCCCACAAAATCGTTGTGGCGGTGGTGCTTGTGTTGTTATCGTAGAAGCTTACCACCTGGTTTTGATCAACGGAATCCACATACACTTCAAGCGCGTAAATCTCATAATCGTATGTGCTTGCCAATCCATCAGATAGATGTGGTACAGCATTTGCGCCTGCCACCGGGTAGGTGGAAGCGTAAATTACCGCAGTGAACATCGTATCTGCTTCTGCAACGGGCGCAAAGATTCCCACGATGGAAAGCAATACAACTATGAACAACATCATGAAAAAATCGAAAATCTTATTTATCCTTATTCATCCTTATTATCCCCCTTCGGATTATTTTTGCTATCTTTTGTTACCGAACTTTCAATCATTTTGTGGTGTGGCGGATTCATCTGGGCCTTGTGCCGGATAGGATCCTTGATGCTTTTGTCCTTATCCGGCTTTTCATAGGATTTTTGATCTTGGTTATTCATCATCATCCTGCTTGCCCACCGGTTTCACATACTCTTTCACGCGAAGTGCTTCTTCTTTAGTAAGCGAAAGAACTTCACCTACTTGATGATCAACACCGCCTTGAAAGAAGCGATATGTAACCTTGAACTTCTTTTTCTTTGCATCCGCCACCACGATTACACCCCCTTCAAATATATGTACTGCCTAAATCCTTATTATCCGATTATACCACGCCTGTAAGCTTTGTGAACGCGGAAGGTACTGCAACAAGGATTGATCTTCTCTTAACGAATCTAAACCAGGTTTCATCCTGCAGGTATGCATTCTG
>JABAOC010010680.1_pt1 | contig 12701 bp, 10 predicted proteins | sample 7062161 | NCBI WGS metagenome assembly JABAOC01 (sample SAMN14538625, study PRJNA623070) | marine sediment metagenome | biome: marine biome [ENVO:00000428]; feature: marine pelagic biome [ENVO:01000023]; material: deep marine sediment [ENVO:00002113] | place: India: Gulf of Khambhat ... | reverse complement strand
CGACTTGATAGGCATGGCGACGCCTGTCCTTAGAGTTTATAAGCCCCTTCAGGATGCGATTCTGCGCTGGCTTTTGACTTGACGTTATGTCCATGGGTTTCATACGCTTAACCGTTAGCAGCCTGGGAAAAATTGCCGGAGTGGCGGAATGGAATGTCACCGGCCACTTAAAACCGTCCACTAAAGGGCGAATCAAAACCGGCCATCTCTGAGAGCGAATGCTGTATACCTTCTCCAAATGGAGGAGGTAGTTATGGCGAATCATCTCAAGATGGCTATCATCCACGCAATCATAGGCTTACTGGAACAAGGCTGGTCCTACCGCCGGATTGCTCGGGAACTGGGCGTCCACCGGGAGACGGTGGCCCGCTACGACCGGATCCGGCAGGACCGGATGTCAAAACCGGCCATTCCGACCCCCGGGTCCGCATCTTCAAGAACAGTTGCTCCTCATAGCCCATACGGATGACTACTCGGATTCGTCCCGGTGGTCCTTTTTTTGCAGTAAGTTCTGTAGTTATTCTGCCAAATAAAACACCCCAGGGCACAATAGGAGAATATACTACCCTATTCGGTACTATTCTCCGCGTCCAGGCACACGAGGTTCAGAGAGAATGAGCTTCCAGGAGTGGGCATTATTCATCGGAGGGATGGCGGCAACGTTCGTCATATATCCTCGATTTCATATGCTATTGGGGATACCCTATTTTTTTGTCACTCAGTTTTTTGTCCCCCCTTACATTCGGGCGTTTTTGTGGCACATTGTCGGTACGTTGTTGATGCAGACCGTCATCCTCTTTTTCATCGCTTTGGTCGATGGAGGGATTGCCGTTCGGATATCACTTATGCTCCTCGGATACGTTGGTTGGCTTTTTTTTATGGGACAGTGCTATAGCGAGATTCATCGGACCAGCGATATTGCATTGTCCAGTGAGACGATGTGGCAGATCGCCTGGGGTAAACTCACGGCTTTGTCGGTATCGGCGTTGACGTTTCCCTTACTCTGCGTCCTGATGTTCACGCTGCCCCAAGCCATCCTGAATCCTGTGACAGGAACCGTCGCCGGTCTCCTGTACGGGCTGCTAATGATCAAGGTCGTTGGTTTCGTTGTAACGATTGGCGTGTGTCTTCTATGGCTATCCATCCTGGTTGAGGGTCTTCTGGCTGTTCCCATAATCCCGTACAATGTATTGATTGGCTTGCGACCACAACTCACCCTACCTTGGAGCGGATTCGAACACTCTCCCTCACCGCCTCCTACAACCCTCGTAGTGGAAGAGCAGGAGAATACCTGCTCGGCGTCAGAAGAGCAAGAGCTTATAGTAAAATAAGTTATAAGGCAGATTGACTGCCAACGATCAGGCGGCGAATGGATTTTTCACCGCTGACACGCTTTTTTTGTTGACTTACGAGCAACACAACATTATTATTGTGTTAAATAAAGAGGTGGCACCGAAAAAGCTGTGCCACGACAAGCGGCCTTTTTTTCTGACCAACGAGAAGTCGGGTCGATGAGCAGGCAGGATTTCTCAACCGGGGTGACGCGATAAATGATCACAAACGAAAGACAATACCGGATCACAAGCGCTGAGCTAAAAAAGCTAGAAGAGGCGTTAGCCATGTTCAAACTCCCGGATGTCAAGTCACAAGGAGATTCAGACGTGGTTGTTTGGGCGAAGTATTCGGCGCTTCAGAGCCAAGCCGAAAACCTGAGAAATCAGATTATGGAATATGAGAAACTCAGATCAGGGGCCGTGAGAATATTAGAAGGCCAGGGGCTACAGCAACTTTCGGCAATCTTGGTACAAGCACGAATCGCAAAAGGATTTTCGCAGAAGGACTTGGCTGATCTTCTGGGAGTGAGGGAGCAGCAGATTCAACGTTACGAGGCCGAAAACTATGCATCGGCTAGTCTGCGGAGAATAATACAGGTTGCAGACGCTCTGGGGCTTAAAATGAGTGAGGTGGCAAGTTTGATGAAAATGAATACCTTATCAACCGCGAGGGACATCAGTATCTGGGCAGACCACCGCGATGCTCAGGGGAAGCTTCCGAAACTCGTTCGTAAACTTATCCAGACCACGGTTGCATTTAATGACATTCGCCGTATTGATTTCCGATCCGATGAAGGTGTTGCTTACGGAGGATGGGATGGATTTGTGGAGACCGATTCGGGAAATGCTTTCTTGCCCGTAGGTGTATCGGGCTGGGAACTCTCAACTCATTCTGATATCGCGGTCAAGGCAAACAAAGATTACAAAAATCGTACAGAGAATCCATGTGGACTCCGAATGGATGAAACAACATTCATTTTTGTTACTCCACGACGGTGGTCTGGGAAACTAGATTGGGCTTCGAAGAAGAGGAAGGAAGGGATTTGGAAAGATGTCCGGGCTTACGACGCTGATGATTTGGAGACATGGCTAGAACTCACACTCTCGGTACATATCTGGTTGTCGGAGATTGTTGGCAAAAGGATTGACGGTGCCAAAGACCTCGCCAGCTGGTGGGAGGATTTCAGTTTGGCGACTTCACCGCCAATCCAAAGGGAGTTACTTGTCTGCGGCCGAGGGAGAAACATCGAGGATGTTAAAAACTGGATAAAATCAGGGCCATCTGTACTCACAGCATCTTCTGATTCTCCACAAGAATCTATTGCGTTTCTGTTTGCAGCGCTTGGCGAACTCAACGAAGCTGAATACTTCAGCAACGTGGCGCGAGCCGTGGTAGTGACAAGTGAAACAGCTTGGAGCGTCATTCTGACCTCAGATAATCCGCTTCTTCTGGTACCAATCTTTGAAGAAGTAGAGCCGGGTACGGCGGTCCGAAAAGGCCACCACGTGTTTGTTCCCTTGGGGAGAGGTTCAGGAGGCATGCGAGATGTTCTCGAAATAGGGCGCCTCACGCGGGACGAGACGAGAGAAGCACTCAAGCATATGGGTGTTCCTGATAAATCCCTTGAAGACATGACCGGGCTGGCGCGCCGAAATCTTCTGTCATTTCGAAGGAAGCTTGGTAATCTTCAACGCCCGGCCTGGGCCAAATCAAATAATGTTCGGGACGTATTCCCAGCAATGCTTGCGGGACGATGGGATGAACGAACGAGTGGTGACAAAGATATCATTACATTGTTAGGAGACAGGTCTTACGAAGATACGGTAGTTAAGCTTAGTCGTTGGGTCAATGATTCTGATCCACCAGCACGTCATGTGGGGACTCGGTGGTTGATCAGCTCGCACTATGATGCCTGGGACCTTATTCGAGGATCAGTGACTTCAGATGATATGGTTCGGTTCGAAAAGGCATGCTCAGAAGTTTTCGGTGAAGTGAATCCAGCGTTCGACTTGGAACCAGATAAACGGTGGGCTGCTGCCACATACGGTGTTTCAAGTAAATACTCCAGTGATCTTCGTCGAGGGCTTGCTGGATCGCTCGCCATAATGGGTGCATACAGCGATTTTGGAGCGATGGCTGACGGCAGCGTTGGACAAGATCACGTTGATGAGATAGTGCGGAAGTTGATGTCGAACGCGAACGAAGACGAGACAGGTCGTTTATGGATGTCACTGGCTGACGTTCTACCGTTCTTCGCTGAAGCGGCCCCGGATGTAGTTCTCCGAGCTATGGAGACCGATTTGTTACGTGAGGATCCAATCCTTGGCATACTATTTCGGGACGATCCCACGGTCCCCGCTTTGTTTGCGCATTCGCCGCACCCTTACATCTTGTGGGCCTTAGAAACGCTTGCGTGGGCGCCTGAGTATCTGGCTAGAGCAACCCTATGCCTCGGGAAACTTGTCAGGAATGATGCCGGGGGTAACCGAGGTAATAGACCAGCCGGAAGTCTGCGCCAGATTTTCCTGGATTGGTATCCCCAAACAACTGCTTCCCCTGAGAAACGGTTTGAGGTTCTTGACACTCTTCGAAGGCAGCTCCCGGAGGTTGCCTGGGACGTATTGATTTCTCTCCTGCCGAAGGGAATGGACAATGCATTTCCGAGTTCAAGTCCAGTGTGGAGAGATTGGAGGCCTGAGAAAGAGCGCGGGATAACCCTCGGCGAGCGGCTACGGTACTGGGACGAGACTATATCTCGTCTGTTACAGGATGTGGGATCGAATGCTAAACGCTGGGATGAACTTCTTAGAAATACAACGAACCTCCCCAAAGACCTCCACGATAAGCTGGTTAATGTTCTCGAAAATCTGAACCCAGATGATCTCGACGACCGTGATCGTGGCCAAATCCGAGATTCGCTGCGGCGCATTTTCATGAAACACCGAAGATTTTCTTCGGCTGACTGGGCTATGCCAGAGGAACGTGTTAATCAACTCGAAGCGCTAAGCGAGAGATTCAAACCAGCATCTCCTATCTATGAGTATGCTTGGCTGTTCAAGAAGAAAACAGATGTTCTCGATTTCCCTGGTAAGGGATTCAAAGAACAAGAGAAGGAGCTTGCGAAGAGGAGATCGAACGCCGTTACAGAACTCATGAGGCTGGGGGGCGTCGATAGCGTTTTCGAAATGCTCGGTGAAGTCGAGAACTCCTATGAACTCGGGAAATCACTCGGTCGCATCGGGGTGGAACAAAATAAGGCTCTGGAGTCTATATATGGGGCATTGGATTGCACAGATCAGGTGAAACATATGTTCTCTCGTGGATTCGTGAAAGGGCGATTCGAATCGGAGGGTTGGGAATGGGTAGAGGATATCGCAAAAGCATGGACCGACTGGAGGCCAACGCAACGAAGCGAATTCTTGCTCTCTCTTCCGCAGGATGGGCTCGCCTGGGATTTAGCAGAAAAGGCAGATAGCGATACTGAGTCGGAGTACTGGGCTGGTTTTCGGCCTTGCGGTTTATCGAATCAAGATGAATATGTCACTGCAGCGGAGAAGCTGGTTAAACACGAACGACCTCATGTAGCAGTTCAACTATTGGGGCTATATCTTGATCATGCCTCAAAAAAACCTCCTGTCGATTTCGTTAGAGACACGCTCGAAATGGCAGCGAAAAAGAAACCCAGTGAAAAGATGATGGGGAGTCTTTTCTCGGAAGGTATAAGTGATCTTCTGGATTACATTGAAAAGTCTGGTGCTATCAATGCTCCCCGCCTGGCTTCGCTTGAGTGGGCTTATCTTCCCCTCCTGACTCGGGGTGACCGACCTCCACGTTTACTCCAGGCTGAGTTGGCAAATAATACAGACTTTTTCGTCGAAGTTGTTTCCACAGTTTACAGGGCTGAAGGGGAGAAACAAAAGGATTTGAGCAAGAATGACGAGACCAAAGTGAAGCTCGCTCATGAACTTCTCATGACCTGGCACGGCCTTCCGGGGCGGACCAGTGATGGGAAAATTGATGCCGAAGCACTTGCACAATGGGTTTCGGATTCAAGGAAATCCCTCGCTGAAAAAGGGAGGGGACCTGTCGGCGATCATGTCATTGGACCCATACTTGCGAACTGCCCCGAGGGTGAAGACAACATATGGCCACACGAGGCGGTAAGAGATGTTTTGGAACAGACGGCGAGCAATGATCTCGATGATGGCTTCATTATCGGAGTTCATAACAACCGCGGGGTGACGACACGGGGGCCATGGGAGGGTGGTGAGCAGGAACGAGCTTTGGCAAAGAAATACGAAGAATATGTAGCGGCATTGAACGAAAAATGGCCCCGGGTTGCCGGAATATTACGGCGTATTGCTGATTCATATAAACGTGACTCTCGCAGGGAGGATCAAGAATCTGATTTGCGCCAGGACCTGGGCGAGTAACATGGAAACTAAAAAGAGAACAATACCTGTCAACGCCCAACAGTTGGCCTTGGCAGTACGGAGCCGAAAGGCCGAGCTCATGTCGACAAGCTCACAACATCTCTTCTCGCCAGAGCTTTCTGTGGTGAACTCGTACCAACCGAAGCAGAACTGGCGCAAAAAGGGGGGAGGGACTATGAACCTGCATCAGTTTTGCTTGAGCGCATCCGCGTTGGGGATAGTCCCCGTCATAAAACCAGAAGGAGGAAATAATGTTAAAATCAGACTCAATATGTCTCAAGAAGCTTTATGATTTTGCATGGAATGACGATAGGACGGGCGAAGCGTTGTTACAAAACTCGCCCACAGGTAGACAATATGGGAAGTTAGCGCGATCTGTTGCAGAACCGGTGAGCCTTTATCAGGGGATTTATATGTGGGGTCGTTATGATGAACAGCGCCGCTGGATAAACTTGTATATAGGCAGGTCCGGTAAGGGCAAGTCCCATCTGCAGGGAAGGATTGTTCAGGAGCTGATTGATGATAGAAATATATTCTGGGAACCGATATTCACAAAACGTCAACTTCAAGAGCATTGCCGACGGAATTATCCTGGTCGAGAAGACTATGTAAAGAACTGGGATCGAGCACTCAATCGCAGTCGAGCAACTCATATTGTGTGGGTTGAAACAGGGACGGCACTACCGAAAGATATTGCTGATATTGAATCTGAGTTGATCGAGATACTGAATCCTCGTGGAAATACACAGCTGCCAAAGCCACCTAAAGAGGCACACGATTTAACGATTGAAGTGATCGAATGTTTCCGTAAGGAGATTAATCGAAGAAGGTTCGAAAAGAGTTCCTGATGATAACATTTAACGACAGGATGACCGAACACCAAATATGCTGGCGCAAGGCGCATATTAAATGCCGAGAGTCTGGACGCCAAGGTGGTAAGGTGCGCTCCTGGATTCTACCACGGCATTTGTGGGAGGAATCACTATGGCAAGGCATCCGTCGAGGGTCGATCAACTCCTTGCCCGATTACCTACGGCAAGAATGTGTGCAAGAGCACCAGGGTGTCCATAACCTGAAAAGTTCATGGATTCAGTGCGTGAACACGTACTTCCCCTTCCGGCAGCGCCATGGCTTACAGCTCCTGGCCGGATTTCTGAAAGAGTACGTTTGTCAATCTATCGAATCTGTTGATGCGGTGGTACTAGAGTACGAGGAAGCGCCTCCATTCGACCCGACGACCTTGCTGGGGGAGCCCGGAGGCGATCAGAGAGGAGCCAATCAGACATCGCCTGACATAGCGTTTCTGGTGAGGACCGTTGGGGGAACGGGGCTGATCTTGACAGAGAGCAAGTTGGTGGAACACTCCTTCTATTCGTGCTCAGGGCGAGCATCCGGCGTAAATAATCCCGACAAAACACGTTGTATGGAATGGGAAAATCTCCTGGCTGATTTGCCGGAACGATGCTGGCAGCTTCGATGGGAAAAGGGTGCGAGGAGAAACAGGAAGTACTGGGAATACATTCGGCTCAGCGAGCGAGGGAGAAGAGTTCTCAATCGCTGCCCCGCGGCAACAGCAGGGTACCAGCTGTTCCGCCAGCAAGCCCTGGCGGAGGGCATCGCCGCCAGCGGCCGTTATGATCTTGTTGTATCCTGCGTAGCTTACGATGCTCGAAACACTCAGCTGATTCACTGCTTGCGCACGAGCGGAGTGGAAGACTTTGCGGCAGGGTGGGGGGCCCTCTTCGATGGCCGGGCTCAGTTCTCCACATTTACCCATCAGCAGTGGGTTTCTTGGGTCCGGGACCACGACTCAAGAGGCCGGTGGCGGGACTGGCTGGACTACGTGAAGACAAGATACGGATACGTTGACTGATCAAATGTTCTCCTGCAAATGCACGTCAGTCCTGTCTATGAGATGGATTCAGAAACACGCCCTATTCACGTAAATCTTATCCCCGTAAACAGTTGAGTCTGTCAAGGCCGATCTGCTCGATCAACCAATCCTGGCTAGGATGATGAGATCGACTACAGGCGAGCCCTCATTATGTTTTTGTTGACTTTCTCTCCATTATCTGCGATATTGTAAACGTTGACTTTTCTCTATGAAATCCAAATATTGACAACGGTTCAGATCGGGGGTGACGAGAGCTTATGATTGGAAACCGAATCAGGCTAGCTCGGATAGCTGCCGGTATGACCCAGGAAGAGGTCGTCGAGGCTCTCGCGGCCGATGGGCTAAAACTCACCAAGGGCGGACTGTCGAAATACGAACGAGGAGGTAGCATTCCGAAACCAAGCGTGATGCGTCTCCTTGCGCGAGTTCTTGGTGTCGATACGGCCTATTTTCTAGAGGAGCCCTCTGTCCAAGTCAGTTGGTTAGCCTTTCGGAAGCGGACTGGACTCGGACAGAAAAAACAAGAAGGGCTCAAGGCACTCGCCGAGGCACAGGTGGAAGTGTGTTTGAGTCTTCAGCGCGCACTGGAGCCTGCGTTTGCTGATAGACAACCTGTCGCAGAAGAGCACGCGGGATTGGCGTTGAAAATCCGGGTTAAGGAATCTGAGGACGCTGAGCGAGCAGCGGAATCGCTTAGGAGTCATTGGCGTCTCGGTGATCAACCCATCGAGAGCGTCACAGCCACTATAGAAGATAGTGGCGGTGTCGTAGTGGAATCGAGCCGCGATGAGGACCTCTTCGACGCGTTGTCAGGTTGGGCCAATGATACTGTGCCGATCATTGTCGTGAGTCGTGCTGTGTCCGACGACAGACGTCGATTCAATCTCGCACATGAACTTGGACATCTGTTCATGGATACCCAGGACATTAATCGGAGGGCCGAAGAGAAGATCGCGCACAGATTCGCGGGAGCCTTTCTCGTTACTGCCTCTACAGCACGACGCGAGTTGGGACATAAGCGGCGGCACCTCGATCTTCGGGAGTTGGCGATGCTCAAACTGAAGCACGGATTGAGCATGCAAGCGTGGATAATGCGTGCAGTAGACCTGGGAATCATCCGCGAATCTCACGCTCGAACACTTTTTTCGGAAATGAGTTCACGGGGCTGGAGGCGCGAGGAGCCTGTCGAGTTCGAGGCAAAAGAGCGTCCAAGGAAACTACGCTACTTGACGGTTCGTGCCCTTGCCGAGGGTTTGCTGACCCCTGCACAGGCGGAACGCATTTGTCCCGGCATCACAATGGATGTAACGGGGTTAGAGCCTATTGGTGCACTTGATGCAAGAGCATTACTGCTCCTGCCGAAATCCGACAGGGAACGGTTGACGGAGCAGGCTGCGACACTGGTTGCAGAAGAGTACGAGGATGACGGGGCCCTCTCGGGATTCGAGTCGCTCTCCGAGGAGGATCAGCATGACGAATCCATCTAGTGTTATTCCAACCCGCGGCGAGGTATGGATGATTCGTTTCGATCCGGTAAAAGGCGCCGAAATAGGCAAGAAGCGACCTGCGGTCGTGGTCAGCCTGTCTTCAATAGGGAAGTTACCACTGAGGATCGTTGTTCCGATCACTGGATGGGATGCGAAGTACGCAACAGTGCCGTGGCTCGTCTGCCTAAGACCCCGAAAAGATAATGGGCTTAACAAGAAATCAGCGGCGGATTGTTTTCAAGTCAAATCTGTTTCGATTAATCGATTCGCCACTAAGATCGGCGACCTGCGTGCTGAAGAGATAGAGGAGATAAGTGCAGCGATAGCTCTGTGCGTCGGCGCGTAGCTAGGAGATAGTGACTATGGATGACTCGTCGATACTCCCCCAACTTCCGATGGAGGAATACGTTCGTCTGGGGCAAGAACTAGTCCATTTGTTAAACACCGATCCTCAGGCAGCTATTAATCGTGCGCGTTCGGTTCCACGGGCTCGCATCGCTGAGGGAATGACAACAGACCTAATAGTGGCATCCACTTTGATAGATGCCGGGGATGCTGCTCGTGATAACTCAGCCGTAGTCGAGGGGGAGGCACTTCTAGAGCGATTATTGATCGAGAATCCGAATGACCCAGACATTCTTTACCCGTTAGCCAACGCACTGACGGCTCGCTCCGCCCCTTACTCGTACAAGAGCCCAGATTGGTATCTGCAAACCCTCGAACTGCGCGTGCGGGCTCGCGTAATGCTTCATACCGTCGGGCGATCCGAAGGACGTGACGATATCCGGGCTCGCGCGATAACCAATCTTGGTAATGCTCTTTGGACAGGGCACCGCTGGGTTGAAGCGTATGACACATACCTACAGGCACTCGCGGTTGATCCATCGAATGCCGTTGCTCGGACTGGAGCCGTCAAAGCACTTCTGCGTCAGATCAAACTCGGCCTTGGTGATAATAAAACTCTACGGGCAGTCGCCAGTGAGCACCTCAAACGAGCGGGAGAAGATCGGAACCGGCTCATCGAGCTAGCTGGTACAGCAGCAGCGGAAGAGCTAAACCTGCTGTTACAGAAAGACCTGACCGGGGGCGAATACCCAGATTTGTCGCAGGTGACACCATATGAGCAGTTTGTGGCACGCGAACGTCTCGCGTTAACTCCAACAATCGAGGGAATACAACCGGGGCTTCGGCGATGGGACACGCTTCGTCTTGAGTCTATCGTAGAACCGCTCGACCGAGAGCACGGTGTTCCGCCGGTGTTTGCGATGTTCAATGTTCTCAAATCGGACTATCTTGCCGCGCGGTGGCAATGTTACACCGCTTTGCATGAGGGTGCACCGGAGAGCGGATCATATGCCGATACCTTAGACTACGCCCGATACGGAATCAATGTATCCCTTCTCATCCTCACACAAAGGGCAGCAATGGATGTGTTCGATAAGATAGCGGTTTTCGTGGCCGAGTACCTTGAAACGAACGAGAAACCAAGAACGATTTGGTTCCGTAACAGGTGGTATGAGAAGGATAAGTCCACCGGATCACTAACGTGGAATCCTTTTGTTGAACCTGAAATCTCCCGAGGCAATCCCGGATTCATTGCACTTGCGGAAGTGGCCTCTGATCTCAATGCAGACGGGTATCTATACAGCAAAAAGGCGAGTCGAAACACAGGTACACATCGGTTCAGCGTGATCCATGATCTTCAAACCGATCCTTCGCGGCCGAGCGCCTACGCAACTCACTACGGGGAGGAAGAGTTCCAGGTAACATTGCTAGACACACTTCGTCTGACAAGGTCTGCTCTCATCTACCTTGCTGAAGCTGTAGGGCGCCGTGAAGCCCATCTCGCCAATGGAAAACGGCTCGGCACTCTCACAGTGCCAAGCCATGATTGGATACGCGGCCGGGATCAAGACGATCTGCCGACAACCTAGGGACCAACCAAAAACGATGTGAACGGGGCCTGCCATCAGCGAGCGATAATGGGGTAGTCGATGACCGACGAAGAGACTTTCAAGACCGTACTTTTTGAAACTCTCGAAGATGTAGATGAGCACCTCGCCACGAGTGATCTGCCTGTGGCGCAACGGCCATTCCATGCTGCTAGAATATTCTCAGAGATTCACATAACAGAAGTCCAGGAAGGAGGTCGGAAATGGAAACCAGATTTCACCTCCACCGAGTTTGTTACTGAGGGATGGTTCAAGTCGGTATTTGCCGACACATACGAGTGGTATACCTCGCGGTACCCCAATGATTTTAACCGCTCCTCAGTCCGAAAGATCAAGGCGCTCGTATTGATCTATAACACTCCGTTCCTCGTGGAAGTACCGGCGTCAATATCCCAGCCCGGGAGACCAGGAGAGACAATATGGGTGGCCTTTCCAGATACAGTATTAGCCGAAGAGAATCCCCTGGATTGGATCGTCTCCCCGCCGAATCTCACGGATATGGAACCACGCGACCGTGAAAAAGTACGGCAAGTGACCACCGAAATAGCCTCTTCTGTTCGACAAGTGTCGTCAATGATTTCAGGTATTGGAGATTCAGACAGCGTCATCCGTGGATTCACACGGAGCATCTTAGTCCACCTGGAAACAGCCGTTGATCTTGTTGTTAAGAAAGGACAGCGCGGCGGCACTGCCAAGGCATTCTGGGAACTACAGCTTGCGTGCGAACACGCATTCAAAGCGGTACTCCAGAAAAAATCTGGCGAGTATCCCAAAATACATAACCTGTTCTTTCTGTATGACCAGTGCGATGCTGCTTCATTAGGTCTAGATCGACGGTTGATAGAAAATATGCCTCGGGAATCAGAGGTAATGGAACTACGTCATGGGCAGGCCCCCGATCCCCCCGTGAAGAGATTCTTTGAATGTTATCGAGCAGTATTTGCGATCTTACCACCAGTGATTGAACCATTGGTCGAGTGGAGGCTAGGGAAGGCTCGGTTCGAGCTTGCGCAGCCTCCATGGATGGAGAAGGTACGATTCAAAAAATCCTGAAGACACTTTATCAATAGCTGGTTCTGTATCGTCCTATGGATGTGTCGCATTGCCATAGGCTAAGCCGTCTCCAATATCTCCAAGACTGGGGAGGACTCCAGGGGACTGGAGGGGACTCCAGGGGAAAAGAAGCGGCTCGGTAACGCAAACGTTATCACGCAGTAAAGACCGAAGTCGCACGCCATCATCGGGTTAGGGTTTACAGGTGAAAAGGGTTCGATTCCCGCCGCCTGCGCTCTTTTTCTTTGTGATTAATGCCTTCTTAGTACTTGATCTCAGCTGGTTTTTTCCCAGCGTTACTTAAACTCAGGGTGTTCCACGCACCGGCGAATCCGCGTTGCGCGACCTGGAATGACGCGCGGGATCAGGAATCTCGTGACTCACCGGTTGAGCCGCGAGGACCCTTCAACGCCCTCAAGAGCCCTCGCATTCCATGGTTCGAAACAACGTTCACAGATATTTGGGCAGATTACAAGCCATTCGTGCGCTTGCAGTTACACGGACAAGTCCCCTGCTCCCAAGACACCAAAACCGGCCATTTCGACCC
>JABAOC010014265.1_pt1 | contig 12703 bp, 10 predicted proteins | sample 7062161 | NCBI WGS metagenome assembly JABAOC01 (sample SAMN14538625, study PRJNA623070) | marine sediment metagenome | biome: marine biome [ENVO:00000428]; feature: marine pelagic biome [ENVO:01000023]; material: deep marine sediment [ENVO:00002113] | place: India: Gulf of Khambhat ... | reverse complement strand
CTATCAGTCCATACTTGACGCGGATAAAGAAAGCCAGCAGAAATTCTCCGGGCACGGCTCAGCTCTGGCCCAGGCCTACAGCCACATGATAATGCCGCTGGCCAATCGCAGGGATAAATATACCCAGGTCCGGTGGGGACTGGCAGACTTCGAGCGACGCTTCGGCCGAAAGCCGGAGGGAATGTGGCTGCCGGAAACGGCAGTGGACATGGAGACCCTGGATATCATGGCCGAGATGGGACTGAAATTCACCGCCCTCGCTCCCCACCAGGCCGGGCGAGTGCGTCCTTTGGGCAGCGAAGCCTGGACCGATGTGAGTGGTGGCCAAATTGACCCGACCATGGCCTATGTTGTCAACCTGCCTTCAGGCAGAACTTTCCACCTCTTCTTCTATGATGGCCCTACCTCCCGCAACGTAGCCTTTGAGGGGATTTTAAGCAGCGGTGAGAATTTCGCCAATCTCCTGACGGCAGCTTTTTCCGAAAAGCGCAACTGGCCGCAACTGGTGCACATCGCCACCGACGGCGAGACTTACGGCCACCATCACCGCTTCGCCGATATGGCACTTGCCTATGCTCTCAACTACATAGAGGAGAAAAATTTGGCCAGAATAACCAACTACGGGGAATTCCTGGAAAAGCATCCCCCCACCCACGAGGTGGAGATAATTGAAAATACCTCCTGGAGCTGCTCCCACGGCGTTGAACGATGGCGGAGCGATTGCGGGGATAGCTCCGGCGGTCACCCCAAGTGGAACCAGGCGTGGCGTGCCCCCCTGCGTGAGGCGATGGACTGGCTAAGGGATACCATGATGCCCCTGTACGAAGGGAAAGCGGGAGAGCTGCTCCAAGACCCGTGGACATCCAGAGATGCCTATATAGGTGTCATCCTTGACCGCTCCCCGGAAAACGTGCAGCAATTTTTCCGCCAGCAGGCGGTTCGCGAGCTGAACGAAACAGAGCGGGTGACAGCTCTCAAGTTGCTTGAGCTTCAGCGCCACGCCATGCTCATGTATACCAGCTGCGGCTGGTTCTTCGATGACCTCTCCGGTATCGAGACGGTGCAGGTTATCCAGTATGCCGGACGGGTGGTGCAGCTGGCCCAGGAGCTTTTCGGCGATGATACGGAAGAGAAATTTCTATCCATTCTGGAGAAGGCGAAGAGCAACGTCCGCGATATGGGCGATGGGCGCCGCATCTACGAGGCGTTCGTCAGGCCGGCCATGGTTGACCTCATCAAGGTTACCGCTCACTATGCTATAAGCTCGCTTTTTGAAAGCTACGGCCAGGAGACGAAGACATTTTGCTACTTGATAAACACCGAGGACTACCAGACCACTGATTGCGGTAAGACCCGGCTCGCCGTGGGCAGGGCCAGAGTTACCTCCGGGATAACGCAGGAACAGGCCACAATCAGCTTCGGCGTGCTCCATTTCGGCGGCCATAATCTCAATGCCGGCGTGCGGCACTACCAGGGCGAGGAAGCATACCAGACGATGGTCCAGGAAACAATACAGACCTGCAATGCCGGCGACTTTCCCGAGGCCATCCGACTGCTGGACAGGCACTTCGGCAGTTCCACCTATTCGCTGCGCTCTCTTTTCCGCGATGAGCAACGCAAGGTACTGGGCTATATCCTGGAGTCAACGATTTCCGAGATCGAGGCCGCCTATCGCCAGCTCTATGAAAACCACTTCCCCGCCATGCGCTTTCTCACCGATATCGGAGGGCCGGTGCCCAGGGCCTTCCACTCCGCCGCCGAGCTCGTTTTGAATATCGACCTGCACCGGGCACTGAAAAGCGACCCTCTGGAAATCGAAACCATCAAAACCCTGGTGAATACCGCCGCTTCCTGGCAGGTGGACCTGGATATGGATGGGCTGGCTTATGACTTCAAGGTTTCGCTTGAGGGCATGATGGCAGCATTCATCCGGGCGCCAGAAGACACCACCAGGCTGCAGGAACTCGTTGCTGCCGTCGCCCTTGCCCGCTCCATGCCCTTTACCGTTGACCTGTGGCAGACGCAGAACCAGTACTACGAGATACTCCGAAACACTCTTCCGGCCCAACAGCAGCGGGCCGATGGCGGGGATGAGGCGGCCAGAGCCTGGCTGGCTGCTTTCCACGACCTCGGGGAGCAGCTTCTGGTCAGAGGCGCATAAATGACCGGCGCACGCATACCGGCTGCGACCTACCGGCTGCAACTGAACCATGCCTTTCCTTTCACCGATGCCCTGAAACTCGTACCTTACCTGAAAAAGCTGGGCATTTCAGACCTTTACCTTTCCCCTATCTTGAAGGCAAGGGCCGGAAGCCTCCACGGGTACGATGTGGTAGACCCCAGCTGCCTCAATCCAGAACTGGGCAGCGACAGGAATCTGGAAAACCTCGTCCAACATCTGAGACAGCAGGGCATGGGCCTGCTGGTGGATATCGTTCCCAATCACATGGCGGCCAGTCCGGAGAATCACTGGTGGACGGACTTTCTGGAAAACGGCGCTATTTCGCCCTATGCCGATTTTTTTGATACCGCTCCCGGTGAAAGGGTAGTCCTTCCCGTTCTGGACCGCCCGTACCCTCTGGCCATCAGGGACGGAAGCATAACGCTTGCGCTGGCTGACGCCGGGTTCAGCATCAGATGTGGAGATACCACGCTACCGCTGGAAATAAAGTCCTGCCGCCTTGTTCTTTCACATAGCCTGCAACTGCTGGAGCCGAAATTCGGCGGCGATAGCCCCGAGATAAAGACGCTGCGCCAAATTATCCATAGTCTGGAAAGATTGCCATCTCCCGGCGGGCGGAACAGTCAAAAATCCTCCAGGCAATATCGGAAGCGTCAGGCGCTGAAGAAAGAATTTTCGCGGCGGCTCGGGGAATCACCGGCGCTGGAAACCGCCATCAGGGAGAGTGTGGCCTTCTTCAACAGCGAGGAGGGCAAACCTGGGCTCGATGAGTTGCTTAATGAGCAGGTCTACCGCCTCGCCTTCTGGCGCACCGGCCTGAACGAAATCAACTACCGGCGCTTTTTCGATATAAGCGACCTTATAGGCATGAGGGTGGAAGACCGGGGCGTTTTCCGCGAGACGCACGCGCTGGTTATGAAACTGGTCCGGGATGGCAGCGTGACCGGACTGCGGGTTGACCATATCGACGGCCTTGCTCACCCCGCACAGTACCTTGCCCGTCTCCAGCACTATGCAGCAGGGACAGCCAAACCGCCAGAAAGCCCTCCCCTCTATGTGGTTGTGGAGAAAATCCTCTCCGCTGGTGAAGAACTGTCCGCTAACTGGCATACTTACGGCACCACCGGCTACGATTTCCTCAATCAGGTCAATTCCCTTTTTGTAGACCGCAACGGAGCAAAACAGCTGGACGAAGTCTACCGCCGCTTCACCGGTGTGGAGCAGGACTTCCACCGCATCGTATATGAGAAAAAGAAGCAGGTGATAGAGGACCTGTTCACTGCGGAGATGAAAGAGCTGGGGAACCGCCTTTATCAGATTGCGCAAAAAGATAAACCTGAAGCACGACTTTCCAGTATGCAGCTCACCGAGGCTTTGACCACCGTGACCGCGTGCCTGCCGGTATACCGGACATATATCAGGCCCCCATCCCTAACCCAGAGAGACCGGCACCATCTGGAGGCAGCCTTCAAGCAGGCCCGGGGGTACCATCCGGGTTTATCCCAAAACGCGCTCTCTTTTCTGGAGGAGCGGCTCTTTTTGCCGTTCCCCTCTAACCTTTCCCCAGAACGCAAAAACGCCTGGCTGGAATTCATCCGACGCTGGCAGCAGTTCACCGGCGCCGTTATGGCCAAGGGCTTTGAAGATACGGCCCTCTACTGCTTCAATCGCCTTATCTCGCTCAACGAGGTTGGAGGCAACCCGGCCTCGCCCGGGCTTTCTCCCGACGAGTTTCATCACTGGAATAAAAGGCGCCGTAAACGCTGGCCGCACGCCATGAACACCACCACCACCCATGACACGAAGCGAGGCGAAGATACCAGGGCACGTATCAACGTCCTCTCCGAGATACCACAGGAATGGGAAGACCACCTCTCCCGCTGGCAGGAGTATAACCGGGGGAAGAAAAAGCTGCTTGAAGGAGTCCCTGTCCCGGAGCCAAATATGGAGATATTTCTTTACCAGACACTTCTCGGCGCCTGGCCTCTGTCTCAGAAGGAGCTACCGGTCTTCAGAGAACGTCTGAGGGCCTACCTCATCAAAGCTGCCCGAGAAGCCAAAACCTTCACCAGCTGGCTTGAACCCAATCAGCCCTATGAGGAGGCATTGCTCCGGTTTGCGCAGGAAATACTTGCCGATAGGCCAAGAAATACCTTCCTTGAAGACTTCCTCAATTTCCAGGAGAAAATCGCCTTTTTCGGCGCCCTGAACTCGCTGGGGCAGCTGCTCATCAAGATTGCCGCGCCCGGCATCCCAGATTTCTACCAGGGAACCGAACTCTGGGACCTGAGCCTGGTGGACCCGGATAACCGCCGGCCGGTTGATTTTCAGGAGAGAGAGGGCCATCTCAGCGAGCTGATGCAGTTGGAAGCTCCCGGCAGGTCACATCTATTGACACAACTGCTCGAGTCCTGGAAGGACGGACGGGTCAAGCTCCATCTAACGCAAAAGGCAATGCGTTTCCGCGGTGAAAATGCAACTCTGTTTCAAAACGGGGAATATCTGCCAGTCCCGGTTTCACCGGATATACAGGAGCATATTTTCTCCTTCTGCCGATGCCACGGAGGGAGGTGGGCGCTTGCCGTGGTGCCGAGGCTCACCACCAGGCTGGTGCCGGCCGACAAGTTCCCCCTGGGAACGGTCTGGGGCCGGGGACGGCTCCTTCTCTCACGGAATGCCCCCCACAGGTGGCGCAATATCCTGACCGGGGAGGAAATAGATATGCAGGAAGAAACTGGACTTGCTATCTCCGAAGTGTTGCGCACCTTTCCGGTAGCGCTGATGGTCAATGTCTGAAGTGCCACCCCAAAGGTCGTGCTACCTCCGGGCAGCAGGAAGGTAAAGTTTTTCGATGTATTCCTTCATCATGCGGCGGGCACAAAAAGCGGGCACGATGGAACGCATTGCCTCCTTAATCATGGCCACCCAGCGGCGTGGAACCCCATGTACATCCCTATCATAGTAGAGCGGCACAATCTCCTCTTCAAGCAAACGGTAGAGCGCCTGAGCATCGGATTCATCCTCTTCTTCTGGAGTGGCAGCGGCTTCTGATGAGCCAACTGCCCAACCATTGCCTGCATTATATCCCTCACGCCACCAGCCATCGAGAACGCTCAAATTTGGTACACCATTCAAGGCTGCTTTCATCCCGCTTGAACCGCTCGCTTCCTGGAGGCGCCGCGGAACATTCAGCCAAATATCAACTCCCTGTACCAGATAGCGTGCTAGATGCATATCGTAGTCCTCGACGNNCTCGACGAACACTACCCTGCCCTGAAATTCACGGTCAGCGGCTATTTTATAGACCTGCTGCAAGAGATTCTTGGAAGCCAAATCAGCCGGATGCGACTTGCCGGCAAAGATAATCTGGACCGGATGCCATTTACTGGTGACAATCTGCTTCAGGCGCTTAATGTCATGCAGGATGAGCGCCGGCCGTTTGTATTCAGCAAAGCGGCGGGCAAAGGCGATAGTGAGCACTTCAGGGTCAAGCAGTGCCCCCATCATCAGCATATGAGTCCAGGAAACGTTATCCTCCAGCCATCGGGAACGCATACGCTCTCGAATCGCTCCTACAAGCTTGCGTCTGAGCCTCTGGCAGATTGCCCAGAGAGCCTCATCCGGTATCTCCATTATCTTTTCCCACAAATGGGAGTCATCATGCCGCGTCAGCCAGTCTTCACCAAGATACTTTGCCAGGAGATGGTTTAATTCCGGAGCAACCCACGAGGGTACGTGAATACCATTGGTTACGTGAGATATGGGCACCTGCTTTACATCGATATCTGGCCAGAGACCATGCCACATCTTTCGCGTAACGCTTCCATGAAGCTGGCTTACCGCATTGCGCTGGTCGGCCATTTTCAGGGCGAGAACGGTCATGTTGTAATTCTCGGGTTCGGAGTTGTCCTGCCAGCCAAGCTCAAAGAACGCCCTGCGGTCAATGCCTAGTTGCCCCCAGTAATCCCCGAAGTACTTCTCCACCAGCTCTACGGTGAAGATATCGTGTCCTGCCATGACCGGGGTATGCGTGGTAAATACTGTGGTCCGCCGCACCTCCTGCTGTGCCTCAGCATAACTCATGCCCGCGGCCACATTCTCTCTAACGCGTTCCAGGGTCATGAAGGCGGTATGTCCTTCATTGGCATGCCAGACCGCAGGGTTGATGCCAAGTGCTCGCAGCAGGCGTACACCGCCAATGCCGAGGACGATTTCCTGCTGCAGACGCAGCTCGCGGTCGGAAACATAGAGTCGTGCCGAGAGCTGCCGGTAAGGCTCAGGGTTCTCCTCAAGCTGCGTATCCAGCAGATAAATATCGGTGCGACCCACTTTGACTTGCCAGGCACCAAGTGCCAGGTCAATTTCCCCCAGCTTGACTCTGGTCAGGACAATGTCCCCGTTGAGAGAGCGAACCCGATTGATGGGCGCTTCATCAAAGTTAAGCTCCTGGTATTCCTCTTCCTGCCAGCCGGAGGTAGATATATGCTGGTGAAAATATCCTTGCGGATACATGAACCCGACAGCCACCATCGGTAGCCCTATATCGCTGGCTTCTTTACAGATATCGCCGGCCAGAACTCCCAATCCACCGGCATAGATGGGCAAAGAGTTGTGGATGGCATATTCCATGGAGAAATAAGCCACCGGCCCGGAGAGCAGGTCCGGGTAATTAGTATGCAACCAGGTGTGGTCAACGGGAGACATCGCCCCATCGTAGGCGGCCATAACCGAGTCATAAAGAGTAAGAAATGTAGGGTCGCTTGCCACCCGAGACAGTCGTTCCGGACTGAGCCAGGAGAGCTGTTTTACCGGATTGTGCTCGCTCTCCTTCCAGAGCGGGTAATCTAGGGCCCGGAATAGCTGACGGGCTTGATTGTTCCAGCTCCACCACAGATTGCTGGCCAGTTCACCGAGCCGCCCGATACGCTCCGGAATCTGAAGAACACTCAAAAAAGGCTATCCCCTGACATGATGATATACTTGGCTAGATTATACCAGATGCGCCGTAAAAAGCTAAATTTCAAACAAGGCAGCAATCTGTCCCGTTCGGTGCTTGGGCCATAAATAGTCTTCCTCTAATTTACCGAAACGGGCAAATGTGATTCTACTTGTGTCTAGGTCTTTGGTTTTACTATGTAATACCAGGCGATGCCTGAGCCCATCAGAATTGCTGTGAAGACCAGACACATGACGCCGCACCAGCGAATGTCCGTAGGCTGATCTGCTGTGCCGGTAGCTGACCAAATCAGGCACAATATGCCGCACCACAGCACAATATAACCCGCGGCTATAAGGATGGCGCTGATGCCGCCCTTCATAACATCTCCGACACCGTTCATCTTACCCTCCTTCTTTCATTACACATTTCAGCATGGCAGGCATAAAGTTTATTTTCGGTAAAGGTACTCACCGTAAGTAGTCGGGCCATTGAAATTCAATTATGCAACCGAAATATATTTGAGAATACTATCGCATCCTGCCCTTTTGTTTGTGCAAATGCTTTAGAGGATTTCCAAGAAGAGCTGTTCTGTCGCCAGGGAGCTTTCTAGAACCAGCCCACAGGCACCGGTTTTTTATAAACTCTCCAGGCATAAAGCGCGGCCAGCACGATGAAGCCCAGAGCGAGATAGAAATTATAGAAGAAGGTCGCCTGCAGCCCCATGATGAGCGCCGTCAGCACCAGGAAAAGACAGATGCCGGCGAACTTCTTTCTACGTGAACGCAGAGCCGTAATCTGTGGGGCCAGCCCCTGAGGGACAGGCGCATCAGGTTTCACCTTCTCCATCAGTACCTCGATGCGCGGCTGAAGAGAAAAGTGGATGTAGGCAAGCAGGCTGGCTAAAATCGCCAGCGCCACCCACTTGATAATGAGGGTGGGGTCGGTAAACAGGGCAAGCCAGCTTCTCCCGGTCACGTAAACCAAGCCAAGGCCGCTGGCCAGCATGGTGCCCTGAAAGACAAAGCACCTCACCGAGTTATTGCGGACAATGTTCTCCATGTAGCGGTCAGTGAAGTAGCCCAGGGGAGCGCCGAAACGAGCGCGTTCATTGACTATAATAAGCATGTAGAACGGGGCTGCCATAAGCAGTGTTGAGAGAAGATGAACAATCAGAAGAAAAGCTCTCCATTCCATTGTCTTTTACCTCTTAATTTTTACAACGTATTACAAGGTTATGGAGAGTAGTCTACAGTCTCCCCAGCTCATTGTCTACGGGATAAATAACCTGTTTCCTGCCCATTTAATGCTTGTCTATTAGGGGCAATTGCCCGTGCCCGAATTATTAATTTCGGACCTACCCCCGCTGCCAAGCAATAAAGATAATACAGCATGAGCCCTTACCAAAGATTAAGGGCTTTATTTCTATATTAGCGCATATCGGAAAGTGGCGTTGGGACCATGAGCCGGACCTCTTCGTAGGCAATGAGCGCACGTAGATGCTCAGAAGCCCTGGCGAATTCGGGGCTTTTAGCTCTCGCTTCATTGAAGCGCTGCATATGAGTAAGGTCTTCATAAGCCCATAGGTCAACAACTTCATCCAGCGTGCCTATCGTTGTCGTCCACTGCGCTACCAGCTTTCTGCCCAGCTTATTGGATGCCGGCAGATACTCCTTCTCAAATACCTCCATTAGCTCCTTCATCTTGCCAGGTACGACTCTCAGCGATGCTTCAAGGTAAATCATATACACCCTCCTCTTTCTTGGATATTCTCTCAATTGTTGACTGTACTTCAGGACTTCTCGAAGAAATCTGCGTTTCCTCTCCCAGGTTTAATTCCGGTTAGAGTAAGCGAGCTATTTCTCTTTTGGCGGTTGCATCAGCTCAAATGAGATGCCGTCCGGCCCTCTGAGGAAGCAGACGCCCCAGCCCGGACCAGCCACGCTGGTGCCGCCCCAGTACGGCGGACTGACGAACTTCACCCCTCTGGCGCTGAGGTCATCGTACATCTTCTGGATATCATCAACCACGAAAGAGATGTGGGGTACGCCGGGATTGCATGTCCTGAGGTCAAGTTTCGCGCCTCTGGGATTCAGGTATTCGATCACCTCAATGTTATTGCCGCCCGGGACTTTCACTACGGCCATTCGCAGCGAAGCGCCCTTAATGCCCAGAATAGTCTCCGGACGCTCTCCGCTGGCCTCCCGCGGTTCCGTTGTTTCCAGCCTGAGCAAATCGCGGAAAAAGTGCAAGGCTTCATCCAGATTGCTGACCGTTAGACCAAAATGCTGTACATAATTTACCATTTTTACCTCCTATCCTTTTCTCCTGGCACGCCGCTTCGGCTCTTTCGGCGGCAGCGAGCGAGTGTATTTATAAGCGCGTTCCAGCCATTTCCGAAACTCCGTCTCATTCCTGCACAGCGCCTCAGGCAGGGCGATATACTCTTTCATAAACCGGCCCGGCATCGGCTGGAATGGTCTCACCTGAGCGTGCGCGGCAACGATTTCCTCACGGTCCGATTCGGAAAGGCGCAGGATGATGGTGCGCTGATGGACACCGGCGAACATGTTATTGTTGATGAAGAAGGTCGGTGAGCCGAACATGAACTTCCGGTCGCAGTTGTATTCCGCCAGCGATTTCTCCAGCAACGCTATCAGCTCTCTATCGGCTTTTTCCCAGGTCATACCCTCCTCCTTCAGGTAAAATCGGCAAGGGAGCTAGCAGCCGAGGCTGCTCAGGTAATTCTAATCTGAATATAGTATAATAGGCAAGAGGGCAACGGGCGGCACTGCCACCGCGCAATACCCGCAGGAAAGGAGCCGAATAAATAATGAAGACTTACCGCATCAGGCCTCTTCTGCTGACCAGGATGGAGATAGACCTGGGGATTCTCCTCTATCGCCACCGATACGGGGAAAAGTTCATGTCCCCTGCCTACTGCTGGTACATCGAGGATGCCGACCAGCATATCCTCGTCGATACCAGCACCGACGCCGACCTGGCAACCAGCTACCGTGGTTTTCCCGCGGAAAAAGTCATGTCTTTTGAGGAGGCGCTGGCCGGACTGGGCATAAAGCCGGATGATATCGACCTGGTCATACAGACCCACCTCCACTGGGACCATTGCGCCAATACCGCCAAGTGTACCAACGCCAGAGTTCTGGTGAACGAAACCGAACTGCACTTCGCTTTTTCTCCCCATCCCCTCACCGGCCTCAGCTACCGGACAGACCTCCTCAAGGGCCTCGATTTCGTGCCCATTGACGGCTACCATGAAGTCGCCCCCGGGATTGAAGTGATACCCGCCCCCGGCCATTCGCCGGGAACGATGGCCGTCGCCATCAATACCGAGAGGGGCAAGGCCATAATTACCGGTTTCTGCTGCGTGAGGGAGAATTTCTATCCCCCGGAGGAGCTGAAAAAGCTAATGCCCATAATCACGCCCGGGACACATACCGATATTCTGGCCGCCTACGAGAGCACCCTGCGCATCAAGGAGCTGGCCGATATATTGATTCCCATTCATGACCCATCTTTTGCTGACGTTCCCAGCATCCCCTGAAGAGCATCAAGCTTCAGGGCAAGGAGTAAGGCAGGTCAAATGAAAGGCGCTGTACACAGGCTTGAACCACGTATTTACTACTACACCTTTGGACCCAATGAACCAGCGCTGACGGTAAAGAGCGGCGATACCGTCGTGGCGCGGACGCGCGATGCCGGTGGTTTCGATGAGAAAATGGCGCCGATGCCGGAAGAAATGAAACAGCGCAGCGCCACGACGATTCTTTGCGAGCGGAACCCACAGGTCGGCCCGGTCTATATCGAGGGAGCTGAGCCCGGCGACATTCTGGCGGCCACCATCCAGCAGATAAAGCTCAACCGCGATTACGCTTGGTCTAGGCACCGTTCCTATTTCGGAAGCCTTACCGGAGAAGCCCCGGGCAAGCAATTGTTCCTCAACGACCCGGTACCGGAGGCCAAATTCGACTGGCAGCTCGACTTAGCCAAAAACATCGGCATTCTGGAACTGAAATCGAGCCGGCGGAAACGGATCGAAATACCGCTGCACCCGTTTCTTGGCTCCATCGGCGTTGCCCCTCGCTTCGGCCGTATTGAGACCTCGCTCGTGCCCGGCGAGTTCGGCGGCAATATGGACTGCATCGAGACCCGGGAGGACACGGTACTTTACCTGCCGGTCTGGGTGCGGGGCGCTTACTTCTCCTTCGGCGATGTCCACGCTGCCCAGGGCGATGGCGAGCTCTGCGGCGTGGCGCTGGAGACCACCGCCGAGGTTACAGTAAAGCTGGACGTGGTGAAAGGCAAGAGCATTGAATGGCCCCGGCTTGAGGACGAGACGCATATTATGACCGCGGGCAGCGGCCAGCCGCTGATGGACTGCGTGCGCATTGCCACGGTGGAACTGGTCAAATGGCTGGTCGATGACTACGGGTTCGAGAAATGGGAGGCCTTCCAGGTTATCTCCCAGACGGGCACGATGCGCATCGGCAATGTCGTCGACCCGAACTATACTGTGGTCGCCAAATTCCCGAAGAGATACTTACCTGATTAGGTTCCAGTCCGTAAAGGCCCGCTTGACAAGGCAACAGGCGAGGGAATAGGATTGTTTAGTCTGCACCAGAACCTTCTAAGGAGGTAAGGCTTTAGCGATGGTTGCCAGAACAGATTACTCCCCGGAATTAATCAAGAAACTGGAGGACATGGCCAGACAGCTCCGCATTGACGTTGTTGAGATGATACACTGCCGGGGCCAGGGGCATCCGGGAGGCTCTCTCTCGCCGGCGGAAATCATGTCCGTCCTCTTTTTCCATCACCTGCGCCTGGACCCGAAAAAACCGGATTGGGAAAACCGCGACCGCTTCATACTGAGCAAGGGCCACGCCTCTGCAATTCTGTACGCAGCGCTGGCCCACCGGGAATTCCTGCCCATGGACGAGCTCGAAACCTTCGGCTGCATCGGGAGCTGCCTGCAGGGGCACCCGGACCGATGCAAAACCCCCGGCGTTGAGATGACCTCCGGCTGTCTGGGACACGGCGTCAACATCGCCGCCGGCCTGTGCCTGGCCGGACGGCTTAAAGGCCTCGACTATCATACCTATGTGCTGCTCGGCGACGGTGAGCTCCAGGCCGGCGTCCTGTGGGAAGGGGCGATGCTCGCGGCAAAATATAAGCTATCCGAGCTAATCGCCATCGTCGACTACAACGGCGTCCAGCTGGACGGCAGAATAGAGGACATCCTGCCCATCGAACCGCTGAGGGCCAAATGGGAGTCTTTCGGCTGGAACGTTCTCGAAATCGACGGCCACAGCGTGCCCGAAGTGCTGGCAGCGCTGGACAGGGCCCGCGCCGATGGCGGTAAACCGACCGTGATTATCGCCCGCACCGTCAAGGGCAAGGGCGTCTCCTTCATGGAGGGCAAAGCAGCCTGGCACGGCCGGGCCATCAACGATGAAGAGTACCAGCAAGCAATGGAGGAGTTGAAGCAAAATGTCTGATAAAGATATGACCCGCAGGATATTTGGAGAGGCGCTGGCCGAATATGGTCTGAAAAATAAAAAGGTGGT
>JABAOC010013407.1_pt1 | contig 12703 bp, 16 predicted proteins | sample 7062161 | NCBI WGS metagenome assembly JABAOC01 (sample SAMN14538625, study PRJNA623070) | marine sediment metagenome | biome: marine biome [ENVO:00000428]; feature: marine pelagic biome [ENVO:01000023]; material: deep marine sediment [ENVO:00002113] | place: India: Gulf of Khambhat ... | reverse complement strand
TGAACGAAGTTACCCCCAGAATCAACGAAGAGCTGATTCGGTATCAAACGCAGCGGTTGCAGGATCTCATCGTTGAGATGCTTCACTGCTGCGAGGATAGAAAGTCTTTCATGTCGCAGAAGTTTGGGTTGCCTGCGGCTGAACTGAAGTGCCTGATGTTGTTCGAGGGCGAGCGCTATCTGACGGTGAAGGGTGTGGCCCAAAAACTGGAAGTTGCCAAAAGCCGCGTCACGAAAATCGTCAATGGACTTATTGGGAAAGGTCTTGTGGTGCAGATCGATGACCCTGAGGATGGACGGATCAGACTCATTAGCCTGACCTCAGCTGGACAGAAGAAGTCTGACGAGATAGACGCTTTTCAAAAGGAGATTCATCGCAAGATTCTGTTGCAGATGGATGGGAATGAGCGAAAAAACGTCCTCTCCCATCTCGAATTGCTCAGGTCGGCCATGGAGGGCGTTAAGGAACAATTGGTATAATATTGACGAAAGATCGTGACCTGGAATTTCCAAAAAAGGTTGGCTTATATCGCTAATTTTGTGTGCGTTTAATTGTTAATAACATCAACAAAATAGTTCGTAAAATCGAAGATAAAGGAGGATAGGATGGAAGGGAGCACGGCAAAAAAAGAAGAAGTTGGGCGACAAAGCGGCAAGATTCCGACAAATGAGGAGATCCAGAAACAGATCGCAGAGCTCAAAGCCCAGATGGAAGCACTTTCTGAGGCGACTCCCGAAAACAAAATCTCCATGATTGTCTTTAGCGGCGACCTAGACAAGGCGCTAGCAGCTTTTATTATCGCCACTGGCGCGGCGGCTATGGGCATGGAAGTGGTTATGTTCTTCACGTTTTGGGGCACCCCCGTGATGAGAGATCCAGCCAAAAGAGTTGGTGGGAAGGATTTGATGGGGAAAATGTTTGGTTTCATGCTTCCCAAGGGAAGGAATGCGGTGAAACTCTCGAACATGAACATGGCGGGAATGGGAACGGCCATGATGAAGTCCCTGATGAAAAAGAAGAACGTTGCTTCCCTGGATCAGATGCTCGAGATGGCGGCAGAGTTAGGCGTCAAGATCTACATCTGTGAGATGTCCATGGCGCTCATGGGATTCAAAAAAGAGGAATTCATCGACTATCCTGGCCTGGATTACGTCGGTGTCGCCACATTCATGGAACAGGCAAAAAATAGCAGGGTCCAACTCTTTATCTGATCGAGAGAAATCGCATCGAATGTGATCAGAGGATTGGAGTGGGGACGCAATCTTTTCCAATGTCCCCATTGGATCTCCGCGGGTAGTAATTTACGCCTGCACAACAAGAGCAGCCCAATCGCGATTTTACCCAAGGAGTGCGAGGGAATGAATTGGTTCTCATATCTCGTAGCGGGGATTATGGTCTATGTGGCAGCGGCAGTCTTTTTACTGGGTATGAGCTACCGGGTCTATCAATGGATAAGATCGCCCAAACCCCGCTTCAGGACGGGGGTGTTCCCCAAGCCAAGCACGCCAGAAGCAAGATGGCTCAGGGTTGCCAGAGATTCATTTATTTTTCCAGAGGCGAGGACTTATGACCGATGGATGTGGATCTTCACGATTCTTTTCCATTTTGGGCTGCTCGGTGCCCTTGTTGGACATCTGAGGCTCGTCCAGGAACTCACCCCTCTCGCTAACGCATTGGGAGCAAAGGGAATGGAGCAACTCTCTTGGTTAGGGGGCGGGATCATGGGAATCATTCTCATTGTGACCCTGGCTTACTATTTCCTTCGTCGCCTCACCCCGCCTTATAAGGAATTATCGATCCTCGAGGACTACCTGCTTCTCATTCTGCTTATTCTCGTGGTCGTTATGGGGAATCACATGCGTTTTGCCGGGGATGTTCAGATAACTGAATATCGGGCTTATGTTCAGAGTTTAGTGGCCTTGAAGCCGGCTTTCTCCCATGCTCTGGCAGAATCATCAACCAAATCGGCTCTGGTATTTCACGTCCTGTTTGCAAACCTGTTGCTGATTTATTTTCCTTTCAGCAAGCTCGTTCACGTGATTGCAACATTTCCGGCGAATCTGACGAAACGTCGGTAAGAACAAACAGAATCGTATCAGACCTCTTTGTAACTGTCCCAAAAGTCTACGGCACAACACACTCACTCAAGAGGAGGATATCATGACCGAGGAAATCAAGGTGGATAAGACGATGGATCTTAAAGGACTGCCGTGTCCCCAGCCGGTGATCAAGGTGAGCAAGGGAATCAAGGAGATCGCGGTAGGGCAAGTTCTGGAGGCAGTGACGACTGACCCAGGCTCCCTCTCCGACTTTCCAGCCTGGGCCCGTACAAGTGGCAATGAAATCCTGAAGACGGATCAAGATTCGGACGTGATCAGGTTTCTCATCAAGAGGGTGAAGTGAGAGGAGCCTGAGTTTTCCATAAGCGATATCCCTCCCCTCCACGATCCATTTTTCTGTCTTGTGGGGGAGTCCTCAGGAGAAACAAGGAGTGTTCCCGCGTCCATGGGTGAGACAATAAAGAGGCAAGCGTGATGGATAAGGAGAAAAAGAAGAAACTGCTCGAGCTTTTTGGATCCAAGCTGGACCGACCCATGCGCTATTATCTGGACACCTGTACGCGATGTGGCTTCTGCAATGAGGCGTGTTTTGCTTACGCCTCAGTTCCTAAGGCGGAATATACACCCTCCTGGCGGGCTGAGATCCTTCGGAAGATATACAAACGTCACTTCACGATAGGGGGCAGGCTTTTTCCAAGTCTGGTCGAGGGGTTAGAGCTGAGCGACGAAACAATGGATCTGCTCTACAAGGCCGCATATAGCTGCACCGGATGTCGTCGATGCATGATGTATTGCCCCTTTGGCATCGATACACAGGCTATACAGTCGATTGCGAAGTTACTCCTCATCGGCAATGAGAAAGAACCTGAAGTGCTCTCGATGCTCGCCGACGCTTCGATTGAGAAGGGGAAGAGTCTTGACCTTTTCAAGGACTCCTTCATGGAAGGCATCAAGCGCCTAGAAAACCAGATCATCACGAAGTGGAAGGGGGAATCCCATGAAATCATCCCCATAGACAGGGAAGGAGCAAACCTTCTGTATGTGGCCCTGGCTGGTGCCCATTCGATCGTTCCTGCGGCTTCGATTTTCAACGCAGCCAAAGAAAACTGGACGTTGAGTTTCTTTGAGGCGGTCAACTTCGGCGCCTTTGTGGGTGACCCAACCAAAACCCAGCTCATCGCCAAAAGAATCATCGATGAGGCAATCAGACTCAAGGTGAAAGAGGTCATTATCTGTGAGTGTGGGACGGCTTTTCGAGTCATGAGGCACCTTATCGGGGAACAGCCTTTTCGGGTTTCCCACATATTAGAAGTCATTACCCGTTATATCAACGAGGGGAAAATAGAGCTCCAGAAAGATCGAGCGAACGGAATCATGACCTACCACGATCCCTGCCAAGCCGCCCGCAACGGCGGGATCATCGAAGAACCACGATATGTCTTGCAACATTTGACGTCCCATTTCAAGGAAATGACGCCCAGCCGGGAGTACAATTGGTGTTGCGGTGGAGGTGGGGGACTCGTTGCCCTCGACGACGAAACGGAAGAATTCAGAGAAGAAACTGGAAAGACGAAGGCCAACCAGATCAAAGAGACCGGGGCAACCATCGTCGCTACGGCTTGCGAAAACTGCCATACCCAGCTGAAGTTTCTCGGTGAGAAATACAATTTGGGAGCCAAAATCGAATTCTTGACGAACCTCGTGGCAAACTCCCTGGTACTCCATTGATCAAAGATCCGCCACCGTGATATTGGCCTGGCCACGGTACGAACGATCCGGTCTCGAGACCTTCGCTCATGGCTTCGAGAAAATAGGCCAAGCGGGGGATTGGTCTACGAGAGAACCAATTCTTTCGCGATGAAGGAATTGGTTTTTTTGTGCTCATCGGGTCCGTTGTGTCTCTGAGATATCGGATCTGAGTTGGCACTTCCGACGACCATCAGTTCTGGCATAGCCGCTCCAGAAAAAGGGAAAGGAACCGAGCTTCCTCCACATCGAGGCAAACTTGCGCGTTTGGCGATTTCTTCAACGTATCCAACAAAGAGCGTCTATCCGCCAGGGTCATCCCCTCAGTCACCCCCCCTCCTGTTTCGATCTCGACGTGCATGGGTTTCGAAGAGACAAGAGAAGGGTCGATGACGACGCCAACTGCAAGGGGGTCATGAAGGGAAAAGCTCGGCTCCCCCTCTCGCTCCTCGGAGATGTCAAAAAGGTCCGATGTGCAGTCGCAGACAAACTGGCTCACATCCGTCCCACATGGAAAAACCTCGGCCTCCACGGTCTCTCGAGTGAGTCGGACTTTGCGGCTCACATCGAGTCCGACCATAGTAATCGGGATTCCCGCACCCAAGACGATGCTGGCAGCCTCGGGGTCGACAAATATGTTGAATTCTGCGGCCGCCGTGATATTCCCTGGAACGGTGACGGCTCCGCCCATCAAAACGATTCTCTTTAACCGTTTCATGGTGTCCCGGTCCCTCTCAATCGCATCTGCGATGTTTGTTAAGGGACCGAGAGCGATCAATGTGAAGGATTCTGGCATCGGACCGATGTGAAATAGGATCTCCTCGACAGCACTGCGGCCAGAAGGCGTTACCCGCGGGGGACCATATCGCGGACGGCCAGAAGAATCACGATATCGGTGGAGCCCTCCCAGCCCATCATCACCGTGAACGGACGTGGCAAAAACGGGAGGTTTTCTCCGGGGTTGGGATGACCCGCTCGCGACCGGAGGCTCTTGGGACAGCGACAGAAGTGACAGTACAGTGAAAACGTTTCTCGTCCCCACATCGACGGGAACATTACCACTGACCGTTGTGATGGCAGCGACTTCGAGTTCCGAAGATCGGAGCGCCAGAATCAACGCCAGGGCATCATCGATGCCAGGATCCGTATCAATGATGACTCGCTCTGCCATAAGAGAAATTCTAACGATACACCGGGGAATGTGAACGAGAGGGTCATTCCTGCGGAGTGAATTAGTCTTCTTCTAACTTGTAATCCTCTGGCGCAACCGCTCGCCTAGCCATCTTTTTCCTGAATCTTGCAGCAGCCTCGATGCCGGTCCGGAGGGCGGTTCGGTTAAGCGCCTCTGTGCCCCTGGGAACGCGGCCGAGAACCGCTTTTTCCAGAACCTCACCATTCAGGAGCGGACAAAACTCTGTCAGGGCACCGAGAGATACGATATTGGCCACGAATTCCTTGCCAACTTCTTCCCTCGCGATCTGAGTGAAGGGAATGGTGACCGCCCCCTCAAGGGGGACCTCAGACACAAAAGTTGAGTCAACCAACAGAATGCCATTGGGCTTGAGATCGGAAAAGTACTGATCACAGGACTTTTGGTTCATGGCCATGAGCATGTCGAATTTGATCGCTTTCGGGTAGTCGATCTCCTCGTCACTAATGATGACATCTGATCGGCTTACACCCCCTCTCGCCTCTGGACCGTAGCTCTGGGTCTGAGCGACGAATCTGCCACCATAAATACCTGCTGCCTCGGCCAAAATAATTCCAGCAAGGATCAAACCTTGTCCCCCTGATCCGCTCAGTCGGATCTCATAACGGTCACCGGGTTGCCTAACCCATTCGCTATCTTTCAACATCTTCGCTCCCTCACCCAATTAGGCCAGAAGGGATTCCGGCAATTTTGGCAGTCCACGGTGAGGTCTGGAGGTCCGGCTGGTTAAACCAGCGGATGTCTCTTGTCAGTTCCCCCTTATTGATCCTCGACAAGGACCGTCCCTTTGGCCCGAGCACGGACTTTTTCATACTGCTCCTGATACACAGGCAGTTCTTTATCCATCAGGACCCCGATGATAACCTTTCCCTCCAGAGCCTCAGGGGCAAGTTTGCTAGCCTTCTCGACTGTGACGGCGTCTCCTTTCTGCATCCTCATCATGTCGACCGCCGAGCCGAGGCGGTTGAGCTTGCCATATTGGGTGTGACAGTGGCCGACCACCTCGACCACACCGAAACCCGGTTTGACAAGCGCCTTTTCGATCAGTTGATCTAGGAGTCTCGCGTGGTAAACGGTCCCACGACCTACAAAAACTGCTCCCGCCGTCACGGCAAGTTCAGAAATCCGGAAGGCGTGCTCGACATTCCTGTAGACCGCGGTCGTCGTCTTCATCCCGTAGGGGGTTGTGGGTGAGGTCTGGCCCCCTGTCATCCCATAGACAGCATTATTCATAATGATTGCTGTCAGATCGATATTCCTCCGGGCTGCATGGATGAAATGGTTTCCTCCGATGGCCACGGCATCACCATCACCCATGACGACAATGACCTTGAGGTTTGGATTGGCAAGTTTGACGCCGGTCGCGAAAGTCACTGCCCTGCCGTGGGTGGTGTGAAGGGTATTGAAATCCACATAGACCGGGAGACGTCCCGTGCATCCAATTCCGGAAACGAGAACAACCTCGTCTTTCTCGTAACCCAGTCGGTCAATGGCACGAATCAATCCTCCCAGGAGGATGCCAATCCCGCATCCCGGACACCAGACATGGGGAAACTTCTTGTCATGACGAAGGTATTTATAGATCAATCGACCGGACTCTTTCATCGGCTTGCCTCCATAATCTTCTCCAAAATCTCATCCGGTGTAATGAGGTCCCCATCCACTCGATTGAGTGTGACTACCGAGGCCTTCCCCTCGTTGACCCGCTTGACCTCCCTCGAGATCTGGCCAAGATTCATCTCCGGCACGATCAAGACCCTGGCCTGAGAAGCGATTCCCTCGACAGCTTTCCTCATGAAGGGCCACAGCGTTACAAGCTGAAAAAGACCCGCGCGAATGCCCCTGGCCCGAGCCTCTTTGACAGCTCTCTTGGCAGATCGGGCAACTGCACCGTAGGCAATGACCGCAATCTGGGCGTCTTCGATAAGAAAAGCCTCTCCCACCTGGAGATCGCCGAAGTGCTGAACGATCTTTCGAAAAAGGCGACGCATGAACGGATCGATTTCATCCGGCCGCTGGGTCGGAAACCCCCGGACGTCATGTGTGAGGCCTGTCACATGGTAGCGGTAACCCGATCCAAAGATCCCCATGGGAGGGACCCCAGTGGCGTTATCCTCATAGGGAATGTACCACTCTGGTGGCACCGTTGGCTGAATTCTGTCAAACACTCTCACCTCCTCAGTAGGAGGGAGGAGGATTTTTTCCCTCATGTGTCCCACGACTTCATCGATGAGGACGATGACAGGGGTCCGATATTTCTCCGAGAAATTGAAAGCCATAACGGTGATATCAAAGCATTCCCTTACCGTGGCCGGTGTGAGGACAACAATGGGATGATCTCCGTGGGTTCCCCATCGAGCCTGCATGACATCGCCCTGAGATGGGAAGGTGGGAAGTCCAGTGCTGGGCCCCCCCCGCATAACGTTAACCACGACACACGGAACCTCCGCCATGCAGGCAAAGCCGATATTTTCCTGCATGAGAGAGAACCCGGGGCCGCTGGTGGCAGTCATCGATTTCACCCCCGCCAGTGAAGCCCCGATAATGGCGCCCATGCTGGCGATCTCATCTTCCATCTGGATAAAAGTGCCGTCCAGCTCGGGGAGTTTGACAGAGAGAACCTCCGAGATTTCCGTGGCAGGCGTGATGGGATAGCCCGCAAAAAAACGACAGCCCGCTGCCAGTGCCCCCTCAGCGACAGCCTCATTTCCCTGAAGAAGGATTTCCCGTCCTCTCTTTTCTGTCACCGCTTCCACTCAAGTCCTCTGGCGGATGATGATATACGGACAAGTTCACTCAGATTTCGCTCGGGTCCTCTTCTCTCTGACCGTAATCGCAAAATCTGGACAATGGATCTCACACCACTCACAGCCGATGCATGCCTTTCGATTCGAGACCTCAGGATATCCCTCATCCCCCTGGGCAAGAACATGGGTCGGACAGAAGGCAACGCAGATCCCGCAGGCTTTGCACCAGGCCTTATAGATATCGATCTCAAATTCCCGATCTTTTCGCTTTGGTCTCTCCGGGTCGCGGACAAGCCTCGCCCGCTTCGGATGGTTTTGCTTGACAGAGAGGTTCTTCCTTTTTTTCGATGAAGTCTTTTTCTTTTGAGCCATTGTTCGAGAGATCAGCGACCTCATGCCCCCTTTTGCAAGGGCTATGCCCCTCTGTTTACTCTACCATGTCCTCCAGTATCCCGCTAACGACCGTTCTCTGCATCGGATCTCTCTCACTCTTTATGAAAGACCCGCATCTGTCTGGCAAAATCCTCAAACTTCTGGAGATAGGCAAAGGCTTTTTTCTCGTTCCGGAAAGCTACCTCTGCTACCAAGGACGAGAGAATCGCGAGAGGACCGGAGTAGAGATCAACAAAGGTGACCATTTCCACAGGTGCCAGTAAGATGGGACGACACCGTCTGGCGATGGGCGAAGCCATGCGGTCGGTTAGTCCGGTGACTTTCATATTGAGGCGAAGGGCGAAATCGACGAGCTCGACGGTCTCACGAGGATATCGTGGGAAAGCGATGGCAAACAGAAGGTCGTTCCCTGTACCTCCCTTGATGAAATCCCAGGTTTCCTGCTGGGCCGAGCTCACTTCAACCACATTCTCATGGATTCGTCCGAGCTGAAAGGCAAAATGCTGCGCCAAGCATCTGGCAGCCCGGATTCCTGTCACGAAGACACGATTGGCTTTGAAGATGGCATCAGCGACAGCTCTGAGTTCCGTCCTGGGCAAGCGATTGAAAAGGGCTTGCATATTCTCAACTTCTTGCATAAATATCCGGCTGAAAATGTCGTCTTTTGTCTCGGAGTCGAGAGACACCCGGAGGCGCTCCGCAGAGGTAAGCTCTTCTCGAATGATCCGCTGAAGGTGCTCCTGGAATTCCGGATACCCATTATAGCCAAGAGAAATCGCAAAACGAATGACCGTAGACTCACTCACCCCAACATCGGAAGCCAATCGGGCTGCTGTAAGAAAGGCCGCCTTATCGAAGTGACGGATGATGTAGTCGGCAATCTCAAGCTGCTTCTCCGTCAGGTCGAGACTGTTCGCCTTGATTTGGTCGAGAAACCCGATTTTGTCTGTGACTGATTTCATTCTCGTACACCTTATGATGCAATTCCTGCATCTTTTTAGCCCAAAAAAGGAAAAAGGTCAAGGCATTTCCTTGGAGGAGTTCTCCCATCTTTGAGAGGGCCTCCCGTCCCTTCGTTCCCAAACTCACGGGGTGACCCGTCTCGGCGAAGGGAGTGTCAGCGACTTGGTTCCTCGGTCATCCCCATTAACAAAAACTTGTTCAGGTGATAATGAGGGATCTGATCCCGCAGGGCGATTTCTGGGGAGTGTTCGGATTTTCAGGGGAAAAGGCGCGTGGTATAATCGAATGAAACCCTCCTCAGGGGGAGTCTCATGAAAGCGATACGGGTCGGTTTGATGCAGATGGACTCGCAGGATCAGAAGGAAAGAAACATGAGAAGGGCCTCTGAACTCCTCGAAGAGGCGGTGTCACGAGGGGCCACGCTTGTCGGTCTTCCCGAGTATTTCAATTTTATTGGTGAGGAAAATCAGGAGTCAGAGCAAGCCGAGACCATTCCTGGCCCCACAACGACCCAGATGGCAGAATGGGCAAGGAAGCACCATATCTGGCTTCACGGTGGGAGCCTCCTCGAAAGGGTCGATGGGAGAGACAAGCTTTTTAACACCACCGTTGTCTTCAGTCCTGACGGAAAAATCGTCAGCCGGTATCGTAAGATCCATCTCTTTGATGTCGACGTAATGGGTGGACCAGCCGTCCAGGAATCGACGATCCGTGAACCTGGGGACCAAATTGTGGTCTGCCCCACACCGGTGGGCACGATAGGTTTGAGTATCTGCTACGACCTGAGGTTTTGTGAGGTCTACCGGATTCTTGCATTGAAAGGAGCCCAAGTGGTCTTCGTCCCATCGATGTTCGCCGACCTGACGGGCAGGGATCACTGGGAACCCCTGCTTAAGGCTCGGGCAATTGAGAACCAGTTTTTTGTTCTGGCCCCTGCTCAGATTGGCAAAAAGCCTCTCTATTCTTGCTACGGCCACAGTATCATCGTTGACCCCTGGGGAACGGTTCTGGCTCAGGCGCCCGACGGTGAAACCAGCTTGCTGGCCGATCTCGACTTAGAAAAGATCGAAGTTATTAGAAAACAGATTCCCTGCTTGAAGAATCGAAGACCCTCTGCTTATCGCTGGCCCTAAATCGCCAAAACCATCTAATGACCCTAAGATGGGACGGCATTTCTTAAAGTCGATCGATTGACTCTCCATGTGGGTCTTTTACCTTTCATAGAAAGAACCCAAGCGAGCATCCACATCAGTCTAAGCTCGTGGGCCTCAGAGAATTGAATTTAGTCTGAAATGATCCCTTCCGCAATCCAGAGGTACACGGACAGGGCAGCAGTCACTCAAGATGCATCCCGACTTCTCGGCTTAGGAATCCAGCATGATTGACCACCGCTGAAAGACATGATTGTAACGGAGGAGAGCTACATCCCCTTCGCCAGTCAGAACTCGATGATAGTCTTGGTGGACCGCTCCTCTCGAAATTCCCCCCTCATACCAGCGGTCGATCACTTCTACCACCTCGACTCTCCGACCGTCACGAAAAAATGCCCGGGGAGTCTCGTTTCCTTTGTGTCCGGCGTAGCACTCTACCTCAATAATCTCGAATCTTTTCACCCCTAGAATTTCCTAGGCGCTTTACTTCTTTCTGAGACGCTTTTTTCGAGCCTGGGCAAGCTTCTCGCCAAGACCCCTTTCTTTGGCGATCCTCCTTCGTTTTGCCGAAAGAGATTTCGCGGTGAGTGCTGTTGCCAGGGGGATACCGTACTTCTCCTTGTAGGATCTTGGAGTCAATCCATGAGAAGCGAGGTGCCTTTTGGAAAGCTGCTTAAATTCTCGCTCACAACCCAGGCAAATGATCTTATTTCTCTGAATCGAGGCCGACGGTGCCGTTTTCGATATCTTTTCTGTGACAGGTTCCGGCGCTCCCTCCTCCCGACCCTGGATTCTCTGCAAAGCTTCATAGGTCTTCTGCAAACCTTCGGTGATCTCGTCAGGGGTCATTCGGCTCTGAGAAGCCTGGGCCGCAATGATTTCTGCCGCCATTTCCACCAAGCTTTTTGCCATTTTTCTACCTCCTCTCATTCATTATTCTGTACATCACGACTTTTGAATAATTTATATCACATCTTTCAACAATGACAAATTGTTTTTTTGAAAGTGTTTTAAGTTACTTCAATTACGATCGTTACAGTTTGAACAAAGACGTGACCTCCATGATAAATCCAATGGGCTAAAGCCGGTCTGACTGATGAACTACCGACAGGATGAATGGTAAATTCCGAGAACCATCATTTCTTTTGGATAGAATTGCTGGTTTGATGATTCATTGTTATACCCAGCCCTCGGTGAGCGTAAGAATCAGATGTTTTAGACCTAGTGAGAATATGAAGGGACATCCGAATTGCCATAGGAGATCAATGCAATTCACTGGTTGGCTGACATGGGTTCGTAGGGAATCATCTTGGTCTTTTTCGCAATATGAACAGATATACAAAGGCCTAAAATACTTCACAAAATTCCCGACTATACTATTCCTATATAGGGAATTCTTGACTAGGATCCTTTGATGATCTCCAGTATCTTCGCTTCCATATCGGGAATTGTCTCCAGTTTCCGGCGCCACGATGTGACTGCCCAAAACGTGACCAAAGCGGACACGTATGGTTACAAGGTCTGTCGTATCGTGGCACAAGAAAACCGAACAGGCGGAGCCGATTCAACCCATCTCCAAAGGATCAATTCCCAGGGGCCATTGATCCATACGGGACGACCTCTCGACCTGGCCCTCCATGGCGAGGGTTTTTTCAACTCGAACAGGATGATGGAACAATCGCCTATTGCCGGTCTTGTGTCCTCACCATAGATGCCGACCGCAGGCTTTCAACAACTTCTGGCCGGCGCATTCTACCCACGATCACGGTTCCAATCGATGCTTCTCACCTCATGATTACCACCCGTGGAGAGGTTCGGGCCACAATGGATGGCAAGACCCGGGTTTTGGGCGAGATCGAGATTGCAAGGTTTAGAAATCCCTCTGGCCTCATCTCTGTGGGCGACAACCTACTCGCAGAAAGCGCGGCCCTTGGCCCTCCTTTCATTGGAATTCCCGGATCTGGCGGCATGGGCATTCTTATTCAAAAGAGCCTCCAAGGTTCCAACGTGGACCTCGCAACCGAATTCGTCATGGAAATTCTATCCTCGATACATTTCAAAACCAACCTCAAAACCCTGAAAACCCTGGATGAGATGCTCGGGAGCATACCCAATATCAAGACGTGATCTCGAAGCTCGCCTGACCCCTGTCTTCCGACTTCTCCCAGATTTCGCAGAATCACTTGGCCTAGCTGACCGCATGGTTAAATGAGAAGTGTGGGGTCTCCTGAGTTTTCAAAGCAAGAAGTCTGTAACCTTCTGATGTTCACGACAATTTTGAATCTTTTGATTAAACCCTCATATCCCTTCGCCCCCTTGCTCTCGCGTTGACCCTCGCGGGGCTCACAGGTTAATCAAAAGAAGGATAAAGGTCAAAGGACAAAGGAAAGAAGACCAAGAGGTGCAAATCGATGATCCTTTAACCTTTCGCCT
>JABAOC010021897.1_pt2 | contig 12704 bp, 8 predicted proteins | sample 7062161 | NCBI WGS metagenome assembly JABAOC01 (sample SAMN14538625, study PRJNA623070) | marine sediment metagenome | biome: marine biome [ENVO:00000428]; feature: marine pelagic biome [ENVO:01000023]; material: deep marine sediment [ENVO:00002113] | place: India: Gulf of Khambhat ... | reverse complement strand
TCAGAGAGCTCTGGAATATGAAGTAGGTGCAGAGCATCCGCGTGCTACGACCGTCTTGGCAGAAGGCGGTAGCTGGGAAGTTGTATTGGACATGTCGTCCTGGGCTGACCTGATCGCTGATGGAACTGTCCGCAGAATAGAGATTAGCGTAATGGCTGAGCTCGAAAATGCCGACGGCGTCGAATTGGCTATCAATGCTTCTTCCAGAACATTTGACCTTGCTTCCAATGATTTCGATGATGACTTTTACAACGATATTGTAAAAATTGAAGGATGTAACACCTGCCACGAGGCGCTTGGAACAACCTTCCACGGGCCTGATAGAGGCGGAAGTATCGTTACCTGCAGGATGTGTCACATTACGAAGAGTCGCGGTTCGCATCTGGAAATGCAGTCGAGGTCGCTCGATTCCTACGTCCATGCGATTCATTCATTCCAGGCATTTGATATTGGCGATGTCAATTTCGCCGACCCGGTAGAAACAGTACATTATGATCTCCATATCGGGCATGTATACCCCAATTTCACAATTAAAAACTGTGAATCCTGCCACAATGAAGGCACATATAATGTGCCGGATCAGTCGAAGTCGCTGCCTGGTGCGATTTCAGCTTCTGATTCCCCACTTCAAGGCTGGGACAGAAACATCGGCGAGGTGCCGCTTTATATCACCGGGCCTGGTTCAAGAGCCTGTGGTTCATGTCACAGAGCCGGACTGATTAACGATGACAAAGCTGGTGAGCTTATATCCTTCAACCAGCACACCAAGCAGGGTGGTTATCTTATCGAGGGTGGGGACGACTACACCTCCGTTCTTGGTGAAGTAATCGACTATATCATGGCACTCTTCAGGTAGGTGAGGAATGTCAGTTGGGCTTCGGCCAATATCAGTCGAAGCACTGAAATAAGCTATGTAGTGTTGAAAGCTAAGATGATTAATAAAACTGGGACTGCCTCAAAGGTGGTCCCGGTTTTTGTTAGAACCGGGGACACCGGCAGGTAAAACATTTGCCTTGTTAGTACTCCAGTGGAGAATGTGTTTTGCCATGGCACTGAAGATAACACCGGCCGTGAAATATGCCGGTATCTTCGAATTCCAATCGTCCGGTTGCAGGATCCGGCCGTACGATGGTCGTATCGAAATTTATTAAGTGGCTGTTATTCAACTGTGTGCCCTGAACGGAACTGATGCCGTGAGCATCGTGACATGCCGAGCAGGGAATTTGTTTCTGCAAGTGTTCGGTATGCTTTGTAAAACTTTCGTTGTTTAGAATACTGTTTCGGCTGTGACATTTATAGCAAAGCTGATACGAATAACTGCTCTCTTGTGTATAATCCGATGTCTCATACCGATAAGCGAGAAGATTCGGATAATTGGAGCCGTGGGGGCCTTTAGCGCCTGAAGCACTGTCTGAATTATGGCAATCCGTGCAGTATATCATGGTCGCCACTGTCATTGGTGGTTTCAAACTGGGGACATTCCGATTTACGCCGGGCGCCACAACGGGATGAAACGAAAAAGCGGATGGGTCAAATTCCAACCGCGTATTCGTTTGGGTAATCTGCCTGGTTATCGTAGACTGAGGTCTATTCGGATTGTCCGCGTGGCATTTGAAACAGACTTCATATTCGTACTGAACATTCTCTGTGCTGCTCCCGGAGGCTGTTATGCCGGAGACTCCACGCATGGGTCCGGGAACAACGGGAGCGTTTGCGGGCGTGTCCTGAACAGCGTGCGGATTGTGACAGTCAACGCACTCGACGTGTCTGATTGATGCCGAAGGTGATTCTTTCAGATCGTGAAGGCCCTCGTAACGAACTACATCGTGCCTGCTGAACTTGGACATCTCGGATTTCAAATTGGTCTTCGCCACTGAGCCATCGTGGCAGTTGAGGCAGTTGTCCTCTAATCTTGCGAAATGAAGCAGCCGTTCATGTCCACCGGCGGAATGTGGTCTGTGGCAGCTTACACAACCGTTCTCTACGACTGTGTCATATTCATTGTTTTGCAAATATGGGTCATTTGCGATAGAAGCCAGAGCCGTGGAATTTGCGTGCGATGAAAGTCTCCAGCCGGATAAATCATGGCAGGCCACACACATTCTTGATAGGCGATTGGACATTACCAGGAAGTTGCCGTGCCGGTTATCATGCGGGTCATGGCAAGTCGTGCATTGTAGCTCGCTTAATCTGTCAACTTTAAGCTGCTCCGGCAATGCTGAAGGCGGACGTATCTGCACATCTTCCGTTGAAAGTGCCGTAGAGTAAATAAAGCTGATTGGGTGGTCGTCCGAAAGGTCGGTTCCGATGTTTGCTGCGCCCGGGGTTATGTAAGCGCCGCCGGAAGGACCGCCTCGTATCGATTCGGTCAAGGCTACGGTGCCATCGTGACAACTAAGGCATAGTTTGCTCGAACCGGTAGGCTGGCCAACGTTGGCCTGCAGTGAGGAGCTTTGGTAAATCTTGTAAACGGCCGTGGAAAGTTCGCGACTCCACAGGGGAGTTCCTGCTATGGCTCCATGAGGAGTATGACAGAAGCTGCATGCATTTCCCCCGGCAACGGCGGATAAGTCGTGCTGCGTACCCTCAATCTGGGCTGAGGCTTCTGGATTTACGAATGCTAAAACCAGGAACAGCATAAGTATTTTGGTCAATCTGACTTTCATTTATCACATCACTCCACGAGTTCAAATACCTGGATTCTCTTATTGAATGAGTCGGCAACGTAAATTCTGTTTCGACTATCGATGAACAGACCGGCCGGCAGCCAGAACTGCCCGGCCTGTGTTCCTTCCTGCCCGAAGGCCAGAAGTATCCGGCCCTGCTGGTCGAATACCTGCACATTTTCAAACTGTCTGTCTGTAACGTAGATGTTGCCGAAACCATCCGTGGCAACGCCGCACGGATGGGCAAAGTTGCCGGGGCGGTCTCCCTGCCGGCCGAACGTTTTAAGGAACTTGTGTTCGCGTGAAAATACCTGAATCCTGTAGTTCAAAGTATCGCTGACGTATAATCTGCCACTTTTATCCACCCACAAATGTGTTGGGAAGTTGAAGCTTCCGGCCCACGTACCTCTGGACCCGATTTGCATTATGAACTTACCATCTTTTGTGAATACATAAATAGTATGGCCGGCTGTATCTGCTACATATACTATTTCATCTTCCACAGAATAAGCAATGCCGGACGGCCTAATAAAATGTTCCCGGCCGAATGAGAATATATACTTCCCCTTTTTGTCAAAAACACACACTTTACGAAGTATGCTATCGACAACATAGAGCCTGTTATCCACTATCGTCAGGCCGACCGGCTTGAGCAGCTTCTCCTGACCGGCCAGGTCGGCGAATTGTTTATATGTGCGATTGTTCAGATCGAAGAGATGCACTGCAGCACCGGCGCTATCAGTAACGAACAATCTGTCGTTACGGTCAATAGCAACATCGGAAGGGGCAACAAGCACGCCTATTTTACTCTTGCCGAAGAGAAGTTCTCCCAGGCCCTGTGTCCACGAAGTTTTCGCTTTCAGGTCGGTTTCTGTGGATATCATTCCAAGATAAATTATCCGAGTCTTCTCCGGAGGGGCGGGCCAGGTAAGCTGTACATCAGGCCGAAAGGATAGTCTGTCACGGTTACTACCACACCCATGGCAGAATGACAGCAGTATAAGCGACCAAATGTATAATAACATAATGAAGAAATATTCTTTAGAGTATCTTTTCTTTGCTGTCATTTAACATTCCCTTGTACAAATTAGAAAAAACGTTTTATCCGAAAATATAGAAGGCTATTATCGATTTCATCGTTTCTTCGATCGAGCATGTTGAACTCGACACCTGCGAGCACACTCAGTTGACGGTAATTATACTTTAATTCGGAGCTAAGTTGAAATCCTCTGGTTATGCCGAATCTTGTGTCATCTTCATCTCGATAGTCGGCACGAGCTGAAATACTGTATTCGTTAGTCAATCTACTAAAGACCTCGGCGCCGGTCTTGAAGAGCACGACATCCCTCTCATCCGGTTCGCTAAAATCCAACCAATTATTTAATACTCTCATGCTAACGCTTGTATCGCTGTTTACATGCCAACTGTATTTGCCTTGTATTTTCTTGCTCGTTGAGGGAATCTGGGTCGAGTCTTCGTCGCTGTATTCGGCCTGTAAGAAGAGGCCTTTCTTTGTATAATCTGCGCCTACCGTGTTGACCGTGAACTCATCGGGTGTAATTTCCATAACTTCCGCGCTGACATCTTCTTCTTGCCGCCGATGGGCGTAGTATAAGGACATACCGTTTTTGAAACGCTCCCTGATGGTGAAGTTCTGACGAAGTGTATCTTCCTGCCTGTCCGGCTCGATAAACACTTTATAATCTATTAAAATTTCCTGGCCATCGCTGATGTTGGGTGGTATGGTTCCCGGGATTATTATTTCTAACTGCACTTTATCGTTGATTTCTTCGATGGTGTAATCGTCACCCGGTGTATATGTGAACAGTCCGGTGCTGTCTGTCACCACAATACTCGATGTATCAATATTCGTTCCGTTCAAGATTACAGGTAGCGGATCATTAACAATGTGCGATTCGTCCGTTACGATTCCTCCGGTACTTCCTGATTGCTCGGTCAGACTCGCCGTATATGTGCTTAATAATATACCCCATGGATTCTTCTTTCTGTAATTAAAAGAAATAGTGCCGCCTTGCTGCTTAAGCTCTCCCTCGGTCTCAAAACTATTTGTTGACTCAAAGTCAGTTTTTGAAGCGAAGAGATTGGCTGTTGTAATCAGGCTCTCATATAATCTGTGCTCAAAGCCGGCCTGGCCGCGAGCCTCTTTACTCATATCCGCATCCCGTTCGGAATCTGTGAGCCGTAACTCGTAATTGGTCAGGAAATCCTCGGAGTGCTGCAGTCTTAAGCGTTCGTTCCACTGCAGGTTTTCAAAATCGAATGAGCCGGATTGATCGGTATAGTTGAAAAAAGAATCGAGCCTGTGTTGTTCGTCGCCGCCGAATATCAAATCATGTAAAATCGTGTACCGATCCGTATCGGTTTCTATCAATGCACCCACACTTCGTTGCGACACCGATGTTCTGTCGAGGTCGATACTCAGGTGCGATAATTCACTAAAATTATGACTGGCAGAATATCTGAATCGCTCGTCATCTCGTTCGAAAAAGTCTCTTTCGAGAGACGAGAGACCATCCTGGGCGGTTTCGCTGGCGGTGTACTGGAATGTCATCGGCCAATCCCTGGATCTCAGCGAAAGCGATGCACCCCTGTTGTGTCTTTCTGTTTTTAAAGATCCTAAAAACTGCCGGGGAATCAAATCCTCTGACTTGCTCGCATAAAAGGTCGTTGGATATGTTTTCCCTCTTAAGAATTGAGCAAAGATGCTATAATCATTAAGTGACTCATCGTTATTGTCAGACTCCTCATCAGAGTCGAGGCTTTGCTGGGCAAGGCCAAAACCAAGCACTGCATTGTAGAACAGCAGATCCGGATGATATATGTCACCTTCTGTTTTCAACCTTAACCTTTCTTCGAATACTTCCATTTCGCTCTTGCGTTTACTTTCACTTATTCCCTGCTCGTCGGTGCGTGTCGTAGCGACAAATTCCAGTTCGCCCTGAATTCTTTCGTGCCTAACAAGAGGTCTTTGTTTGCCGCCAACATTTACATTGCAGCCTGACAGAACGATTGTGCTTATGATGCAAAACGCAAGAGCCCGGCGGATTCTTCCGGCGAGTATCCGTTTGACAGACTCGGGTATTGTATCGTTGTACGGTTGATTCTGCAATGTTCTCAGTTCCTTTGCTCATGCCCTTCTATTGCTTCGATTCTTCCAATGTTTCATTCCTGGCCAGGGAATTATCTATATCCGATATGTAACCTCGGATTGTCTTTGCCATCGATTCCGGGATTAAGCCGCTATTGAGAATTTTAACAAAGCCATCTCTTGCCCTTATGAGCTGTCCGCTTCGGTAGAAGGCCATACTGCTATAGTAGATTTCAGTAATTTCTCTTATCTGCTTGTCGGATTGTTTGTCATTTTTAAGCTGTTGTTCTTCATTGGTTATGACAGAGTCGATCATTCCGAGCACGCGTACGATTTGCTGGCGCTCTTTGGCAGTGAAAGCAATGTTGTCTTCGAACTTTTCGAGATATGCTCGCGCTTGCTGCAGCTTGCCCTGTTCGATTAATTTGCTGGTCTCCCGGAACACTTCAGATAAAATTTTGCTTTTGCGTAAAGTCGCAGACGCCGTTGCTCCTGGTTCATAATCACCTTGTCCATACGGTTCCTTCGCTACCCGAATATTGTCTTGCGGTGCTCCTTCGACCGAATTTGGCTGACCGATTCCATCATTTGTCCGGGATGTGCTGCCTTTTAAAAGTGCCTTGGTGGAACTTGCATGAGCGTTATGGCAGTCAGTGCATGTGGAAAGTTGTTTTGGTAAATGTGCGGCTATTAGTTCAATCGTGTTTCTGTCATGGCAAAGATAGCAAAGCCCCGGTTCCGGCGCCGTAAGCAGATGTTCGATTTTACTTTTGTGTGGATTGTGGCAAAACAGGCACTGACCGACAGCCACGGGGCCATGAACAAATGACGCTGATGAAGTAAAATCATCATGACATTTGTAGCACAATTTCGGTATCGGTGCAATTAGGCGTATTTGAGTTGAAAAACTCCGTTGTTTGCGTTTGCCGTGACAGTTGCTGCAGTCCTTGCACGGCTCGTGTGAGTACCAGGCCGGTTTCTGCTCCACCTGGTCAAGCTCTAAGGAATTTGAATCGACAAGTCCTTCAGGAAACATCTCCGGTTGCAGGGGCGGAACTCCGTCAAAGAAGAACGTTAGTGCTTCATGGCGTTGGACTTCATCGCAGCTCACAAAAAATATGACGAAAAAGACGAGTAGCATCAGCCTGCCTGTTGCGGGCCTAATATAAAATTTCGCAATATAACGATTTTTAGAACCAAACATAACTACTACATACAGGAGCTTAAAACATCTCTTCCTATCAGACGGTAGATGGGCAACTTGTTGCCCATGCTGAAAGATATAAAAACCGCATGGGCAGTCCACAGGACACCTTACGGTGGAAAACCAGCCCATCCTACTTTATCTTGTATTCAAAGTTTTGTTGATATCCGCTAAGTAGTTTTCTATTGTCTTTGCCATTGCCGGCGGAATCAGGCCGCTTCTCAAGACCCTTGTCAAACCATCCCGGGCTTTTTCGAGCTGACCGGAACGGTAAAAGGCCATACTACTGTAATAGAGCTCGGCAATTTTCTGCTTTTGTTCATCTGTAGCCAGAACACTGTTGATATATGTCAGGTAGCCTTGAATCGTTTGTTCCATATGTGCTGGAAGCAGGCCGCTGTTCAAAACTTCGAGGAAACCATCTCGTGCTTTTTCAAGTTGACCGGCTTTATATAAGGCTATGCTTTTGTGATACAGGTCAGTGGTTTTTCTCTGCAGCTCCCACTGTTGAGTTTCTGTTTTCTCAGGCTCGGGCGGCTTCAATGCCGGGGCTTGAATTGGCTGTTGTTGCTCAAGCCTCTGAACGTACTCTCTCGGTTTGTCTATCGCTTTTCCGTTCGTAGGGAAACTGCCGAAGCCGTATACGCTGACCTTGTTTGGGCCGTATTGGTTTGAAACTAAAACTAAAAATTCTACATTCGCGCCTTCCACAGCGTACTGTTTGAAAAATTCTATGTTGTCATAGTCCAGCACAATTTTAGAGGGCAGATTCATCATTCCCGGTTTATTGCCGGGAAGACCGAAAAACAACAGCAGCTGGGCTTGCTGATTATATATTTTAGCCACTTCCGACCCGGCGTCTACTACCCATATCCTGTCATCTCTATCGATGGCGATGCCTTTAGGCCTTATAAACTCATCTATGTTATCGCCCAATCTGCCGATAGTTCGCTTGAATACTCCGGATCTGTCAAACTGTGTTATGCGTGCTCCTGCTTTATCGGTAACATAAATGTTGCCCTGACGGTCAAGAGCCAGATCGCTGATAAGGGAAAATTCACCGTTGGCCAGCTTCATCAATGGTTCGGCCTGTTTTTGTCCGGCTCTTGTCCTTCCTAATCGTGCAACCTCTCTGCCGGTAGCCTTGTTCATGACGACGATCTGGTTGCTGGCAAAGTCGGTCACGTAGCATAGCGCACCACGAACAATAACATCAATGGGTTTAATCTTTGATTCTTTTCCGAGCATGGTACTGATGTTGTTGTTCTTGTCAAATACGAGCACCATGCCGGCTGTAGGATCAGCTATATATTTCGCACCATTGTCATCGATATAAATATTAACCGGATTCATCAGTCGCCGGTCTTTTGTCAGATAATCAAACGTCCGATTCCTGAGATTGAATACCTCCACCATTCTCTTGCCGACATCACATACATACAATTTGCCTTCGAAAATCGCGACTCCATAGGGTGTTTTTATTCCCTCGACCGGTTCAGGTTCGCCGGTTATGAACTTTTCGAAAGCACTTGTTTTTGGTGGCCCGAGATCTTCAGGTCCGGAAAAAGACTTGAGAAACTGCAGACGCGGCGTCTCCGGCAGCGGAGGGAAAAAAACCGGCGCTATCTTCTGCTCTGGTATGTTAGCGGACCTGCACCCTGTGAAGAAGCACACGATACTAATTAGAGCCATAGGTGCTAACCTTTTAATTAATACGGATTTGTGCATTTTCATGACAATTATTTCGGCAATTTTCGATGGGTAGAACAAACAAAGTGCACGTCTTTTTGGCCGATAGGAAGTTTTTTGTTCTTACCGGTATCGCTATCTTCTAAAGTGAGGAGAATTGCGTTTAACAATTTGAAAAAGCTACTTTCATTCTCCTGGTTTCAGGCAAGCCATACTTTTAGATACCCGGCATTAATCTGTATGGCTAATGAGCCTAATTTGTTTGTTTCGAAGAATGTCTCGCAGCGAATACATTACTTCTTATCTCAGGCGATTTGAAGTGCTTGAGATAAGAAACTTGAAAGTCTGAATATCTTCGGACGTTTATCTATGCGTCTATAGTGTGGACAGCAGGATTTCAAGTATCAGTTGAAATACCAAGACGCCACATCTTCACAACGTTTTATTTCAGATGGCACATACGGCAAAGTTCGGGTCCGTGCTGGCTGCCGTAGTCGTAGCCCCGTAGCAGACTATCGCCGACGCCGGATGTATGAACGTCATGGCAACTGGCGCACTGGACCTTGCTTTCCGGATCAAGCAGATCTTCCATGATTGTTCCGCCAAGAGTACTTGCTTCTGAAGGGTCTTTCAGGGCTCCATCCAGGGCGGCCAGGGCGGAATCGTACACAAAAGAGATTGGGTGTGAATTTACCAGGTCATCAGTACCAAAGATGTGATCCGGGTTCATCCATGCGAAATCGGGATTAGCACCATCGTGACAACTAAGGCATAGCTTGGAATTGCCGCCGGGCTGACCATCTATTATACCCTGGAATGAATCGCTGGAATACATCACAAACGTTGTCGTTGTTTCGCTGCCGTTCCACAAAGGTACACCCGGCAGCTCTTCTGCGTTGTGTGGCGTGTGACATCCATAGCAGCCGAACAAGTCCGAGTGGGCCAATGCCAATACAACCGTCGGTGTTAATAGACCAACAAGAACCACCGTTAAACGTAGTTTCACAAAATTTAGTTTCATTACCTCTTCTCCTAAATCAGTGTCACGTTCGATCTTATCTGCGAACTGCTGCTGGCAAAACGTCTACGTGTCACACAATTTAATTCGATTTTTACGGCTTATGAAAAACACTAACGCTGAGATAGATTTGCATTTAAATCCATCACACGTCCTATAGTTATTATACTCAATTTGGGTGCAAAGTTCAAGCTGTACATCCGGTTAAAAGAAAATTTTTAATATTTTTCTTAGGCGTTACTATTGCTGCCGTAGGCGTTCTTCTTCCACGTCCAAAGACCTGTTACAGCAGAAATTCTCATTGACGAGAAGATGTGGCCGCATGTTCTCATTGATGAGAATGCCTGATTGTTTTCTACTCATTAAAAATCACCGTCAAGGCTTTGTGGTATGACTTCATTGCTTTGTCAATCTCCTGCCTGGACTGATAAACTTTTCCCAGTTCAAACAAAGCACGGGAGGATTTGGGATCGATTTTTGTTGCCTCAAGAAGAAGTTTTTCCGCTGCATCAAGTTCGCCCATCTGACGTTTTGCCCAGCCGGATACCATCAGAAGTCTTGCTTTGTCGGACCGTTTGGTGACTTTAAGCGACTTTGTTGTATCTATAGCTGCTTTACTTCGGCCGGCCCTGCAGTAAAGCTCGCTGAGTTCCAAAGCTGCTTCGGCCGAATTAGGATCCAGTTCCCTGGCTTTCTGAATTTCTGCAATAGCCGATTCGAGACGGCCTTTTTGCTCGAGCATCTTCGCCATTTGCAGATGCCTTTTAAGACGGGCGGTAATAGTGTCATTGGCGACGGTCTCGACGCGTCCTGCATCTGCCGGGGCTGTTTTCTGGGCAAGGCCAAGGGCCTGGTTAATATAAGCCCGAACCACCGGTACAAAATCATATCCATATCCTGCTTTTACACACAGAACCTTATCGTTTGTATCAGAGATGACCACTGTAGGAGTCGCGATGATTCCGAACTTGCCCCATAGCTTGTACTCCGAATCCAAAAGGACGTGGATGTTTTTTGCCGAGTCTTTTTGCATTGATGAAAAATCGACGCCATTAGAGTCATCGACTGAAATCACGATTTGCAGCCGTTCTTCATTTGTCCCCAGTTGACGGACAATCTTTTCAACATCCGCAGCCGCTCGGGCAGAGCGTTTCTGTCCGGGAGACAGGAACACTACCATGAGTGCTTTGCCTTTGTTTTGCTTAAAGCTAAACACTTGCCCGCTTAACGTTGTGGCTGAGAATTCCGGCACTTTTTCACCGACATCAAATGCATGCCGGCCTGCTTGTGTTGTTGTACACCACAGAGATTGTGTTATTATTAGCGCAGCAACCAGATAAGTGGCAATCCTACTTCTCGCTCTCATTTTTTGTCCCTTTCAACCGACTCTCGTTCCTACTCGGCGGGCCAGTAGGAATATTCGATAGGATCCTTCCTGTCGTAATCTTTCGGCAGGTGGCAACCCGGTGCGCAGGAGCCTCCTGTCTGCTTTTTAGTAAATCCGATCGGCAGTGACCAGGTTCCGTATGGAACAGTCTCGCGAATGTGTTTGGGCAAGTTGCTGGCGTGCGTCGCATGGCACGAACGGCACGTTCGGCCCCTCCGCTCCTTATTGACATGCAAATAATGCAGATTCAAGTTGCCGTTCCTGAAATCGGTCAGGTCGGATGTTTCTTTTGTCAGGACCAGGTCTTCCGAGTGGCAGCTGAAACAAAGCTCGTAATTCTCCTTGCTGAAGGGTGCATAAAACTGTGGGGGATACTCCTTTGCCAAAAGGCGAAAGTATTCGCTGCCGTGTGTAACATGGCAACCGCTGCAGTCATTTTCCGCAACGGGGCCGTGTAGAAATTCCTTGCCTTCGAGTTCGTCGGTAAAGGCAGGCAAAACCTCGTTCTGGCCCAGATCGTGCGGCTTGTCATGGCAAGTCAGGCAAAGGCTTTTCGCATCCTTTTCCAGCAGAAATTTAACTGTCGAGGCATGCGGAGTATGACAGTGCATGCAGCCGTCGATATCGCCTACAATGCTGTGCTGGTGCTTTGAGTTTTCAGCGATTTTCTGGATATCCTTATGACATGTGTAGCACAGGAATGGCGCAAGGTTCTTGACCATTTTTGAGTTTGCCGCTCCGTGTGGATCATGACAGCCGATGCAGTCGTTCTTTACAGGCTCGTGTACGAAATCGTACTCCTTTAGCTCATCTTGCATTATGACATGGCAAGAGAAACAAAGTTCCGCCTGCTCGGCAACCAGCAAACCTGCATGGTCGGAGCTGTGCGACTTGTGACAGACTGTACATTCACCGACGGCTGTAGGTCCATGCAGAAACGCAAGTCCTTCGGTTACTTTATGGCAGCTTGCGCAAAGAGCGGCGACCGTTTTTTCCGGGAGAAGGAATTGGTTATCGCTACTATGCGGATCATGGCATTGCATGCAATCGCCGGTTTTTACGGGCTCGTGAACAATCTTCTTGGCGGCTTGCTCCAAATGGCAATACTCGCAAAGATCTCTGCCTTTCCGGTCAAACTGCCAGGTATGCTCTTCCTGTTTCAACGGTTTATGACACGCGGTACAGTCACCGAGGCCGACAGGGCCGTGAACGTATGCTTTTTTGCCGTATTCCGCATGACATTCTTCTGTAACACACGTCTTTTGCGGTGTAGTTGGTTTTTCCACCGCGAGTCCGGTTGACATTAATACACAGATTAACAAAACTGCCGACTTATAAACTCTGTCTAACATTACGACACCCTCTCATACTCACTAATGCTCATACTACAATCGTGTTAATAGGTTGACTTCTTATAAAAGTTTTATACACATATTAGTTTAACGATATACCTTTATGACGCTTGCGTGCGCCTGTAAAGTAGAACCAACATTCCAGATTTCATTCTATGATGTATGGGCTTGTTTAACTCTAATACGGCCTGGTTACTTGTGCCATTTTCCTTAATCGTTGCGATAACAGCAGGGCGTAACAATCTCTCAGAGCCGTTTGTCCAATCGGTCTTAACAATT
>JABAOC010010294.1_pt1 | contig 12706 bp, 10 predicted proteins | sample 7062161 | NCBI WGS metagenome assembly JABAOC01 (sample SAMN14538625, study PRJNA623070) | marine sediment metagenome | biome: marine biome [ENVO:00000428]; feature: marine pelagic biome [ENVO:01000023]; material: deep marine sediment [ENVO:00002113] | place: India: Gulf of Khambhat ... | reverse complement strand
GCCGGGAGGGAGGTGTACTCGAAGCTCAGAAGCGTCCTAGCCTCCATCCTATAGGGTTCACCAGTGGTGCACAGGCCTTATCAGACCAGGAGAAGAAGGTGAAGAAGAGGATGACCGAGGAGACGAGGGAGAGGCCCCTACCAGTCCGAACCATGCACGACTTCCTGTTCGAGCTGAGCGGGGAGTGGGACAGGTTCAGGACGGGAAGCCTCCTGAACATAGTCACCACCATAGTCCTCTTCGTCCTCTTCATCCCCAGGTACCTCCTAGTCACCCTGAAGAGGGGAGGCCCCTTCGACACCCTCATAGCGCTAGGCATCGTTGCCGCCCTCCTATACAACATATACCTCTCATACAGGCAGCACGAGTTCTACAGGAGGTGGGAGAAGAGGCTCGGACTCCTCCTCCACATGGAGGAAGAGCTCCTCGCAGAAGACTAATGATGCACACCAACGGTGAACACGACCGGTGAGAAACCGTTTTTTAAGCGGAAGCCTAGGCGCAACCGGTGGAAAGATGGACACCAAGAAGAAAGCCATCGTGGGCCTGCTGATAATAGCGTTGGCGGCCGGAGGCATCATCCTCCCGACAGTCTTCGCCGAAGACCAGCAGGCCCCAAAGGAAGACGGCGCAACAGGCAGGCGGCCCCTCCAAAAGAGGGCGGCGATCTGGCTCCGGTTCGTGAAGAACGGCGTCCCTGAGACCCTGGAAGGCGAGGCGAAGGCGCACAAGGGCTTCATCCTGGTCCTCGAGATAGAGGGCGATAACACATACGTCCTGATTCCCAAGTTCTGGCTGGTGAACGATGAAATCATCAACTCCCAGGAGCTCCTCGACGGGGAGCCCTTCGGGATGGGCGACGACATGACCGTGGAGACCCTCATGCTTGAGCTGGTCAAGGAGACCCACACGGTGAGGAGCTACCTCGCCTACTCCATAACCGTCGAGGGGATAACCGCCGAGGCGGTGCTGCCCTTTAACATAGACCTGTGACCGTCTCCCCCCCAACTTTTTTATGAGCAGCTACCCGAACCGATCCAAAGAACGCACCCCTTAGCGATTCCCAGAGCCCCCCCGAGAGAACCTTTTTAGAACACCCTACAGTTAACAGTAACAGTAATGAAACCCAATTCTTCTGAGCTGAGGACGGTGTTCCCCTTCACCGCCATAGTCGACCAGGAGCTCCTCAAGAGGGCCCTCCTCCTAAACGCCGTGAACCCCAGGATAGGAGGCGTCCTCATAAGGGGGGCAAAGGGGACCGGGAAGAGCACCACGGTCAGAGCCCTGGTGGACCTCCTCCCGGAGGTCGAGGTAGTAGAGGACTGCCCATTCCGCTGCAACCCGAAGGACCCAACGAACATGTGCGAGGTCTGCCGATCCAGAGCCGAAGCGGGGGAGAAGCTCTCGGTCGCGAAGAGGAGGATGGAGATGGTCGAGCTCCCCATAGGGGCGACGGAGGACAGGGTCGTAGGCACCCTCAACATAGAAAGGGCCATAAGGGAGGGGGTCCGAGCCCTTGAGCCAGGCATCCTAGCCAGGGCGAACCAGAACGTCCTATACGTGGACGAGATAAACCTCCTCCCAGACCACATCACCGACGTAATCCTCGACGCAGCCGCCTCGGGCTGGAACACCGTAGAGCGCGAGGGTATCTCCGTCCAGCACCCGTCCAGGTTCATCCTTGTGGGCACAATGAACCCGGAGGAGGGGGAGCTCCGCCCCCAGCTCCTAGACCGAATGGCCCTCCACACAGAGATCTCAACCATCTCCGACCCGTCCCTCAGGGTGGACGTGATGAAGCTAAACATAGACTTCGAGGACAACCCAGCCTCCTTCAGGGACAGGTTCAGTAAGAGCCAGGAAGAGCTCCTGGGGAAGATAATGGGGGCGAAGGAGATCCTGCCCAAGGTCGCGGTCCCCGAGGAGCTCTTCGAGGTCGTAGCGAGGATGTGCATAGCCCTCGACGTTGACGGCCACAGGCCTGACATCATCATAATAAAGTCCGGGAGGACCCTCGCCGCCCTCGACGGAAGGGACGCCGTGGAGCCAAAGGACGTCCTGGACTGCTCCCTCCTAGCCCTCAGCCACAGGACAAGGAGCCTCGGCATGGACCCCCCCGCATCGGAGAAGCAAATAGAGGAAGAGTTCAACAGGGCCCTGGGCCGGGGCGCATAGCCCCCCGGAAGGAGGAGCGCCTAGATGGAGAGGACCGTCTACCCCTTCACTGCAGTGGTCAGTCAGGAGAGGGTGAAGACGGCCCTCATCCTTACAGCCATCGACCCCAGCCTGGGAGGGGTCCTCATCACAGGGCCAAAGGGCTCGGGAAAGTCCACAATAGTCAGGGCCCTCGAGGAAGTCCTGCCCCCAAAGGAGCGCGTCGAGGGATGCCCCTTCGGCTGCGACCCCAACGACACCTCCCACCTATGCCCCTCATGCAGGGAGAGGCTGGCAGAGGATGGGAGGCTCCCAGCGGCCCTCAGGCGGATGAGGGTCGTAGAATTGCCCGTGGGGGCCACAGAGGAGGGCCTCCTGGGCACAATGGACACGGAGGCCGCCCTGAACAAGGGGGTCAAGGTCCTGAGGCCAGGCCTCCTGGCCAGGGCCAACCAGAACGTCCTGTACATAGACGAGGTGAACCTCCTCCCCGACCACCTCGCGGATTGCATCTTGGACCCCGCCGTCTCGGGCTGGAACACCGTCGAGAGGGAGGGCCTCAGCCTCACCCACCCATCCAGGTTCACCCTCGTAGCCTCGATGAACCCCGAGGAAGGAAGGCTAAGGCCCCAGATACTCGACAGGTTCGCCCTGAAGGTGGAGATGGAGCGCCTCATAGACCCGGGGCAGAGGGTCGAGGTGGCCAGGAGGAACCTGTCCTACGAGGAGGACCCAGATGCATTCAGGAAGGATTACGAGGGGGAGCAGCAACGCCTGAGCGGCAGGATAGAGGCCGCCCGGAAAGCCCTAGACGCGGTGAAGGTTCCCGAGGCCGTGGTGAGGGGGATAGCAGAGGCCTGCTCACGCCTCGGAGTCGAGGGGCTCAGGTCCGACATAGCCGTCTTCAAGGCGGCCAGGGCCCTGGCAGCCCTCGAGGGGAGGGAGGCCGTAGAGCATGGGGACGTCGTGAGGGTATTCGACCTAGCGGTCTCCCACAGGTTCAGGAAGGCCTGGCTGAAGGCGGCTCAGAGGCCCTCCGACGATTCGAGGTTGAGGAAGGTCCTATTCGAGGAGATGCCTCCTGAGGAGGCCGTAAAGCTGGGGTCTCTCAAGCCAGCGCCGGAAGAGACGTATCCCCCGCCTGAGGGGGCGAAGAGGAGGCGCAGGAGGCCCCCTGGGCGCCTCAGCCAGGTCCTCTCGATCCTTATACTTGCGGGCCTCATCTTCTCCCTCAGCATCGTGTCGAGCATACTCATCCAGTTCCTCAGGTCCATTCTCTTGGGGGTGCCCTTCGAGGTCGCGATCAGGTCCATAACACCCAGGATGATCCTGGTCAACCTAGCCGTCTTCGCCTCCGCATTCGTGATCATGTCCATCCTCTCCAGAAGGATGAGGAGGCCCATAGTCTACCTCTACACCTTCATGGGGAGGGAGCCCGAGAGGCTACTGGTCCACACCCAGGACCAGGAAGCAGAAGAGAGGGATGAGAGGGAGAGGGTCAGAGACGCGGAGACAATAAACGTCCCCCTATACGCCTCAGTCCGCCGCCTTTACGAGATGATCTTGGGCAAGGGGGCAAAGCTGCTTGAGGCGATGCAGAGGGGGGAGACGAGGAGGTACAGCTTCCTCCTGGAGAGGAGGGGGGACAGGAGGCTCAGGAGCGCAATGGGGAGGCAGTTGAAGACAAGCTCCAGGGCGGAGCGGGGGAGGTACGTCTCCTACGAGTTCCCCAAGAGGAGGCCCTGGGACGTGGCCCTCGTCCCCACAATAAAGGCCGCGGCCCCCCACCAGCTCTGCAGGGACAGGGGGCTCCTCGCCCTCAAGGTGGAGCTTGAGGACGTGAGGGTCAAGATAAGGGAGAGCAGGTCGCCCCTCACCTTGGTCCTCCTCCTGGACATGAGCGAGTCCATGATCCCCTCCCTCCCCAACGTGGTCAACGCCATAATGAGCATGAGGGAGGCGGCCTTCAGGAGGAGGGACAGGGTGGGCCTGGTCATCTTCAAGGGTCAGGGGGCCCACACCCTTCAGCCCCCAACAACCAACCTCAACCTCCTGGTGAGGAAGCTCTCGGAGCTGGGGGCCAGCGACTTCACCCCCCTGGCCTCGGGGATGTACGAGGCCTGGAGGGTCCTCAGGAACGAGAGGGCCAAGAACAGGGACATCAACCCCGTCCTAGCCATAATCTCAGACGGGATAGCCAACGTCCCCCTTGATGCTCCACTCTCCCAGCGCACCCGCTCCCGCATCCTCAACACCGCCCAGGCGGACGCCATAGACGTCGCCCACCTCCTGGCTAGGGAGGGGGTCACGACTCTGGTCGTAAACGCCTCCCACACCTCCGAGCCCCTCGCCTCGAGGAGCTACAAGAGGGAGATAGAGGGTAAGACGGGGAGGAGGTGGATGGAGCCGACGGAGCTCCTAATGGAGCTCCCCAAGATCACCGGGGGCTACTACTACGGGATAGGGAAGGGAGGAAGCCTGGAGCAGGTGATCCTCACGGAGGCCCTCGGCGCCCTAAGCCGCCAGCCCTACTAGTCGGGCCCCAAAAGACAGACACGAGGCGCCCCAACCCCTGCGGTGGCCCCGAGTGGAGGGTTTATCTCAGTTCCCTCCCCCCTATTGATCGACGGCGGTCAAACTATTGGCGGGCATCCTCGGAGGGCTGAAGCCCCGTGGAACGGTTTGTCGCGTCTGCGGCGAGCCCAAAGAGCACCTCTCGCGCACCCTGGGGCTGTGCTTGGACTGCGTAAGGGATAGGCCCGACGAGGCCCTCCCCATCGCGAGGGGGGTCCACGGGAGGGTCAGGGAGCGCCATGGTCTTCCCGGAAGCCCGCCTAACACTCCCGGCGGCGTCAGGTGCGGCCTCTGCTCCAACGGGTGCTCTATGGGGGAGGGGGAGAGGGGCTACTGCGGCCTGAGGTGGAACGAAGGGGGCATGAGGTCCATGGTGGGCAGGTCCAGGGGCCTCCTCTACTCCTACCTCGACCCCTACCCCACCAACTGCTGCTCGGCATGGTTCTGCCCCGCAGGGACGGGCTCGGGCTACCCACGCTACGCGAACCGCCCTGGCCCAGAGTACGGGTTCTCCAACCTCGCCGTATTCCTGTACGGCTGCAACTTCGACTGCCTGTACTGCCAGAACTCATCCCACAAGGACCTGGAGAGCGGCAGGGCGGTGGACGCAGATGGCTTCGTGGAGAGGGTAATCGGCGACCCCCGCATCTCCTGCGTCTGCTTCTTCGGGGGCTCACCGGAGCCCCAGCTCCCCTTCGCGATAGAGGCATCCGAGAGGCTCATGGAGCTCTCGGGGGATCGGGTCCTACGCATATGCTTCGAGTGGAACGGCTGCGGAAACACAGCACTCGCTTTGAGGGCCGCGGAGCTCGCCCTTGAGAGCGGTGGAAACGTGAAGTTCGACCTGAAGTGCTTCACCCCCAGCCTGAGCCTCGCCCTGTCCGGCGTAGAGAACGGGAGGGCCTACGAGAACTTCTCGCGCATCGCGGAGGAGCTTTATCCTGAGAGGCGGGGGCTCCCTGTGCTGACGGCGACTACCCTCCTCGTCCCGGGCTACGTGGACGCTCAAGAGGTCGAGATGATCGCTTCTTTCATAGCCGAAAGGGACGCTTCCATCCCATATAGCCTCCTAGTGTTCCACCCGGCGTACGCCATGAGCGACCTCCCCATAACCCCCCTCAGTCAAGCCCTAGAGTGCTACATAGCGGCAGCCGATAAACTGACCAGGGTGCACGTGGGCAACCTTCACCTACTGGGTATGCGGGGCATGGGTGAATTTATTTCTATGACTAGAGGCTGTGAGGCGCCTTGAACACCCTGGCCTCTTCGTGGGTCATATCCCAGAGTAAAACCTTCTCTGTCATGTCGGAATGGGATTCGCTATGAGGGGCTTTAACCTTTAGCCCCTGTCTACGCGTGTCAGCGTCTTCTTAGCCTCGGGTTTATTATCTCCTCCATGGTCTGCCCTATCAGCACGAGCGATGCTATCGTGAGGGCTATCAGGATCCCCGGGGGTATTATCCACCACCAGGCCGGATACCCCTGGTTGCCGTACCACCCTCCGGATGTCTGGGCGTAGTGCAGCACCATCCCCCAGCTCTTGTGGCCTGGGTCGCCGAGCCCCAGGAAGGAGAGCCCCGCCTCAGACATCATGGCGCCCGCCACCTGGTAGATCATGGTTGCCATTATCAGCGGCGACACGTTGGGGAGGATATGCTTGGCGATGATGTGGCCCTCCCCGGCGCCGATGGCCTTCGAGGCCTCCACGTACGCCCTCTCCTTTATGGAGAGCGTTGAGGATCTCACCATCCTAGCCGTTCCTGGCCATCCGAGGATCGATATAGCCAGTATCATGATGAAATAGCTCTGCCTGCCGAAGATGGCCATCAGAAGTACCAGCAGGGGGATGGTCGGGAGGATCATTATGACGTCGGTGAACCTCATCAACACCTCGTCGACTGAGCCTCCCAGAAAACCCGACACGACCCCCACGAGCGTTCCGATCACCACCGTGCAAAGGGCAGCCAGGAATCCGATGGTGAGGGAGACCCGCGTCCCGTGGATCAGCTCTGAGAATATGTCCTGGCCGATGTCGTTTGTCCCCAGGAGGTACTCGTTGGAGGGAGGTCGAAGGGGTCTATCTACTCTGGTATATGGATTGTAAGGCGAGATGAACGGCGCGAAAACAGCTGTGAATATGAAGAACAATAGGATCGCCAGCCCAAGGAGGCCTGGTTTGCTCCTCTTGTAGATGGATGCGAATTCACGAGCACCCTTGATGATTTGGTAGAAACGCATCCTCGTTCGCGAGACGACAAGTTTCTGCTCTGTCAACTCATCCCAACCCTTATATCTTGATCCTGGGGTCTAACCAAGCACATATTATATCCGCGACCAAGTTTGCGACCAGAACTGTTACTGAGATCATGAAGAAGGCTCCTTGTAGGAGGAAGAAGTCGTCGTTCGTTATCGCTGTATATATCAGTCGTCCGGTTCCAGGGTACGAGAACACTGTTTCGGTCAGGATCGCCCCGTTCACCATACCCCCAAAACGCATCGCTGTGACAGTCACCATCGGGAGCATCGCGTTCCGAGCCGCATGATGAAACATTAGCGACCAGGCAGGAACCCCCTTTGCTTTTGCGGTGACCATGTAGTCCTCGCCGAGTACTTCAACTGTTGAGTTCCGCATGTAAAGGACGAACATTCCCACGCTCCTCAGGAGGAGAGTAGCGAGCGGCAGGGCGGCATGATACAGAACGTCCTTGATGTACTCGAACGTGTTCGCATAATGGATACCAGGCGTCCTTGCGCCGAAGAGTGGGAATATGGGGTAGTAGTACGCGAAGACTAGGAGGAGTATCATGCCGAGCCAGAAGTGTGGTGTTGAGCGGATGAACATGAAGATGTTGGTCCCCAGGATATCGGTCTTCGTGCCCCTTTTCCATGCGAAGTAGACGCCGACCACGAAGGAGATTATCGTTGAGAGTATTATATTGATGCCCAGCAAAAAAATGGTCCACGGCAAGCATTCTATGACTTTATCGAATACGGGCCTCTTGTAGTACAGGGAATATCCAAATTCGCCTTGCACGGTGTTCTTGATGAAGTCTAGGTACTGCATGTGCAATGGCTTGTCCAACCCGAACCTTGCCCTCAACCGCTGAATCTGAGCTAGGGGGATTCGAGGGTCCTCGGATAGGTAACGCTCAAACGGGTCCGTGCCGGTGCTTCTTGCAAGGAAGAATATGAGCGAGATGACCACTATGAAGGTGATGACCCTCGATCCGGTTTGTTTCAATATGTACGACAATTCGATCACGTTGCGTTAAGGGTCTTTCAATCATAGATACTGATCCTACCACAGATAAATTATATGCTTGGCGTATGAACATGTAGAAAAAAAAAGGAAATTCTTTGAGGGTCTATTTCTTGGCGAACATGTACACCGCTACGATGGCTACGATGGCGAGCACCACGACTACGCCCGTCACCGTGGCACCGTAGGACTCCCAGAAGGTTGGGGTAGGCGGAGGTGTGGGTGGCGCAGGTTCAGCCGCTTCTAGGGCGAAGGTTGTCATGCTGTCGATGTAACCGACAGACCTGGCGTCAACCTTAACCGTATAGTCTCCCTCCAGCCACCCTGATGTGTCGAAGGTTTTCCTGTAAACTCCGTCGCCGACGTGTTCCAGGGGATACGATGTCGGATCTCCGGTCAGCAATGCGGATACCGAGGCCTCGGTCAGCGCCTCGCCTCCTGGGCCCGTGAATTTCAGGCCGAGAGTGAAGGTCTCCCCTATCTCGACCTCGGGCGGCGGGGTGTTCACGACTGAGATGCTCATGGCCTTCAGCGTCTGAAGGGCGGTGGTGCGTACGTTGATGTAGTCCCAGAAGTGCCCCCTGCCGGCGCCGTAGTGATCGATCCATCCTGTAAGCTCATCCGTCCTGTAGACGCTCGGGCTCTGCCGGAAGTACATGACCACGAGGGGTATCTCCTCGGCCAGGATCTCCTGCATCCTGAAGACAGATTCCCTTCGTTCCTCCACGTCGAACTGGGTGCTTTGTTGCTCAGCAAGCTGGTCGAACTCCGCGTTCACGAAGCCATAGTAGTTGGGGTTGGAAATCGCTGCTGAGTGTAGGCGTACTCTGAACCACTGGGGGTCTACGCTCTGGCTTGAGCCGAGTAGCCACGTGTCTATCTTTGTCGGGGAGTCAAGTGGCTGGATGATCTTGTTCCACAGGGTCGCCCACTCTAAATACTGTACTGTGGCCTTTATGCCGATCGAGTTGAGGTTCTCGGCGATCAGCTCCGCCGCTCTAACGCGGACCGGGTCGTAGATCGGTGGCCCTATGTCGAACTCGATAGGCTCACCTGCGTGCTCCCCTGAGCCTTCCCGTACCCCGTCACCGTTTGTGTCGACGTAGCCAAGTTCGTCTAGGATCTCTTCCGCTTTTGTCAGGTTGAATGTGTAGGTCTCAGGCACGTCTGGGTTGTACCAGTAGGTGTAGAACGGGGCTTCGACGCCGACAGGGCCGGGTATCCCGTATCCGAGAAGCAGTGTGTCGACGAGGTCTTGCTTGTCGACCGCGTAGGCGCAGGCGTACCTGAACTCCTTCACGTTGAAGGGCCACTTGTAGTTGTTCATGCCCCAGTGGTACATGTACTGGTTGTTGTAGATGTAGAGGCCTATTCCTTCTTCCCTTAGTAGGGCTGGGATCGCCTCTGAGGCAAGGAAGCCGTTGAAGACGTCAACCTCACCCCTCTTGAGGGCGAGGAGCTCCGCTTCTCCGCTGGTAATTATGGGCCTCAAGAACTCGTCGACGTATGGCCTACCGTGCCAGTAGTCCTCGAATGCCTCGTATTTTATGTAGGAGTTGGGCACGTACTCCAACACCTTGAAGGGTCCGCAGCCGATCTGCTGATCCATGGTTGGGACGTAGGTCAGCCAATCGAAGTTAGGATCGGCAGCTATCTCCTCCCATATATGTTTGGGGTAGATGTAAGGGTTACCCAGTGTTTCACGGGCAAACGACACGAATGGCTCCTTCAGGTGGAACTTGAGAGTATACTCGTCGACTATCTCGGTCGGTTTTTCACGGCTCAGGATCTGCCAGACGTCGGCCATCCTGGTGAAGTTGTTCTCCATGATGAAGTCGAAGCACCATTTAACGTCCTCGCTTGTCAGCTCGGTTCCGTCGTGGAACTTTACTCCCTTCGTCAGGTGGACCGTATATGATAGCTTGTCGTCTGATATCTCCCAGCTCTCGGCGATCCATGGAACGACCGCTCCGGTGATCGGATCTACTAGTGTCAGGTAGTCGTTAAATGGATCTAGGAACTCGTAGCTGGCGCTCGCCCCCGCGTTCCACTGGTGCTGCTCCGGGGGGTCAGACGGCGTCGCTATTACCAAGGTTCCTCCGTGTATAACCGTGGGATCGTAGAAGTAACCCTCGAAGGGCTCCGTGAGCGCAACCCCTTGGGAAGTAAAGTCTGGGTCCCACGTCTCCCAGACCTCAGTTTCCTGCGCAAAGCTTGGAACTACAAATGAAGCAAGTAGTAAAGTCATCGCTAGTAGCAACAATGTTGGTTTCTTCATCTCGATTTCTCCAATCTTTTGTAGGTTAATAATTTATATAACGTTTTAGGTAATGTCCCCATTTTATTGCGAAATATGAAATTTGAATATTTATTGAAAAAAATTTAGTTTTTCTTTACTATTTGAATTGTATTATAGCGAGACGCCATAAATTCGACGTATAAAAAGACCGGCAATATTTATTCAAATGCTAGACCTGCAACCAAAGCTGTCAGAATTGAGAAGAACATCGTAACGAAGATAAACTGCATCACCCTGAGGAAAACGGTGTAGTTAAACAGGTTCCTGTAATAAACATCCTCTATTATCCCGAACAAAACCGGAGCCGTGAGCGAGACATACGTCAAAAATGCCGCCGTGAGGATCGCAGCGAAGCTCATCGCGATCGTCGTCCTCATGCTTTTCAAGAACCAGCCCAGGCAGACCACGAGTATGCACGGAATGAAGATCACGGTGATGACTCCAGGGACGTCGTAGAAATTTGTGGCTACATAACCAAAGTTGATAATGACAGCGCATGCGACTACCAAACCGAGTGTGCTCAGTTTCTGAAAGGCGACCATAACAGCCTACATAGATTACGGGAAAATAGAATTCTTAAATCCTTTCGCATGGGCGAGCTTAGTTACGATTTAAAATCTAAATTATAATGTCGTCTCTTCGTTGCATAAACGTGATCGTTGGTACGACGGTGGCAAGATGATATAAGTCACAACATTTTGATCTGGGTTGGGAATGTCGCTGAAGCCCACGACCAAAGAACGACGCAGAGAGTACGCCAGGTTTCTGTTGATGTTCGTGTTCCTCGGTTTCATAATGAAGATATCCAGCGAGCTCATCCACGAGATTGGGCACGCCTTCACAGTACTGACGTTGGGAGGCAAGATAATCGGGATCAGCATCCGAGCGGAGTGGCCGTTCACGCTTTCGCACACGAAATGGGTGATACCAAATCCGTCCAACGCGAACCTCGCAATGATAGCCGTCGCAGGGATCCTTTTTGAAACCGTGACTTCGATCGTCGGTCAGTCCATCCTCATTCTTAGGAGAAGGATGCGCCCAGTCTACGCGATATCTCTCTTCTGGCTGAGCTTCTGGACGTACCTGAGCCCAGTTGTATACTTAGTGATGGGGGCGATCCATCCCTTTGGAGACGTGCTTGACTTGGTAAATGCGATGCCCGTCCCTAGTTACTTGATCGGGTCGCTCGGCGTCACGATGTTGATCTCCAGCACCTACACGCTCTCGCTCATCCTGAGGGGAATCTTCTCAAACGTATTGGAGCTTCCCACGGCATCCGACGCGGTATCGTACTTCTGGGCCTTCCTCCACACCTTCTTCGTCCTTGTCACGATCGTCACCTACGGCCTGCCGACGCCCCCGGCGATAACGGTGGCGTCCATGGTGGTGATATTTATATGGTCCTACATAACTGCAAGATGGTTGCTCGTGTTCTTCTCTAGGCTCAGGAGCGCAGAGAGGCCTTGGCCGCCGGGATACGTCAAACCGAGCCCGGTGAGCTCGACCTCCGTTGAGGACACGGGTCGGAAGCTCAAGCTGGGCTACGCCGCATTGTTCTCGGTCGCCTTGATCTCGGCACTGCTGACTGGATACATGGTCAACCAGTACCTAAGCACCTACAGCGTTGTGATGAAGACGAGCATAGAGATCGAGGTGGTCGACATCGAGCTGGGTCCCAACGAGCCCCTACTAAACTTGAGCGTGAGGGTGTTCAACCCCACAAGCAAGGACATGACCCTGGACAGGATAGAGTTCGACGTCAAGCTGAACAGCAGGTTCATGCAGCATCAGGTGTTGCAGTCGATACCCGCGGCAAGCCCAGGGTCGTTCGTCACCTTCAACAGAGCCATATCCTTGCCGAAGGATAGGATGTTCACGATAGAGGAGGCCGCGAGGGACGGTAGTTGGGAGTGGACGGTATCGGGGTCCGGCCACGTCGAGACGATGTTCGGCGAGACCCTTCTCCGCTTCAAGTCGGATAGCACATGCGAGCCACAAGTCGGCTGAGGCGCCACCCCTTTAGTTATTGTTAGAAAATTGGTCGTCTGTGTTTGAATTGGGCCCCCAAATCTGTACGAGTCTTTCACCTGACGGCGTGGCAGGCCACGTAGTGGCCGCTTTCGACCTCCCTTAAGGGGGGTTCCTCCTCGCGACAGACGTTCATGAACTTGGAGCACCTGGGGTGGAATCTGCACCCCGACGGAGGATCTATGGGCGTCGGGACCTCACCGCCGATGATGGCCCTGGCCTTTTCTAACCGCGGGTCCGGGACGGGCACCGCCGCCATCAGGGCCACGGTGTAAGGGTGCAGGGGGTTTTTCACCAGGTTGTCCATGGTGGACATCTCGACGATCTTTCCCAGGTACATTATCGCTCCCCTGTGGCATATATGGCGGGCGTAGGCGAGGTCGTGGGTGATG
>JABAOC010039627.1_pt3 | contig 12714 bp, 8 predicted proteins | sample 7062161 | NCBI WGS metagenome assembly JABAOC01 (sample SAMN14538625, study PRJNA623070) | marine sediment metagenome | biome: marine biome [ENVO:00000428]; feature: marine pelagic biome [ENVO:01000023]; material: deep marine sediment [ENVO:00002113] | place: India: Gulf of Khambhat ... | reverse complement strand
AATCCACCAGATATCCTCGGTGCCGTTTTCAGTCTCATATGCGAAATCCCAGCCCTCAGCCAGATAGGTGTTTATGCCTTGCATTTGATTAGTAGTAAGTCCGGCACCACCAGCACTTGTTGTTTGACCGCTTGTCTCGACATCCCAAAAAGAAGCAGAAATGACGCTCTCAATATCACTCCTTCCCACCAAACCGCCGCCATTTTCCCCCGCGGAGACACTTCCGGTAGCATAACATTTATCGATACTGTTGTTTTGAATGCTGGTACCGACAAGTCCACCAATACGTTTTCCTCCAGAAACATGGCCGGTGGCATAACTGTCTGTAATATTACTATTGTCGCCATTTTGTCCTACCAATCCGCCAACATCATCAATCCCCGTAACATCGCCTGTAGCGCAAGAGGCCTGAATGGTGCCCCTGTTGAGTCCAACTAATCCGCCAGTTGAAAACTGCATCGAGCCTAAGCCCGTCACCCTGCAAGTTGAATAGGTATTAAGAATACTGCCGAAATTCCTTCCTGCTTGGCCTCCTATCATTCTTTTTCCGGAGATTTCCCCGGAACTGTAGCAGTTTTGAATCGTTCCCTCATTGGTTCCTATTAGTCCGCCAACTCGCGATCGGCCCTGCACAATACAACCTTCTGCACGACAATTTGATAGGACCCCTTGAATATTCATCCCCACGATGCCTCCGATTTCCTCTCCCTCGGAAGCAATCACGCGACCTGTTTCGATCACACAATTACTAATCGTTCCATTATGAAGTCGACCGACTAAGGCTCCAACGTATATTCCACCACCAATAACATTTGGATCGATGAGTCTAAGGTTCTGGATTCTTGCGCTCACTCCATCGACACTTCGGAAAAGCCCAACAAAGAAAAGAAAAGCATCACCATCGCAGGAAAAACCGCTAATTACATGTCCGTTACCTTGAAAGACACCAGAGAACGATTTTTCATTCCAGTCGCTGTCATAACTGCCGATTAGATTAAAGCTGGCCCCCGTATAGGCAGACAGGTCGATATCCGCCATAAGCATAAAGTGTTTATCCCAATCTTCCTCGTTCAGACCAATCTGATTCATCTGCTCGGCGGTGTAAATTAAATAAGGATTATTCGGTTCTCCGGTGCCACCGCCGTATTGGGACGACTGGGGGACCAAGAGGAAAGCGTGCGACTTGCCTTGCAGGCTGGCTCCCTTTCCTACAATCCAGCCGGAAGTGTTTATGTCGTAAGCGCACACCACAGTCCAGCCGCTGGCAGGATCTATGAGGGTATTGAGGTCGATGTTATTGCCGGTGCCCGTAGGGTCGAACATCGTGGCACGCCAATCGCCCTGCTTGTTCTCCGCCGATCCGACGATCTGGCCGGCGTTGTTGATGGATTTGGCCTCGCTGTCTCGGCCTCCGAGTGTACCGAGGTCGATATTGTTGCCTGCACCGGTGGAATCAAACAAGGTAGCATGCCAACCGCCTTGACTTTTATGCGCCGAGCCTACTATTTGGCCGGCGTCGTTAATGCACGAGGCTTCGCTATAATCGCCCCCGAGTGTGCCTAAGTCGGTATTGTTACTTGCTCCGGTAGGGTCAAATAAGGCGGCACGGCCATCGGCCCTTCCTACGATCTTTCCGGCGTCGTTAATAGACCAGGCTTCACTCCATTCGCTTCCGGGTGTGCCAAGGTTGATATTTCTGCCGGCGCCTGTAGGGTCAAACAAAGTGGCATGCGCCTGTCCCGGAACGAACTGTGCCGGCCCTACGACCTGGCCGAGGTTATTGATTGAGTAGGCGAAACTATCATTCCCTCCGAGTGTGCCCAGGTCGAGATTGTTTACAGTCCCTGTTGGATCAAATAAGGTTGCACGCCAATCGCCCTGATTGTTTAGCGCGTATCCTACGATCTGGCCGGCATTGTTGATAGACCAGGCCGAACTGCTAACACCTCCAAGTGTGCCCAAGTCGATATTGTTACCTGCTCCCGTTGGATCAAAAAGGGTGGCATGGTCATCCGCCTCTCCTACGATTTGTCCGGCGTCATTGATGGACAAGGCTGCACTCGCACGTTCTCCAAGTGTGCCTAAGTCGACGACCTTATAAACAATTTCTGCCTGGGTGCAAACTGGTAGAGCACCATACAGTATCCAGACTGAAATCAGTAGCGAGATTGTCCTCAAAACTCGTGATGTTCTCACAATCGCCATCGTTTTATCCTCCTGCCCTCATGTTCATAGACACAGGATCACAAACGGCTTTTTCCCGTTTCGCTAATATAGTTAGTGTACAAAAAAGAGATAACTTAGGTCAAGAAAAAACAGGCCGGGATTGAGCTTAGCCCGGCCTGTTTGCTGCGCTTTAATCACAAGTTTAAGCTCGATTAACCGTCATTGTTTGCTTCGGGAGTAAAATCGGCGGGGATCTCGGGAACGAATGTCTCTACGGGTAGTTCTGCGTCCCATTCGAATTGGTCCATGACCAGTTTTCTCGGTCCATCATCCTGGAGCCATTCGCTTTCTATCTTTACCGGCAGCATTGTTACGGCATCGAACCAGAGCGTGTGGATGGATGTGTCTGGATTTGAGCCGTACTTTTTGGCGCTTAGCTCGAATCCGAAACATTCGATTCCGTCTATCAATTCGCTTTCGAAAAACCGGTCTGCTTTGTCAATCCAACTTGCCAGAAATATGATGCGATCCATTGGATTATCCGGATGTGATTTGCTGCCGTGAGTGATTTGCTTATAGGAGCGGTTGGCGTAATTCAAGGTCGTCTGAATCAGTCTGAAATTTTTGTCATTAAAGTCGAAGCTCGTCTTGCCCCAATCGTCTTTATCCGTGACAAACCATTGCGTCATTTGCAGTTTTTCGCCGGAATAAAAATCTTTCCGCCAGTCGTATTTGGATATGTATATCCAATCTCCATCGTCGAATAGCCAGTTCTCATCTCTCACAAATCCGAAGCGCTTCCGATAGACGGCGGTTTTCACGCCCTTAAGAGCGGCGGCAATTTCATCTTTCAATCCTGCGGGCACGTCCGCATAAAGCATATCTCCCTTCTCTTGTCTTTCCTTGGCGGCATGGACCTCACCCGGCTTGGCATTGATGAAATCTGCTGGAATTTCAGGTTCGAACATTTCAGCGGGAATCTGCGCGTAATATTCAAACTGGTCTTGTATGAATGTGAATGTTTCACCGGGCCGGCTGGTGATTGGCCGGCCGTGCCTTTCTATACGAACTGGCAGCTTCGTCTCGACGTCGAACCAGATGCGGTCAATCCAATCTTTCGGATTATCACCGTATTTGTCGGCACTTATCTCAAAACCCACGCATTCTCGATCCTCGAACATTGACGTATCAAGTATTCGGTCAGCTTTATCCAGCAGATCGACATAAAATCGCAACCTTTCTATCGGATCACGCTTATAAGCGCCACCTTCGGTTCTCTTGATTGTAAAACACTGAAACTCGAATGAGACTTCATACGATATCAGGTCTTGCGCGTCGGGCACAATCCATGCTGCACGTTGCAGTACACTGGCCTCGCTGCTGTCACCAAAAGTATCTTCGTCGGTATCCTCATAGTATTCGTCTCTTCGCGACCTGTCTTTGGCTTCGTAGATTCTGCTCCAGGTGCCGGAAACATGTGTAGAGCCGTAACGGCTGACGAATACCGTTTGATCTCGGTAAACGAGAGCTTCGATTTTTTCCAGCTCGGCGATAATCTGCTGTCCCCAGGCGGTGGGGGGGCCAAGCCACCATTTTCCGTTCTGCGGGCTGCCGGGCCAAAAGCTTATGCCGCCTAAAACGACTATCGCAATCACCGCTGCGGCGGCGAATTTTATTGTTCTGCTGTACATGATTGTTCTCCATATAGGTTCCAGGCAGGTATTTGGTCTGGAGGAAGGTTGTTCTTTTTCACTTTCAGTGGCTGTGAAAATCGCCTGTTTGGCTGATTCACACATTCGGGCATCAGGTGAAAGTTCGCTTATACGTCCTGTGCATTCCAGCAGTGTTTGGAGTCGCTTTAATTCACTGCTGCATTGCGGACACTCTTTTAGATGTGTGTTTACTTCGGTCTGCAGTTCTGCTGACAGTTCTCCGAGTGCTGAAGCCGTTAATAACTTGTTTATTTTGTCGTGCTTATTCATGATTGACCTTTTTCATTCGGTGAGATAGTCACCGAGTTTCCGGGCCAGTTGTTTCATGGCCCTATGCAAATGAACTCTTACAGTGTTTTGTGAACAACCGAGGATTTCGGCGATCTTGTTATGTTTTAATCCTTCAATTCTCGATAATACGAACACGTCCGACTGGCGTTTTGGCAGTCTCGCAAGGTGTCGGGCCAGCAACTGCTGCAGCTCGGCGGTTCTCAAAGGATCATCCGGATTGTCCGGCCTTGTGCCGTTTTTCGTTTGCTGCTGCTGCAGAGACTGTTCGGTTTTCGATTGCTTTGCAAACTCGATTGCTTTTCGCACCGCGGCCCGATACAGATATGCGTTCCAGTTTGTCCGGCCGTTGTATTTGTGCCATCGTTTCCATATTGCGAGAAATACTTCCTGATGCACATCCTGGGCTTTTTCGCTATTACCCAGAATCCGCATCGCAGTGCTCAGCACTTGTGCACCATAATCGTTGACTAATGCTCGAAATTCTTGTTTCGACACCGTTTTTCTTTCAAAGANNCGACCGGTCGCATATCTATAATTATAGAGGCTCTCCATGAAACTTCGTTTACTAAAAAATAATGACAGTAACAAATTTGAAAATTTTATATTTTTTTTAGTTTGGATTCGCCGATACCGAGAGTGATTTTATTGGACACTTGAAGAAATGATTAATGCTTTCTTATGGCCTGCTCTATATGTAGTAGTGGAAGCTAAGCCGAAGCTGCTATATGGTGGTTTGGATTATGGGGCGTTAATTTGGTTATGGTGTAGTAAGCTAAAGAAAAATTGTTTGCTCTGTCGATATTCCGTAGGTTGTCAAGAATTTTTACAAGTTTTGAAGGGTGTGTGTGTATGAGTAAAAGGGAGTTGATCGACTACATCTGCAAAATCAACAGAACCGCCAAGCCGGAATTTCTCGCCAGTTTTTCGGAAGAAGAGCTGAATGAATATCTTGAGCATCTTATGGAGCTGGATTTGGAAGAATTGGTCGTCTGCAGCTAAGGACGTATGGAACGGCTCTAAAGAAGCTCCAAACTGCAAAGCTCGCAGCTACATTTATCGGTCCATATTATTAGTCTATCAGTACCGAGCCTGTCAGCAATAGATCCACGAAGGGTGTTTGTTTAGAGTGAGGAAGGTATGAATCGTCAGGTGTCCCCTCGAATCCGGTTTTTCGATGTTTGCTGGACAACCTGATTGGATTGTCACTCGTCGAAATCGTCACCTATGACGGATCTGCTGATATCGCTAAGCCCGCGTCTTCTGGGACGGGATTGCTGTTGTTGCTGTGTGGTCTGGGTTCTGGCCGGTCTTTGTGTATTATTTTTGCTCTGGGGGGCAGAAGCCGTGTAGCTGAAAGGCTCCACCGCCGGAGCCTGGTCGGCTGTTACGATTGCTCCTGTTGGTATCTCGACAATGCTGTTGAGCTTGAATCCGACCAGCGCCGGCTCAAAACCACTTGGCACGCAAAAGACAAAGTCGATGAATCTGGTACTGCCCTCGAAGTTTTGGGCTTCAAGTTTTATCTCGGGTCTTATCTGTATTTCGTCTTTTGATTTGAGGTATCCGATGGGATAAGTATTGACCGCTTCGCCGGTGCTTCGCGTGCATATTAATCTTAGCTGGGAAGGTGTAAATACGCCGCCGTTAATTTTTGCTTCTCGTCTTATCGCCCTTTTCTTTATTCCTACTCGTACGATTGTAGGGTTATAAGATTCTTTCGTCGAGATGGGTAAAGCTACCGATTTGCCCCCCGGCTCGTATACAACCTTGCCACTGCGTGTCCTTAATTCCGAGACGAAGGTATCTACTTGTTTTTTCACAGATTCGGACGCCGGCCAGACACCCGGTTTTGGCACTTCTATGGCTGGATAGAGGCTGCTGACGCCTGATGCGTCGCCAAGAAACCTGTTAAAGAAAAGCTGGTCCAGGTAGTTGGGGTGGAGAGTTTTAAAGCTGTTTTTGCCGCTTAGACTGCCGTCACTGAGTAAACCGAACAGACCGGTGGCAAAGCCGTCGGCATTAAGCAGCACTCCACTCGGATTATCTGGGTTCAGCCTCGCCGGATCGAAACGCTGGTAAGGATAGGAAAGCGGCAAAGGTGCCATTTGAAGAGCTGTGAGCAAAAGCCCGGATATAATGAAGCCCAGGATAATTCCGCAGACTACGCGTCCGATTCGCTCCGGGAGAAATCCGAGGTCAACCGGGTGACGGATTAAAAAGACAGCGGCTGTTTGGAGAAGGCCGAATGACACGATAAACAACAGAATAAAACAGAGGCTCTGCGCCCAGGGGACGAGAGAAAGTAAACTGCCCTCATTGCCGCGGCTGATAATCAAATTTGCCAATGCTTCGAAATAACCGAACGCAACAACGCTAGAGATAATCGCAATAATTATCATGGCAATTGCCCTGACAAACGTCCCTTTGAAGTACTGTAAAACAGCACAACCTAAGATTATTATCACAACAGCTAAGCTGGCCATAAGTAATGTCTCCAGTTTTCAGGATTCGTGATTCGGTTCACGATCCATATGTTATTAACGGCTGTTTTGATTTGCTTTTTTCGTTTTTGATGCTGAAAGTACTCTAATCATTTCGTTTATCGCAATCTTGCCGGCAATCACTTTTCTGAGTGCCTGTTCCTGTAGATAGAGCATTTTGGCACGTCTGAACTGCGTGCCGATTTCCGGCAGCGATTTTGATTTGTTTATAACTTTTCTTAAGTCGTCGTTCAACGTGATGATTTCGAACACAGCCGTTCTTCCGAAATAACCGGTCCCTTGGCAATGTTCGCAGGTTGAAGGTTTGCCGTGCTTGTCATACTGCACTTTACCGGTGCGATACAGCACTTTTGTTTTTTCCGCAGTGATATTGAATTTTTTGAACAGTTCTTTATCCGGCGCATAGGCCTGCTTGCACTCCTCACAAAGTATTCTAATCAGCCGTTGGTTGCTTATACCCAGAAGGGTATCTGCGACGACCCTTTTGTTGCCGACATATTTCAGCCATTTACCCAGCGCCTGTATCACGCTATCTGCTTTGATTGTAATANNTTTACCCAGCGCCTGTATCACGCTATCTGCTTTGATCGTGATGTATACGAGCTTTCCGTCTCTGGCAGCGGCACAAGCTACCTGGGCTGTTTCGGCATCTTCGCAATCGGAGATACCGATTATATCAGGTCCCATTCTTACAACGGCCTGGAGTTTTTTGGCAAATGTAGTCGTGCCGGTGTCTGTGAGATTGAAGATGTTTTGAGTTATGTTGGGCAGTTGGGACGAAGGCTGTCTTTCGAGCGTATTGATGCTGTTTACGAAGGCATCGTGATTTCGAAGAAGTGCGTAAAGAGAGGTTGTTACGCCGTTTTTCCTCGGCCCGCTTATGATAAATACGCCCTGTTTTATCTCACGAAACTTATTGAGCATTGCTTCCTGTTCGGGCATTAAGCCGATTTCGGTTAGTCTTGCTATATCCTCTTGTGTTATTGGTTTTAGTCTGATCTGTTCTCCGGCCGTTGATCCGGCAGTTGTTACTTCCCACGGGATATCATCTTTCTTCTGGCGGATTTTGAACTTTCCTTTTTGTGGTTTTCGCTTTTCCTTGGTGTCCAAATCGGCAAGTCCCTTGACGAAATGGATGAAATATTGCATTTGATCTCTGGCTATGTTCGGCTGTTTAAGCGAAGCGCCGTCAACGTTGTAGGCTACCTGATAATCTTGTGCCGTTGGGGAGAATATAATGCTGCTTGCCCTTCGCCATATAGCGTCACTCAAAATTTCATATGCTGTCTTATATCCGAAAAAGTCCGGCGTTCTGGGTTCGGGCACTGGAACTTCATTTTTATTTGCCGTTATAAAAGTGAAGCTTTTAAGGGCCTTAAGTTTCTTCTCTTTGCTGACGAGCAAGTTTTTGATATGGTCGATTGTCAGGACTTTATCAAAATCCAGGACTCTCGCATTGCGGTGCTTGACGTAAGCCAGAGATATCGCTCCGACAGCAATCAGATAGAAGAGCATCCCAACGATATAGATCGGTACGAGCAGCCAGATTATTGCCCCGGCCCCTCCTGCACCCAGAATGATGCCTGTCCAGAAAACATCATTTGTTTCTACTGTTTTAGCGTCGTAGTGTACCCAGCCAACAAGTGGCAGCCATGCAAAAAAGATAATCAAATAGCCAATGAGTTTGATTATGGAAATATAGCCGCCATACTCGATGGAGGCTGATAATAAATCCAGCATAAAATGCTCCGTAAAATCTCATAAAATTCCGCTGGCAGTGGTTCTGATCCCCTTTAGTGCCATTTTCAATTCATCTTTGTTTGGTGCGTATTTTAATGCATCCTTCGGATCGATGAGTCCTTTTTCCACCAGTTCACAAAGGTTATAAGTAAGATCCTGCATCCCTTCGTTCTGGGAGCTTCGTATCACGTTTGGTAGATCGCCTTCGCGCCCTTCGGAAATGAGCCTCCTTGCGGCCGCGTTTGTAATAAGAATCTCCACGGCGGGTATTCTGTCGATACCTTCCTTGATGCACGGCAGCAATACCTGACTGATAACTGCTCTAATTGCCAGACTCAAAGTCTGTCTTACAAGGTCCCGTTCGCTCTGGGGGAAAAGGTCCAAAAGCCGGTGAACAGCCTGAGACGCATTTGCCGAGTGCAACGTTCCGAAGACAAGGTGCCCGGTTTCCGCCGCTCTCATTCCCGCCGTGACGGTTTTGGCATCTCGCATTTCGCCAACGAAGACAACATCAGGATCTTGTCGCATAAGATATGTTAAGGCGTCCTCGAAATCTTTTGTGTCTAGCCCTATTTCCCTTTGAGAGACTATCGCTTTTTGATCCTTGAATAAATACTCGATTGGGTCCTCGACGGTTATGATGTGACAGGAACGAGTACGGTTTATGTAGTCAATCATCGATGCTATTGTCGTTGTCTTGCCGCAGCCCGTTGGGCCTACTACAAGAACCAATCCCTGTCTGCCGTTGCATATCATTTCCAGTGCCGATGGCAAGTGCAGTTCTTCGAACGGCGGGATGACTGTGTTAACACGCCGTGCCGCGAGGCTGATCATACCTCGCTGGCGAAAAACATTCGTTCGAAAGCGATGCTCGCCGTCAACTTCATGGGCGAAGTCTAAGGTTCCGTGTTCCAGGAAAAATTTCTTTTGGACCGGACTGAGCAGCTCGAATATCAGTTCTTCCATTTTCTCGTGGGTTATTACTTCACCGGTTGTTTTCTTCAATTCCCCGAAAAGGCGCAGTTTTGGTGTCTGCCCAACCTTTAGATGCAGGTCGCTGGCGCGGGTTTTAATGGCAGCTCTGAAAAACCTGTTCAGTTTAGGCTCATGATCAAGAGCTGTTTGAGTATCAATAGGTTGTTCATTGACCATAATTTAAAATTAACTCCAATACTTATTAACCAACTCTTTCAGCCACGACCAGCCTGATTATAGGTCGTTACATAGAAGAACGTTAATTACGCCCTGAGATTTGTAAAGACAAACCTTAAATAAATATATTATAAGATTTTGCCCATGTTGTCAAGCTTGATACTTCAACAATACTTGTTTTTCACTAAAATAGCAAGTTAAATTTTACCAGTTTTAACCTCTCTGCCATCAATAAACCTCCAAACCATGGCCAATAATAAATCGACTTTAGCGATTCGCACTTGCTTGCCGATATAAAAAAGGGTGTATTTATGGAGTCAGAAAAACGGATATTGACGGGTAGAGAAAAGGATGAAGCATCAATAAGGCTACTGGAGAAGTTGCAAGAACAGTTACGTTCGTCTGATGCATCGAGCAGACGCAGAGCCGCTTTCAATTTATCCTGGATGCAGGAAGACGGTCTGGAAATATTAAAAGAAGCTTTGATTGGCAGTGGCCTTATTACCACGAAGAATGCAGCTGCTTATGGTCTGAGAAAAATGCGCGGCAGAATGAAGAAGATGGCTCTTGAAGTGCTCAACCAGGGGCTCAAACATCGTGACAGTTCTACCAGGCAAGTGTGCAGTAGCGCTTTGCAACTATTGGGGCAGAAAGTGCCCGGCGAATCTGTGCCGCAGAAACCCTCAGCAAAAAAATCGAGAATCAAGGAGATCTCGCACGAAAGAAAGCCAAGGACGAGAATCGATACGAAACGAGGGATAGGTATGAGGCGGTCACGCGGATAAAAGCCTGGTGTCAATAGGAANNCCGCCGCCAACAGCAGTGTCAGGGACATATAGATTGCTACACTTATCGAGTCGTTGGCGGTTGTAACCAGAGGGCCGGAACTTATTGCCGGGTCTATGCCTATTCGGCGGAACAAGAACGGCAGAAACAGGCCGAGCGTTGTCGCAACCATTATGGCCGAGAACATCGCCATGCCGAATGCAAAGACAAGCTTCATTACTTCGATGCCGTCTCCCAGGCCTTTTGTATGGAGCAATACCGCGCAGGCAATACCCCCGAACAGGCCACAGCTCAGGGCTACCAGCAGCGCAATTCGCACTTCACGTGTAAAAACCTGGCTCAATCTCAGCGCCACAAGGTGACCTGTCGCCAGTCCGGAAACTACAATCGCGGAAGTCTGCAGGCCTGCATTGCCGCTTATAGCTGCAATCATCGGCACAAAAGCAAGCGCAGCGGTGTAAATAAGGGACAGGTTATCGATGTGAAATCTGTCGTGGAAAAACATCAGAACAAGAGCGGTTACGCCCGTGCCTATTAAGCAGGGCAACAGCCAGGCCATTCTCACGCGGGCCGCGTGGAAAACCGAGACCGTGTCCAACTCGTCGGGATCGGTGCCCGCCATCGTGTATAAGTCTTCCGCGGCTTCTTCCTCGGCGACTTCGATGACACGGTCGGCAGTGATTCTGCCGACGAGTTTGTGGTTAGCGTCAAGAACGGGCACAACAATCAGGTCATTCTTGCTGAATATATTTCTGACTTCTTCCTGGTCGGTATCGACATTGACATAAATCGTGTCGGGATCGATTAGATCGCCTATTTTCGTACTTTCGGGGCGGGTCAGCAAAAATCGCAGACGAGCATCGCCGAGAAATCGGCCGGTCTCGTTCACGACATAAANNGATCGATGAGATCGCCGATCCTCGTACTTTCGGGGCGGGTCAGCAGAAACCGCAGTCGAACATCGCCAAGGAATCGCCCGATTTTGTTCACCACGTAAACAGAGAAAAAGTCCTCATCAATCTCAGCGGTACGGATTTTGTTGATAGCCTCGGCAATGGAGGCGTCCTCGGATACACTGATAACAATGGGATCCATAATCCCGCCGGCCGAGTCTTCGGAGTAGCTCATTAATTCCTTGATCTCAGCAGATTCCGTTGGTGATATGCTTTCAAGTAGCCCTACTCTGTCTTCTTCCGGCAGTTCGGAAAGGATGTCGGCGGCATCGTCCGGATCGAGCTCGGAAAATATGTTTCTCAGTTCCTCGTCATCAAGCAGATCGAACAATTCGGCTCTGGTCGCCTCATCTACCTTTTCCAGCACCTCGGCGGACATTGGCTTGTCTATTACATTGAAAATAACTCGTTTTTCCTCGTTGTCTACAATCTCGACGATTTCGGCTATGTCACTGCTCCGCTGGTCGCTCAGAAGTTTACGCAGGGCCGAGGTGTCCTCTGACTCAAGCAAATGCTCAATTTGTTGCAGCAGTTGTTTCTGTTCATCCGCCATAAATACACTCATACTCAGGCTAAGAGTCAAATTCACCCGCCCGAGGGACAAAATAACTAAATTTCATTCGTCAGGCAACAATTTTATGGATTTGTGGCTTAACTTATAATAAGAGGCAAAATATTCTTGGCTTTTTGGCTGCTTTAGTGTAAAATATACGTTGAAATGCTCGTTGGAATTTTGTTAAGAAAAAGGCATATAGTTCTATATGAGGGCGATACGATGAAAAGGTTTTTTTATGGGATTTTGGGAATCTGGGCAATTATTGCCTGTGTGTGTCTGGCTGCACCTGAGCCGGCTATTGTGCCTGCTCCGGGTCAATGGACCCTGGATATGGAATTTACTCATCCCCAGCAAATTGTGCTGTATCGTAAATCAGATAAACAACCGGTTCGGTTCTGGTACACGATAATAACCCTTACAAACAATACTGGCGATGATGTTAGTTTCTTTCCTACGTGTGATTTGATGACGGATACCTTACAGATTACGCATGCGGGAAAAGCTGTATCGCCGATGGTTTTTGAACAAATAAAAAATCGTCACAACAGAAGATATCCCTTCCTTGAGCTTTTAAGCAAATCCGGCAGCAGGATACTTCAAGGCGAGGATAACACTAAGGATATCGCTGTTATTTGGCCTGATTTCGATGCAAGAGCGAAGAATATAAGGATATTTATAGAGGGCCTAAGCAATGAGACTGTTGCAATCGACCATCCGATAGCAAAGAATGATCTCGGAAATCCCCAAAAAGTTTTCCTGCGAAAAACCCTCGAATTGAATTATGATTTCAAAGGCGACCCCGCCCTAAGATCGGGCGCCGGCTTAACTTATAAGGGAAAACGCTGGATTATGAGATA
>JABAOC010010040.1_pt2 | contig 12716 bp, 14 predicted proteins | sample 7062161 | NCBI WGS metagenome assembly JABAOC01 (sample SAMN14538625, study PRJNA623070) | marine sediment metagenome | biome: marine biome [ENVO:00000428]; feature: marine pelagic biome [ENVO:01000023]; material: deep marine sediment [ENVO:00002113] | place: India: Gulf of Khambhat ... | reverse complement strand
GAATTTGGTGATTGGTTACATCAGCAAGAATTTGACACCAAATATCACTCCGAGCTCCTCCTCCAATAACAGTCAGATTATCAACTTTTCTGTATAACTTTTCAACAGTTTCCAGGGCCCATTTTAGATTTAATGAAACTCCTTCATATAGCGCCCGCAAGAGATGCTTCAGATCGTGATCCAGCCCGATGTTAAAAAAGCCTCCTCGTACTTTATCGTCATCTATTGGGCAACGTTCTCCGAATAACCATGGCGTGAAAACCACCCCAGATGCTCCGGGTTCTACTTGCTCGACAAGGTTATCAAAGAGTTGGTAAACCCGATCCTGTTTCTCTTGTTTGCCCAATTCGTCAGTATAGAACAAGATCTTGTTCTTAACCCATTCGAGTGCGCCGGCTGCGATTTCTTGAAGGCCCACAACCAGATAGTAATCATCTGGAAACGCACTACCAATGCAACCACAATAATGGAAAATATCGGTCTTTCGTTTCTTCACATGCCCAGCGACCCACCCACTAGTCCCAAGGCATATGTGAAATTCATGATCTAGGACCATACCTGACCCAACAGCGGCACAAGTAATGTCAGCGGCACCGCAGACTACCGGTGTACCCTCTTTAAGACCCGTCGTACTTGCTGCTTCTGCTGTAAGGCCATCTCCTACTAAATCAGTGGGTTTTTTTAGATCAGGTAACTTGTTAATGTCAATGTTTACCATTCGAGCAAGTTCTTTTGACCACTGATTGCGGTTGTTGCGGGTATCTAATAGCCACCATCCGCAGGCTTCATCGGTAGACGAGACCATTTCGCCGGTGAGCTTATAAATCACATAATCTTTGACATCTAGGAACTTGTAAGTGTTTTCATAGATCTCTAGCATATGTTCCTGAAGCCAATGGACCTTGGGAATAAGATCTTTCCCGGTAAGACCAGGAGCTCCCCCTGTTATTTTTAAGAACTTTCTAAGTCGAAGTAGATCGTACCCCATAAGTTTTAAGGGACCTGGCCACGTCTTGTGCAAGACTTCTATTCCACGGGTATCAAGCCAAATAATACTGTTTTTTAATAGGGGCTCCCCGCTCTGATCGACCGGTAAGAGTCCCGTAAATTGAGCCGAGAAAGTGATCGCGGCTATTTGCTCTTGATTGATCCCTGTTTTATCGATTAGGTGTTTTGTAGTAGATGTAACAGCCTCCCACCAATCATTAGGATTCTGTTCAGCATACCCAGGCTTAGGATAAAGGACTTCATAATCAGCTTTAACTAAATCAATAATCTCACATTCTTCAGAGATTAAAATAGCCTTATTCGCACTTGTTCCCAGATCATGAGCTATAATGAACTGCTGAGAAGTTGACAACTCCGCGATCCTCACATAGGATCTAATGATTGGTCTTAAAAACCTTTGGGGGAACGACTTCTAATAAATCACTAATCCCGAATCCGTTCTTTGATCCTGAATTTTAATTCGCCAAATTCTTCCGAAAGAATTGTGAAGGCTAGTGTATACTTCTCAGCTGGGAGCGCCTGCTTTCGCGTAAAGTAGAGCGTTATCTTCGTATTTACAGGAAAGTGAACTGGACTGCTTTTGGAAATCTCCTTGTTTGTGATACGCGTTCCAGACTCAATCTCAATTTGAAAATCCTTATACGTCTCTTTTTCTACGGTCTCTCCTTTCACAACGATCTTAGCTGGCTCAACAATGGTGGCATCAGACAAAGGATTGGTGAGTTGGAGTTGAAAACCCGAATCATTATTTTTCAGACTTTTCTTTACAAAGAGCTGTTGTAAAAGATCCTTGGTTGACATAAATACTTCCCGGAGTTCTCTTCTTTTGTAAGTCACTTTAAACTTTTTGAGTCTTGCTTGTTTACTTGAGGTTATCTATGTGAATAGGATTAAATAATTTAGAAAAAAGGGAAGGGTAGATGTGTTTTTACCTATTCTTAAAGACCCCGAATCTTTATACGCATTTTGAACCGTTTTGCAGCTGGGATTAAAATATTAAAATCATCTTCGTGATCATCCACAACAGCTTTCACAGGTGCATAATATTCTTCTGCATGCCAAATGAAATGCGCATGTCCCTCTACTGGTTCTTCGATCCAAAGATTCAAGATAAAGTATTGAGGAGGCCAACCAAAGAATCCATTGGCTCGCCCACAAATTTCCTCGTCATCGCAAAATCCCTCGAAATACATGGTCGCAAGTACAGGATCGAGGATATCCTCAATATAATCGCATGGTATTGACCAATTGCCTCCTACTATAAATAGTTCACCCTCTTCTTCTGTTTCGTCTATGATTATACCATCGTTTTCTATCGGAGGCCCAGGAGGTGCAACTTTAAAATAGACACCATCAGTATCATCGGTTTCAAAGTTAATATCAATATCATGCTTCCCCCAATTTGCCCTTAAGTAACCTTCAGCTTCGGACTCGTTGAACCAGAATTGGTTTGAATCTTGCAATTTAATGTTGGTTGATTCCCCTTGGAGCTTGAAATGACTCTTGGTAAGTTGAGCCACCCATTCAAGATCTCCATAAAGTCCTTTATCTGGATAGTATATACTAGGAATCCATGCTTGGCCATAAACAACCATGCCCGGGCCACTTGCCTTAACCTCGAATTTTAGACGGGATTCGCGTGCGTAGGCATAGACAGGAACTGCTGCAATGGAGATGCAGAGCACTAAAAGAATAGGACTCCAGAGTTTTTTCTNNTGAAATTTATAAATTATGATACATATCATAATTACATTATTTAAGATAATTAAAAAATGTAAATCACTTAGTTATCAAATACTTGTTGTGATATTCAATAATTGTTTTATCAATAATATGAATGGAGATAAAAGTCCTTGCCAATACAATGTTACTTCAGATGGAATGGGATCTGACGAGTTTAAAGAATTAATAGCAGTGTTGCATAGCATAAATGATGGAATAGAAGGCGTTGACCTTGAGGGAGTGTTCGTACCAATGATTGAATGGAATTTTGTACAGCTTGTCAAAACAACAAGCTTCGACAAAGCATTGGAAGCAATATCGAACATCTTTCAAAAGTATGGGTCCCATCTAAAATTCCAATGGCGAAAACTAAGATTCTCGGTACATTTGAAGAAGTCGGCTTCCCACTATAATTCTATAAGAGGCCATAGTGTTTCCAAACTCACATAAAATCTCTAATATCTCCTCTTATTTTTTTGGAAAATAAACAAATAACTGTTCTTCATCAACAAAGAATCGGTTTTAAGTAAACTTGCCCTCATATTCCATAGTTTGCGGGATCTCTGATAAGATAAACGTTTTAGAAGAGCAGAATACTATTGAAAAGCCAGTTTTAAAGGTTGGTTCACTTTTCAAATTTTGCAATAAACATTGGTGGCATACAAAAGTATGCGATGGAACAATTTTCGCCAAGATATTTCTTACTTGCATCTATGGCTTTGTCCAAGTCTTTTGCATAGTCGAATCCTAGGCGTCCCAAGGCTTTTTTATTCTTGGCTCCCGCAACGATCACCTTTCCCACGTTTTGGAGACCTAAAACTGAAAAATAGTAAGTCATCAGTACATGTGTGCCGTGGTAAGCGAATTTGTTGCGATATTGGTCCGAATACTTCTCGTTATTCAGATAGGTTTTCTCCACATGTTTAAGCTTGAAAATATCTGGATTTTCTGGCAACACATCCTCATAAAAATCGATATAGGAAGGGTGCTGTTTAGGATCGAACTTTTCATGAACGGGGTGTGAAGCTATGATTATACCTCCCATTTTTAACGGTGGCGTCTCGCCAGAAAATAAATGGTAATAATGTCCCAAAACTATATCACGAAAGAGGAGGGGATTAACAATAGAACCCACATTATAGGGCGAATAATTTGTGACCCCGAAGATAATAACATCGTATTGCTTATCCAAAGGCACGGTCAACTGCTTTTTTAATAGTTTGAGAGTTTTCTTATGAGCTTTCTCAATATCTCNNAACTCCAATCAACTTATAATTAGCCTTATACCTATGTCTCACATAAGATTTCAGAAAGCCTGGTATACGCCTAATCGCGGAAAGGGCGATTTTTCGCCACAAGGACAACTCCTGATTATCTTCTCCTAAAGGCCGATACAGCTTTTCATAGAGACTGCTGTAAATATTGTTGTTCAAAACCATTTCAATGGTAAAAACCTTAATCTTCTCCTTTATTTCCCTTCCCATCGCCCAGATGATCCTATGCATCCCTGAAACCTGTGGATCCATATAGGAACCCTCCATCAGTGTTTCGGGGGAATGACTTGGAATGATCGTCTTGTAACTGCCGAGTCCAACTATGATGGACTTCCAGCCTCCACTTAGGGGACCATAAGTTATATTCAAATAAATTATGAGATCCGCTTCTGCAGCGAACCTGTTTATCTCAATCTCATAACCTTCCTTCGTTTTTCCTAAAACAACAAGATTTGCTTTATCATCTGCGTCATGATTAATGATTCGATCATCATACTCTCTGAATATCCTCTTTCCAAGAAGGTGAGCTAGTTCTTTTGGCTTGCATTTTCTATGCAATCCTATCGCACACACAAAAAGAAGATTCTCCCGCTTCACGCCTAATACCTTGAGTTTTTCCAAAACCATCTCGGCTGCCATAGCTTTGACATCATCTTTCATCGGAGGCAGAGGAGTACTCATATTATCAAAACAGATCACAACTCGCGAATTCTCATCAATTAAATCTTCTAATCTTTTTGATCCTATAGGATTATCCAATGCTTCCCTTATTGCAGCCTTCTCATTTTCAAACGGGGGCAGAGGTTTCGGGGCATAAAATATTTGAGTTTGCTCTGGGAAATCGTAAACTAAAGTGTCGTCCCCATACCAAATAATTTCCTTCAATACAAGCTCACTCTTCGATTATATCTTCATTATCTATATTCAACAAGTTAACTCTTGCTTAATCTTTCGGAAGGCGATGTGGAAAAAAATAGAATAACAATATCCCTATCAATGAAAAGAAAAATAAATCAAAAAATTAGCTGGAATACGCATATCCTGAAGGAATCAAGCTGCAACATGGAGTGTGGAAGGTGTTGAAGAAAAAGAAAGATCCCAATATATTAAAGTCATATAAATTTGCAACCAAGGTGATTCACGCAGGTCAGCCTCCCGATGAGACCACTGGGGCACTTCTTCCCCCGATTTATGCCACTGCAACGTATAAGTGGGAGGAAGTTGGAAAACCGAAGACTCATAAATATTCACGGGCATCAAATCCGACTCGCGATATTTTAGAGGAACTCGTGGCGGCTTTAGAGGGATCTCAATATGGAGTAGCATTTGCATCGGGTATGGCAGCGATTGACGGGGTAATTCGAGCGTGCCTTCGGGCTGGGGATCATGTAGTGGTTAGTGACGATGTTTATGGAGGAGTATATCGACTATTTGAGAAAACATTTCGCAAATATGAATTGATGTTCACTTATGTGGATACAACAGATCCCGAGAATGTGGAAAACGCTATTCGGGACGAAACACGGATGATCTGGTTAGAGACACCTACAAATCCGCTCCTAAAAGTTTCGGATCTTGAAACGATTTCAGAAATAGTTCAACAAGTCAACCACCAACGAATACCTAAAGGAGTGGAAGTTGAGGGGGAGCTTCTGGAGACCCGGATACTTACGACGGTGGATAATACTTTTATGTCACCTTATTTCTTCCAACCATTCAAATGGGGAGCAGACATTAGTGTTCATAGTACAACGAAGTATCTCAGCGGTCATGACCAGCTCATCGGCGGATTTGTAGCGGTTCGAGACGATCCGTCACGATGGTACTATAAACAACGTCCTATCGAAGATTCAGTCTTCGTAGAAGCTGGTATAGAGTCGCCTAAGGGAGAACGTAAAACTGAGCTAGTCAATACAATCTATGAGGAGATAAAATTTATTAACCAAACAGTAGGTTCAACACCTGGCCCCTTTGATTGCTGGTTAACTATTCTTGGGATCAAAACACTCGTGCTTCGGATGAAGCGTCACGAAGAAAATGCTCGCGAGATTGTTAGTTTTCTTATACAACATCCAAAAGTGGAACGCGTCAATTATCCGGGGCTAGAAGGACATAAAAATTATACCATTGCTAAACGACAGATGACCGGATTTGGGGGTATGGTCTCCTTCGAACTTGAAGGGGGACTGGAAGCTGGCATCAAGTTAATGAACAAGGTAAAGTTGTGGAGCCTTGCCGGATCGTTGGGGGCAGTTGAGTCCTTGATCACGCATCCAGCAACCATGACCCATGCCTCAATTCCGCGAGATGTCCGATTAGCCCATGGGATCTCAGATGGATTAATCCGCCTGTCGGTGGGAATTGAAGATCCAGACGATCTTATTACTGACCTACAACAAGCTTTGGATTATGTCTGATTTTCTAACTATACTACATATTATTCGTTATAAAAAAGAGGGGAGATGTTGTAATGTCTCCACGACGAATGTCGCACAGTAACCTACGATCGGCTTTTTCTGAATACTAATATGATTACAGCAAGCCCAAGAAGGGCTGAAAAGGACGTAAATCCTGGAATAATTCTCTTTTCCTCTGTTACAGTCACGATCAAAGATCCAGGGGAGGTTTCGGGAGTGGTTGTAGGGATGGTGATTTGCGTCATAGTTGGTGTCGTTGTTATGGGTATCATTGTCTCGGAAGTAAGGATTGGAATTATTGGTAATGGTTGAATGATGGTAATAATTGGCATTGTTGTGGTAGCTGTCGAAGTAGCTATGGTGGAAATCGTCTTCACTAACCATATATCAGCACTGCCGGCCCCGAACGAATGGGTGCCTCCACCAATGGCAAATCCCCCATCTGATGTCTGGATTATCGAGTATGGGAATTCGTTTTCTGCACCACCATAGGTTTGGGTCCATTCTACGGCTCCACTGTCTTTTATTTTCACTAACCAAAAGTCCCCTGAATTCGCCGCGGAGGCATATGAGATTCCAGTGAGCGCATATCCTCCATCAGTCGTCTGGATAAGGGTAGTGAAATATTCTGTTGCTGAGCCACCATAGGTTAGTGTCCATTGAATAATCCCATTAGCGTTAGTTTTCACTAACCAACCATCGCTTTGGCCTTGTCCATAGGATTCAGTGCCTCCTGCAAGCATAAATCCTTTATCAGCCGTTTGAATGACTTCCCAAGCTGTATCAGTTTCAGGACCGCCATAGAACTGTGACCATTCGCCTCGTCCGTTGGCATCGGTCTTCATTAACCAAACATCAGTTTTGCCAGCTCCAACGGAGTCCGTGTAGCCGGTAAGGGCAAAGCCTCCATCTGTTGTCTGAATCATCGAATTGAGCGAATCATTTCCGGAGAACCCATAGGTCCATGTCCACTGTGGTCCTCCATTTGCGTCTGTCTTCACTAACCAAAAGTCATTCCCACCTGCCCCGTAGGATTTTGTGGAACCAGCGAGGGCAAATCCACCATTGGCTGTCTGAACGATTGAATAAGCCATTTCGTCTTTTGGGCCGCCATAAGTCCGTGACCACTGTAAATTTCCTTGTGTATCAGTCTTCACCAGCCAGAAATCCTTTTCACCTGCTCCGTAAGATTGTGTATAACCAACGAGAGCAAACCCTCCATCGGATGTCTGGATACCTGCAAGAACTACGTCGTTTGAAGGACCACCATAGGTCTTATTCCATTGGGGTACCCCTAGTGCATTCGTTTTCACCAACCAAAAGTCCGCATATCCTGCGCCAAAAGACACTGTTCGCCCAGCGAGGACAAAGCCCCCATCGGATGTCTGAATGACAGCATGAGCGTATTCATTAAAAAAACCACCATAGGTCTGCGTCCAATCTATAGCACCTTGTAGGGTTGCTTGGGCAGGAGTTGTGGGCTCGGATCCTGTCATTATGATGGAAACCATGAAGAACAATACAAAAGCCTGTGTAAGGAGTTCTTTTACTCGTTTCTCCTCTGTTATTGTTTGTAACCTGCCATAGGCCTTCTTCTTCAAAGTTTAAAATCCTCCTTCATCAACTTTACCGGTTATTGTCCAAAACTTCTTAATAAACTTCTCAGATAAAAATTGTGTATGTGATTAAACCTAATAGTTAAGGATCACGGAAAGAAGGTGATCTGAAAGAGAGGGAGGGGATAAGATGGTAAAATAAGGGTTTAATAATCCATAAATAAAGCACCCTAAACTTCTTTAAATCTCAATGCTCTATATTGTGAATGAAACAACAAAAGAAGAGAATGATAAACGATGACTGATGATTATTTCAAAAAATATGATCACCTCCCTGAGGCTCTTCAAGAAAGTATAGACCCTGATGAACATATCATTGGGATCTATATGGTACAACTACCTCCCCGGATGGATCCTTGGCTTATTGGTCATGCAATCGCCCAAGAACAAAGTACGGGAACTTGGGTACCCGTTCCTGAGAACACACCCGAATTGATGGCCACATATGGAGCGAAGGTTATTGGAATTTATGAGGTACCAAGTTATGAATATGAAGTTCCAAAAGAGGTTAATGAACGCAATTATATCTTTCAGATTGCCTTTCCGATATGTAATCAGTCAGATCAAATTCCTTTAATGCTTACAGCCATTATAGGAAATATTTCAATGGGAGGGAAACTCAAACTCTTAGATATTCGATTCCCTAAAAAATGGTTGAAAACCTTCAAAGGACCTAAGTTTGGAATTGAGGGCATTCGAAAGCTGCTCAAAGTTCCAGAACGCCCCTTGCTTAACAATATGATTAAACCATGTTCAGGTTGGACTCCTGAGCAAGGAGCAAAACTGTTCTATCGCGCAGCGGTGGGCGGGTGTGATGTGGTCAAAGATGACGAACTAATCGCAAACATGGACTATTGTCAGATTGTCGATCGTGTCACTCTGTTTATGGAGGAAGTTGATCGTGCTCGAGAAGAAAAGGGCGAAGAAACGCTCTATACCGTGAATATAACGGATCGAATATCCAAATTAAAGGAAAATGCATTTGCTGTTCAGGAAGCGGGTGGAAATNNGAAATGCGCTTATGGTGAATTATTTGGTTGTTGGACTTTCAGCTTTCCGCTGGTTGGCTGAAGATCCTAAAATCAAACTGCCTATCCTTGCACACATGGATTTCGCAGGTGTTTGGTATATGTCTCCATATCATGGCGTCTCTTCTTTCTTAACTTTGGGAAAATTAGCACGAATAGCTGGATCGGACATCGTGGTTTATCCCGCCCCGTACGGAAAAGCGCCAAATCTTGAAATGAACTATAAAGCGGTCGCAAAAGCCATGCGGTATCGGATGTATCATTTGAAGCCTACATTGCCCATGCCGAGTGGAGGCATAACGCCAGGGATGGTTCCTAGGGTTGTACGTGATCTAGGCAATGATATAATGATTGGATCCGGTGGTGGCATCCACGCTCACCCCGACGGCCCCATTGCTGGAGCTAAAGCGTTTCGTCAAGCCATAGATATTAGCATGAAAGACTTAGCGGCGGCGTTAGAAGATTTTGAAGATTATGTAGAGGAGCATGAAGATGAATATCCTGAGCTTGCAAAAGCCATAGAGGAGTGGGGCATCAAAGAAACTAAGTTTTAACCATTCTGAAGTTTACTCAATCCATAACTTCTATATCATTTTTTAGTAAAATTCTCTCTAATGCTTATTATTCAATAAAATTTCTTGCTTTTACTAATTTAGATGCCTAAAAATCAAATAAATTCACTAATGGGCTCCATATAATCCTTTAATTTCTTGACAATGAATTTAAATAGTCTATTCATAATAATGCTGTATAAAATTAAAGGATTGTATAAAAATTATATATCGTTTTTAAAACGATTTTATGAGGTGTATAAATGAGCTCAGGAAAATTGATTGGAATTGTAACGTTTTTTTCCCTTCTTTGCATCATAATACTATCTGCTTACGGATATTTTTTTTATGCTCCCGTTCCAATACTAATTGGAACATTTTTTGTCGGATTCTTTACAAAAGAAGTAAAAGGCGGTGCTATTATAGGCACTATCACGGCCTTTAGTGTGCTTATAGTCCTAGGAATTATCTTCACAATACTTTTCTTTTTAGGCATAGTAATTGGTGTCCTTGCGTTTTTAATTTGGCCGTTATTTCCAGCAGCAATGACGATCATGGAATTGATGGGGATTGTTTTTATCACTCTAGCTTATTCTATCATACTTAGTCCATTTATTGGTTCTATTGGGGGATTTATTGGAAGGATGTTTTATAGTAAAGATGAGCAACTAGTTCCATCAACCCGAGCCCCGCCATCCCGAACTCCTCCAACCCAAATCCCTCCAGCCCAAACTCCTGCAAAACCTCAATTCCCCCCAGGCTTTAAAGACCTTTCTCATATCAAACCTCCAAATACAATAAGTTGTCCTTCATGTAGAACTCTAAATTATACAACCTCCAACTTTTGTAATAAATGTGGATCACGTTTACAATAGCTTAGGTGGGAACAAACAATTATTTCAAGAGTGAAACAATAGCTATCCGCGCATCAACAGCTCATCCGCCTTTTCAAATTTCTTTTGAGCTTCAATATGCTGGCCTAACTCAGCCAATATGGCACCCCAGACGTAAAGAGGGCGGGGATCATCTGGCTGGAGCTGATGGGTTCGACTAAGTTTCTCAATAGCCTCTTCAAACCGATCTAACAAACCCAACACAACACCCCAGTAATAGAATGTAGTAGCATCTTTGGGATGGAGTTGATATGCTCGTTGGAACAATTTAAGAGCTTTGTTTGGCTCTTGAAGAAATAATTTTAGTAATTGTTCAACTTGAATATTAGACTTTTCTGTAGAGCCGGTTTTCATAGCTATCTCTCATCGTAGCTGGGTTATGAGATGTAGTCTTACATTCTTCAAGAAGTAGATGTGTGGCGAGATTTTTAGTTTTTATTGTCAAAAAAGCCTTTTTTTTCTTAGTATAGAATCCTTATCTTTTCATATTAAACCTTATAGATTCCCCAACCCGATCATTAGCATTTGATTTTGTTCATAAGGGAGAATTACTCCTCTTACATATTTTATTAGTTTCTACAATTTTGGAATCATGTAGCCGGCTTTCTTCCTATACTCAAGGTATTCCTTACCATATTGCAAAATCAGTTTCCGCTCTTCAAGGTATGCACCAATCAGTACATAACAACAGAACGAGACAGAGAACGTAATCACCTTGAAGAAAGGATAGATTAGAGCTAGGCCACAAAAAAGCAGGATCGCTGCCAGATAAAGTGGATGACGAATATAAGCATAGATTCCACTCGTCATTAGTATATCTTTTCTATCTGAGCGCATATCTGCTATGGTGCTCACATTAAGGACGTTCGCGGCGGCGATGGCTATAGCTACTCCTAGCCCAGTAAGAACAACTCCCGGAAGAAATAATAATAGATTAAGATAATCAGGTGATGTGATAAAGTAAAACCAATTTGAAAAGTTTATTGCACTCACGGCTATAAATAATGCTAACATCGAGGTCGCTGTGAAGAGTCTAGAATATCCTTTCAATCCCCACCTCTTTACAATACGAGTCTTAACTCTTAACGCAGATAAGCCGCTGTGTTGGATTCCAAATACCACAATGCCTAAGACGATAATAAGGTAATCAAGCAATTTTATGACCCGGGCTCTCAATTAACTGTGTTGAGAGGAAGATTTCTGGTATAATGTATGCTATGGTTATGGTATGTTTATAATTCTATTATAAAGTGAATTAGAATTTTATAGAACCATTAAACTTGCATTTACTCCACTGTAGTAGGCAATTTTTACTTATAACTAGGAAAGAATCTTGATCATCCTGCTTCTGTAGGTCTATATTAGATTATAATAGTCATATCTCTCTTTAAGCTTAGGAATTCTCAGATTGGGAACTAAAAAAATGAGTTCGAATAGAAAAAAGTAAGAAATTGGATAGTTGATCCTTATATAATACCGGCAAAATATTCAGTTNNCCGATCTTCTCAATTGTCACTTCTTCAACTTTTTCGTATGAATCACTGAATTGATGATAATCTTCATAGGGCCAGAATAATAGCAATACAGCTGGGATTCCTTCTTCTAAGAAAGGCCAATGGTCACTGACTGGAAGTGGTTCACTCCATTGAATATCAAACTCTCCTCTAATTGATTGATCCAAAGCCGTGGATATTTGTTGTTTGAACCATTCAGGAGCTGCCCAGACCCAGAGGAATTCACCCTTTCCAACCATATCAAGGTTGATAACGTTTTTAACTCTGACAAGTTGTCCTTGTTCTTTTAGAGTCTTAACATAATAGTAAGACCCAAAAAAGGTATATTCCTCAGCCCCAAATGCAATAAATTTTACTGTTTTTTTGGTACCGCCTTTCTCTCTTAATGCTTTTGCAACCCTTAACATGGCATCTATGCCACTTGCATTATCATCGGCTCCAAGAGAGCCAAAAGTCGAATCATAATGAGCAGAGACAATTATTTCTTCCTCAGGGAAAGCGGAGCCTTGTAGGGTACCAATGACATTTTGTGTTTCAAGGCCTGGGACTAATTTTCCAGCAATATCCATCCGCACACGGATTTTATCACCAGCAGCTAATTTTTCTTGAAAATAATTATGAGTTTCTTGCCCAATGATAACATAAGGAGCACATCCATATATTTTGCCAAGATCTAATAAGGGGAAATTAATA
>JABAOC010005614.1_pt1 | contig 12717 bp, 15 predicted proteins | sample 7062161 | NCBI WGS metagenome assembly JABAOC01 (sample SAMN14538625, study PRJNA623070) | marine sediment metagenome | biome: marine biome [ENVO:00000428]; feature: marine pelagic biome [ENVO:01000023]; material: deep marine sediment [ENVO:00002113] | place: India: Gulf of Khambhat ... | reverse complement strand
TGAAGAAAGATCCCAACCACTATCATCGAAATACGGTAAATGAACAGCTGTGGTCTTTTTTCCAATTAAATCGATTAATTTCACTAGATCTCTAAAAAAACAGAGCTATAGAACTCTATATGGTTAAATCTCAAGTTATTGCCAAGTTTCAACCAAACATGAGGTGGAACTCCCAAGAATTCTCGAATGCTTGTTCCAATGCGAATCATCATATGATGTTCACACTCGCTTTCTTTATTAATCATATCAATTCTTTTTCTGATGATAATGATGATCGAGTGGATTAACTTCGTCATTTTGATTGGAGCAGCTCTCTTTTTCCTTTATTTTTATATTAAANNAAAAATGGTGAAATAGCCTATGCAAAGTGCTCGCGATACAGATTGATCGCTGCAGTATTTGAGATGGTAGCTTTTATCAATTACATCGTTTACTTCTTTTATCCTCTACCTATTCCTCTTCCTCGGACTTTTCCTTGGGATTGGTGGCTTTCAGCTGTAATTGCTATTGTGATTGCAATTCCTGGCGGCTACTTATGGGTCCGAGGGATGAAGGACGCAGGTGAAGAAACAATGATAGTAAAGAAGGAACATACCCTCTATGGAGGTATTTACGAGAAGATCCGGCATCCACAAGCATTAGGTGAGGTCACATACTGGTGGGTCTTTGCATTCTTGTTGCACTCTCCATTCCTTGCCCTATTTTCATTTATTTGGATTCCAATCTTTTTCATAATGTGTTTGATAGAGGAGAGAGATCTCGTCATTCGTTATAGGGAAGCCTATGTTGAGTACAAGAGGAATACAGGCTTTTTTATTCCAAAACGGAAACAAAAACGAGAGTAGACAGAAAAACAATTAGGCAAAGCCATCCATAGTACTGCTAATACTGTTATCTTGCAGAGTTCTAAACTCTAAATAAGGAGACAGAAATTTATTATAGAGCTATCATATGGAGCATAGCTACATTGATGATAGGCTCATCAATAATGAGATTTCCCTTTTTCTAGGAATGAAAACACAGTACACTCCCATTGCTCTCTAAGTTGAATCCAAAGGTTACCACAAGATAATCTTACTATAATACGAATATCCTTATTTGAATAGATAAAAAATCAATTCAAACAGATTCTTTCCGAAAACGAGTTAGTGGTTCTTATTTGCAACATAACAATAAAGGTCCAATTAAAATGATAACGAGTAGTCCTGATTCAATTGATACGTACCACTTAAGAGAATTCACAGCTGAAGTGGATCCTTTTGAAAAGGCCAGACAGAAAGGACCGATTTCTTGGATTATAGCCCATATCTTCCATCGTTCGAATAAACTGATCGTCCTCTTTACTTTCTTCGCAACAATTGTTACTTCAACGATATCTTCAGAAATAATGATCCTCCTTGGAAATGCAATTGATGAATTTACAACTGGAATCGGGACAAATCTTCGATATTATGCAATATTACTACTTATTTTAGCTGTTGGATCCCCGGTATTGAGTATAATCAACACTCTGGTACGGGAAGTGCTGGCACAACGAATGGAACGCGATACCCGCCACGAGTTTTTCACAAATCTCCTTGGAAAGTCACAATCATTTCATGAACATCAACGAATAGGTGATATCATGGCTAGAACAACCAATGATGTTCGAATGTTAAATTTTTTGATTTCTCCTGCACTTTCCCTTATTTTTGAGTCCGTTATGGGTCTTGTTGTTCCAATCCTCTTTATCTATTTACTTTATCCCTCGCAGCTATTAGTCACACCCCTTTTATTTTTCATTGGATTTGTGATTGCTCTAAGAAGTTATAATCGACAGCTTAATCCCGTTACTACACGATTACGTGCTGAATTTGGCCAAATGAATGCCACACTTAATGAAACCCTATCTGGGATTGATGTAGTAAAAGGGAGCACTCAAGAAGCTGCAGAAATGAAAAAATTCTTGACCCACACTCAAGCCTATCGAGATGCTTTTGTAAAGCAAGGAGAGATCCAAGCAAAGTATATTCCATTACTCCTCATCGCCGTGACTGTGACAGTTGGTTTGGCTCATGGAATCTATTGGAACCTCCAAGGCCTACTAGAAATTGGTCAATTAATTGCGTATGTCGGGTTATTAGCAAATTTGCGATTTCCTACCTTTATTTCGATATGGACCTTTGCGGTTGTTCGACTTGCAATCTCCGGCTCGGAACGCTTGCTTGAAATCATGAATAAAGAAACTGAAATAGATGAAAATGTGAAAGGAATCACTAAACAAATCGAAGGCGCAATTAAATTTGACAAAGTCTCATTTATTTATCCAGGAGCCTCCAAACCTGTATTACATAATATCTCATTTGAGGTGAAGCCTGGTCAAACAATAGCACTTGTAGGTACGGCGGGAAGCGGGAAAACAACTCTCACAAAATTACTTTCACGTCTTTATGATGTGACCGAAGGACAGATCTTAATAGATGGTTATGATGTCCGAGGGTTCTCCCTTCAATCGCTTCGCCCCCAAATCTCATATATCGAACAAGATGTGTTTTTATACTCGACCACAGTTTTTGAAAACATTACATTTGGACGAACCAGCTCAATTGAAGAGGTAATTGCAGTTGCAAAGGAAGCCCAAGCTCATGAATTCATTTTAGCGTTGCCAAAAGGTTATGAATCGGAAGTTGGGGAGCGCGGAGTTCAATTGAGTGGGGGAGAGAGGCAACGCATCGCCATTGCTCGGGCATTTTTAACAAATCCTCAAATACTCATTCTAGATGACTCAACGTCAGCTATTGATACGGAAACCGAGGATAAAATCCAACAAGCAATTCGTAAAATCCTTCAAGGACGTACTACGATCTTAATAACCCACCGGCTTTCCCAAATACGTTGGGCCGATCTCATTTTAGTATTAAAGCGTGGGGAAATTGTGGCCCAAGGAACACATGAAGAATTGTTGAGAACATCCGAGGAATATCAGAAAATCTTCGTCAAACGATTCGAAATCGAGGTAGCACAACTTCTTGAAGGGGTGGTTTAACTGGGATTTCATTATGGATTAGGTGCAGAGGAGTATGATCGGATTTATAAAGATCGTGCTCTGGTTAGACGGGTTTTAGCTTATTTTAATCCTTATAAAAAATCGATGGGAATAGTTGTGGTTTTTCTAACCCTCACTTCTTTCGCTAATGCTTTTGTACCTATCTTGCTCGCTCAAGCAATATCTCTCTTAGAAACAACTGGTAACCTCTTTTCTTTAGTTGTTCTAATAATAATCTCCCTAGTCTTAAATATTCTAGCTTGGATATTCAATTTTTTCCGCCAGATCCACTCTAGTCGCGTAATAGGTGATGTTGAGTTAGATTTACGACGAGATGTAAATCATGCAATCTTAAATAATGATCTTTCTTTTTTTGATAAGTACCCCACCGGAAAAATTGTTAGTCGTGTGAATACAGACTCACGCGACTTCGGCAGGGCGGCTTCATTGTTTATGCAGACAACATCGTCAATCTTTGTTGTTTTTATAATTCTCGCAGCGATGATTCGTATCAATTCCAGACTAACAATCGTATTTCTGTTGATGGCTCCACTTATTTTTGCAGTAGCGTTATCATTTCGGAAAGTTGCGCGCCGTCGGACGTTGTTAGGGCAAAGAGCGTTAGCAGTGGTTAATGCATTTGTCCAAGAGAGCATCACGGGCATTCAAGTTGCTAAAACCTTTCGTCAAGAGAGTAAACTTTATGAAAAATTTAATGATGTAAACATACAATCATATCAGGTCAATCTGAGTCGAGCGATTGTTACAACTATCATTTTTCCTACTTTATCTATCATTCAAGGTCTTACATTAGCGCTATTGATTTATTATGGTGGTTCAGCTACCTTGCAAGGCCAAATAAACGCGGGAGATCTATACCTCTTTTTACAGAGCTTACAGATCTTATTTTTTCCATTATTATCAATCGCTTCATTTTGGCCTTCATTTCAAGCAGGATTATCTGCTGCTGAACGTATTTTTGCATTAATTGACACTCCTTCTGCGGTTCTTCAGAGAAACAGTCTGAAACATAAAATCAAAGGCGAAATTGTCTTTGATAACCTCCAGTTTCAGTACAAAGAAGGGCAAAAAGTTTTTGATGGATTTTCACTGAAAATAAGAGCAGGAGAGTCAGTAGCTATTGTCGGGCACACAGGAGCAGGGAAGTCCAGTTTAGCCAATTTACTTGCAAGATTTTATGAATTTCAGGAAGGTGATATTCGTATCGATGGAATAAGCATTCGGGATTTTGATCTACAACATTATCGATCATGCATTGGTCTTATCCCCCAGATCCCGTTTCTTTGGGCCGATAGTTTAGAAAATAATGTAAAATACGGAAACCCATCAGCTACTCAAGAAGAAGTGTTTTGGTCGTTGGACCAAGCAGGAGGCGCTGATTGGGTAGATGATCTTCCCGAAGGGCTAGATACGAATGTTCGAGAGCGAGGAAGCTTGCTTTCAATGGGTCAACGTCAATTGGTGTCTTTTGCTCGTGTAATGCTAGAAGATCCTTGTATTCTCATTTTAGATGAAGCAACTGCTTCTGTAGATCCATTTACCGAAACACGAATTCAAGATGCCCTCGAGCGAACAATGGCAAGTCGAACTTCGATCATCATTGCTCATCGCCTTTGGACCGTCCGCCATGTTGATCGAATCATTGTCTTAGACCATGGGAAGATTATCGAAGAAGGAAATCATGAGGAATTAATGACATGTGGTGGGCACTATGCGAAGCTCTACAATAAATATTTCCGGCACCAATCTTTGGAGTACATCGAACAGGTTAAGCAATTGATCTAGCACTATGTCCATACCCAAATAAATTACGATTTTTCTTTTTTCGTCTATAAAAAAATGCATATTTTGTATGTATGAAAATATAGCCCATATCTATTTTGAGTAAAATAGCTCTAACTCAAAATTGGAGTTCCCTAAATGCTTATATATACGAGATAAAGCGCGATGCAACTATGAATGCAAGTTTCATATGCGAGTTGTTGAGTCATGGTAGAAAAAGAGATGATTTTAACCGATGAATGTGCTCAGCAGGTACNNGGTTGCTCTACTATCATTTTGCTAAAACACTTGTTGAGGAGTTAGGGGAAAAAGAGGGAAAAAGGCTTATTCTAAAAGCTATCCGCAGTTATGGCCACGAACGAGGTTTGAAAATCAAAGAAGAGGTTCAAAAACGTGGTCTTGAGTTAACAGTAGAGAATTACAAAAAATTTAGGGATCTCCCACCATTGGGTTGGGATGTTGAAGCAGGAAAATTGGTTTATTGCTCTTATGCCCAACCATGGATCGAAAAAGGTGCTGAAGACCTCGGAAATCTCTATTGTGAAGTTGATATTGCTTTATATGAAGCGTACAATCCTACAATCAAAATTGAGCGCCTAAAAAGTGTCCTCAAAGGGCATGAATGCTGTGAATATAACATTGAGTAAGTACTGAGAGGAACTAGAAGATAATGTCAAAACCCTTTATGTTTATAGATTCGTTCCTTGTACCACTTTATCTCGGCTTCTAAGCCATCTTCTACTTTGGTTTTCGGCTCATAACCCAATATCTTGCGGGCTTTATCAATATTAGCACATGTTCTCAACTGATCTCCTGGTCTTTTTGGTTTAATGACCTTCTTCGCCGCTTTACCTAATAATTTTTCAACAATCCTGATAGTTTCACTTGTTTTCCATTCATTATCAGATCCCATATTAAAAATCTCGCCAATAGCCCGATCAGGGTTGTTTAAAACAGCTATAAATCCATCAATTATATCATCAATAAATGTAAAACTCCGAGAATGGTGTTCACTCCCTGAATATAGTGGAAATGGAATAGCCTCTAAAATACTGCGAATCAGCTTGTGATATAGTTTGTCTGGCCTTTCACGTGGACCATAAACTGAGAATATTCGCAAAGAACAGGCAGGAAATTGTTGTTCTCGATGAAGGGCAAGTACTAATTGTTCAGCAGCAAGTTTCGTCACTCCATAGTAGGAAGTTGGTTTCGGAGGGACATCCTCTGAGTCTGTTGCATGAGACCCGTATACTGAGGATGTAGAAATATTGATGAAGCATGTAAGCGAGCTCAGAGATGTGCAAGCTCCTAAAAGACGATGAGTTGCGATAACATTGTTCTTAAGGTAGCTTTCAAATGGAGTAGTGGTAGAAATGCCTGGCTGTGCAGCTGAGTGGTAGACAAACTCTACATCGGTTAAAACGGACTTTATATCGTCTTTAGCTAAATCTAATTTATGTATAGACACCCCCTTTCGTTTTAAATCCTCAGCATTCATTTTTTTCAGTTCTGGCGAATAATAATCTGTGAAACAATCAATCCCGCTGACATCATGACCTAAATCTACCAATCGCTCAGCTAGATGAGAACCAATGAATCCAGCAACACCGGTTACTAAAATCTTCATCATTTCCACTTCATTGTTTTACCTTGTACATAAACAACGCTCACATTACATTATTAATAAGAGCTTGGTAGTACTATTAATGTCGATGGAAGTCTTTATGGAAGGTAGTGGGCAATATATCTGCTTCACTCTGGTATTTAGCACTCTTCAATTTTAGGATTCGCGTATCAATTATTAAATAAGTATTATAAATTCCTAGAAGGGAGTTGTATTCGAAATCCTCTGCCATGATCATAGATATCCAAAGGTCGATTTAGTTGAAAATGAATGATTTGCTATCTTTGATGAAAAATAGGCGATCTATTAGGAACTTCACGAAAAAACCAGTGAAAAAAGAAACAATTGACCGAATCATCTCGGCCGCTTATTTTGCTCCAACCGCAGCTAGAATCCAAGGATATCATATTATTGTGATAGACGACATTTCGCTGAAAGAAAGAATCCGAGAAGTCTGTGAACAGGGAGAGAAAGATTGGGTTATTAGTCGTCCAAATGCTGTTAAGGACAATATCCTTCATCTTCCCGGATTTAGTTTTCAGAAGAAGTTTTTAACAGACGTGCCTGTCCTTTTGATCGTTTCAACAGATCCTAACAATCCAAACATACCGTATGCGATCGAATCTTGTTGGATTGCTATTTCTTTTATGCTTCTTGAAATCGAAAATTTGGGATTAGGTACATTGACTTATACTCCTAGTATCTGTTTAACGGATCGGAGGATGGAATTAAACAAGGTAGTGAATCTTCCAACTGATGATTATATCCAGACAATCCTTCCCATTGGCCACTACACTGAAAAACCTGAACGAGTAGAAGTAAGCATTGAGCAGAAAGTTCATCACAATCAATATGGCAATCTCTTCTTTAATATAAATATGGTTAAAAATAAGTTAGGAAACTTTAGTTAGGTCTAATTCGATGAATTAATCCGTAGAGTCCTCTTTAGGAATTCTGTTTGTTTTGATTGTAGGTTTTTACATTTAATCTATTAAAAGAGGTTTTTATTATCTTACCATATATTTATTTATCTTAATATTCAGTATGAATCTAAAAAACTGCCATTTCCATGGGTTGCGTTCTTGTTTCATCTAGTCTAGTCTCATTCCTTCTTAGCCACACACCTCAAATATAACCCGTAAAAAGTTTTCGCCCAGTACTTTTTTAATTTCTTGACGAGTAAACCCTCTGGTAACCATAGCCCGGGTCACATTATAGACTTTTGTAGTGTCTACGATGGCGAAGAACTCTCCACCAAATGCTACATCGGCCATGATTTAACCAATAGGAGGCTGTTTAATTTATACATCTTCAGCAAAAAGAAAAGAAGGCACATGTATCTTGAAGATGCCCAGAAAGGAATGATAACCACGAGGTATTATAGTGTTCTACGGAAACGTGCGGGGTTAAAAAGCTCTATTGGCATTGAAGTTGTATTATTAGCAATAAGTTCTGCAGTAAGCTTCCCCCAAAGTGGTGCAAGCATAATTCCCTCTCCGTGTGTACCTGTAGCAATGACAAAATCCTCTACTTCATTCACTTTACCAAGGATAGGGAAGCCATCTTCGGTGATGGGGCGTAATCCTGCAAATGTTCTTATACAATTGAGCTTTCCAAGTCCCGGGAGAAACAACATAGCTCGCTTTACAATCCACTCTAAGGTCTCCCGCGTACAGGATCGATCATATCCCGCCATATCTCGACTGGAACCCATCAACCAATTACCACTTTTCGCTTGTGCGAGACTTGATGCAACGCCCAGCCGAATTCTGGGGTTTTTCGACGCTTCAACTGCAGCGGGATCGTAAGCAGTCACTAAATAGTCACCATCCAAAATGAATCGAATTTTGGAACGTCTAACAGGTTCCGTTACCAGTATTTGACCTCTTTTCGGCTTCACAGGAAGGGTGTAGCCAATCATTTGGGCGATAGTAGGTGACCAGACCCCAGCGGCATCCACTACACATCCTGTCCTTATTCTTTCCTTTTCTGTGATGACCGCATGGATCTCGCCGCCTAACATCTCGATTGCCTTAACTTCATTAAATTCATGAATCTTTGCGCCTAATTCCTTTGCAGCAAAAGCAAATTCGTGTGTAACTCGGATTGGATTAACTATGAAATCTTCAGGGTATAAAGAGGCCCCTAAAACACTATCTCCAATATCAGGAGTAATTGCGTTTAGATCATCCCTCTCGAGCAACGAGATCTTCAACCCATTCATCTTCAACTGTTTTGCATGTTCTTCAACAATGGGTCTTTGTTCCTCTCTATCAAAACAGATGAAAGACCCACTTGGATCGTACTCAAAGTCGAACCCACGTTCTTTTGCTTGAATATACAATTTCTGACTCTCTAGAACATAAGATAGGAGGGGTGGTTTGCGAATATGAGCGAGGACCCCTCCTTGACAAGCTCCCGACGTTCCCGAAGCCAGTCCATGCCGCTCAACAAGATGCACGTTTAAGCCTTTTTCGGCAAGGTGATAAGATGCTGAAGCCCCAATAACTCCGCCCCCAATAACCGTTACCTCAGCATGATCACTCATTCTTCCACATCCTGCTGGACCAGAAGGCTTATCTCAAGAGGTCTAATGGGTAAACGTTTCTTGGGGGGGAGTATTTCTTCCAGAGGAACTCTCATCTCTTCTCGAATTAAACTTGCTACGAGGGAAGTGCAAGTTCGGCCTTGACACAATCCCATCCCTGCACGAGTCAGTCGTTTCACGGCATCTATTGTTCGAGCACCAGCGCGAATCGCAGCTCTGATTTCTTGTTCTGTGACTTCTTCACACCGGCAAATCATTACTTCTTGTTCTATTCGTTCATTCTTCAGGGTATACATCTCCTTTTGGCCTTATGATGCCTCGGACTTCTTGGGCCAACTGCTTGGGAACAGCTACAGTCACGAGTCGTGTAGCGTCAAATTTCTTCGCATCTCGTACTTCCAGAACACGGCCTTTTCCCACCACCATTCCAAGGCGGTCAACAACGTTAACAATTGATCCCACTTTGGGTATTGGAAGATATTCATACGGGAACGTTACTATCGCTTCATTCTCCGAAAAATCAGAATCGACAAGGAAAATTGCTAATCCGGGACAGGCTACAACACACAATCCACAACCGGAGCATTTCTCTGAGTCAATCATTGGAACTTTAGTTAATGGTGAACCAATCTTGATAGCCCTTTTATGACAAACCAGTTCACATACATCGCAGGGGATCTCTTGATAGCACTCGATAACCGCAATACATCCTCTAGCGAGAGATTCCTTTTTCGTAGGAGTTTCGTCATCCATTTCTACTTCCTTCGAAAGGGAAGATTCAGTGGGTGTCTTCTTCAGTGGAGGTTCCTCCTTTCTTTGATGACTCGTTGTTTTGCTGTAAGGATTTTTCTTCCAAGAGGATCGGAACGAAGCTCGAGAAGCCTTTCTCCAATTTTACTCTGCGAATCCTCGAGTTGGTTCTTTGACAAGTAACCTAGCTCCCCAGCAATCGCGGTTGCAGCCAAGCGACCCTCTTCCATTGCCACTGAAGCCTCTTCGATGCCAGATGCATCTCCTGCCACATAGATATCATGATTAGTGGTTTGCATCAACTCATCATGCAACGGTACAAATCCTCCGANNTAAACCACTTTGCAGCCAGCAAGTAGAGGGATTTCAATTAGAGGGATTAATCCAACTGCGATACAGACTGTATCAACGTTTACAATTGTTTCGGTCCCTGGAATCGGCTGCCATCTTTCATTGAGTTGCACTAAGGTAGCTCCCTCTACCTCTGAAGAGCCATGGGCTTCTTTTATGCTATGAGAAGTTAAAAGGGGAACACCTGCGCGAAGAATTTTGTCTGCATGAACTTGCCATCCACCTATATTTGGGGCAGCTTCAGCAATACAAACTACTTCTGCTCCAGCTTGTAGTAGCTGATAAGCTACAATCATCCCCACATTGCCTGCTCCAACAATCAGGAAGTTAATGCCCGGGAGAACCCGATGAATATTGACCATTGTTTGGACAGCACCTGTTCCCATTACACCAGGCAACGTCCAGCCAGGGAACTGAAGTGGTTTTTCTGAAGCACCAGTAGCGATAATAAGCTTCTTTGTTTGAAGTAACGTGCTTTTTCCATCCTTTAAAATAGCAAGAACATTATTGGGCCAGATCCCATACACAGGGGAATTAAGCCAGATCTCTGTCCCACTCGTTGTGGCCTCCCGATACATATGCTGTCCGATCCTAAATCCTCGGATCCCAGCATAATTATCTTTTGAGCCAAAGAACTTGTGAATTTGTTTAGGAAGTTGGCCACCGGCTCGTGAACTTTCATCGATAAGGATTACCTTCATTCCCGTCTTAGCTGCAGTAATGGAAGCTGCAAGTCCTGCAGGTCCTGCTCCAACTATTGCAACGTCGGTAAAAAACATAATCTAGTCGCCTTCAAGTCCTATTTGGGTTTTTATGCGCATTCCTTCCTCCACTGGAGTGATACAAGTGCGAACGTTGGGATTTCCATCCACCACCATTACACAATCTGTACACTGACCGATTGCACACCAAACCCCCCGCGCTTCTTGTTTTTTAGTAGTTTGTCGGAATACTCTAATACCAGCAGCTAGCAAGGTTGCAGCAATCGGTTCGCCTTCGTAAGCCTCGATAATTCGATCATCCACCCAAATTTTCACGATCTTTTTTTTATTAAGTGGTCCTAAGATCGGATGCTCTAACACACGCCGCAAATCAATAACCTTCATTTTGTATATTAAACCAAGAACAGAAAAAACTCTTTGACTCAAGACCAATTTCCAATTACTAAAAATATTGACCTAAGACTAAAACATACATTATCGTATCTTATGTAGGAACTTTTAGAATTCATTGAAAGAGTATTCTGATTTCATTAAAAATGTCCAAAGGATTGGATAAATTGGTTCTAATATTGTTAATGGAATGTCCGTTTCGGGATTAAAAGAACCGAGGTGAATTAATGTTATTTGTTAAGAAGGCAGACGGTACTACACAACCATATAAGAGAGCAAAGGTCATTACTACATGTTTGAGGCTGCGTGCAAGCAAAGAAACCGCTGAAACCATCGCAGATAAAATTGAAAGTCAATTATATGATGGTATACCTACAAAGAAGATCCTGCAAATGATTTATAAATATCTAACCGATTCTCCGATGGTTAAACATCAAATAGACTTAAGAAAGGCTATAAGTTTACTTAGACCTCATCCTGATTTTGAACAGTTTATTCGGATGATATTAGAAGAATATGGTTTCACGGTCTCAGATAGTCAGATAGTACAAGGAAAATGCGTTGAACATGAAATCGATGCCATCGCACATCGCGGAGATAAAACATATCTGGTTGAGATCAAACATCATCGTAATCATCACAGTTATTCAGGTTTAGATATCCCTCGAATCGCTCAAGCGACTTTTGAAGACATTGCAGATGGATTCGAACTTAATTTAAACTCATTCAATTTCACTAAAGCGTTAATCGTTTGCAATACCAAGTTCTCAGAACATGCAACCCAATACGCGAAATGCAAAGGAATAGATCTTATAGGGTGGAAAACTCCACCAGATCGCGGCTTAGAGCAAATGATTGAAGAAAAGAAGTTACTTCCAATTTCAGTTTTGAAACGATTAGAAAAGAAGAGTTTTGAAAAACTGATGGATAATCATATAATTCTGCTTAAACAAATAATAGCTACCGATGTAGACGAACTATGGAAGAAAACACGAATTCCAAAGATTCAGCTTGAAAAAACAATAAAAATGGCAAAGGAAATATTATCCACCTATTAGGGAAATATGTACACAATACCAAGAAAAGAAACCACACCTAATATAATAAATAACCAGTGTTTTTAATTTTATTTTTTCAAAAACGAGCTGATAAGGTTCTCTGTTGAAAATTGGCGATTAGTTAGGTCTCGATAGGTTAATTTCTGGCCAGCAAACGTTAAAGTAACTTCTTGTTCAAAAATTACATCTCGAATCTCAACAGGAGACATACCCTTCTTATGTAGACTCTGTACCCTTATACCTAAACCTTCGAGGTACGTGATAGTTTGATCTAGGACTTTGGAAGCATCAGTAACAATTTTTCCAGATCCTTGAAACATGATTTTTGGTTTTAGGACTCTAACTTTCTTTAAAGAAGCAATAATTTCCCATTGATTTACATCAAGATGTGCACCTTTTGGTTTTTCGGAAAGGTGGAGGTCACCTGAAAAAAGCCAAGCGTTTTT
>JABAOC010014438.1_pt1 | contig 12722 bp, 11 predicted proteins | sample 7062161 | NCBI WGS metagenome assembly JABAOC01 (sample SAMN14538625, study PRJNA623070) | marine sediment metagenome | biome: marine biome [ENVO:00000428]; feature: marine pelagic biome [ENVO:01000023]; material: deep marine sediment [ENVO:00002113] | place: India: Gulf of Khambhat ... | reverse complement strand
GCAACATTGCCTCGACTCCATCGATAGAAGTCTGTCTCAGGGTTACTTGCGCCGTCGTAGAATGGAGTGGAGCCTATCAAGGTTAGACCCGTTGACATCCACTCAAACATGGTGACGTTGTACGCCGTTTCGCTCATCGAGTTGAAGTAGGAGATCGAGAAGTTCAGTCGATCCCCTGGACTCGCATGCGTAGCGTTAACAGTTTTTTCAAACATCATCTCAGTGTCAGCGAGAATGGGTTCCGGATGGGCTGCCGGGAGAAGAAAGGCCAGAGCAAACGAGAATATCAAGAAGAAGGAAGCCAAAATTAAATGATGACGAATACCATTCTTTCGAGACAATTTCCTTACTTTGATTGATGTCTTACACATTCTATTCTCCAACCTGAGTCCGTTCGTTCTTTAAGACAACGGGTCTCAGGATGCTAAATGAGTCTTCTTTCGAAAGTCTGAACATTTCCGATTCTGATACAACGGTATTCAAGAATATGGGCGCGAGAACGCGACCATCGAACTCGGCACCTAGCGTGCTTTCTATTGACCTTGAACACACTTCGCTCCGTGCCGAACACCTGACGTTTCGCGGCTCTAAGTCTTGAGCTCTCGGACTAGTGCGACGGAAACCAAGAGAACAACCACAGCTAGTAGAACCAGTCCTGCTAATGGATTGGCCAGTAGCCAGCTTACTACGGGAGTGACCACATATGCAGTGATTAATAACATGGCCAGAACGCCGGCGATTATTAGCAGGAGGAGGTTTAGGAGCAACACTCATCCGTCCGGTTTTGCACTAGTGTCTCCGTGAAGTTGGATTAAAGTTTTCGCCCCAAGTCCAAACCCAACCCCCCAAATAACCCTGAAGTGCATAATCTTCTTATTGCTTAAGGATCAGAATCCAAGATATCTATTCCACATGACTGCATGCATGATGGTCCGTTAGGCTTAAAACGGTTGCAGCCCGAACTGCTCAAGCAAAATCGCGTGCGCGGTGCATCGAAAATTAGATTTCAGAATACGTGTATAGAACACACTTTCACAAGCCTTATTAATTTAATTACTAGTATTCAATGCACGATAAAGCTCGGATTTCACTCGCAATTGAGAGAAGGAGAGTGGCGCACGCGGTTCAACCCCCCGACGTTACAGTGTAATTAATCCTCCAAGAACGAGCATGGTTGCTGGACCCCCAGTTGAAGAAGACATCGGACTGATTTATGCGAGCTATAAATCCCTGCCCACAATCGTGTCTTGCCGTTTCTGCGCCCGCCGAGCAGACTAGAGGCGTCGACATGGGCCGTCATCGTCGCTGTCAGCTTGAAATCATATGCGACATCCTACAAATATGTTTGAAGAGTGAAAACAAGACTAAGATTGTGTATCATGCCAATCTAAATTTTCACCGCACGAAGGAGTATTTAGATGTACTCTTGCGTTTGGGTTATGTCGATGAGAAAACAAATGGTTCTGGAATCATTCTCTACAAGACTACAGGCGATGGAAGGATTTTTCTCGAGAATTTTGTTGGAGCGCAAGACATGTTCGGGAACTCACTTTCCAAAACAAGCTAGTCTTTTTGGCCTAGGCCTCTGAAACAGTTATTTCTCTCGGTTTCAAGTTGAATATCAACTCGAATTGCAGAGCTTTCTTTGTCGCGTTATGAATAGACAGACTTTGAAGTCTACACAACTTGCCTGGAGGAACAATTATCGTTCCGGCACCTCTTCTCTCCCAGTTGGCTTCTTCCTCCTGGCTTGTTTTCAGCCCTTCCATTATACCTGTCAGCCCTCGGCCAAGCCTAGTCTTGCTGGACTGTGTATCGTATTCAAGAAACTCATGTTCAGAAAGAAGTTCACAATGCTTGACTAGCTTTTTGATCGGAGTGTGAGTCTTCTTGGCGATCTCTTCCAGGTTATGCCATCCGCCGTCTGCCAAAACCCTTAACACCACAGTCACCAGAACAGAGTTTGCGAACGCCAATTTAACGGTTAAGAATTACTGTGTCAGAACCTGAATGTCTTTACTCTTGTTTCGGACGTGCAAGTTCTTACTATCGAGTTCTAATCGCTGGGTTCTAACGATCCGGTTCGGCTCCTTAGGTTCTTGCGGTTTTATGAATGATCCTTGCCACACTTCAGCTTGGTTAACGCCACCGATTGTCCGAGAACGGTAGGTAGCGCACGTGCGCAACCCGGGGCACTAAAAGGGAGGCCCCGTTAAAGGGGGCAGGCCTTGCCTGCTGCCCGATGATAGCCCAAAAGAATCGAAAGGAGGAGCACAAAATGAACAAGCAAATCATGGCTACGTTTACAATCATACTAATTGGTCTAGGAATGGCTGGAATTGCCTATTCAGCATGGTGGGACAGGGTGTGGATCGAAGGAACAGTGGAGATGGGTGAACTTATCGTAGGCTGGCTACCCGAGGTCAGCTTGCGTGAGACGACAAATGGATATCCTGAAGACGAGTTTGGACACGGTTACGAACCTAAACCGTGGGTCGCCGATACGTATGTCTATTTCCACTACCCCGAGACAGGTACTCATCACGACCCCCCACAGACGGTTTACAAGGAAATGTCTATTGAGGTTTACAATGCCTATCCGCAGTACGATGTGCATTTGGAAGCATGGATCAAGAACGCCGGGACGATTCCTGCATGCATTTATCAAGACTTCTACCTGAACTTTTTTGACATTACAGACAATGAGACGCTCGGTTTCGAAATAGACAGCTCCGGCTTTGACGGCGTCGTGCATTGGATGGAAGGTGCAATAGTGGACCCACATGCGGGGCCAATAATCAACTTTGAGATAAAGTTCTGGATTCCGTTTGAAGACAAGCAGATAGACCCATGCAACGAATATCTCGTAGAAATCGACGTTGACTTCAAGCAAGCGGCAGAAGAGTGCCACCACTACTGGTTCTGGGTCTGCATTGGAGCCATACAGTGGAACAAGCTGCACGAAGCTCCTGACTACTTCCCGTAAGTTCTGAGGTGAAGGAAAGATGGAGAAGAAGAGATTAGCGGCACTGTTGCTCTTGGTAGCTATAGGGCTTAGCGCCCTAGGCTACGTCTACGCAGCATGGACGGACATCATCTACATCGCAGGATACGTCGAGATGGGAAGCTTGACACTCGCGTTCGACTGGTTTGAACCACCTATTTGTCTGGAATATCATGAAGACCCTGACACAGGCGTACTAGTGCTCGGTGAATGGCTAGGCAAGGACGTAGCAAACTGCTATGCCGAGTACAACCCTGATTCCTATGTGGACGACCCGCACACGGAGAAGTGGGGATACAAGGAGATGAACATATTTGTCTACAATGCATATCCACAACTGTGGGTCAACACCGTATTCATTGTCCACAACATCGGAACCGTGCCGATCATGCTGGCCGATTTCGAGATCGTGGGTATTAAGACGGACAGCGACGGAAACTGGGTATATGATCTCTTGTGGTACGACCCTGACCACGACGGCGAAGGCGGAATATACGAAGACGTCAACGGCAACGGCCTAGTTGATGACCTTGATGTGGAAGTGATCAACCTGCGCGTCGTAAACGGCTTCCCAATTCAGCTTGACCCGTGCAACACAAACAAGATGGAAATAGACATGCACTTCAAGCAAGAGGCACAAGAGTGCCACCACTACTTCCTGACGGTCCACATAATAGGCATACAGTGGAACAAGTATCACGAGTACTTCGACGACGCGGAAGTCTAGGGCGAAGAGATCCCGTGGCCACGTGTAGCAGCAGGAGCGCGCGCATAAACAACGTAGTGAAACGCACAGCTCATACCCCCCTTTTTTAATCGATAAGACGCGCTAGGACGAGAGGAACCTGATCCGTAAAAGCCTCATCATACTAGCACTGTTCTTAACCGTTTACCTACTTCTAACTCTCTTGCATCCAGGAGGACTGATGGCATACGCTGTCCCATCCATCTGCTGGGCAACTCTAGCATTTGCAACTCTATATGTTGCAGGAGGTTTTGAAAGAATCCGTTCATGGGCGAATAGAAGAATAGCCGTAATGGCTCTTTTGGCGGGCGCCTTTCAAATATTCGTCCTCGTGGACGCGGGGATACTGAACAAATTTGGAAAAAGCCCCCTCTCATTCACCTCAACAGGCATAATGCTGAACCTGATTCTGGTTGCGACAACTCTGTTGGGCACTGAGTTTTCAAGAGGATACTTGGCAAGAAGTTTGAACAGAAAGAGCCCAACTCTGACGCTGACGGCATTAACGCTGCTCTACACGTTCACGAACGTCTCAGTCCTAGCCCTCACAAGACTAGACGATCCTCTGAACTACACAAAATTCATGGGAGAAAGCTTTCTACCCACCTTGACAGGAAACCTTCTTGCCACGTACCTTGCGATGCTATCTGGACCAATTGCATCCCTAGCCTACCGTGCTCCCCTGCAAGCCTTTCAGTGGTTCTCTCCGATATTACCCGATCTCCCATGGAGCTACCAGTCACTGATAGGAGTAATGGCTCCAACAATAAGCTACGTAACCATTAACATGACAGTCACACAGAGAGACCTTAGAAAAGCAGGGATGGCGACACGTAGAAAACCGAAGTTGAGGTTGAGAAAGAGCGAAAACTCAATCACAGGGTGGATGGTTGTCTCCGTCGTCATGGTTCTCGTAGTCTGGTCTTCAACCGGGCTTTTAGGATTCTACCCAACAATCATAGCAAGCGGAAGCATGAGACCAACCTTGGACGTCGGCGACATAGCCCTGGTCCTACCTGTTGAACCATCTGCAATTCGAGTCGGAGACATAATCCAATATTGGCAGCAAGAAGAAATGATTCTCCACCGGGTCTACGAAATCAGCAAAACTGAGGGCCAAACAGTTTTCGTCATGAAAGGAGACGCCAACACAGGTCCAGACTTAGAGCCCATATTTCCAAACCAAATTCGAGGAAAACTAGCTTTTATGATTCCTAGCCTTGGCTGGGCAAGTATACACGTGAAAACGGCTTTCGCCACCGTTTGGGCTTTCTTATCATCCAACATTGCCGCAACATATGGAATGCTAGGCATACTCCTGGCGGGAATGACAATCTACGCTTCAAGAAAAAGAACAAATAGAAACTGGAGGAGAAAGCGATGAAAAAGAACGAAGAGACCATGGCACTAGTTACCATAGTCTTCTTAGCGTTAAGCCTACCAGGATTCACATACGCCGAATGGAACGACTCCGTCCTAATCACAAACACCATGACATTTGGCAACTGGACTCGAACAACACGCTTCGTACACCCATTAGATTGGTTTGACAACGAAATCGCTGTAGACGTTGGACAGGCAAACTGCCACTACACAGAGGCAGATCCTGTTGAGGGTTACGAGAAACTCGTCATCGAAATATCAAACGCCTACCCCAGCTACGCTGTCGACTGTCACTTCACATTAAAAAACGTAGGAACAGATTCGTCTGAAATCACAGCCGTCAGAATTCTGGACCCAAGCAGTACGTTGAGCTGGGAATGGACGAACTCCACTGAAGGCGTCTTCTGGAAAGACTTCGATGGAGATGGCGTATACGACGCAGGTGAAGAGATACTCAATGTAACGATCACTCATCTCTTGAATGTGGATCTTGACCCAGGGGCAACCATATCAGCAACAACACGCATCCACGTCGCTGATGGCGCGGAGGACTGCCATACCTACAATTTGGAGGTTCAGATAGAAGATCCCTAGGAGGATGATGCATATGAAACACGGGGAAATCTGCGCGCGCGCCACCAAACGCGCAGGGCAAAACTATAACTATGTACACAAAAATAGTCGATGACTTCGGTTTCTGAAATGCAACGTCCGCGCATTCAATCGGTCGATCTCTTTGGGAGGACAACTAGAAATTCTCAAATGCGTAGGTGTGCAGTCTTGAAGCAAAGTATTTCTGTGAGGAAACTGGTAGAAACAGTATCGAAGGTGTGCGCAGCCTTGAAAAGGCCGGAAAAAAAGACAATTCTGTTTTTTGCTTCTGCAAGTCTGATCATAGTATCAGCTATAACGCTCTATCTAGTTCATCAGACGCCGACGCAAGAGACAGCCGTGAACACCCTGTGTACCTATTCAAGTGTCGCGATTTATGATTACTTGGCCACGGTTGAACCCAATCTAGTCTACAACAACAAGACAACAGTTGGCCCAAATGACGGTACACTCTTTGCGAAGGTGACCAAACAGATTGACATGACATTGACCTACAGTCTTCATTCCAGCCCGGAAGCAAAAGCCAACATATCTTACAGCTTTCAACAAACACTCAATTTATCATCTCCGTACTCACTAATCACAACATCACCAACACACACAAACCAAACGCAAATTCAAATCGAACTACCTTCAATCAACACGGCTGAACTAGAAGCGCTGAAAAAGCAGATTGAAACTGAGACTGGAGCCAGCTCGTCTGCGTACGCGCTGGAGATAAAACCCACATTCACAATAGAAGCAATCACCAGCGCTGGCTCATTTCAACAAGCATTCACGCCAACAATTCTGGTGGAATTCAAGTATGTAGATGAAGGCGATGTCATCACAATTCAAAACCTGAAGCAAACGAAATCCGGAACAATCACTGAAAGCACAACAACGACTCACACGGACGTATTATTCCAACGCTATGGGGCCTATGCTTTGACCTCAATATCAGTTGCTGGTCTGTGCTTATCCACCTACACTCACAGAAAGACTAGACCGAAGAGAAAAAAAACTCAAGCGGAGAAACTTCTAGCCGAATATAAAGACCTCATAGTTGAAACTCAAGAACTACCAAGTACGCATCAGGACGTCACAATAGTAAAGGTTGAAGATTTTAAGGAACTAGCCAAAACAGCGGAAATTCTAGCGAGACCAGTCATACACGCAATGGAAGGCATGCAACACATTTTTTGCATCATCGAAAACAACACAAGATATCAATATACAACAAACACGTCACCCTAGAAACTTCGAAAAGACCAAATTCTATCTTCCCAGTTCTACGGGCTGCAACGCCTCCAAAACCAGACTCTGCATCGCGTACAACTGGATCTGCCAGCCCAAGAACATCAAATGAACAGAATCAGAATGCGCGCGCAGACATAGACATAATGTTCTCCAATTCTTCCACGAAAATTGATGTCTTCTATTTCCTCTTCTTCCAAGTAATTATCGCATTTAGGACATGCATGCACGCGAAAACATCAAGATACATGTGCACGCGACTCTTTTAAAGACCGATCATGAATCCTCCCTGTCAGAAGCAGTGATCAACCGTTATCTGAAGCGTTGTGAGATCTGTGGTCATATCTAATACGTGTCCCATGTCGTTTTCATCGTGGCCCCAAGTATAATGTGCTTCTATTTGGGTATCATCAAAAGTTAGGGTATCCAGTCGATGCGTAACGTACTCTCCCATAACCAGGATGAAAGTCGTCCCTACAATCAGTTCAGCTTCTGCCTCAGTCACCCCGTCGCTTATATCAACGCACACACGCACGTCCACGGACTTCATCCCGTTCACAACAGCCCTGAACTCGGTCACATGCATGCATGTTACGGCCATTGTCAGTGATGATTGGCTTGGTTCGTATCCTTCTTTTTGGGCTGTAACAACTATCGTGTACGTTCCTTGTTTGACAATTGAAGTGTCGATTGTTCCTTGATAGTCACCATTTCCTTGGTCTGCAAGAAGAAAAAGAATCTCCAAATCTCCTATGGTTGCCGTTACCGTTGCTCCTTCAATCAGGTTTTCTGCATCATCCTTTATAATAGCAGATACAGTCACATTGTCTCCTTGAACTACACGGTTAGGAGACAATTGAGCAGATATTTGCATCTTGATGTCCAAAGAATAATCTACAACCTTGGCAAAAACGTAGGCTTGACCAAGTCTTATCCAATAATCCACATCTTCGCTTATGTCACGGATGGTCGTCTGTAACCCTTCAGCAGTTGCCTCTGCAACAGTAATGTTTTCTGGTTTGAAACGGAAACCCCAAGGATAGTTCGGATCAGGCCTTATGAAGATGAACACTTCTACAACTCCTCCGATCCACATCATTTCCTTACTGTGAAACAACTCAACAAGTTTACTCCAGACTTTATCGCTTACCGGTTCCACGCCTATGCGATCACCTTTTTCGTCTTCAATCACAGCCAATCTGCTGTTCGTCTCTGGAGGAATTGCGCCCATGTAACTCAAACCATTCGCTGCAACCACACTCATTACCACTATAATGGCACCGACCAAAGCAACCTTTTTCTTTTTCATCATTTCAAATTCCAACATTTGACAATCTCTATGAATCATTACTCGTCTATAATGCCATTGTTTAGAACATATTGTACTAAAGAATAGAACGGCAAACCAGTGTTCGGCGATGGTGCGGGAGATGGGATTTGAATCCTATTCTGTGGAGATGTCTCCCAACAAACCCCCACTTTTCTAATACATTATGTATTAAACAACATGCTTGCGCGCGTTGCGCACAAGGGAAGTTTGTGCATGAGCAAGAACATCTTTAGCGAGGACGTTAGGAGGTGAGGAAATGGGGAAGATCACGTCTATCTACTTGACAGATGAAGAAGTTGCTGAGTTGAAGAAGTTCTGCAGTGAAAACCAATGTAGTCAATACTCGGTATTGAAGACGGCTTTGAAGGAGTTGTTATCCAAGTCCCTCAAGACTACTCGAGAAACTGAAACGGCGCGAAACGGTTTAGAAATCAACCAATCACCCAGCAAGAGTGACCGTAAAGATCCATTTTCCGAATGGTTCAAGAAGCTAGCTTCGAAGTAGTTTGCGGGTTCATGCGCGCGTGTGAATTATCCCGCACACGTATCAATACTGAGACGTCTGTAGCCACCAAAATCAGCAAGAAAAGCTGGGTCCACCATAATGTTGGAAGCCCCTGAGTCCGGATTCCATTGTGCCAATAGTCAATAGTGTAGGTAAGAACTCCAAAGCTCAGCGTGGCATCATGGCCGCTTTCCAAGTGCTGCTGTAATTCGGGGTAGGCACCTCGAAACTCCACGCGCGGATAGCTTCCGTATCGTATCCAAAGGTTTCCCGCCATGCTAAACCATGCTGCGAAGACAAGGACGGCATTTAAATATAAGAGAAGATGCACGCGCTCCATAACTCATCACGTTCTCTCTGTGCACATTTCTATAAATGCCGTATTTCCAATCCAAGCATATTCTACTCAGTGATTTGCGCGTGCACATGTTGTGTTATAACATAATATACTAACATGCAAACCAGTTTGGGTTTGGGGACAAAATTTAACCTTTTTCTCTCTCTCGCTTTAACGGTTTCACCCTCGCTCCTACGCCTACCCCCCCCCGCGCCCGCGCGCACGGGTCTTTCATCGCTTGAGCGGTTCGGTCTGACACGGTTTTAAGCTTAATGAAGCGCGCGCAAAAAAAGGGAGGAGGGGGCTTTTTGGCCTAAGGGCAGAGCTACGGTGGAGGAGGAGCTGGAACATACATCTGGATTCTCCCGGTGCCTCGAAACGGTGTTCCTTCGTAGGTTTGCCCTGTGATCACTAGGTCGGCCGGATTGTTTTCACCTGGTATTAGGTAGCCAGCTTTCAGCAAGATGGCTGTCAGTACATCATAGCCGTCAAAGGAAACTACGAGCTCGAAGTCCCTGAAGGTTAGGTATGGCTCGTTTGGAGGACCTAAAGGACTGAACATGCCTTCGAGCAGAATTGTTGCGGGGTCTATATCGGCTGCCGGGATCGCGGTGTGAGGCGGTCCGAACAGTCTTGCTTGCCATGGGTCGGGAACGGGGTTGTCCAGCGTGTAGTGGCTGGGACGCCACCAAACCTGTGCGAGAGTCGCGCGCACAGTGCGCACACGACAGATCGTGAGATCGTCAAAAAACAAAGCGGCCCCTGAAGGGTTCAGGGGAAGTTCCCAGTCAACGGTGACCGCAGAAATCGGCATGTCCGACCTGAGCCCAAGAAACACAGGCGTGAAGCTTTCCACATCTGTGATGCTACCCGTTGCTCTTAACACAGAAACGCTGACTACACCGATCTGACTATCCGAGGCATCTAAGGCGGCTAGGAACATATCCACGTAGACGGGTGCAATCCCAGGGATGTACGTGATGAAAGAGGGAGAAACGAACATACCAACCTCGTTTACCGGTGGGCCAAAATCAATTCTTTCTCCGAAACTATGGACTGCAGCAGTTCCTGAAGTAGCAGCAGATAAAGGCCACCCTAGCGAATTTCCAATCGTAGCAGGGTCTACAACTTGAGAGTAATGAAAGGTGAAATGAGGGATCTGATCACTCAACCAACCACTAAGCCCTTCAAAATCGGTTGTGACCGCTCCTGGGCTGAACTCGCCAGGTGATGACAGCTGCATTACAGTTGCAGAAACAAGAATGGGACTGAACCCTAGAGCCAAAATAGCCATCCAAATCAACCAAAGGATTCTCTTCGTCATTCATTCTCACCTCCTCTAAGCTATAAGATTCAAACGCGCGCAGCAGGTACATAGAGTATAATAAAGTACAGCCAATCTAATCAGCATGCACGCTATTCTCATTTGATGCGTTTGAGTCTTAGGAAGACTCCAAACGCTGCGAAGAATGCGACTAGGCCTAGGATGGTTCCAAATGTGTATTCTGGAATGACGAAAAAGCCTGCGGTCACTTGTATGTCGTTGTCGTCGAGAGCGTCGATGCCGATGTCGTATAGGTCATTGCCATTAACGTCCACAACAATGTCGTACTTGCCTGGCGTAAGCGGAGGACTCCAAATCTGTGTTACGGCTATGTTTCCAGAAGCATCTGAGGTAGCGGTCGTTGCGGTGCCTGCTATGCGGGTTGGGATGGCCATTCCGTCCGTCCACGAAGTGTCGGCCACAACGTAGATGGTATACTCCTGGTCAGGGTCGTACTGGTTGCCGTACATATACACTGTATCTGATAGGGTGAATGTGTCCTTCTTGTTGCCTACCGAATCAGAAGACTCTATAGAAGGACCACCAACGAGGTTGAGGGCGAAATCTTGAACAGTGGTTGCATCCGCGACAACCTCCATGTCCATCACTGTTTGGCTGACGTAGTCTGTCATCTCAGCCGTGACATCGTAGGTCCCCGGAGAAACTTCTATGCTATAGAAGCCTGAGGAGTCAGTGACATCTGCGCCGCCGTTGGCTGAAACAGCGGCCCCTCCTATGGGAAGCAGAGTGTCGGCGTCGGTGACAGTTCCCTCGATCCAGCCAACCTCAACTATTACAGAGAACGCGTAGATGCCTCCGACTTGATTGTTCCACACATCTCCTGCATCGAACACTTCGTTTTGGTTTGAGTCAACCCATATATCGTATTCTCCTGTCGTTAGCGGTTGTGACCACACCAAAGTGACTGGAACATCTCCAGCAGTATCGGTCGCGGCTGAAGCACTTGCAATCGCATTGACCGGCAAGGCGTCTTCTCCGTCTGGGATCAGGTAGATGGTGACGTCTGTTTCCGCTGGAAAGTCTTGTCCTCTAACGTAGACGTTGTCCGACAATGGGAATGTGGATTCTGAGTTGCCAGCAGAATCTGTGGACCAAGCAAGAGCTTCTAGTTCTGCCTGAACAACCGTGGTCACATATGCTGTCCGTGAGATCTGTGAGGCTGGACTAATCTCCATGGCATTCCAGTAGTAAAGAACGGCGCTATCCATTCCGCTCCTGCCTGACGGCGTAAAGTCATAAGCGGTATCATACGCGTCTGACCACGCTGCGTATACGAGTCTGTCGGGTACTGTGGGTGGCGGGTCTACGATGGGCAACACCGCGGAGCCATAGACTGAAAATACTGGAGTAGCAGGGTTATTTGTGGTTTCCCAAAACTGAAAAGTGGGTGAAACCCAATCAGTCTCGGTTTCAGTCCAGCTTTGAGGTGAACCTGGATCCATCCACACCCTAATCCACGAGTCATCTTCGCCGTCGATCATTAAGTCCCATTCATGTCTAACAGCCACGGAATGCGCAGTTGTGTCGTCGTTTTGGATGGTTACAGTCGTTTCTACCATGGTGTCTGCCAGGGTTGTGCCTCGGATGTCTATTAACAAAGTCACGAGAAGATTTTCTGGAGTTGTCCAAGACACTGTCGCTCGAGTGTCACTAACCCTAGTGACCGTGTTGACGTATGAATCCAGATCCTCCACAGTGTATCCAGATGATGGTGTTTTGATGTCTGTTGATGTCACGTACTCTTTGAGTGTGTCTTCAACTCGTATGGTTGTAAATGTGGACCAAGGAGCTTCGCTCGCGCCGTCATAGAAAACGTTCTCTCCCGGGTTTGTGTGACCTGCATCGGTTCTAATGGTGAAAGTTCCAATACCCGAATAGCTTGCGCCGTCTTCAATGATTACCTTCAGTATATTATTGCTGATACTGATACTTCCTGAGCCTTTATGGTCTTTCTTTTCGTGATCAACATTCAGCAAATTGGCAGAAACGAGAAGGACAAGAATCAACAAGAGAATAGCTACTACTTGCTGGAATCTGCTAATGTTCAAATACCCACTTCCAATGTGCGCGCATCGCAAGGTTACTAATGGTACACTGTTTGTTAAACCAAATATAAAACAATATGAAAAAGCCGCAGGAATGGTCTATACAAATCTTCCGTAGTCTTATCCGCGGCGCACTAACCGCTCTTTGTTCCCCCGCGCGCGCAAATCCAAGCACATTTT
>JABAOC010010641.1_pt2 | contig 12733 bp, 13 predicted proteins | sample 7062161 | NCBI WGS metagenome assembly JABAOC01 (sample SAMN14538625, study PRJNA623070) | marine sediment metagenome | biome: marine biome [ENVO:00000428]; feature: marine pelagic biome [ENVO:01000023]; material: deep marine sediment [ENVO:00002113] | place: India: Gulf of Khambhat ... | reverse complement strand
GAAAGAAGTTGCTTGCCACAGAGAGGGGCAGGATACCGGAGAAGCCGTCGGTTTTGTGCGTGGCCCTGGGCTTTCCCAACGTGTACGAGGTTGGCATCTCCAATCTCGGGTACCAGACCATCTATCGATTGCTCAACCGGATGAGGCAGGTGTCCTGCGAGAGGTTCTTCCTTTTCGACTTCGCGGCTGATGGGGGGACGCGGACTTTAGAGTCCGATCGCACCATCAAGCGTTTCGACATTGTCGCCTTTTCCATTCCATTCGAGCTGGATTATCCCAACGTTTTGAGGCTTCTTAAGTTTTCCGGGATACCTTTGCTCTCCTCCGACAGGNNAGAACGCCCCTGGTGATCGCAGGTGGGATCGCGCCCACCCTAAACCCCGAAATTCTGGCTCCATACGTCGATTGCGTGCTTGTGGGAGAGGCAGAAGACGTGCTGGCCGAATTCGTGGACGAATACTCCCGGCTTCGTTCGCTTAAGGTGTCAAAGGAGAATGTTCTGCTGGAGCTCTCCAGAATCGAAGGGGTGTATGTTCCCGCGTTATACCAGGTGGACTATTACGGGGACGGGACCATCAAAGACGTACGAGCAGAAAGGAGCGCACCACAGGTGGTCAAAAGAAGGAGCGTGAACCTGGAGGAGGTAGAGACTTTCTCTCCCATAATCTCCCCTCATGCCCACTTTCGGAACTCCCTTCTGGTCGAGGTAGGCAGAGGGTGCGCGCGGGGATGTCGATTCTGTGCCGCGGGGTACGTCTGTCAGCCGTGCAGGTTCTACGCAAGGGAGTCTGTCCTCTCTCAGGTCGACGAACACGCCGGCGACATTCGGCACGTGGGGCTGATAGGCTCGCTGATATCCGACCATCCCGAGTTGGAGCAGATTTGCGAAACCCTCAGCTCAAAGGGCCTCGAGATCGGCACCTCTTCACTCAGGGTGGACGCGATAGGCCCCAAGCTTCTAAAAACGCTCGTGGATTCCGGCCTGAGAACGCTTACTATCGCGCCCGAGGCAGGCACCCAGAGAATGTGGAAGGTGATCAAGAAGAACGTAGACAAAAAAGCCGTTCTGAAATCGGCCAAGCTGGCGTCCGAGGCTTTGATTTCGAACCTGAAACTCTATTTCATGGTCGGGCTCCCATTCGAACGCGAGGAGGACATTGATGGAATCATACACTTAGTCCGTCAGGTACACGGGGTTTTCATAAAAGGTCCCAGGCCCTCGGGCGAGATGAAGCGGGCTCTACCCAGACTCAGGATCTCGATCAACCCTTTCATTCCCAAACCACATACGCCCTTCCAGTGGTGCGGAATGAACGAGAAAAAGGAGTTGAAGAGAAAACTGAGCAAGATCGCAGGAGGGCTAAGACGCCTAAAGGGTGTCCACTTTGAGAGAAAAAGCGTACGCCAAGCGATTCTTCAGGGACTGCTGTCGCTGGGCAATCGAAGAGTCGGGGAAGCACTCCTTTACGTCATTGAGGAGAATCTGACTTTCAGCCAAGCGTGGAAAAAGGCGGGCCTCAGGCCGGACAGAATCGCGTTCAGCCCCAAGAGCTTTGAGTCTAGGTTTCCCTGGGATATTGTTGACACCGGCGTGAGCAAGGAGTACTTGATGAGGGAATTCGAGAAAGCACGGATGGCTGCCGTCGAGTGAGGACGCCGAGCGGCCTGCGGGTTACAGTCTAGACAATTGACTGTCCAATCACGTCGATTCATGCCGTGGGCAAGACCTCTTCCCGACTGATCGGATTGCAGCCCAAGCGGATTTTGTCCTTTCAAGAAACATGGACGGCTAAGGCAGACTACCTTAATGCCTCCACCTTGCCCGCCTTCAGGCAACTGGAACAAACGGTGATGGTCGTCCTCTTGCCCTTTTTCATCACCTTCACCCTCTGCAGGTTAGGTATCCACCTTCTCTTGGTGAGATTGTGAGCGTGACTCACCGCATGCCCATAGAGAGGTTTCTTTCCACAGACGTCGCAAACTTTGGCCATGGTTCCTCCTCCTCCGGAGAAGTTTGAACTATGATACGCCTATTCTACGAAAAAGCAAGATCAATCTTTGCAGAGCACCTCTCAGCGCGGGCATACTTCTTATCGTCTGCAAGACGATAACTCTGAAGGCCGGTTGTCAAGCCTGTCGAAACACCAGGTCGCGGAGGTCAGAATATCAGGGGCCTGCTTGTCCTGGGTCGGTGCCCGGCCAGAAGTATTACCGGCCCAAAAAACGCAGCCTGCACTTCGTACCATGAGTGAGATTTTCCTTGACACAGAATTTGCACCCAACTAAGATTGTAAGCGGAGGTGGATAAATGAACACTCTAAAGACCATGTTTCTTTTGACTCTGATGACCGTGCTTTTCGTGCTTGTTGGCGGAATGCTGGGCGGAAGACAGGGAATGGTGGTGGCGCTCGTTTTTGCGGCGCTGATGAATTTCGGGACCTACTGGTTCTCCGACAAAATAGTCTTGGCCACCTTTCGTGCGCGACCGGTGGACGAAGGGACGAGCCCGGGGCTTCACCAAATAGTGAGAAGGGCAGCGTCGAATGCGCGACTCCCTATGCCCAAAGTCTACGTGATCCCCACGCGGACCCCTAACGCCTTTGCCACCGGAAGGAACCCCAAGCACTCCGCCGTGGCCGTCACCGAAGGAATAATGAGGATTCTGGACGAAGATGAACTCGAGGGCGTGATCTCCCACGAGATGGCCCACATCAGAAACCGGGACATTCTGACCGGATCAATAGTGGCCACCCTGGCTGGAGCCATCAGCATGTTGGCTTTCATGGCGCGGTTCGCAGCCATCTTCGGTGGTTACGGAGGAAGAGACAGCCAGGGCCGGGGAGGCGGCCTGGGACTTCTGATAATGGCCATCGTTGCGCCGCTGGCGGCCCTCTTGATCCAGATGGCGGTCTCCAGATCGCGGGAATACGCCGCGGATAGTACGGCAGCCAAGAACAGTCACAAACCGCTTGCCCTGGCCAGCGCCCTGAGAAAGCTGGAGCACGCGGCCAGAAGGACACCTCTCGAAGCCAAGCCTTCCACAGCACACCTTTTTATTGTGAACCCCCTTTCCAGAAAAGGAATGGCCAGCCTGTTTTCCACTCACCCGCCGGTCGAGGAGCGGGTGGCAAGACTTCAGAAGATGGCAAGGGGAATTTGAGAATAACATTTGACGCGGTGGGGCCGATAAACTCAATGAACCTTCACCGCGTTTCCTGTCTGAACGGGAGGAACAAATCCCTGAATGGGAACCATTGTCATTGAGATACTGGTTATTCTTGCGTTGATTCTAGCCAACGGCTTTTTCTCGTCGTCCGAGATAGCCCTCATCTCCGCCCGCAAGAGCCGAATAAAGCATCTTTCCGAAAAGGGGCACAAGAAGGCCCGGCTGGTCAACAAGCTCCAGAGCAAGCCGGATGTATTCTTGGCCACCATTCAGGTGGGCATCACCCTGGTGGGTACTTTAGCCTCGGTGGTCGGCGGCGCCAAGATCGTCGACCATTTGAAGCTGTGGATTGAAAAGATGCCCTACGATCCCATCCNNGAGCGAATCGATTGCCATCGCTATCGTGGTGGTTATCATTACCTATCTGCTCTTGGTGCTTGGTGAGCTTGTTCCCAAATACCTGGCTTTGGCATTTCCGGAAAGGGTCGCCTTCCGGACGGTGGGGCCGGTGAACGCACTGAGCAGGCTGACCTTCTTCGCGGTCAAGCTGCTCTCCAACTCAAGCCGGTCCCTGGTCTCTCTTTTCGTCAAGGAGGTTCCCAAGGATACGGGGTTTGTTACCGACGATGAATTGAAGTTCATAGTGCGCGAGGGTAAAACCAAGGGCGTTTTTGACCAGACCGAAGAGGAACTAATCCGCAGCGCACTTGAATTCACCGATACCACGGTGAGAAACGCCATGACTCCCAGAACCGAAATCGTGGCCCTGGACATAAATGCCGGGCACGAGCAGGCCATCCGAGCCATGACCGAGGAGGGGTACTCGCGGATTCCGGTCTACAAGGACAGCCTGGACAACATCGTGGGCATAATCTATGCCAAGGACATCATCAACCTGCTTCACAACAGGGAGCTGATCATTCTGGAGGACATCCTGCGAAAGCCCTATTTCGTGCCTGATTCCATGAAGATTTGGGAGCTTCTCAAGATATTCCAAAAGCGACAGTTTCACATGGCCATAGTTCTCGATGAGTTTGGCGGAACGGCCGGGCTGATCAGTCTGGAGGATATTCTGGAAGAGCTGGTGGGAGAGATTCGGGACGAGTACGACCGCGAGGAGGAGGAGATGTATTTGCTCTCCGAGAACCTGGCCATCGTGAACGCCGGCCTGTTCATCGGAGAGTTCAATCAGAAGTTCAAGACCGATCTGCCCGAGGAATACAACACGGTGGGAGGCTACGTCACCAGCACTCTGGGAAGAATCCCCGTAGTAGACGAGGAGATCAGGATAGGAAACCTGACTTTTGTCATCTTCGACAAGGTGGGTCCCAGGCTTGGCAAGATAAAGGTCGTCAGAGAAACGAAAGGATCGGCAGCAGGCACCGAGCCACAGGCATAGCCAATACCGTCCCCTGAGCTTCGAGGGAGCTCCATGCTGGCTTCCCCCATAGCAGCAGGCAACATATTCGAATCCATACTTGAGCCGGTCGGATCATGGGTGATCAGCTTCATATCTGAGCTGGGCTACGCCGGCATAGTGATCACCATGGGAATCGAGAGCGCCTGTATCCCCCTTCCCTCCGAGATCATCATGCCCTTCTCCGGATATCTGGCCTTCACCGGCAGGTTCAGCCTGTGGGGAGTTTCGGTAGCAGGCGCCTTTGGCTGCGTGGTGGGATCGGTGGTCGCCTACTGGGTCGGGATATGGGGCGGACGTCCGTTCATCCGGAAATACGGAAGATATGTCCTCATATCGTCCAAAGATCTGGCCACCGCCGACCGTTGGTTCGAAAAATACGGCGATTGGGCCATCTTCTTCTCCCGTCTTCTGCCGGTGATAAGGACCTTCATCTCCCTTCCGGCGGGAATCGCCAGGATGAACTTCATCAAGTTTGTGATCTACACTTTCCTCGGCTCCTTGCCCTGGTGTTTCATGTTGGCTTATGTGGGAAAGGTGTTGGGGGAAAACTGGATGAGTATAAGGGTCTATTTTCATCGCGCAGATATCTTCATCGGTATAATCATAGTTCTGGGCATAGCCTACTTCCTTTACCGGCACCTGAAGCCGGAGAAGAAGAACACCATTGTTTCGAGCTGACGCGTGAACCATCTGGCCTACTTCGGTACGGTCTTCGTTTCTTTGTTCTTGGTGGTCGACGTCATCACCAACGTCCCCATCTTTCTGTCGTTGACCCAGAGCTACGGTGCCAGAGACAGAAGAGGTATCGCCAGAAGAGCGCTTCTGGTTGCGCTGGGAACGCAGCTTTTGTTCGTGATATTCGGCCACCCCATATTTGGCTATCTGGGCATCGAGTTGTACTCTTTCTCAATAGCTGGCGGAATCTTGCTTTCGGTGGTGGCCACAGAGATGATCTTCGGCCGCAAGACCAGAACCGAATACCAGGAGAAGGATTACCAGGAGGAGAAGGAGAATGTAACCATCGTTCCACTGGCCATTCCGCTGCATACAGGACCGGCATCTATCATCACGGGAATGATAATCTTCGGAAAGGCCGACAATCTCGTTCCGAAGGCCATTTTTGTCCTGGCCACAATATTCGTCTATCTGGCCTCCATGGTAATATTGGTGAAATCTGAAGTGATCTTCAAGCTCCTCAAGCCGATGGGCATGAAGGTGATAACCCGGGTGATGGGCCTCATTCTTCTGGCCCTCTCCGTGCAATTCGTGGTGAACGGCATCAAGGAGGCACTCAAGTGAACCTCCCTGTTCTGTGGAAGGCCCCGGTCGAAGTGCGCCCTATCCGGTCCGCCCGAAGAGAACCCACCACACGATCGCATGTATCAAGAAACAGAGCCCCACAAAAAGATATTGCTTTTTTAGAGCAGAGTCTTATAATGGTGACGAGTTAGTTTATGGAAAGAGAAAACGGAAATCGCAGGAAACGTGGCACGAGGTCCCAACACGGGAGGTGACTCATGATGTTAAGGCATCAGCGAATGCTGCTCTTCTGTATGGCCTTGACCTTGGTTGGGCTCATGGCTTCAGGATGCGCCACCAAGTCCTTCGTCATGAAGGAAACGCAGGCCGTGGAAGAGAAGACAAAGGCGAACAAGGCGAGAATCGACCAGCTTGACCAGAAAATCTCGGATACGGATGCCAAAGCTGAAGAGGCTTTGAGCGAAGCCCGAAAAGCCCTGAGGAAGGCGGAGGAAGCTGCAGGCTACGTGAACTACCGGGTAATCGGAGAGAGAAACATAAACTTCGATTTCGACAAGCATGACCTCACCAAGGTATCAAAAGATATCCTGGATGAGATGGGGGCGTCCATGCAGGGCAAACCAGCCCTGATACTTGAGATCGAGGGACACACCGACAACGTCGCATCGGACGCGTATAACCTGGCTTTGGGTCAGAAGCGGGCTCAGAGCGTCAAGCGTTATCTGGCGGACAAGTTTGGGATCNNTGTTCTACATAAGCCACGGCGAGTCCAAACCGATCGAATTGAACGACTCCCGAACGGGTCGCGCGGCCAACAGACGCGCCGTCTTGCGGCTTCTGGGACCCCCAACTCAGTAAACCCCGATCCGATCTCTCACCGATCATCTCAAGGGGCAGGATGAATTCCTGCCCTTTTGTTCAACCCGCCGGGAGAGTGCATTTCTCTTTCCCGCGCCCGGTAATTCGATCTTTCCCTCGTCTTTTTAACGTCGTAACCGCACAGGGCAATTCATGCGGGCAGATGCGCTCACTTCGGTGGAAGCTGCGAGGTGAGTTCTTCAGGCCAAACGGGCCGGAGCCTAATATTGGAAACTCAGGAGTCTCGGGATATGCCTGGAGATCAGCCGAGTGGCTTTCTTGAGATTGAAGGGCAGACAAAAGAGGCCTAACGGTGCAGTAGCTGCAAAGGCCCACTGAGTCTGCTACGCTTTTCGCGAATTTTTCCTTGCTTTGTGATTGGTTTTTTGTTATATTCGATCCAGAATCCAATAATCTTTGTCCTTTACGCTCAAGCTTTTGGTCTGGAAGGTTAGGCTGTGGACTCAAGAACTGTTGTGCTCAGCGCGCAAACCACTCACCACGGAGGTAGCAAGATGTACAAGAAGCTCTTGTTAGTTCTGTGTGCAATCCTCTGGGCTTTCCCTGCGTCGCCGGATGTGCTCGTCGACGCTGACTGGGTAGGCATTTACAACGGGACGGGAAACTCCCATGACGAGGCTCACGCCCTCGTCGTCGACGATTTGGGGAACGTCTATGTCACCGGACAGAGCAGCGGCAGCGGGACCAGCTGGGATTACGCCACGGTCAAATATTATTCGGATGGAGAGCTTGCCTGGACGGCCAGGTATGACGGCCCGGCAAGTCTGATGGATATGGCCCTTGCCATAGCGGCGGACGCGTCTGGTAACGTATACGTGACGGGGTATAGTAGGGGCTCTGAGAATAACGCCGATGTCTTGACTGTGAAATACTATCCCGACGGCGAGACGGCTTGGACCAGAAGATACAACGGACCAGCCAACTCAACGGATGTAGGGTTCGATATCGCAGTTGACCAATACGGCAATGCATACGTCACCGGGTGCAGCAGGGGAAGCTCAAGCGGCAAGGACTACCTCACCATCAAATATTACACTGACGGAACTGAGGCTTGGGTGGCTACCTACAACGGGCCGCAAAACGGTGAGGACGGAGCCAACGCCATAGCTGTGGATGATTCTGGCAATGTCTACGTGACAGGCGCCAGTTCTAGCTTCGCCACTGTGAAGTACGATGCGGACGGGAACGAGATATGGGCCAGACGATACACTGGACCTGAGGGCGGCGGTTACGCGCATGCTATCGCCTTGGATGGTTCCGGCAATGTGCTCGTGACCGGCATGTGTGGCCACGGTGACGTGGTCTATCAGTATGCCACCGTCAAGTATAATTCCGACGGAAACGAGATCTGGGCCAGAACACACTCGGACGAACTGATTGTCAACCCGGGTGGGGTTGCCTTTGACATTGGCGTAGGCGGATCAGGCGAGGTTTACGTGACCGGCTGGATGCGTCACAGCGGCACTATGTATGACTACGGCACGGTGAAGTATGACTCGGAAGGGACCCAACAGTGGGCTGCCACGTATCATTCGTGGCTTGACGGCTGCGATGGAGCGGAGGCGCTGTCGGTTGACAATCTGGGCAACGTGTACGTTACCGGTTACAGCGACGATCCGGAGCTGAATGCCGACGACTATCTGACCGTCAAGTACGACCCGGATGGAAGCCAGCTTTGGACGGCGAGATACAACGGAACGGGCGATTCACAAGACTTCGCCAACGAGGTAGTTACGGACGGCGCTGGTAACGTGTACGTTACCGGCAAAGCCACCGGCAGTGGCACGAGTCTGGATTACGTTACCATCAAGTATGTGGAGTACGATGCGATTCGAGGAGATGCCAACGGCGACGGGCTTATCGATCTGACAGACGCTATTTGTCTTTTGAATTACCTTTTCAAAGGCGACTCTCCGCCTGTGCCCTTGGCAGCGGGAGATGCCAACTGCGACGGCACCGTCGATCTCGCCGACGTGGTTTATCTCCTCAACTACCTGTTTAAAGGTGGCCCGCCGCCAAGCTGCTAGCAGCAATCTGCCGAATTGACAATTACGGAATGGATCAGCCCCAGCCTTCAAAAGGCTGGGGCTTTTCTACATGGCTTGAGTGAGGAAATAACTCGCCCCATGGTTCGTGGTTGCCTGATTCATCAGGCGTGCTCGTTCTCGATAGATAGAGCAATCAGAAAGAAAACGGCTTCTTGAATCCCAGGCCTACGATCTAGGCTTTTTTCAGGACACAAGCTTCAAACAGGGTCTTAAACTGCCTGAAGGCCTTCAACTTCTTAGCTCCGACAAAAGCCCAGAGGAGCTCAACTATTATCCAAAAGATGTAAACAAAGGTGATCTCCTCCCTCCACTCAGGAAAGACGAACTGAATTAGCCACAGCGAGAAAAGACCCAGGGCTTCATACCATCTAAACTCCATGTTGGCGAGGAAGAGAAATCCCAAGAACGACTGCGCCATGGTCAGAAATATCTCGATCTTCTGATGATGATCGAAATTGACCACGGAAACCTCTCCCCGGCTGAAGCTGTAAACTATGGGTATCATGGCCACCAGCACGGTCCACTGGTTTATGTTGGAGGAGACCATGTTCATCAAGCCCATGGGGGCCTTCCTGACCGTTCTGGCCCAGTTGAACGCGGTCACCTTTTCCGGGAACTCCGACAAGAACGGCGCCACCCACTGCACGAAAACGAAGTTGGACACGCCGAGGAGTGCAGCCAGCGCCAGCATGCTGTAAAGAAACGGATGCGCCACAAAATAAAGCCAGAAGCCACCGGCTATGAAAAGTCCCGCAATGCAGAGGTCGCGGGGAAGCGGCTTCATTCCCAGAATCATTCGAGGCACTCTGGCCGCGTCTTCCACTTTCTCTTGATCCTGCGGAGGCACTTTCCGCAGGATCCCGAGATAGGTCACGTATATGCTGATCAAGACGGCGGAGTCGAACAGGGTCAACGTTCCCTTAAAGAGAATGATCACGAAATATGCCAGGGGTGGCAGAAGTCCCATCACCTCGACCGCATGCTCGCCCTCCAGCCGGATGCTCACCAGCCTTCTGCCCCCTTGTCCCGGCCTTCTGAAGAACGCAGCGGTAAAATAGATCATGGGCCAGGCCAGTCCCACCAGAAGCCGGAGGGACCCGGTGAAATTGGCGGTTATCAGGTGAACCTTTTCCGGGTCGGTGCCTGCCTCCCAGGCGATCACCGCCTCCACGGCAAACTCCGGCAGGGTCTGGAGCCAGGCCAAGATGGCCAGGGCCAGCCCTTGGGAAAGGAGAAACTGCGCTGCCTCCGCCGCCCAGCCGATGACCAACGCCGAGAAGATTATGGAAGGGAAGGTCCAGACGGCAGAAAGCGCTTTGGCTTTCGCCGTAGCGGCGCCTATGGCCTTGAGTTCGGTAAGCATGAAGGTCTTGTGCTTCCAATCAGTTGCTGTTCGGCTCTCCTATCGCCTTAGTCTTCCCGGGACGAAACATCTCAGGCGCTGCTATGCCCCCGGAGACAAAGAACTTTATCCCCTGCTCCACTGTCATGTCTAGGGGAGTCACGTCATCTGCGGGGAAGAGCATGGTCCATCCGCTGAACGGAGTGGGAGTGGAAGGGATGTATACGGCAATCAACTCATCCGGCTTTGCCTCCAAATCGGTTTTGATCTCTTGGGTCAGGAAACCCAGGCAGTACATCCCCCTGCGAGGGAACTCCACCAGCACGACCTTCTTGAAAGAGTATTTGTCGGTGGTAGCGATAGCCTGAATCAACTGCTTTGATGAGCCGTAGATGGTTCGCACCAGCGGTGTCCTGATTAAGAATATCTCCCACAATCTGAAGAGCCGGGAGCCGATCACGTTGGCCGTGAGAAATCCCGCCAAGAAGATCAGCACTATGGTGGCAACAACACCCAAACCGGGGATTTTGTATCCGAGCGCCTTGAAGATGATGGGCGACAGCAGGCCATCAACTTTCAGGAAAAAGAAGCGCAGAACCACAACGGTGATGATCAGCGGCACGATCACCAGTATGCCGCCCAGGAAGTACCTACGCAGGATTGTGTTTAGTTTCTCTCTTACCGACATGTTCTCCATCCAGACTGAGGCTGCAGCCCAGAACCTTACTTGCCTTGCCGGCTACATTCTCAGTATCGTCTGGCCTCGCGCTAAAATTATCCCCTTTTGAGCCCTTGTCAAGAACATTCGGCTAGGTGCGGTCGCAGGTTCGGACTCTTGTGGTGGGATTGGAAAGCTTCCCAGGTGGCGCCGGCGTTCATCAAACCCGACCACGCCCAGGCACGTGTAAGGCTCAGGCTTCGATGGGCCGCGGGCCTGATCCTACAGAGCGAAGCAAATCTTGAACCGAGCACTACGGGCGAGGAGGCGGGCCGCTTCGAAACAGGTAGTTAAGCAGGTATATCACATCGCTTATGTCTACTTCGCCGTCTGAAGTAACGTCCCCGGTCCACTCAGGCAGAGGCCCGGGACCTGCCCTGAAAAGGTAATTGAGAAGGTAGATAACATCGGTCAGGTTGACGATTCCGTCTAGTACCACATCCCCTGGCAAATAAAATCCTATGATGTCCAAGTCTAAGAGCTTGGCATAAATATCTGTGTTGTAAGTCGGCCAGTTGCGGTAATCCAACCAAGCGAATCCCGCGGTGTTTTCGTGTATGGCCAGAGAATAGTCGAACCGATTTTCATACCCTGGAGTGGACAGGGAACCTGGCGGAAGGTTGATTCGGTAGTTTTGTCCCAGCAATTCACCCGATGAATTGAGCCTCTGTGCCCAGAGATTCTGCGCCGTGATTTGTCTCCAGTCACACCATATGACCACACAGCCATCTGAGTCGTCCACTGCTATTCTGGGTTTGAAAAAGATATCACCCAAATCAACGACATCGTTGAGGATCTTGACTGAATCGACAGGAGCTCCCAAGGTATCAAAAGCTTGGACCATGACCGCATTGTTGGGATAAGTCCACAATGTGTCGTTGCCACTGAAGGCCACTACAAAGTTATTCTGGCCGTTAGAGGCTACAGTGGCGTCATTGCCGTAGTCCCAGTAAGAGGAGCAGGGGTTGACAATCGGGAAGATCAAGGTTACGGGTCCTCCATCCGGATTGTAAACCCGGGCCAAGGGGGCGTCGGCTGTGGGGTCACACAGAATACAGCTGTGCCAGCAAATAAGAAAGTAACCTTCGGAGTTGAAAGCTACATCTGGGAACTGGGTGAACCACTCGCACAAATCGTAGTTGGAGGCATTAACGTCACTAACCAAGAAGTTATTCCCAACCCTTGCGCCGGATGCATCAAATTGCTGGGCGTACACATTCCTCCCGCCGGAGTCCTGGGTCTGCCACACCACCACAGACCTACCCTCGTCGTCCATTGCTACTCTGGGGTGGTAATCGACAAGCTCAGGGGCAGCTCTATCCACATCCACCTGCTGGCGAGGCCAAGCAGACTGACCCGAAGAATCAAAGCCCTCGGCCCAGATGTCATAGTAGTAAAAAAACTCGCCAATTTTCTGCCATTTCGACCAACAGATTATAAAATTGCCTGCAGGACCCATGGCAATATCCGCCCCGCCGTGATAGGGACAAGTGGTATCGGAAACCGAGACTGGATCCCCCAAATGAATGCCAGAGGGGTTAAAGCGTTGGAAATAAACCTGGCGATTCTCGTGTTCCAAGCCCCTGTCGACCCACAAGATGACGAAACCTCCTTCCTGGTCAAACGCGATTTCCGGAATCATATGGGGAATCGCCTCCAAGCCGGGAGGGTTTACCAGAAAGTCGTGAATCGTTATGGGATGAGCCCGGGCCGGAAAAACCAAGAGTGCAGCCGAAAACAAAATGCCCCGAATAATCACAGACTTCGCGTTCATCCTGAGCCTTCTCCTTCAGGCGGCGGGCCACCCCGGAACAAATAGTTGAGCAGGTAAATTACGTCCCCAACGTTCGTTTCTCCGTCGGAGGTAACATCCCCGGTCCACTCAGGCAGAGGCCCGGGA
>JABAOC010003223.1_pt4 | contig 12744 bp, 11 predicted proteins | sample 7062161 | NCBI WGS metagenome assembly JABAOC01 (sample SAMN14538625, study PRJNA623070) | marine sediment metagenome | biome: marine biome [ENVO:00000428]; feature: marine pelagic biome [ENVO:01000023]; material: deep marine sediment [ENVO:00002113] | place: India: Gulf of Khambhat ... | reverse complement strand
AACACTGCGCGAAACTGACTGACAATCTGCCGCACCCTGGTGGCTGGAGTAGCCTGCGCGAACCTCCCCGCCATGCGGTTCGCCCTGGCAGCAACTATGGCTGCCTCGTGCAGCTCCAGCCCGGCATGGACGAAGGCAGATACAAGGCCCGTGATGGTGTCCCCCGTGCCCCCGACGGCCTCCAGCGCAGGCACGTTGGGCTCGGCCACCGTAGCCGCAATATCTCCACCGTCCACCACATAGTCAGTCGCCCCCTTCACCAGCAGTAGCCTGGCCGCGTTCTTGTGCTCGTAGGCGGCGGCAACGAGCTTCGGGGTCTGGGTTACGTGAGTGTCGAAGAGGTGCCTGGCGATATAGGCGGGGTGAGTCGCGTCGGGGTCAGCCAGAAACGCCATCTCGCTAGCATCCGGGGTGAAGATGTCAAAACACGGGGCCAGGCCGGCCGCCTTCGCGGCGTACATGGAGCCCGCGTCGGCGATCATGAGCACCTTATGAGGGCATCTCTGAACGGATTCGCAGAGCCTCCTCATCAGGGCCATGATGGGAAGGCAATAGTGGAGCGCCATTACCTGCGGAGAGACATCCCTGACCTTCTGGATGAGGTATTCGTAGATCTCTCGCGTGCCCTTGCCCTGCCCAGTGTCTCCTGCAACCAGGACTTGCGGAGGCTCCAGCTTCAAATAGTCGGTGACAGCCAGTGCAGCGCTGATCATAGCTCCGGTGCCCTGGGCACAGGGGATGCGGAAGCCCTCAAGAATGAGGTCCTCCCCTTCGACCACGGCGCGTCCCATGGTTAGAGGCAAGTCCCTTATGGGTACGGTCCCGGCAATGAGCATCATCGCTACCCGCCTCCCCGCCAGAGGAGCAGGGACTCTTCAAGGGCTCGGTCCAACATCAGAGCGCACAGGGTGAAGCCAATATCCCTGGGCCGGGAGGCCTCGGTAAGCCTCTTGTCCACCAGCTCAGAGTGGAGATAGGGAATGTCAGGGCAGCCCCCGCCTGAGACGTTGACAATGATGCCGCTCTTCTTGTCGAAGGAGAGCTTCATGTTGCCCGCCCTCACCATCACCTGGTCGCCGAAATCCGTTGCCTTGACGATTTCCAGGAGCTGCGAGGCGCCTACCCTGAGCGGGACGACACTGACATACGGGGTATCCTTTTCCTTGAGCGCTCGCTCGATGCCGGGCTGTTCCACCAAGTTTATCTCCAGCGCCAGGTCACAGCCCTTACGCAGCTCCGGTGGTGGAGCAACGAGCTTGAAGCTGTAGTCTGCCTTCCTGAGCACCTTCTCCGCCGTCATTGCATCCTGTACATCCTCGAAAAGCACCAGCCCGCCGCCCTCGAAGGAAGGCTTCTTTCGTCTGAAAAACGCCATCATGGCCTACCCCCTAGGCTTCGTCCGTGGCGGCGACTTGCACCTTGGCAAGAGCTTTCTTCCCCCAGGCTGTCAACCACGCCCTATCCATCGCTGCAAAGCCGATGGCTGCCACCACCAGCAGGCCGATAACGACCGCCTCCGGCCCGTACGGGGCGACGCCGGCGGGCGAACTGGCGAGGTTGAAGTTGTGGGCGAAGGCGGCGCCGGTGATCATACCGAGCACGAACACGGCCGCATCGCCGTCACCCTCACCGGACAGGAAGAGTTGTCTGCCAGGGCAACCTCCGGCAAGCGCGAAGCACAGCCCGGCAAGCGTCATACCCAAGAAGTTCCACAAATGGTCGTCGTGGGCCACCGGCTGGTTGGCGAAGCCAAGCTTCAGCAGGTCCTCATCGGTGAACCCGGTGATCACGGCGTTGGTAACCAGTGCGGCGGCCACAAGGGCGACAGCCCCGCTCATCAGGTGCGTGTCTCTGACAAGGATCACATCGCGGACGGCGCCCATGGTGCAGAAGCGAGTACGCTGCGCCAGCACACCCACGGCCAACCCCACCACCAGCGATGCCGCTATCCCAGCGTGCAGTGCCCCCGGCCCTTTGACGCTCTCGAAAATCGGGCCGATGGGGTTACCGTCAGCGTCTCGCCCGAACTCTGGCGTGAAGATGGCGAGCAGCAGCAGGCCGATCATGGCCAGCGGCAGCACAAGGCCGATGATAGGGGTCGCGCGGTTGGCGCGGCCCAGGTTGTAGCCGCCACGGATGAAGATCGCGCCGAGGCCTACGCCGGCAACGAGTCCCAGTAGCCCCAGGATGGCGTTCAGGTCGCCGCCCGCCAGGCGGAGCAGGGCGCGCCAGGGGCAGCCCAGGAATACCAGTGCCCCAATCATGCCAAAGACGCCGAGAGCAAAGCGGACGATCGGTGCCGAACCGGCACGCGGCCTGAACTCCCGGAACAGGAGCGAAGCCAGGAGCGCCCCCAGCACAAAGCCGATTATCTCCGGGCGTATGTACTGGACGACGCCGGCCCTGTGCAGGCCGAGGGCTCCGGCGGTGTCGCGCTCGAAGCAGGCGACACAGATGCCCATGTTCTTGGGGTTGCCCCAATACACCAGCAACGGGGCAAGGACCCCGATGACACCTCCTGCAAAGATGATCCCCCAGCGCGAGGCGAAAAAGCTGTTGAGTTTGGCCATGTCGTACTCCTCACGAGACCTCGTTATGAGCGCAGCAGGGCGTCGTGTTTCTCTGCTCTGGGCCGAGCTCCGCCCACATCGCTTGGCAGCCAGCCATATCTGATCCCTCACTTTGGGATCGCCAGGTGGACGGACGTCAGCGTCCGCTGGCCGGAATGCGGCGTGTTCGACACCTACGCCAACCGTCTGATACGACGATCAACCGGCGATAGGCGGGGTCTCAAGCGAGCCTCAAGCCCGCAGCCTGCTGCGGTGCGCCTGGCTCTGAAGAGGGTACGTCCTTGGAGACGAGGCGACAGCTAGGCCACGACGGGAAGTGAGGCTACTCGAGCAGATGACTGACGCAGCACCTGCGTCAGGCCCCCCGGGGCTCAGCCGCCTCAGATGAGGCGTTGTCGTGGGACCGTAGTCATCGCTGTCACCTCCTTCCCTCGTGGCTGAAGCTACTCGCCCAAGTGTGAGGTACTGCCGGGGAGATTGTCAGCGCCGTGAGCGCTCGGATCAAGCGTGGCGCTGCAGGAGCCAACCTCCCGAACCAATCTTAGGGCCTCCTCCAGGTCGGCCTGGGTGTTGATGTTGAAGAAGCTGAGGCGGCGTGGGTCGATGCGGTCGATCGTTCCTTCGTCCACGTAACGCACTCTCACGGTCTCGAACAACGGCGCGATCTTAAGGTGATCCGCCCGCAGCATCCGTTCCATCGGGGCGAGGCAGGCCTTGGAGTAGAGCGCATGAAGGGGTTCGGGCTGACCTTTCAGACGGGGGACCACCGCATCGACGTTCGTGCTTTCATCTATCAGATGGCGCAGAAGGTCGAGGTTCAGAAACGGCATGTCACAGGCCACGACCAGGCTCCAGGGCTCAGCGGAGGCGCCAACCCCGGTAAAGACGCCTCCAAGCGACCCCCGACCGGGGTAGCGGTCGGTCACTACCCGCACCCAGGACGGCAGGAGCAAGGCCGCCGCCTGCTTGGGCCGGGCCACCACTACCAGCACCTCGGTTGTCAGAGAGACGAGGCTGTCAATGACCCGCTCGATAAGGGCCTTGCCGCCGATGCGCTCCAGCGCCTTGTTCTTTCCCAAGCGCCGACTAGCACCGCCAGCCATAATGACGCCGCTCACCTGAACTGACTTGCCCATGTTGTTCGACTTCCGGCAGATACTGACGGCTCTACCCGCCATCGCTGTAACAGCGGCCTAGGCGTCCCCAGCCGTGGCTCCCGCAGCCGTGACCAACTCCCTGCCCGGGTGCGGCCTATCGCATCCGGCCCCACCAGCTCCCACAGGCCTAGCTTGCGCAGCTTTGTCTCCGAAATCAAGCCCTCGGCTGTCCACCTCCTACCGCATCCTCAAGGAGCAGGTCAAGCTGGTGGTGCACGAGACTCCATCAGTCCTGGAGAAGGCGGTAGCCGCCTTCGTGGACTATTACGACCACCCACGCGTCCCAAGACCGATGACCTGTCCGCGGCGGGCCAGGGCCTGCCTTTCCCGCCTTCTCGCTCGGACTCAACACCCGCTCTCACCCTTGAGCGCCCGGCTGGCGCTCAGCCCTACTTCCAGAGGCGAGTCAGGTCGGAAGCTATCTGCTGGACCAGGGAGGGAAGGGCCCGCTCCAGTTCCGGCGTCAAACGCTCGCCGAAGGTGTGGGAGTCAGCCACCGCTATCGCGTAGACCAGGATCGGGTCCGGCAGGCGCATCCCCAGTTTGCGCGCAAGACTGATAGCCTCGCCCAGGCCAACGCCGTGGCTGGAATGCAGAGGAGACATCCTGAGTTCGTCGACTTCCAGCCGACGGACCTCCCCTACCTTCGCCTCGTCCTGGATGGAATCGATAACCACCGCCCGGTCGTAACGGGACAGGAGCTGGGCGGTCTGGAGCCCGGATGTCGCCGCCTCTATGAGGTCGACATCTTCTCCGCCGATGCGTTCGAAGAGGCGGCGGGCAGCCACAAGGCCGACAGCGTCGTCCGAGAGGATGGGGTTGCCCAAACCCAGGATGAGAGCCCGCAAGCTAGTCTCTTCGCAAGCGCTGTGTCAGGTTCCCCCCATGGTCGTAGATGCTCACGATAAGGGGCATCTGTCCAGGCAGGGAATGGGTGGCGCAAGCGAAGCACGGGTCGTAGGCCCGGAAGGCCATCTCGACGGTGTTGAGAAGCCCCTCGGTGACCACCGTGCCCTTCTTGATTAGACCCTGAGCCGCCTTCTTGATGGACATGGCCATGGCCCCATAGTTATGGCCCGTCGCCACGATCAGGTTGACCTTCTTGGCCAGGGCATTTTCGTCAGCCCAGTAATGGTGAATGAGGACGCCGCGCGGCGCCTCCACCACCCCCACGCCCTCGCCGGGAGCCTTGGAGGGAATAGTGCGGATGTCGGTGCTGGTTATCTCCGGGTCAGTGGCCAGTTCCAGCAGCCGCTCGGCGGCGTACACGAGTTCGATAACGCGCGCCCAGTGGGTGGCCAGAGTAGCGTGGACCGGCTTGCCTCCCAGGGTGGAGTAGAACCGTTCGTACTCCGCTTGAGCGAGGGGAGTAGCCATGCCGTCGGCGGCGTTGAGGCGCGCCAGGGGAGCTACCCGATAAATGCCGCTGTCGGGACCATCAGTCAGGCCGTGCCAGCCGACGCTCTTGAGGAAGGGGAACTTTAGGTACGTCCACGGCTCCACGTGCTCGCCAATGTAGTCCAGGTACTGAGACACGGGGAACTTGGCCACTTCCTTGCCCTGCTGGTCCACCACCCGCAACTGGCCGTCATAGAAGTTCACATGGTTGTTCTCGTCCACCAGACCCATGTAGTAGGTCTGGTGGGCGAAGGTGTCGCTGACGATGAGGTTCAGGTAGTCCTCGTTGGCCAGCACCACGTCGTTCAAGATCTGGACGGTCAGCTTGCCGAACTCTATCGCCGCCTTGGCGACCTCCTCGACCTTGGCCCGCTCCTCCTCGTTGAGGCCCTTGCTTATGCCGCCGGGCAGGCCGCAGGTGGGATGAACATATTTGCCACCGATCATGGCCACCACCTCGTGAGTGGCAGCCAAAGCGGTCAGCACCTGCCCCCCTATCTCCATGCCCACCTTGCCGATGACCCCCACGATGTTGCGTTCGGCGGCAGGAGCATCCGGCCCCACCACGAAGTCGGGGCCGCCCAGGGCGTAGAAGTGGGTGGCGTGGTCGGCCACGAAGAAGGCGCTGTATAGCAGCTCCCGGAGCTTCTTGGCGGCAGGAGGGGGATCTACGTCGAAGACGGCGTCCAGGGCTTTGGTAGCGGCCATGTGATGTGCCTCGGGGCAGACGCCGCAGATGCGGGCGGTGATGACGGGGAGAGTTTCCAGTGGCCGCCCCTCGCAGAACTTCTCGAAGCCCCTTAGCTCCGGCACCTGGAAGTAGGCGTTCTCCACATCTCCCTCATCGTTGAGGAAGATCTCTATGCGGCCGTGTCCCTCCAGCCGGGTGATAGGATCGATGCTTATTCGCCGCGTCTCAACCTGGGTCGACTCGCTCTTGGTCATGGCTCCTATTCGACTCCTTGCTCTCTAGGCCGACTGCACACGCGCCGCCGATTCTGCTGCAGGCGCCGCTTCCAGCTTGCGCCGACGCAACAGCGATGTCGGCAGACTGAACATATAGAAGGCGGCGATAGAGTCCGGGATGCCGGCCAATATCCGCTCGATCTCCTCTGGATCTTGGGAATCGATATTGGATGTCACTGCGCTCAGAAGCTTCGCTCCCTGATCCGTCGCCCCCGGCGCTGCCCCGTAGCAGCCGATGCAGGGCATGTTTACCGCGGGGCAGGGAGCGCTACAGCCGCCACGGGTGGCAGGGCCAGCACAGAGAATACCCTGGTCCAGAAGGCACTTCTCGGCCTCAGGAATAATCTCGTACGGTCGATAGAAGGCGGTGATTGCCTTCTCCTCCCTAGTGCGCGAACAGTCGTCGCAGACCGTCTTTGCTGACGCGCCGAGCACCGAGCCGGCTGGAGGTAGCTCCGCCCCCTCTGTTACCACCTGTATCACCGTCTGCACCACTGCTTCCACCTGTTCCTTCACCGGTGGACAGCCGGGAATGTAGTAGTCCACCGGTACCACTTGGTCGAGGGCCCTGACGGTGTCGTGGAACTCGGGCAGGGTGAGCTCCCCCTCGGGCACCTGGAAGGTTAGCTGGGGGTAGGTGCCGTCCTCGTTGACAGTGGAGGGCGTCTCCTGATACGACCGCTCGAAAATCCCCTGGCGATTGCTGACGTTGCCCAGGCCAGGGATGCCGCCCAGGTGAGCACACGCACCAAAGGCCACCAGCAGCTGCGACTTCTCCCGCAGCATGTTGGCCATGTGCTCCTGTTCGGCGTTCCTGATGGCGCCGTTGAAGAGGGTCAACAGGATGCTCTTCTCCGGCAGAGCCTCCACGTCCTTGTACTTGAAGTCCATGACGCAGGGCCAGAGGACGATCTCGAAGTGGTTCGCCACATCGAGAATCTTCTCGTACAGCCGCACCACAGCGATCTCACAGCCGCCACAGCTGGCTGCCCAGTACAGAGCCATCTTCGGCTTTGCCATGCTAGGCCTCCCTGAGGTCTCCTCTCGCTCAACCTTCTTCTCGGCTTCGCCCCGGCTCCAGGGCCACCGTCTAGGGGCACGCATCTCAGACCTGCCTCACGTTCTCCCACCACTGGAGCGGGCCCAAGGCCTTGAGCTGCTCGGTCATCTCCCTGGCTATCGCGGCCCACTTCGCCCCCTCGCCGGCGGAAACCCACTCCAGGCGGAAGCGCTCCGGCTCGATTCCGAACTGTTCCAGCATCCTGCGCACCATAGCTATGCGGCGGATGGCCCTGTAGTTGCCCTCCAGATAGTGGCAATCGCCCGGGTGGCAGCCCGCTACCACAACGCCATCGGCTCCACCAGCGAAGGCCTTCAGGATAAACGTGGGGTCGATGCGGCCGGTACACATCACCCGTACCGGCCGTACGTTGGGCGGGTACTCCATGCGCGACGTGCCAGCCAGGTCGGCGCCCTGATAGGCACACCAGTTACACAGGAGCCCTATGATCGTCGGCTCGCTGTCCTGCGTTGACATAGCTAGCTACGCCTCCTTACACCGCCACGAGCGGCTTGACATCCGACAGCAGCCCCTCGATCTCGGCGAAAATCTGATTATCGGTGAAGTGGCGGCCGGTAATGGCTGCAGCGGGGCAGGCGGCAACGCAAACTCCGCACCCCTTGCAGAGAATGTCGCTGATCTCGGCCACCTTCTTCTCCTCGTCGAAAGTGATGGCATTGTAGGGACACAGAGCCAGGCAGACCTTACAGCCAGAGCAGAGCTCCTCATCCACTACGGCGGTGGCCGCCTCGATCTCCACCGTCCCTCGGTCGATTAGGGATAGGGCCTCAGCGGCCCCCGCCGAAGCCTGGGCCACAGTGTCGGGGATGTCCTTGGGCCCCTGGGCGCAGCCAACCACGAACACGCCATCGCTGACCGTCGCCACCGGCTCTAGCTTGGGGTGCTTCTCCAAGAAGAAGCCGTCCGCCCCCTGGCTGAAGACGAGCTGCCTGGCCACGACACCGGCGTCGGCTCGCGGTATCATGGCCGGACAGAGAATGACCATGTCCACCGGGATGCGCGTCATCCTGCCCAGCAGGGTGTCCTCGGTCACCACCACCAGCTTCCCCTTCTCCTCGTCCGTCTGGGCCCGGTCGGTGACCTGGGCAACCTTGCCCCGGACGAAGTTGACGCCCTCATCACACAGCCGCTGGTAGAACTCCTCGAAGCCCTTGCCGTAGCAGCGCATGTCGATGTAGATCTGGTAGACCTCTGCCTCGGTCTTCTCCTTGATCAGGTGGGAGTACTTGAGGGCGTACATGCAGCAGACGCGCGAGCAGTACTCACAGTAGTTCTTGTCGCGGCTTCCCACACAGTGGATGATGGCCACGCTCTCGGGGGCCCTGCCGTCGTTCAACAAGATCTCACCGCCGGTGGGGCCGATGGCGCTGCATATCCTCTCGAACTCCAGGCTGGTGCGAACGTTGTCCAGGCGCCCGTAGCCGTATTCAGTCAAAGGCGAGGGGTCCAAGAGGTCGTAGCCGGTGGCCGCGATTATCGCCCCCACCTCTAGCTCGACGGTCTCCTCCTTCTGGTCCCAAGCGATGGCACCGGTGGGACAGAACTTTTCGCAGGCCTTGCAGGTGCCCTTCTCGAAGTAGACGCAGTGCTCCGTGTCGATGACGGGCACGTTGGGCACCGCCTGGGGGAAGGGCGTGAAGATCGCCTTGCGCTTGCCCAGCCCCATGTCGAACTCGCTGTCCGCCTTCCAGGGGCACTTCTCGATGCAGACGCCGCAGCCGTTGCACACCTCCGGGTCCACGTAGCGAGGCTTCTTCCTGATCTTGGCCCTAAAGTTGCCGATGTAACCGGAGACCTCCTCCACCTCGCTGTAGGTCATAAGCTCGATGTTGGGGTGGCTACCCACAGCCGCCATCTTTGGCGTAAGAATGCAGGATGAGCAGTCCAGAGTGGGGAAGGTCTTGTCCAGCTGGATCATGCGGCCGCCGATGGAGGGCTCTCGCTCCACCAGGTAGACCTTGTGATTGGAGTCGGCGATGTTCAGGGCCGCCTGGATGCCGGCGATGCCGGCACCGATCACCAGCGCGCTGGGATTTACCGGCACCTCTCTTCTGTCCAGAGCCTCCAGCAGACTGGCCCTCTGGACGGCGGCCTGGATCAAGGCTTTCGCCTTCTCGGTGCCGCCATCTTTGTGGACCCAAGCGCTCTGCTCCCTCAGGTTGGCGATCTGAAGGAGGTAGGGATTCAGCCCGGCCTCAGCGACGGTCTTCCGGAAGGTAATCTCGTGCATGCGGGGGGAGCAGGCCGCCACCACCACCCGATTGAGGCCCAGGCTTTCTATGTCCTCCTTGATGGTGTTCTGCCCCGGATCCGAGCAGACAAACTTATAGTCCCGCGCTATCACCACTGAGGGGAGCTGGCTGGCAAATTCCCGCAGCTCCACAACATCGACAGGGCCCGCGATGTTGGTACCGCAGTGGCAAATGAATACGCCAATTCTTATCTCTTCCATGGCTACATCGCCTCCGCAACCAACTCGGCGATATCCTTCAGGGCTACACGCTCCAGAGCATCCGGCTGGACACAGCCCTCGAACATGAGCATGCAATAAGGGCAGGCTAGAGCCAGCACATCGGCGCCTGCGTCGAGCACCTGCTCGAAGCGGACCTCGCCCAGCCTCTCGCCCGTCTTTGTCTCCATCCATACTTGACCGCCGCCGCCGCCGCAGCAGAGGCTCCTCTCCCGATTATCCGCGAGCTCGACGAGTTCCACGCCCGGTATGCTGCTCAGGATCTCCCGCGGGGCATCAAACACGCCGCTGTGCCGCCCCAGATAGCAGGGGTCGTGATAGGCGACCCTCCTCTTGATCTCCTTGCTGAACTTCAGCTTGCCCTCCCTGATGAGCTCCACCAGGAACTGGGTGAAGTGGAGGACCTCCACGCCGTTCTGGGCCAGCGGGTATTCATTCTTGAAGGTGTAGTAGCAGTGAGGCGAGGAAACGACCATCTTCGTGACGCCGCTCTCGCTGAAGGCGGCCATGTTACCCTGCACCAGCCGCTGGAACAGCTCCTCATCGCCCGTCTTGCGCGCGCTCTCCCCGCAGCAGACCTCCTTGGCCCCCAGGATGCCAAAATCTGTCTCCGCCTTCTGAAAGACGGTAGCCGCGGCCCGAGCTATCCGCCTGACGCTGGCGTCGTAGGCTGACGTGCAACAGGGGAAGTAGAGCACCTGGCTACCGTCCCGGAAGGTGCTGACCTTCAGTGGCTCAGCCCACTCGGCCCGCTTCTCCCCGGGCTCACCCCAGGGATTGCCGGTACCGGCCAGGTTCTTCATGCTGACCCGCAGGGAGTCGGGAATCGGCGCGATGCCCATGCCAACAACGCTCCTGCGCAAAGCCCTCATGATGTCGATGATCTCCACGCCGCGAGGGCATTGGCGGACACAGTTACCGCAGGTAACGCACATCCACAACGCATCGCTTTCAAAGTCCACCAAGCCCAGCTGCGCCTCGTGGATTAACCTACGCACAAGAAAGCTCTTCACGAGATTCCACGGGCAGGCACCCGTACACAGGCCGCACTGATAGCAAAGTTTAAGCGGGTCACCCCCCATCTCCTTAACGACGTCTACGGCCTCTTTGTAGGGGTTAGCGGCATGCGTTACCATCTCACTCCATCCTGTTTATCGCCCCTCTGGAAAACCCTCGGCTAGCCCCAGAGGTTACCTGTGAAATTTTGCACAATCAAAATTCCGCTGCTAGTATACTACGATCGCACAAACGTTACAATTGTCAACAAGGACATCTACAGCCTTTTTATCCCCGTTGGCCACTTTCGTTACTATCTGTCTCCATCGTGCTTATGATCGCTACCAGTAACCCCGGGCTACCCGCTCGGCTCATCTGTGAAATTATGCACAATCAAACTTCCAGCGCTACTATACTAGGGCTGCAGCAAGGTTGCAATCGGCAACCGCATTATAAGGACGCTGGGCTCGCGGCAACGTTACCGCGACACGGCAGGCTAGGGATAGACTCGGACCGGAGACCGGAGGGAGGCGCCTACGGGCGAGTCGCGCAGACGGCTCCAAACAGCACGGCGGGGCTAGCAGATGCGGGGGAGCATCTCCCCGACCAGCATGTGGACGATGCGGGTGCCGCCGATGGCCGTCTTCATAAGAACCTTCCCCTGAGGTTCAGCAACCACCTCCCCGATGATCGCTGCCTCTTCCCCGTACTTGGTCGCCCGCATGGCGGCCAGCACCCTTTCGGCGTCCTCCGGGGCCGCCACGGCCACCAGCTTCCCCTCGTTGGCCACGTACAGGGGATCAAAGCCCAGCATCTCGCAGGCGGCCCACACGCCGTCCTTCAGAGGTATCTTTCGCTCGTCGATCTTGATGCCGACGTTGGATTGAGCCGCTATCTCGTTCAGAGATGTCGCCAGCCCGCCGCGGGTGGGGTCGCGCAGCACGCGGACGTTGGGACTGGCCGCCAGCATGGCCGCCACTAGCCCGTTCAAGGAAGCCACGTCGCTCTCCACCGTCGCCTCGAACTCCAGGCCCTCCCGCTGGGAGAGAACGGCGATTCCGTGGTCGCCGATGCTGCCGGAGAGGATGATAGCGTCGCCCACCCGGGCCCGGTGGCCGCCGATCTCCACTCCGGCTGGCACGAGGCCCACGCCGGCGGTGTTGACGAACAGCCCATCGGCGGCGCCACCCTCCACCACCTTCGTGTCGCCGGTGACGATGTGGACGCCCGCCTCAGTGGCCGCCTCCCGCATGGAGCGCACCACCGCCCGCATCGTGGAAAGGGACAGCCCCTCCTCGATGACGAAGCTGGCCGATAGGTAGAGAGGCTCCGCCCCCACCATCGCCAGGTCGTTCACCGTGCCGCACACGGCCAGCCGGCCGATGTCGCCCCCCCGGAAGAAGAGCGGCTTGACGACATAGGAGTCGGTGGTGAAGGCCATTCGCGGCCCGCTACCGTCATCGCTCAGGGAGAACACGGCCGAGTCGTTGAGCTGGTCCAGGATGGGGTTGTGCCAGGGGGGGACGAACTCCTTGGCTACCAGGTCGTGACTGAGACGACCGCCGCTGCCGTGGGCGAGAAGTATCTTGCTGGTCTTGGCCATGACGAACCAGAGCCCTCCTATGAACGGGAGCCGTACTGATACCAGCCGGCGCAGGTGCCCTCGCTGGACACCATGCAGGGGCCGATGGGCTTCTCGGGGGTGCAGGCCTTGGCGAAGAGGGAACACTGGGGCGGCGTGATGACCCCGCGCAAAACGTCGCCGCAGAGGCAGCCCCGGTGCTCCTTGGTCGGCGGTGGCTTCACGGCGAAGGCCTGCTCGGCGTCGAAGGCACCGTACTCGGGCCGCAACTTCAGCCCGCTGCCCGGAATACGGCCCAAGCCCCGCCAGTCGGCAGCGCACTCCTCGAACACCCGATACATGAGCTCCCGGGCGAGCGGGTTACCTTCCGGCCCTACGCCCCGCGAGTACTGGATCTCCACCTGCGCCCGCCCTTCGGCGATCTGCCGGAGTAGCATTTCGATACCCTGGAGCACATCCAAGGGCTCGAAGCCGGAGATAACGCAGGGCACGCCGTAGCCCTGAGCGATGGGCTGGTAGGGACG
>JABAOC010009865.1_pt2 | contig 12745 bp, 9 predicted proteins | sample 7062161 | NCBI WGS metagenome assembly JABAOC01 (sample SAMN14538625, study PRJNA623070) | marine sediment metagenome | biome: marine biome [ENVO:00000428]; feature: marine pelagic biome [ENVO:01000023]; material: deep marine sediment [ENVO:00002113] | place: India: Gulf of Khambhat ... | reverse complement strand
CCTGTTTGCACCCCGTCGCGCTCGTCAATCATGACGGGACTTTACCCGCACACTACGGGCTGCATCGATAACAATGTTCCGCTCAGGCCCGAGATGCTCACCATGGCGGAGATGGTCGAGCCGGATTACATGTGTGCTTATTATGGCAAGTGGCATCTGGGCGATGAGATTATACCGCAGCATGGCTTTAACGACTGGATCAGTATCGAGGACTATTATCGCAAGCACTATAGCCGCGAGGAGTACCGGGCCCGCTTCAGCAGCTATCACTACTTCCTGGTCGAACATGGTTTTGAGCCGGACCTGGAGCGCTTTGGCGAGCGCGTTTTCAGCCGCGAGCGGGCGGCCCAACTGCCGGAAGAGTATACCAAAGCCCGCTTCGTGGGTCGCGAGGCGGCTCGCTTCATAACTGAGATGCGCGACCAGCCCTTCATTCTTTACGTTAATTTTCTGGAGCCGCACAGGCCCCTTTACGGACCGTTCGACGGCCTGTATCCCATCCACGAATTGCCGGTCGGGCCGCACTTCCGGGAGCAGCCCGCCCGCAATGCGGCCCTCATCAACCGCATGATGGCCGAGCACTACATGCGGGCCGGTTATCTCGACGGCCAAGATTTGACCACGGAGGCCGGCTGCCGCAAGACGCGCGCCAAATACCTGGGCAATGTCACGCTGGTGGACAGGGCTATGGGGGATATTTTGAGGGCGTTGGACGAGACGGGACAATCAGATAAAACCATCGTGGTTTTCACCAGCGACCACGGCGACATGATGGGGGATCACGGTTTCTTCGAGAAGTGTGTGATGTACGAGGAGGCCGTCAATGTGCCGCTCATCGTACGCGTCCCCTGGCTGAGCGCAGCCGCGGATCGGGTCGCCGGGCGTATCAGCCAGATCGACGTGGTGCCAACCCTGCTTGACCTGTTAAACCAGCCTATTCCAGAGCATGTGCAGGGCGTCAGCCGTGTCCCTGTTTTGCAGGGGGAAGTGGACCTGACCGCGCCCGGTGCTGATGATGTGATCATCGAGTGGAACGGTACGGAGTGGCGCCCGCCCCGGGCCTTCGAAAAAGGCATCCCTCCCCAGGAGTGGGACAAAGTGCGCGGAGTGTGGCGCACGCTAATCAGCACCGAGGGCTGGAAGCTGAACCTGAGCCCNNGAGCCCCATCGATCAGTGTGAACTATACGACCTGAACAACGATCCCTACGAGCAGACGAACCTGTTTGACGACCTGCGTCAGCGAGACCGCATCCGCGATCTGACCGAGCGCATCAGGCGCTGGCAGATGCGTACCGCGGACGATGCACAACTGCCAGATCTGTAACCGGCCCAAGGCCAGAAGGATAACCAGACCAAATGCGTAGGAAACCCAATCTGCTGTTTATCTTCACCGACCAGCAGCGAGCTGACACCTTGGGCTGTTATGGCAACCGCGTGGTTCAAACGCCGGTCCTGGACCGGCTGGCTGGCGAGAGTGTGCTCTTTGAGAACGCCTACGTCACGCAGCCGGTCTGCACGCCGGCCCGCTCGTCGATCATGACCGGCCTGTACCCGCACAGCAACGGCTGCACGTCCAACAACATCCCGCTCCGGTCCCAGATCCCAACCATAGCTGAACTGGTGCCGGCGGATTATGTCCGCGGCTATAACGGCAAGTGGCATCTGGGCGACGAAGTCATCCCCCAGCACGGCTTTGAGCACTGGCTGAGTGTGGATGACAAGTATCGCAGTCACTTCACCAAAGAGGAGTACCGCGCGCTCTTCACAGACTACCATCACTTTCTGCTGGAACAGGGCTTCGAACCGAATCACGAGTGGTACGGGGCCGAGATCTTTGCGCGCGCCTGGTCGGCCCAATTGCCGGAGGAGCTGGCCAAGCCCGCCTTCCAGGCCCGCCATGCCGCTCGCTTTCTGCGTGAGAACCGGGAGCGTCCCTTCATCCTCTACGTCAGCTTCGTCGAGCCCCACCGGCCCTACTATTCCCCCTTCGACGACCTGTATGCACCGGATGAGATACCCGTAGGCCCCCCCTTTCGCCAGCGGCCACCTTCGGACTCGGCGCTGGTCAAGCAGTTGATGGCTGAAAAGCGGCTCAGAAAGCCTATACTGGATGACGAAGATGTCCGGACGGAGAGAGGTTGCCGGGTGCTGCGCGCCAAGTACCTGGGTATGGTCACCCAAGTAGATCGCGCAGTGGGTGACATCCTGACGGCACTGGATGAGAACAGTCTGCGCGATAACACCGTTGTAGTTTTCACCAGCGACCACGGCGATCTGGTCGGCGATCACGGCCTCTTTGGAAAATCCTGCACTTATGAGGAGGCGCTCAAGGTGCCCCTGCTGATACGCGTCCCCTGGCTGGCAGAGGGGCACCGCCGCGTGCCCGAACCATTCGGCCAGATCGACTTGGTGCCGACGCTGCTCGATCTGCTAAATGAGCCAATACCGGCCCATCTCCAGGGAGTTAGCCGCGTCCCGGTGCTGCGCGGAGATACGACGGCCGTGGAACAAGACGGCGGGGATGTTTTCATCGAGTGGACGGGCACTGATGGCTGGCCGAAGCCGGATGACATGGGCGATTTACCTCGAGAACAGTGGGAACGCGTCTTCGGCCCTTGGCGCACTGTTATCACCTCCCACGGCTGGAAACTCAACCTCAGCCCGGTGGACCAGTGCGAACTATACAATTTGAGACAAGACCCCTACGAGCAGAAGAACCTTTTCAACCAGCCCGCGCAGCGGGTGCGGGTGGACGATTTGGCTGGTCGCATCCGCCGCTGGCAGGTACGCACTGGCGACGACGCGCTTCTGCCTCATCTCAGCGGAAGGTAATGCTTATGCCAAACAAGGGTAAAAGGGACACCCAACGGCCGAATGTCCTGTGGATCACCACCGACCAGCAGCGCTACGACGCCATCGGGGTGTTGGGCAACCGACACGTGCGCACGCCCAACCTGGATTGCTTGGCCACCGAGGGCCTGGCTTTCGCTCGGGCTTACTGTCAAAGCCCCATTTGTACGCCCAGCCGGGCCAGTTTTATGACCGGCATGTATCCCAGCACGATCCATACCACCGGCAACGGCAACCAGGCCTGGTCCCGCGCTGCGCCGCTCGTCTCCAAGCTGCTGGTCGATGGGGGGCTGGACGCCGCCCTGGTGGGCAAGCTGCACCTGGCCGGCACCAAGGGCCGGGTCGAGCCCCGCTACGACGACGGCTACCGCATCTTTGAGTGGAGCCACAGCCCGCGCGATAGCTGGCCCCAGGGACACGCCTATGCTGACTGGCTGCGCCACCAGGGTCACGACCTGGCCGATTTAGCACAGGACCAGGCGGCCATCCCGATACCCCTGCGCCAGACCATGTGGTGTGCCCAGCGGGCGGTACACTTCATCGAGGAGGCACTGGACGAGCCCTGGCTCATTAGTGTCAATATGTACGACCCGCATCCCCGAGGGAGTACCTTCACCCCACCCAGGGACCTGCTGGCTGGCTATGATCCGGCCCGCATGCCTCCACCCCTCTTTCGCGAAAGCGATCTGGAAACGCAGGCACAGCTCCAAGTGGCCGATTTTCAAACTCGCCCGCAGCGTCCCGAGCAGTTAAAGGCTCAGGAATTAAAGGCGGCTTACTATGCGCTGGTTGAACTGGTTGACCGGGCGGTGGGCGATATGCTGGAGGCGCTGGAGCGTGCCGGGCAGCGCGAACGGACCCTCGTCGTCTTCAACAGCGACCACGGTGACATGCTGGGCGATCATGGGCTGCTCAAGAAAGGCTGCCGTTTCTATGAGGGGTTAGTGCGCGTGCCTCTGATCTTCTCTTGGCCGGGACGCTTTGCCAATGGCGTAGTCAGCCAGGCATTGGTGGAGCTCACCGACATCGCGCCCACGCTGCTGGAGGCTTGTGGCCTGCCTGTTCCCAAGCGTATGCAGGGTCGTTCCCTGCTGCCGATCCTGACAGGAACGGCCGACTCCCATCGACATCGGGAGTTCGTGCGCAGCGAATATTATCGCGCCCTCAACCCGGACATCGCCAAGCCGGGCAGAAATTGGAGCGGCTCCTACGCCACTATGCTGCGCGATGAACGCCACAAGCTGGTGGTCTACCACGGGCACCAGATCGGAGAGTTGTACGACCTGAGCGAAGACCCAGGCGAGTTCGACAATCTCTGGTTTGACGCCGATTACTCGTCCACGCGTTGCGACTTGATGAAAAAAAGCTTCGACGCGCTGGCCTTTGCCGTGGATTTGGGGCCCGAGCAGACGATGTCATCCTAGCGGCGGTCCAGCTTGCTACGCGGAGCGCGGGCACGTCAGCATAAGTACAAAGACGTGGGCCCGGACGAGGATGGACACCAGGGCAGCGGAGGAACGAGAATCTTGGACAAGATTAAGGAAGGACCGCATGCGACCTAATGTGCTACTCATCACATCCGATCAACTCCGTTACGATGCGCTGGCTTGCTATGGCCGCTGGGCAGCGCCCTGGGGCCTGTCCCACGTCATCCAGACTCCCAATTTGAGCCGTCTGGCGAAAGAGGGCGTGATCTTCGCGCAGGCATTCTCGCCCAATCCCTTGTGTGTCCCCGCCCGCGCCAGCATCACCAGCGGCAGCTATCCACACCGGTGTCTGGTCGGCTCCAAAGCCAAACGCATTGCCGACGATCAACCTAAACTGGCTCAGCTCTTTGCCGACGCTGGTTACGCCACCTATGCTATCGGGAAGCTGCACTACTACCCCTACGCGCCGCCGGGCAGCCCGCGCACCCTGCACGGTTTCCAATACGCTGAGCTGCACGAAGAAGGGCGGATTGTCAAAAAATACGACCCAACCGGGCAGGCGGACGGACTGGAGGACTATCACGATTATCTCAAGAGCGTCGGCTGGACGGGCTACGGGCGCGCACACGGGCTGGGCAATAACGATATACACCCAGCCCATTTACCGCTGCCGGCCGAGCATCACGAAGAAGCCTGGGTCGCCAGCCGGGCCATTGCCGCTATGGAACGGCACAGGCGGGAGAATCCCTACCGGCCATTCTTTATGTGGTCCTCGTTCAGCAAACCGCATTCGCCATACGATCCGCCCGCCCCCTACAACCACATGTACGACCCGCGGGAGATTCCGCCGCCGGCGGGCGATTGGGACGACGAGAGGTTGTTGGAGGGCCGTGACGTGGAGCTGCGCTCCCGGCGTCGGGTGTATGGTTGGGATCGCTACTCGGAACAGGCCATCCAGACCGTGCGGGCACTCTACGCCGGCATGGTCAGTTTTCACGATGTTATGGTGGGTCAACTGCTCGATTGGCTCGAAGATCGTAGCCTGCTGGAGGAGACCATCCTCGTCTATACCAGCGACCACGGCGATCTGCTGGGCGATTTCGGACGCTTCTTCAAAAGGTGTATGTTTGATGGTGCCGTGCGCATTCCAATGATCTGGCGACTGCCGGGCCAGGGCGTCCCAGGCCACTCGGGTGCGCGCGACCAGATGGTGGGCCTGCAAGATATCCTGCCGACGCTGTGTGGCCTGACCGGCCTGGATTTGCCCCGCCCGGTGGATGGCATGGACCTGACGCCTTGTCTCCAGGATCCAGGCGCACCCGGACGGGACGAGTTCGTCGCCTACAGCGCAGACCGACGCATGGGCGGGCACAAAGCCATGTTGCGCACGCGGGAATGGAAGTACGTCTATGGCGAATTGGGCGGCACCGAGGAGTTGTATGACGTCCGGCGCGCGGAGGGAGAACTGGTCAATCTGGCCGGCAATCCGCGATATACGTCTCTTAAAGCCACGCTACGCGAGCGGTTGATAGCCTGGTGCCTCGAACAGGGGCAACGCGATCTATTGTCGAACGGGCGCCTGGCCTTGCGCCCGGTCTCGGAACTGCCAGCAGCTGAATTCTCAGTAGAGCGCCTGGGCTGGCGACGCTACTAAAGGACCGAATATGAAGAAAAATTCAAATCTGGTATTCATCTTGACGGATCAGCAGCGCTTTGATACGCTGGCTGCCTACGGCAACCAGTTCGTGCAGGCCCCCCACCTGAACCGGCTGGCCGCGGAGGGCTTGGTCTTCGAAAATGCCTACGTTACCCAGCCGGTCTGCACGCCTTCGCGTTCTTCGATCATAACCGGCCTGTACCCACACACCACCGGGTGCATCGGCAACAACATCCCCCTCAAGCCGGAGACGCCCAGCATCGCGCAAATGGTGAGTCCTGACTACCGGCGGGCTTACGTGGGCAAATGGCACCTGGGTGACGAGGTGATGCCCCAACACGGCTTTGAGACCTGGGTGAGCATCATGGACCGATACCGGCCGCATTACAGCCGGCCCGACTTTCGCTACCACTTGAGCGATTATTACCACTTTCTGGTCGAGAATGGGTTTGAGCCTGACAAAGAACACCACGGCGCCCGCATTTTCAGCCGGCGCGCGGCGGCACGCATGCCGGAACCATACACCAAGGCCCGCTTCGTGGGACAGGAGGCGGCGCGCTTCCTGCGCGAGATCGGCCAACGTCCCTTCATCCTGTATGTGAGCTTCTTTGAGCCGCACCCGCCCATTATGAGCCCCCTTGACGATCTATATGTGCCCGAGGAGGTGCCCGTTGGTCCGCATTTCCGCCGGCCGCCACCGGAGGACGCAGCCTGGGTCAGTCAAGTCTCGGCCCGATCCTATGCCCTGGGTCGCGAACTCTTTGGAGTTGACGTCAGCGACGAGCTGGGCTGGCGTAGATTGCGGGCCAGGTACCTGGGAATGATCACGTTGGTGGACCGGGCCGTAGGCGATATTATGGCGGCGCTGGACGAGAGCGGGCTGCGCGACCGGACCATTGTCGTCTTCACCAGCGACCACGGCGAAATGCTGGGCGATCACGGCCTGTTCCAGAAAGGCTTTATGTACGAGGAGTCGGTCAAAGTGCCCCTTCTGATGCGGGTGCCCTGGCTGGCCGCGCCGCGTCGTATCAGCCGGCCGGTGAGCCAAATCGATTTGGTGCCCACTTTGCTCGATTTGCTCGGCCAGCCCATACCGGAGCATCTTCAGGGTAAGAGCTGGGCGCCCGGCCTCGGCGCTGGACAGGCCCTGACTGCCAGTGAGGTGGTCATCGAATGGAACGGCGCACGGGCAAAGCGGCCCAGCAAGTGGCTGCGCTACGCAGGGGAACCACCTGACCTCGACTGGGAGCGGGCGGACGGGCCATGGCGCAGCATCGTCTCCGCCGATGGCTTTAAGCTCAATATGAGCCCGATGGATAGGTGCGAACTCCATGATCTTAATAGCGATCCCCACGAGCGGGCCAACCTGTTCGGGCAATCCGGGCAGCGGGAGCGGGTGCGTGACCTGGCGGCGCGCCTGTGCGCCTGGCAGGAACGCAGCGGTGATACAGCGCCCCTGACGCGGGTGTGAGGAACCGTAGGGCCATGCAAAAGCATTCAGATCGACCCAACATCCTGCTTATCATGACCGACCAGCAGCGCTGGGATACGCTTGGCGCGGCCCGGAACCCGATCATCGACACCCCAAACCTGGATCGTCTGGCGGCCCAGGGTGTCAGCTTCGAAACGGCTATCACGCCCGCGCCGGTGTGCGCGCCGGCCCGCGCCGCCTTGATGAGTGGCTACGCGCCCAGCCGGACCCACTTCACCGCCAACAACGACTATCTGGCGGATCAAGAGGATACGCTGCCCACTCTCTTAAACGCGGCCGGTTATGCAACCCATGCCCTGGGTAAGATGCACTTTCCCGAAAAAGGGGGGGTGCTCCAACGCCCCTGGGAAGCCACATATGGTTTTCAGAATCTGGTTCTATCCGAGGAGACACGCTGGTCGCGCCAGGCCCGGGCTCTGGAGCACGTTGCCTTTGATGACTACGATCGATATCTACTGGAACAGGGGTTGTGGGGTTGGGGTACGCCGCCCGAGATTGGCTACAACGAGATTAAGCCCGTCATATCGGCGCTGCCCGAAGAATACGGAGTCACGGCCTGGCTGGGCCGCCTGACGGTCGATTGGCTGCGAGAGCAGCCCCAACAACCTTTCTTTCTGTTCACCAGCTTTGTTAAGCCCCACGCTCCTTACGATCCGCCAGAGAATTGGGCCGACATGTATGACCCCTACACCGTGCCGCCTCCGGTACGGACGCCACAGGAGCGACGGCGCGAGAATCCCCACTACGAGGAGGAACGGCGTTGGCGCCAATGGGACCTCTACTCTGAGATGGCCGAGTTAACCTCACGCGCCTACTACTACGCCAATATCAGCTTGATCGACAAGTACATCGGGCACATATTGGACACCCTGGAAGAGGAAGGCCTGCGAGACAATACCTGCGTCATCTTCACGTCCGACCACGGCGACCTCCTGGGCGATCATTGGATGTGGTTCAAGAGCTTGGCCTATGATGGTTGTGCCCGCGTGCCTCTTATCGTGGCCGGTCCGGGTGTTCCTAGGGGGGTGCGGGTCCACGACTCGGTGGTTAGCACGTTGGACGTTTTCGCCACCATTCTGGCCCGGGCGGGGGTGCCAGTCCCCAGCAACCGACCTTCACGAGACCTCCTTGACTTCGTCCGCGAGGAAAACGCGGGTCGTTCGGAATACGCCGTGACAGAGGTCGGCAAGTACGGAAAACGCCGTCGGGCTATCCGAACCCTGGATTGGCTCTACGTTCACTGGGAGAACGGCGGCTTTGAGGAATTATATGATTTGCGGCGTGACCCTGACCAGTTGCACGATGTGGCCAAGGCACCGGCTCATGCGCCCACGCGCAGCGACCTGCGCTCGGCCCTGGTGGATTGGCTTCTCGAGTGGGGTGATCCCGCCTGGGAATGTGACGCCAGCGGGCGCCTGCTGGAGCACCCTTTTGTCGCCAGGCAACGGACCCGCTGGCTGCCGAGGCCACACGGGCGCAGCCTGTTCCACTCGATGGTGCCCCCCAGGTTGTGGGCTGACCAAGAGGATTGGTGGTTGTGGTGGTGGCGAGCAGTGGGCGGCGACTACAGCCGGCTGCTGGAACTGGCGGACAGAGACCAAGACAAGCCACAGGAGTAAGCGCCTTCAAGCCGTAAATTACGAAGTCAAACCGAGGAGAACGAACGATAATGAACGAACGTGAGCGATTTCGCGCCAGCCTGGGCTTCGGCAATCCGGACAAGGTCACCTTGGACCCCAGCCGGCCCCGCGAGTCGACGCTGGCGGCCTGGCACCAGCAGGGCTTGCCCGCCGGGGCCGACTGGTACACGTATCTGTGCGAGACTCTGGACATTGATCCGCCCCAATACCCGCAACCGGTCGACGTGGGTGTCTCCTTCAAGATGATCCCTACCTTCGAGGAGAAAGTGCTGGAGCATCGTGATGGCCACTACATCGTCCAGGATTGGATGGGGGCCATCACCGAGATATCGGACAAGTACGACTACACCTATATTCGCCGCGCCAAGGATTTCGTCACCCGCAAGTGGCACCGGTTCCCGGTTCAAACTCGCCAGGAGTGGGAGGAGATGAAATGGCGCTACGATCCGTGCCACGCGGAGCGCTTTCCCGTGGATTTCGAGGCACAATGCCTGGCCTTGCGTGAGCGGGACTATCCGGCCAAAATCGTCTTCAACGGCCCTTTCTGGCAGCTACGCGAATGGTGCGGCTTTGAAGGTCTATGCATGTTGATGGTGGACGACCCAGAGTTCGTTGCAGATATGGCCGCATTCTGGACCGATTTTGTGATGCAGACGCTGGAGCCGATCCTGGAACGCGTGGAACTGGACTACGTGGAGATCGCCGAAGACATGGCCTACAAAGCGCATAGCATGATCTCGCCCGCCATGACCAGACAGTTCTTAAAACCCAGCTACGAAGTCTGGATACCGGCCATCCAGGCCAGCGGCTGTCCCATTGTTTGCATCGATTCGGACGGTTACATCGCCGAGTTAATACCGATCTGGATGGAGGTGGGTGTCAACTGCACCCGACCCATCGAGGTGGCAGCTTACAACGACGTCGTGGCCTTTCGAGAGCAGTACGGCCGCCAACTGGCCTTCCACCAGGGCATCGACAAGCGCGCGGTGGCCGCCGGCGGCGATGAGTTGAGCCGGGAGGTGATGCGCGTCGTGCCCCCCCTGCTTAAGGAAGGGGGCGTTATACCCGGCATCGATCACGGTATTCCGCCCGACATCTCCTGGTCGAACATGGTCGACTTCACCCGTATGTTGGGCGAACTTACCGGATGGCTGTAAAGGGATGAACGCCAGGGAACGCTTTAAGAGAATAGGAAGGATATATCATGCCAAAGATCGCACGAGCCATCGTCAAGAACCCTGTCCGCACAGACAGGGACTTCGAAGGAGTCGAAGGACGTCGACAGACCGTGATGGAGCGAAAAATCGTTAGGATGGCCAAAGAAGGCTCACCACAACAGGTCATCCAATACGCGCCGGTGGTGCGTGAGTACTGGGCACCCTTCAACTATGACAATTTCTGCGTGGAGTTGGGGCGTACCGACCCCTACGTGGGAGCTGAGTTTAACTCCGACGGCGTAGAACTGGATATCCCACCCTACGGCGCTATCACCTTCGTGGAGGACGAGCCCATTGTCGGCGTAGATGTCATCGGCAGCGCATGCGTGCCGCCCGGTTTTGTACAGTTATTCGCCGAGCCGCTAGAGTGGAAGTATCCACGCACTGGTGTTAAGATGAAGGTAGACGGGCTGTGGGGAGAACATCTTCGTGTGAACCTGTGGCGAGCAGGCATCGACGAAGGCTGGCGCACAGCCGGCCTGAGCTGCGCTAGCTTCCGGTTGCCCGACAGCAAGAAAGTCACCCTCATGGCGGGCAGCAGTCTGGACATCGCCGAACGGGACATCGATAATATGCGGCACGACGCCCACTACTGCATACGTATCATACGGGTGACGGTCAAGCGGCCCGTGACGTAGGACCGGCCTCTCCGTGTCAACGATCACGACGTAGGCTGAATATTCAGGAGCCATTGCCATGCGCATCGTACGCCTTGATAGGAGGGACCACTATGATTACAAACAAGATTCTCGAGAGAATTCGTCAGGGGGAGAAGGCCCTTGGCCTGAACCTGAAGGCCGGCTCTGAGGAGTTTGTCGAGCTGGCCGCCCGCATAGGGCTTGACTTCGTTTTCTTCGATGGCCAGCACGCAGCACTGACGCCCGTTAGCGTAGAGCGGTTGTGCCGCGTGGCCGATGGGTTCGGAATCACGCCCATTATGCGCGTGCCCGATCACCGGGAGAGCACAATTCTCAGTTACTTGGACGTGGGCATTAAACTGATCGTAGTTCCCAGATTGGAAACAAGGGCGCAGGCCGAAGCCCTGGTCAAATACACTTACTTCGCCCCGAAGGGAATGCGTAGCGCCACAAGCCTCCGCGTCCGCTTAAGCTCGCAGAGCGACAGCCGTACACACATGTATGCCATGATCAACGAAAACACAATGCTCGTACCTCAGTTGGAGAGTATCACCGCTCTCCAAAACCTTGACGAGATACTCATGGTCGATGGTATTGATTATTTCACCGGGGGTTCCGAAGACCTGGCCCAGTCTATGGGTCTGCCTGGCCAGTCCCAAAATCCCCAGGTGCTCGAGACGTTTGCAGAAGCGGAGGATAAGATACACGCGGCCGGCAAGTGGCTCATAAGTGATGTTATGGAATCTGTAGACTTGATCTCAGCGCTAATCCGGTCCGCCAAGGAGTTACTTGAAAAACACGGCCGACAGTCCCGGTTTCCCTGGTTATGACGTGGGAGGTCAAAGATAGCAGGTGTGCCGAGAAATTACGGATAAAAGTGCATCAAAAGAACGGTAGGAAGCTAGAGTGAGGAGAAAATCCCGTGGCTAATACCCAATCGTTCAGTTACGAAGGCCTTTTCGCTGAGTCTGTACCGGAGTCCCGCTCGCTTGTGGTCTCGCGGCGCGGTAAGTATGACTTCGCCAAAGCCTATCCGGACCCAAGTTCCGTCCCGCTGGATGAACTGGTTGAGTCCCTGACCAGGGCGCTGCAAGAGGAAGGGAACAACCTGGCTCTCTATCCACACCCTCAAGGATACCCACCATTACGGGAATTCGTGGCCAAAAAGCTGGCGGATGACAGGAACATCTATGTCGAATCTGACGAGATCATGCTCGGTCAAGGTTCCGGCGAGCCGATTCGATTGATTGTTGAGGCGCTGATCGACCGGGGTGATGTCGTGCTCACGGAGGACTTCGTGTATGCCGGCACCTTGAATGCCCTAAGGCGGTTTCGGGCCGATGTGCGCGGGGTGCAATGCGACGAGGAAGGCATAATCCCAGGCGCACTGGAAAACGCCATTAAGGAAGCAATTGCAGATGGTAAGAATCCAAAGTTGATCTACACCGTTCCCACCTTCCAAAACCCGCAAGGTTGGGTTATGAGCTTGGAACGTAGAGAGGCAATGGTGCGGTTGTCTCAACAGTATGGCGTGCCCGTACTGGAAGACGATTGCTATGTTGATCTGCGCTATGAAGGCACACCTGTGACTTCCATCCGCTCGCTGGACGACTCAGGACGAGTGATGTATGTCGGCTCGTTCTCCAAGATTATCGCACCCGGTGTACGTTTGGGCTATGCAGCCGTGTCTTCGGAGCTTCTGGCCGGTCTCAGAGCCGTCAAAAGCGGCAGTGGCGTCAACCAATTTGCAGCCCTGGCGGTCCACAGGTACGCAATCAAGCATCTTCACCACCACATACACGAGATCAAAAACATCCTCCGCA
>JABAOC010009079.1_pt6 | contig 12748 bp, 10 predicted proteins | sample 7062161 | NCBI WGS metagenome assembly JABAOC01 (sample SAMN14538625, study PRJNA623070) | marine sediment metagenome | biome: marine biome [ENVO:00000428]; feature: marine pelagic biome [ENVO:01000023]; material: deep marine sediment [ENVO:00002113] | place: India: Gulf of Khambhat ... | reverse complement strand
TGCCTTGGCTGCCAGGATCATCCCGGGTGTGCAATAGCCACATTGAACCGCAAAGTGATCGATAAAAGCCTTTTGCAACGGATGTAATGCGTCTTCTTTGCCCTTCAAACCCTCGATTGTAAGTATCTCTTTCCCTCTCGCCTTCATGGCCAGAAGCATACAACTTTTTATTGCTTTCCCATCCACCAAGACTGTGCACGTACCACAATTGCCCGTTTCACATCCTACTTTTGCTCCGGTTAGATTGAGCACCTCTCGCAGTACGTATGCTAGACTCCACCATGGCTCTATTGAGACCTCTTCCGTGAGTCCGTTTATCTTCAATTTGATCAACTGGCTCATCTCACTCATTGACCCCCTTTCTCTTCTTTGAATACGCCTCAGCCTCCCTGTACAATATCGAAGATCAGGACCTCTTCCACATTGGGTTTTAGATCCTGGATCACTTCCCCGATTTTTTTGTCTACAATACACCTCCCCTGGTTTCTCGCTTCTTCAACGATTTTCTTCGCTGCTTCTATGTCGACTTCCTCAACCTCTATCCCTCTATCCCCTGATGTGTATATTCTCACTTTCTGTACCATCCGGGTGTTCCTCCTCTCTGCCTGGACGGTTCATCATTATTTCCCCTTTGATCGTCTGCTCTCTTTGTGATTAGCTACATTGCTCCAGAATTCCTCTTACGGCCTGTCTGGTCAATACCTTCACCATCTCGGTTCTGTACCATGCTGACGCTCGAACATCTGTGATGGGCTTTGCCTCAGATGATGCCACTTCGGCACTCTTCTCAATCAGGTTCTCATCCATCCTTTTTCCCTTTATGACCTCCTCCGTGTTGCGTGCCCTCATCGGTGTCGGAGCGACTGACCCCAAGACGATTCGAATATCCTCGCAAACTCTATTTTGGGGCTCAAACGTGGCAAGCACGGCAACCCCGGCAATTGCCAAATCAATGGATCCTCGAATCGCGTGTTTCAAATAGATAGATTTCGTATTTGGCGCCGGAATTGGCACCTGTATCTCTACCAATATCTCTCCTTCCTTGAGCAGTGTGGTCCCTGGCCCGGTGAAGAAATTCTCGAGCGGAACGATTCTCTCCCCGCTAGGGCCGGCAATCTTGGCATTCGCCGAAAGCCCAATCAACGCAGGCGCCATCTCCGCGGAAGGTGCCGCATTGCACAAATTGCCTCCAAGGGTGCCTAAGTTTCTTATGGCAACCGAACCGAGTTTACTGGCTGCCAAAGAAATCACTGGATATTGCATACGAAGTTCAGCCGATTTCTCAAGTGACCTGATCGTTGTCAACGCCCCAATACGCAGTCCCCGTTTCTCGTCATAATTGATGTAATCGAGCCCAGGTATGTTTGTAATATCCACAACATACTCAGGCCTTATTGTTTTCTGTCTCATCTGTACGAGTAGATCTGTTCCTCCGGCGATCACCTTTGCCTTGTTATCATACTTGACCAAGGAGGATATGGCTTCTTGAATCGTGGTTGGTTCGATATATTCAAATCGCATCTAATTCTTCCTCCTTCCGATTCGCGCCACGATCAACTCATCAAATACGATTAGGATTCATCCTCTTATCTAGGGAAAGGCGAGAGATTTGTTCAGATTCTTCTCGCTATCAAAGAGCCTTCGTAAATCGCTTCCATTATTGCCCTTGGCTCATTGCAATCGCCCGTCGTATATAACTCATCGACTTTATCCGCTAATCGATCAGCTAATGTCCTTGCCGGCTGACTGCCTCGGGCAATCACGATGCAGTCTCCTGCAATAAACAGACTTTCGCCGGTCTCCTTGTCAGTCACTGTTATCCCATTCTCCAAGATTTCTACCGTCTCTTTATTGTTGATTAAAACCACACTCTTCTCACCGAGAGCCTCCATAAGCCCCTGGCGATTGAGGGGCTCCATATCTGTGGCCATCATTGATGACCTGGCAACAACCGTGACTTTGTTTCCCTGATCCGCCAAATATTCTCCCACTTCACATCCCACCATTCCACCCCCTATTACAATGACATTCCGACCCGCTATCTCAATTTCATCACCAAGTACCTGAGGGACTGTCAACACGTTCTTGCCTCTAATGCCAGGAATCTCAGGAATTGCAGGTTCAGCACCTGTTGCTACAATAACCACATCCGGATTCTCGCTTTCCACGAGTTCAGGAGTCACCTCAGTGCCGAGTTCCACCTTTACCTTCAATTTCTTGAGCTGTGTCTCTTCGTAGTCGCGAACCCAAAGCAACTTTTCCTTGCCTGGTGGCTTAGCAGCCAACAATAACTGTCCACCCATTTTCTCCTGTTTATCGTACAAGGTTACTTCATGGCCACGCAGGGCCGCTATTCTCGCTGCCTCCATTCCTCCGGGACCCCCGCCAATCACCATCACCTTCTTGGTGTTTGCAGCTGGCTTTATCTCTGTGAAGTCCTTTCTCCGACCCCAGTCTGGATTTACTGCACATCGATCCGCTCCAGTCGCAAATACATGCTGAAGACATACCAAACAGGAAATACAATGCCGAATGTCCTCAACTCTTCCCTGGGCTGCCTTTAACGGCCACTCTGGATCGGCGAGAAGCGATCTTCCCAGACCAACAAAATCAGCATCCCCCTCGGCCAAAACTTCCTCACAGAATTCGGGATGCCTTAATCCCCCACAAGCTATCGTAGGTGTATGTAATCCTCGTTTCACTGCCTGCCAAATATAGCGTTTCCAGCCCTCCTGATTTCGCATGATATCGTTCGATTTATGTAAATTGTCATAAAAAGCCGAAGATACGTTGATGCTATCGGCCCCCGCTTCCACAAACTTCTGTGCAATCAACGGGGAGTCCTTGGTCGTCACCCCTCCTTCCTTGAATTCATCAGCACTGAACCGCACATCTACTGGAAAATCACTGCCGCATAACTCTTTAATCCGACTGACCACACCCATCGGAAACCTCATCCGATTCTCTAAACTACCACCAAATTCATCTCCCCTTTGATTCAAAAGGGGTGAGATAAAAGAAGTCATCAATGTCCCATGGGCCATATGCAAACTGACCCCATCAAATCCAGCTTGCTTCGCCCTCCGTGCTCCCTGAGCCCATCTCTCTATGAATTCGTGAATCTCCCCTCTCGTCAAAGCTCGAGGCGTTGGAAATGCAGCCCCAGGACGCGTCGCAGGCACGGGAGATGAAGAGACAGGTTGGTACCCTTTCAGAGATGCCGCACTCTGTGTCCTCCCAGAATGGCTGAGCTGAACAAATATCTTCGCACCCCAGGCATGAACCTCCTCCGTTAGCTCTGCAAGTCCCTTCTTGTACCTATCCTCCGCTATCGAGAGACCTCCCCCATATGTATCAAGACGCGACGTCGGAAAAGGATAAAATTCTGTCCCTCCAGTGATAATTAGCCCGACTCCTCCCTTGGCCCTCGCCACATAATGGTCAATGGTTTGCTGAGTTACCTCGCCCATGATCCCACCAAAATGGGTCATCATCGGCGACATGACAATACGATTCCTTGTCCTCAGTTTTCCAATATGTCCCTCTCGAAACAGGTTAGGGAAATCTGTGCTTCTCAACATCTCACCCACCTCTCAAGATTTTGTTCTTTCCTCAACGTCGAAATCATTTCCGGAGTATTTCACCAGAAAGTGGAAAGGAGCGCTCCTCGCTGGCCAGAAATCTTTTTTCGACAATTCTTAAGCTCGGCCCCACTGCAAATCCAAACCCTATTGCCAGTCGTGAATAACTGATTCTCTCGCCCGCTCTCCCCCGCAGATACCTGCAGGGGATCGCTCGAGCTCGCAGAGTTCCCTGAGCGAGAAGCCCAATGCATCAGATGCCTGCCCCAATTTTTGAGAGGAAAAATTGGGGCAATTGCTCTGCTCTGGATTGGCCCCTCACCAATCTGGAGCAGCTTTTCTCAGAGCCTCTGTGCACTCGGTGAGAGACTAAAGAGATCGAATTCGCCTGGAACTGATGGCAGAAGAAATCTTGACTCTCGCTCAGAGACATGAGCACCCACAAAAATCGGGAAACTACTCTGATAAGTATACCGGGGCCACTGTGACAGTTCTGAAGAGTGTTCCTTATCGTTTTCCACCCTTCATCAACATAAGGTGATCAGGAATCAGGTTTTGAGGAGAATAACCTCAACAGAGCTAACTCCTTCGTGTCCGATGGCTCCATCTTTTTCAGGTTGGCATGTGTTTTGAGTTTCCAGCCACAGTTTTCAATAATCGCCCTGACAGTGGCCTCTTGATCAGCACAGCTCGGATCAACCAAATATCCGGTAAGTATCAGTTCTCCGCTGGGATGGACTTTCTCGAAAATCCCTTTGTCTGACACCACAGTCCTTACGTTCTTCCCAGAACAGGTGATGTAATGTAATTGGTCTACAAAGCGTCTTTTTGACTGAGATAGTACCACCATGGTCTCTCTCGTTGCTGCAACCGCATCATTTGCCCCTCCTGAACCTGTTAAGTAAGAATCCTCTGATAATTTTGTCGTATTTAAATTGCCGTATTTATCAATCTGTGCAGCTCCGAGAACGGATATACATTGTTTCCATGCAAATATTCCATAAGTGTGGAGAATATCCGTGATCATCTTGCAAGTCCTGAGGTTAGAGAGATTGGTTACTTCGGGATTACCCGGCCTGGGAGACCAGCTAAATGAACTTGAGCCCAACATCAAATCGACGTCGACTTCCATTTTCTTGAGTTGGTAATAGGCCAACCAAGCCGATAATCCCGCCGTGCCTATGCCACTCAGGATAACTTGATAGTCATTTTCAAGAACTTTTTCTTTGATAAGCCGGGATGCCGCAACGATCATGCTCTCTTCAGCGCTACATTCGGCATTTGTTAGAATTTCATCGGGAAGAGATAAGAGTTTATGTTCCCAGTTGAAACTCCCCGCTTTTCCTCTGAGAAAAGCAAGACGTTGATATCCGAGTTTTTCCAGATAATCCTCATGATTCGGACAGGCCATGACCCATTCCTTGAGCCAGACATCGAGAGTCTCAACCTCTCGACTTGCCTCGCCATGGCTTTTCATGAATTCGTAATCCGCCTCATACTCCTCAAAATCCTCAGAAATGGCTGCCAACCCTAGAGGGTGAGCTCCAAAGGGAGCCAGAGAAACAGATTTGACGAAATACCCTGGTATATTCACTAACAGGGAATGTTCCCTTATGAATTCTGTAGATACGATTTTCTCTACCGTTGCGATGACGCCTTGTTTGCTTCCGAAGGCACCCCATTCCCCTTCACCAGACAGAATAGCTGGCGCCAGAATGATATTGCCATTTAAATCCGATGCCCAGCCATGAACAATGGCGATATCTGGATTGAGGGATTTGACTAAACCGAGTTTGTTCCCGCTACAGAAGGGGTCCTTCATCTCAACGAAGGATTCTCTATTCTCCTGAGCCATGGTAGTGTGAAGAATGGAACGGGTCGGCATAAATTCAATCCCCATGGCACCAGCCATGAGTCTCAGGGTCAGAGAGTAAAGAGACCAATTCTCTATTTCAGTTGACTTTTGTTTGTAGGCCCTTTTTGCAACTGGGCTTATGCCTTGGGTTGCACTTTCCGAACATCTTGAAGTGAGGACTTTGGCGACCAACTCGCAGTGCAGGAGGTCCAAGGCATAATCACGACAGCCAATCATGATTAAAGTAAATTCAGGCTTAGTCCCCCAAAATTGTCTGATCATTTCGCGAATGCCCGCATAGGAACCTTCGCGGACGTAAACGGCCATACCTGGTTTGATATATTTTCTGACCGCTTCCTCCAATTTTAAAACTTTGCTTGACCCCTCGTTCTGCTTCAGATCAATGGTGGCGATGTCACGAAATTCCTCGATAAGTTCTGCTACCCTCATGATGATTGGCCCTTGATACCTCACGATTTCATCCAGAGATGACAACTGGATCGTCCACGTCCTTCTTCTAACATGGGGTTCTCCGAATCTTGAGTCTCATTTAGATCCTACCTATATCCTGGTGGATCGATCGTTTTCCGCAAAGGCATCCCTCTTATCAAGAAATCCTCGCTGATGATCCGGACACGGATTCAAGGCCTATGATCTTTATGAAGTAGTCTGCTGAACTCTTCATTGATGAGGTCAGAATGGCGACTTCTCTTCCACGGCATGGATTCATAGCGAATACTTAATTTCTTGAAGTCTAGAGTCGCACTGATCACTTCTTCCGATTCCCCTGCTTCCACAAATATATGTATCGGTCTCGTGCCAAGGGGTCCAGCAATAACACTATGGCCAGCGTAATTTTTTGTTTTGTCTTTGCCTACGAGATTCGCAGAAGCCGTGTAGACGATATTCTCTGTGGCTCGACTTCCCGTTTGTTGGACAATAAAATGGGCCTTTCCCGGTCCGGCCGCGCTGGCAGTGATATTAATGATTAATCTTGCGCCTCTGAGAGCGATTATCCTTGCGAGCTCAGGGAAATACCAGAAATCATAACAGATCAGAACCCCTATGGGGCCGTAGTCTGTCTCCCATACGGGGACTTTTTTCCCACTCGTGAAGCAAATCTCCTCCGTGAAATTCGGCGATGGCGCGAGATGCAATTTCCTGTAAGTGCCAAGAACGCCCTTTGGCCCAAGAATCGCCGAGGAATTATAGATTAAGGAAGCATTATCCTCGTCTCTTTCGGGCATTCCAAAGATAACATAGACACCGAGGTCTCTTGCTACCTCCGCAATTCTATCGGTGAATGGTCCTGGGACAGTCTCGGCCAGATCTCGATGCATAAAACAGGGCTTTTCGGATCCACGAACGCTCTCATCGCATTCGTAACCGCTCAGTGCCAATTCCGGGAAAACGATTATATGACTGCCTCCTTTTGCCGCTTCTCTTGTTATCGCCTCTATCTTTTCCAGATTAGCTTCCTTATCTCCCCACTTTGTTTGGAAGTTGGCACAAGCGACCGATACAAATCTCTCATATTCTTTCTCACTCATCATCGCCTCTCTACGGTGTCTCTACATACCTTCCGAATCCAGGTACTCCAGTGACCTCTCGGTTCTCCGCCACGACTTCGCCCCTCAGCATGACGAGAACCGGCCATCCTTTCAATTTCCAGCCGGCAAATGGAGACAAATGGCTGGCAGAATACAGAGAGCCTTCGTCGACGACCTCCTCCTTATTCAAATCAATCACCACAAGATCAGCATCAGAGCCTATAGAGATCCATCCCTTATAGGGTAAAAGACCAAAAATCCTCGCAGGATTATAACAACATACCTCGACCATCTTCTCCAGAGAGATCCTTCCCTTATTCACGCCTTCACTAAGCATAAGTGGCAAGAATGTCTCAATACCCGGAATTCCCGGCAATGCATCCCATAAGTTCGTCTTGAGCTCTCGAGGAACTGGGGCATGGTCTGTGGCAACCACACTGATGGCCCCATTTCTGATTCCTTCCCAAAGCTTTTCATTATCCTCTTGATCACGCACGGGGGGGTTGGCCTTGCAAAGAACTTTGTCAGTGTTGTTCCTATTCAGGGTCAAATACTGAACACATGTTTCCGCCATGATCTTTCTGTTTTCGCCTTTGTCCTCAGTTACCAAACCCACACCTTCTCCAATGCTTAGATGAACAATATATAGAGGACATCGAGTAATATTCGAGAGATATATCATTCTCCTCATCGCTTCTTCTTCACAATACCTCGGCCTCACCTCATCCCACGATGAAGGTTCTTTATTTTGCTCCAGGTATTTCTCTTTTAACTTAAAGAATATTTCTACATTCTCACAGTGAACTCTTGCAAATACCCGGTAGCCCTGATTGAAAAGACGTGCAATTTCTTCCAACGTCAAAAAAACGATTCCATCATCTATTCCTCCGACTCGTCCCTTCCATACAGCTTCTGTTCCCTTATATGGAAGAAGGAGCTTAAAACCGTGAATTCCATAATCCGCTAATTGTTGAATTTGTTCTATATCTTCCCTTGTGTAAATACGCGCGCTTAGGGCGAGGTCAACGAAGGCGTTTTTTTCGTAGACATCGACAAATTCTTTGGCCTTTTTTAGAATATCATCTGCAGGGGCGAGCAAATGGATGACAGTTGTTACCCCACTCGATGCAGACGCCTGGGTCTCGGTCCTGATGTTTTGAATCAACTCGACCCCCGGAGGCCATTCCAAGTGCACATGAGCATCCACAATCCCTGGAATAACGAAATTCCCCTTGACATCAATAGTCCTCTCAGCAACCGGCAAATCCTGATCCTGTGCGATTGCAACAATTTTCCCTTTATCGATAGCTAATCCCCCATGGACAATGCCATGTGGGTTTACGATAGCGCAATTTCTTATTACCGTGTTCACTCCCACTCGAGTTCCTCTTACGCCTTTCGGGATTCCAAACCATACTTTTTCAAAACGTCAAAAAATGACTTTGTCTTGAATGAGCTTTTCAATCTCATCTTTGGACAAACCTAACAAATCTCCAAAAACGTAATCATTATGCTCTCCCAGAAGAGGAGCTGGTCGCCTAATCCCTCCGGGGGTCTCACTCAATCTACAAATGACATTTGGAATCCAGTCTACCCCTGTAGCCGAATGCTCGACATCTACAAGGACTTGGCGTTCTTGAAAGTGTTGATCAAAAAAGCGGTCTTCTGTGTCTTCACAAGGAGTCGCAGCTACCCCTTCTCTTTGGAGAGTCTCCATCACTTCTTGAGGCGTTTGGGTAATGGTCCACTCACCAATCAATCTGTCTAGCTTCTTTCGATTTGCCAACCTTTTGTGACCACTAGCGAACGCGTCCATTTTGGTCCAAGGAGGATTGCCGATTGCTCTACAAAACGCCTCCCATTCGCCTTCCGTAAGTATTGCAATGGAAACCCACTGATCCTCTCCTTTGCAGCGATAGTTATTATGAACCGCCATCATATGGCTGGAGTTGCCTAAGGTGCCGAGGATCTTTTCATTCATACTATACGTGATCACGGGTTCAGGCATTGTATTCAGGAGTGCTTCTATTTGTGCTACCTCGATATGCTGACCTTCGTCATATCGTTCACGATGGTATAGCGCTAGTTGAATTGCAAATGCCCCGTGGAGGGCAGCATTAATATCTGCATAGGCTTGTTGCATCCCCAAAACCCGCTCATTTTCATAGCCGACTAAACTATCCAAGCCAGCCAACCCAGCGAGTGATGGGCCATAAGTGACAACGTCAGATAACGGCCCTTCACTCCCCACGCCCGGGAAGGAGACCATGATAATGTCGGGCCTTATCTTTCTGAGGTGATCATAATCGAGCCCAAATCGCTTCATTACCCCAGGGGAAAAATTCTCCACGACGACGTCACTTATTTTGATCAGCTGTTTCATGAGCTCGACCGCATGAGAGTGTGTCAGGTCTAGAAGGATGCTCAACTTGTTACGGTTTATGCTATGAAAAAGTGGGTCCATCTCAGGATCTCTTGTGAGATTATCAGGGCCGAATCTAACCGGGTCAAGACGCTTACGTGTTTCAACTTTGATCACCTCAGCTCCCATATCTGCGAGTATACATGTCGCCCTAGGAGCAGCCGCTGCCCATCCAAAATCGATCACTCTGTATCCCTCAAGTGGAAGTAAGCTCAAGACGATTCTCCTGTAGACCCTGGTATTTCAAACAGATCAAATGATATTGAACTTCCGCCACTGGCCGAATTCTTCTTTTGAGCAACCGAGCTGATCGCAATACACCTCCTTATTATGTTCAGCCAGCAAAGGGGCTGACCCTCTTAGTTTCCACTGACTCTGAGAAAATCTGACTGGCGATCCGGGGCACTTGAACGGTTTTTCTCCCTGATACTCGATCGTTTCGAAATAGTTTCTTTCGTTGAGATGCTCGCAGTTGACAACTTCAGCCATGTTCCTCACCGGCGTGAACGGAATGTGTTCTTCCCGGCAGCGGACAAATATCTCTTCTCTTGTATGAGCCATCAACCAAGGCAAGAGCAGCTGGTCGAGGACATCCGCATATTGCATCCCGGCCTTTAAACGATCCTGAAACCGTTCATCCTTGGCGTACCACTCAGGCACTTTTCCATCGCCGACAATCTCCAGGAATCGCTTCCATTCCGATCCCCGAAGAGCGATCATGGAAACGTATCCGTCCTTACAGGGCAAGATGGTGTAGGGATAAGGGCCAGGGGTCCTATGGCCTGTTCTTTTTCTCTTTCGTCCGCTGTAGATAAATGCAGACACGACATTTCCAGTATGAAAGACTGCCCAAGACTCAGCCTCAGAGATATCAATGTGCTGTCCCGTTCCATTCCTCCTCTGCGCCAACAGAGCAGACATTATGGCATTGGCAGCAATGATACCGGTTTGAAAGTGGCCCAGTGAGAAGGGGGGAATAAGAGGCTCCCTGTCCGGTTCACCAATGATAGAGCTCATTCCACCGATTCCACTGATGTTTATGGCATAAGCATGATGATCTTTGTACGGGCCTGTCTGACCGAAGGGAGTGATAGAGACAACAATGAGTCGGGGGTTTATCTCTTCCAGATGGGAATAATCGAGTTTCAAACTTTCCGCGAATTGGGGCGCCATATCCTCAATGAATACAGTGGCATCTTTCAAAAGGTTTAACAGAATTTCGCGACCAGTGCTTTTATGAATATTCAGAGTGACTCCCCGCTTGTTTCTGTTCAGATAGAGGAATAGCCCGCTGCGATCAGGATGGGGTATATCACCTGGGAAAGGGCCGCATCTCCTCGATATATCACCCACGTCAGGCTCTTCTATTTTTGTCACATCAGCCCCAAGTCCACTTAAAAGCAGTCCACAGTAGGGCCCGGAAATAAACTGAGCTAACTCGATGACCTTGATCCCTGCAAGGGTTTTATTCATGTTGTCTACACTCTCCCTCTGCTTTTGAGATTTCCGAGTCCAGGGTAGAAAATCTAATTTTTGAAGCACTAAACCCTATCTTTGAATTCATAGTGCCGGATGAGTTTGTTGAGTGCATTGGCTGCACTCTCGTAGCTTCGGAAGACGGCGAGCCCTTCCTCTGAACACCGTGTCCAAGCTTTTTGTACGATTTCTCGACTTTCTTGGGTTTCACCACTGGGTAAAACCAAAGCGACAGGTGTGGGCAATGTCTTGAATACCCCGAGTAGAGCGTCAACGCTATCATTCAACCATCCAGGGACTCCACCATATAGCATGAATGCTTCAGGGTTCAAATGGGTTAATATCAGATCAACTTCTTGGCTTTCTGCCAAAATCTTGAAAGCCTCGACATAACCTTGTTGAGCGCCAGTCCTCCCTATCCCGACTTCCACTGGGTTCCGAATCATAGAACCCCCGGCCGCCGTGGTGATCTGCTCCAGTTGATGTCGCACCGCAACACTGAATGGAGGCACTCTCAGATTCATTTTTTCGCAAATTTCAGTAGCGATAACCCCCGGCCCTCCGCCTCGGCCTATGATGCCGACTCTCCGTCCACCGGGTCCTTGGACGTTTTGTAATGCGACTAACTGATCAACAATTTCCTCCAAAGTGTACACACGGATTGCACCTGTTTGAGCAAAAAAAGCCTCCCATCCTTTTTCTGATCCTGCTATTGCACCTGTATGGGACATCACAGCCCCTCTCGCAGCTTCAGTCAAACCTGCTTTAAGAACGACGACCGGCTTTCCTTTCATGATACATTTCTGGGTCGCAGTAAAGAGACGACGGCCGTCCTTGACGCCTTCAACATATAAAGCGACAAATCTCGTCTTCACATCACCGGCCAACATCTCAAGAAAATCAGGGCTATCCAAATCAACGGCGTTTCCGTAACTGACTGCCTTACCGAAATGAATCCCTCTAACACTACCATAGATGATCGTTCGTGCGGCTCCCGCACCCGTTTGGGAGATGATGGCTGCGGGACCTTCTTTCCGAGGTAAATTAGCAAAGCTTATCCCTCCCTCTGGACAGTGGACACCCATACAATTTGGCCCAATCAGTCGTATATTTGCTCGGTCAGTCATGGAATGTATCTCTTCTTGGAGCCTCCTCCCCTGTTCATTTCCAACTTCAGCAAAGCCAGATGCGAAAATATGAACCACCTTGACTCCCCTGGCAATGCAATCTGCCAATGCCATGGGCACCAGAGTCGGTGTAAGATTGAGAATGGCGTAATCAATTTTCCCTCTGATGTCTTTGAGCGATGGGTAGGCTTGCAATCCTAGTATCTTTGATGCCTTAGGATTCACTGGGTAAAGCCTGCCCTTGAATCCGAAGTTCAGCAACGTTCCCGTCCATCCGCTCTGCTCTTTTTGTTCATCACTTGAAGCTCCAATAATGGCAATTGATTCTGGATAGAAAATGTCCTCCAATTTGACCTCAGCCCTACCCATCAGGTATATCCCCTTCAAAACGAATGATGGCCGATGCGGCAGAATCTCTTTCAAGTGCCCTCTTATAAAAGCCCGTCATACCTTTTATCTCTAGCCTTAATAGAATCTTTAACTCCTGAATCCCGTCTCATCTTGAGAAAGTTGAATTCGTCCTCTTCAAATCTGATATTCGTCGCCAACGTGTGGCCAAGATATCCCTGGGCAAAACTCGAGGTCAGGCCAAGAGTATCATAGGCCACCATGGCCATAGCTTTCCCTATAGCCAGACCATCTCGTGGCATTAAGGTGATCATTTGTGCCATCTTCATCGTTTCATCTTCCAGTCTGTTTTCTGGAACTGATTTGTTTACTAACCCGATTCTCTCGGC